>Ga0247822_10000080_pt1 | contig 39060 bp, 63 predicted proteins | sample 13C_Cellulose_Da_FD_192423 | JGI IMG/M metagenome (GOLD analysis project Ga0247822, IMG submission 192423) | Soil microbial communities from agricultural site in Penn Yan, New York, United States - 13C_Cellulose_Day30 | ecosystem: Environmental > Terrestrial > Soil > Agricultural land | place...
AGCTCAAGCAGTCGGCGCGCATATTCGGCAAGATCGATGGACCGGTTCACGAACTCGACCCGGCGGACGTCGCCTTCCTGGTCAAGACACACCCCGGACACCAGGTGACGCACGCGGTCGTCGGCGACGGGGACGCGATGCGCGCCCTGCGGTTCCGCCGCTACAACCCGCCGCCGGAAGGGATCTAATCATGGTCCTGGCCAGCAGTTCTCGTTACGGAACGCAGATCGACTGGGCGGTGCTGCACTCCGCTGAGGGCGCGCGCACCGTGCAGTCGTTGTTCGACTTCTTCAACCGCAACCAGAACGCGAGCTCGCACGCCGGTGCCGACGGCTACCAGCTCTCCGGGGACTGGGTGCCCGACGAACGCGCCGCCTGGACCCTGCTCGACGGCAATCCGCGCAGCCTCAACCTGGAGCTGTGCGGCTTCGCCCACTGGACCCGCGAGCAGTGGCTGTCCGAAGGCTCGGTCGAAGGCGTGTGGAATCCACGCCAGATGATCCGCAACGCGGCCACCTGGACACGGCGGAAGTGCGAGACGCGCAACCTGCCCAAGCGGTGGCTCACGCTCGACCAGATCCGGCGCGGCGAGCGCGGCATCCTGATGCACGCCGACTACACCTACGCCACCGGCGACGGCGACCACACCGACCTCGGGAAGAACTTTCCCAAGGACGTTTTCATGAGCGACGTGAACGGAGCAGAGGACATGCAGGCAGACGAGCGCGAGTGGTTGCGGCAGCTCTATGAGGCGTTCAGCAAGCCGTACGTGCAGAACGGTGTCGATGTCGGCGACGTGCTCGCCCGCCTCGGCAGGCTGTTCCCGGACCTCGACCTGGCAGTGATGGAGAAGTTCGGGACGCTCAACCCCGGCGACCTCACCAACGCCACCGTGTCGGCGTACAGCCTGCTGTACAAGTACATCTGGCCATTCCTGGAGCAGATGCAGAAGCAGCTCGACGCGGTCGCCACGGCAGTGCTGGACGGCAACGGCGACCAGGCCGCCCAGATGCTGGCAGCCGTGCGCACCGGCCTGAACGAACTGCTGTCCGCGCACGTCAGTGCGGACGTCAGCGTCACCCTCAATCCGCGCGAGTCGGACGGCCCGGCGATCCTGACCGGTGAAGTGCTGGCCATCGACGCGGCCCCGGCCGACCAGTAAGGAACTCGCCCATGATCCAGATCATGCTGATCCCCGCCCAGTCGATGCAGGTCGTCGACGGGGTGCACTTCGACACCGCGCAGGTGCTGGCCGTCCTGATCGGCACCGTCCTGCCACTACTGGCCGGACTGATCACCCGCTGGAACGCCTCGCCCGGTGCTCGCGCCGTCGTGCTGCTCGTGCTCGCGGCGGTCACGTCGTTCCTGACCGAGCTGTACAACGCCGTGGTCGCCAGCGCCACGTTCGACGTCGGTGCGACGCTACTGACCGTGCTAGCCACGTTCCTGGTCGGTGTAGGTGTCCACTTCGGGCTCTGGTCTCCTACTGGCGCGTCAAACGCGGTGAAGCAAAGCGGCGGCTTCATCGGCGGTTCGTCCAGTTCACGGAGCGCGCGCGACGGTAACTTCTAGGTCATGAGCGCACAGGACGGCCCGCCCCAGGGCATGGAGACCAAGCAGGTGCCGGGCTACGTCCCGGCGCAGACCATCAGCAACGACCACCCCGGTCACGGCGAGTTCGCCGGGAAGCCCGGTTACACGAACACCCCTGGCATCCTCGACCCCGAGGAGCCGAAGGGTTCGACGGACACCGAGGAGTCGGGTACCGCCGCGAAGAAGACCACGACGACCAAGTCGTCGGGCGCGGCGGCCAGCAAGAGCTCCTGATCGAACACGAGAGCCCCCGGCTTCCAGGCCGGGGGCTCTCGCTGTGAACAGATGAACGATTCAATCGTCAACCGGCGTTGCGTGGCGGACGGGCCATCAACGCCTCGTACTCGTCAACGCAGTCGAGCAGTCCGAGCAACGCGTCCCGGACCTCCCCCTGCGCTTCCACGATCGACTCCAGCATGCCCGGCGCCGCCACTACGGCGGCGCCGAACATCTGTGCGGCCATCACCAGACGGCTCGCGCTCAGTGTCGGTGTGGCCCGGGAACCCGAGGCCACGATCACAGTGCATTCTCCCCTGAGGGGTCGGCTTGTCGTCATGGCGCTCCCGGTCCGGTGAGTGGATTGATCCAGCCCGGGTCAGCGTCGATACGTTCGAACAGCTGCCGGACATGTTCGATGTCGGACGCCCAGCACACGGCCGCGCCCGCCTTCTGCCAGCTGGTGAGCCGCTGATGCTGGCGCAGCGTCGGCTCCTCTCCGGGCTTCTTCATCTCCACCAGCACCATGCGCCCGGCGCGGCAGGCGAAGATGTCCGGGTGCCCGCCCTCGCCTTCGGCGCCGGTGTGTTTTTTCATGGCGTAGACGTCCTTCTGGGCGTTCATCCACGACAGGACGTCCTTGGTGCGCTCGGTCTCGCCGCGCACCCGTGGCGGCGGTGTCCGGCGCGGGCGCACGGGCAATGGGGTGCGGACATCGTCATCGTCGAGAACGCGCATCAGGTCGTGCATGCCGTGGTTCTGCGGCGGCTTCACGCGGCGACCACTTCCAGGCTCGGCGGCACCAGGTCGCTGCGCTTGATGAACAGCTTCGAGAACGGGGCGAGCACCCTCAGCTCCTCGTACGAGCGGGTCATCGCCACGTAGAACTGCCGGATCGTCTGGTCGCGGCCGTTGACCGTGTCCAGCTGTGCCGCACCGGCGGAAGAGATGTCCGGGGCCACGTAGACGACATCCGAGGCGCCGCCCTTGACCGAATGGATGGTCCCGAGAATGAGCCCCGGCTTCTGTGCGAGCGCGAGCGGGCCACGCTTGCGCGCCACCTGCAACGGGTACGCGGTGGCCTGCTCTTTGCTGGGAAGCACGTTGGCGGCAAACCACTCCAGGTCCGAGTCGACCGCGTACTCGAACGACCTGTCGTCGGCGAACAGCGCGGCCACGTCCTCTTCGGCCAGTTCACCGTCGGGCAGTGTCTCCGCCGCGACCTTGACACCGTGCCGCAGGCCCGCGTCTTTCGCCTTGAGCAGCGGCAGCCAGGCCCGGACGTCGTCGCCGGTCCACAGCCTGCCGTGCGGGGTGCCGTCCAGCTCCTTGTGCATCACCGCGAACCGGAAGACGCGTTCGGCGGTGGACATACCGTTGCCGCCACCGAACGGGTTCCAGCGACCCTCGGCCGGTCGATAGGGGTTGTGGTACGGGACACCCGCCGCGCGCAGATGTTTGATCAACGGTTCGAGCATGTACGTGCACGACGCGATCACCATGACGGTGCGGCCGCCGTCCAGTTCTGTCTCGATCCGCTCGACCAGTTCCGGTGAGTCGATCCTCTCCGGCACCCGGAACGCGGCACCCACCGGCGGTTCGGCGAGGTCGTTGCCCTGATGGTCGGTCACGCGCGGGCGGTAAAGCTTCTCCTGCCGTATCGACAGCTGCCGGACCCAGCGTTCCGCGACCGCGTGCACGGATGTGGGGATGCGCCACGACTGGTCGAGTACGTGCGTGTCGACCTCGAACGCGGGGTCGGTGTGCAGGCCGAGCAGCTGGGCAGGGTCCCCGCCACGCCATTCCATGATCGCCTGGTCGTCGTCGAGGGCGATCACCAGCGACTTGGCGTAGCGGCCCCACGCCAGCGTCAGGTCGACTTCCAGGCGCGTCATGTCCTGGCCTTCGTCGACGACCAGGACCTGCGGGTTGCCCGGCGCGTGCTGGCCTTCACGGGCCTGCTCCAGCGCCATCTCGATCATGTCGGAGAAGTCGATCGCCTCGGCCTCGTCCTTCCACTTCCTCCAGGCGTGGGCGAACTCGGCGAGGTCCGTCGGGTAGTCGGCGGGGTCCAGGTAGACGGCGCGGGCCCGATCCAGTTCGGCGAGCAGGACGTCGCCGTTGGCTCCGGCGGGACCACTTCTCTCGGTCGCGGCGGACGGCGCGGCGCGGCGGTTGTCGGCCGTGACGCGCCAGTGCAGGCCCATCTTGCTGTTCCAGTCGGCCAGCACCTTCGGGTCCAGCGCGACGTTGAACTCGTGCCCGATCACCCGGTAGGCCAGAGAATGCAGGGTCCCCACTGCTTTCTCCGGCAGGCCCAGGTCGCGGGAGCCGATCTCTCGTGCTGCGGTCACCGAGAACGAGGCGACCACGAGGGAGTCGGGCCCGTGCTGCTGCACCACCTGCTTCACGCGCTGGGTGAGATACCGGGTCTTGCCGGTGCCGGGTGGGCCGAACACGAGGTGTACGCGGCAGGGCGGCGCGGTGACGAGGGGGTCACCCGGGGGTGCCTCACTCTCGGTGATCATGTGGTGCCTCCAGGAGGTAGTGCGGAGCCGTTGTTGTGACGGAACGCTAAACCGTTCGGCGTCCAATGCGCCAGACAGCACAGCGCGTCGTACTTGCGCTGTGACTCGACCTGTGGGACGCCGATCGCAAGGGTGCGCAGGTGCGCGGATTTGTGGTGCTACAAAGATTTCAGGATGGCCAGGCCGGACACTGCGGACGGACGCGGCAGATTCCGCAGGCAGGGCCGGTCCTGGGTGGGTGGCTACCTGCCTGTTCCATGTCGTGCGCGGTCACCTCATGGCCGTCCAGCTGATATAACGCGCGTTCCAGCGGAAACTCGATCGGCTGCGTCTCCATCGCCGACCGAATCGAGAACAGTCCGACCGTGACGCGCCGTGCCCACGGCCAGCGCTCACTCACAGCCACTCTCTGTTGACACAGCTGGACGTCGTCGAGCAGCTCCTGCGGCTTGGGCAGCTGGCTGATCGAGGTTCGCTTCCAGTCGCGGATGTGAATCTCGACGAATCCGGTGCGCAGCACCAGGTCGAGCCGGGCCTTGAACGGAGTGCCTGATCGGCCGGTGAAGTAGATCTCCTCTTCGACACCCAGGATCGTCAGATGGTTCGGCATCGGCAGCGCCTCCAGCGTCGCGCCCACCTCGGCGATCGCCTGTGCCTGCGCCGCGTAGTCCTCCGGCAGGCGCAGAGACTGCCACTGATCGGCGAGAACCCCTATCGCCACGTCCAGGTAGTGACTCATCGACCTGCCGGGCTGGTAGCCGAATCCCTGCTGGACCCGTTTGTAGGCTGCCTCCAGTGCCGCGTGCTCGGCGACGCCGATCGCCAGGTGGGCGATCGGGTCACCGGGCTGCAGCCGTTCGCGGGCCGTCCTGTGTCCGTAGAGACGCAGCCATTGCAGCGGGCAGGCGCGCGCGGACAGGATCGCCGACGGCGACCACGTGATCATGGTCGTGCGTCAGGGTCGGCGGAGCGGACGGGCTCGCCGACGGCGACCCTGTCGTCGTCGAACTCGATCTCTTTGAGGGTGCCGTCCCAGTTGCCCCGGATACGCGGGGTGACGTTGTCACCGAACCCCATCAGGTCGGCTTCCTCGACGACCTTGCGCAGCTCGTCGAGCGTCATGCTTTTACCGATCTTGGGTTTCCTGCTGAGCTTCTTGCCCATCTCCCGCATCCTTCTGCCTCAAGTCGAACAGGGTTTCCTGCGCCGGGTCGACCGGCACCGGCCGCGAACCCCGAGGGATCGCGCCGGTGCGGACGTCCAGCTCGTAGGCCAGCGCATCGAACGCGCGCCTGACTCGGACACGGTCGGCAGGGCTGAACTCGTCAACGTCGGCCAGCTCACCGGCCAGCGTTCGCGCGGTCTGCGCGAGACGAGTGGTTGCGAGGCGACGAGCAGCCCTGCTGTCCATGGCCTAGACCTCTCTGCTCTTGCGGCCCCGGGGACCTTTTCTGCTGTACCGGCGCAATCCCTTGAACAACTCCACCCGGCCGTGCCGATCGCGAGTGATGGCCGGACCAGCGCCATCCGGTCGGATCTTGCTGACCCAGCCGGTCATCCGCTCGTACTCGCGCGCTTCAGCCGCCAGGCGTCTGTCGCGACGTTCGGTCAGCGTGAGCCGCAGCCTGCGTGCGAACACGACCAGGAGTGCCACTGTGAACAGCATCAGCAACGGTGCCAGGCGAAAAGGGTCCGGCATGGTCAGGACACCTCCGCGAACAGCCGCGCGGCGTCGCGCAGGACTCGGCCGTCGACCAGTGCGGCGATCACGTCGTCGGCCGCGCGATGCCCGATCAACGCGGCCTGGTTGAAAGCGAACTCCTGGTTGCCGAGGGACAACATCAGGTGGGGAAACAGCTTGGTTCCGATGCGTGGCGGCTTCTCGTACGCATAAAGCGAGCTGGTCTTCGGCTCCTCCAACGCGGCATCTCGCAAGGCGTCCCAGGAGGGGCCCAGTACACGCTTGGCGATCGACACGTCGTGCCGCCAGTACGCGTAGCCAGACGAGCCGTCACCTTCCGGCGGGAACATGCCCGGCAGATGGACGGCGAGAACGCGGTCGTCGAAGTGGCTGACACCGGCGCCGGACAGGATGAGCCTGTCCTCGAACCGGTCGTAGCCGACGTTGGCGAGGTCCTCCCGGATCAGCCGTTCCAGGTCGCGTGCCGTGGTCAGCATGCGCAGCGACTCGACCGGGTCGGCGTTGGCGAACTCCAGCGCGGCCCGCAGGCCGGACTTCTCGTGCATCTCCTGCACAACCGGATGCAGCTTCGCCCAGTCGCCCTCGTTCGCGTCCTGGCGGTCGCCAACGTAGAAGCCGTTGCTCTCGCGACTGACGGCCGGGGGGTCGATGACGCAGAGCCGGGATTGCAGCGGGGTGCGCATCTCCAGGTCCTCATCGGTGATGGTCCACGCGGCTTCCAGGATCGTGTCCAGCCTGGGGTCGAGCCCGGTGGTCTCGAAGTCGAGCCAAAGGTGAAAGTTGGTCACGTCGATGCTCCGTCGTCGGGGGCAGAAACATTGACGCTAGCCGTCGTTCTGGCGGCTTGTCAACCAATGCCGACGGAGCGTTTCGCGGCCTTCTTCGGTCCACCGAGGTAGTCCGGCGCCGTTGTCAGGCCGGGGTCAGGTGGATCCGGCGGCCACGGCCGGGGGTCAGCGGCCTCGTCCGGTTCCTGGCACGCGCGGCACCGGCCGGTGACCACGGTCTGCCACGACCCCGGCCAGCGCGGAACATCACAACTGGAGCACCGGCGCCACTCCGACAGCTGCGTCAGGCCTTCCCATCGCCGCTGTCCGGGTGTCGGGGCCTGCCCCCACTCGTCGACGCGTGTGCCGTCCGGCGCCAGCAGCACGGCGCCCACGACCGGCGTGGCGTACCCGGTCACGCCGGTCGCCCTGAGACGCGACAACTGCCGCCGCGCGGCCTGCTCATTGCAGTGGAACGGCATGTTGCCGCCGCCCGCGCCCGACTCGAACAGCACCACCCACGGCTCCAGGTGGCTGTAACCGGGCTTCCAGAACGGTCCCGGGGTGAACCCCTCGGGAATCTCGACACCTCGCCGCGCGGACAACGCGACCATCGCCGACGTCGTCCGCACCGGCGCGGTACGGCGACGGCCGTACGCTCCGGCCCCGCGTCCCGTCGCGATCGGTGGCGGCTCCTCGGCGGTCATTCCCTCGGCGATCGCCTCGGACCACATCTGCCTTAGCCGCAGCGGGCAGCGCTCGCGATGCAACGCCACGAAACCACCAGGTGGCGAGGGCGACCACCACGTCCAGCAACTGCGATGGCAGGCCACACATTCGCCCAGGGAGCCTTCGACGACGCCCGCCGCGATGTCGGACGACAGGATCAGGTACTTGCCGCCCGGCTCCATCACCGGTGGAGGCAGCGTATGCAGGCTCACCGTGCCGCCTTCCTGGGTCCCTCGTTGATGCCGATGCCGCGCTCGTCCTCGACCGCACGGACGGCCTTGCCGGTCATGCTGCGCTCGTAGGACGACCGGGTGACATCGATGATCGACTGCCATTCACCCGTACCGAACTGCTCTGGTTCGATCTCGTACCACGTGGGGCGCCGCATCGAACCCGACGCGCGAACACGGGGTCGCCGCTGGACCATCTTCAAGAACTCCAGCACCGCCCGCGCGCCCCTGCCGGAGACGCCGCCGGGCTGGGTCGCGCAGTGGGCCAGGAACTGAGTCTGATCGACGTAGATCACCGGAGGGGTCTCCGGCGTCCAGCCGTTGGTCTTGCGCACCCATGGCCGCCCACTGGCCAGAACCTCGTTCTCCACGCCGCTGCCGTGGTGCAGCATGAGGTAGCTGTACAGCCATTCGTGGGCGTTGTTGCCCAGGTCTCCACCTGAGGAGTCCTTACGCCACAACGGGATCAGCGTCCGGATGATCGCGGCCCAGTCCTTTTTGGACGCGTCCTCCCTGGTGATGATCTTGCAGTCGCGTTCCACCGACGTCTTGAAGCCCTTGGAGGACTCGAACAGCGTGCGGTTCCACCATTCCGTCGGCAGTGGACGGCCCGGCCGGTACCGGCTCGGCCGGTCGGTCGGCCAATCGAAATCGGCCGGGATGCGCAACAGCACCCGACCTTTCTGCTGGTCGCCGTAATCGCGGTACTCGATCGCGTACACGCTGATGCCACGCTCCCGATACGCCTTGGGCAGCAACAACTCCGTCAACGTGTCCAGTGCCTCGATCTCGCGCTCGGATCGCTCCCCGTACACAGCGAACGGGTCGAACACCACCTCGTCCGGAAGGTAGACAGGCTCAGCGCCGGTGGCCTCCGCGACCACCACGGCCTCAGCGACGCGCGCCTGCTGCGCTGGTGTCGGTGGCCGATCGGTGATCAGCTCATCGGCGTACTCGAAGAACGCGTTCTTCGCCTCGTCCTGATCGACCACCCTCCCACGGCGATCGAGCTCGACCTCGGACAGAACTGGTTCCGGATGCGCGGGCGTCGTGAGCGTGACCGACGCGAAATCGTCGACCGCCTGGTCCGACCTGACTTTCAGCTGCTCGTCCTTGGCTGCCTCGGCGCGAAACCGGGCCACCGTCCGGGCGACGTAGTCCAGCCGCCGCCGGGGATCCACCTTGTCGGCTTTACTGCCGTCCACCAGCCGCAGGCGTCGGCACATGAGCGCTTCGACCAGCCCCTCGGTGTCCACCGAGGGGAACGCGGCAAGCAGCCGTGTCAGCGCCGCGTCGAACCTGTTCTGGTCCTCCTTCAGGTCCGGCCGGTCACCCGTCCACACCTTCGTGATCTTGAGTTCGGTGTCGAGCTCGGCTTCCAGTTCGAGAATGTCGGCCAGCCACGGCGGCGTGTAGTCGAGTGCCCGGTAGGCGGCCGAGTTGACCCGCGCCCACACGGCGGCGAAGTTCACCTCGCGCAGCACCGCCGTCTCCGCCTCCGACAACGCCAGGCCGGACAGCGACGTGCCCGCCTTCGCCGCGTACGCGGCGATCACCGACGGATCGGCCAGGTGGTCCTCGAAGTCGAACGCGTCATAGGTGGCGCCCTCGTTGAACTCCAGGATCTCGACCCTGCGCGGACTGCCATCGATCTTGCGGTTGGTCGATCCGGCCGGGCGCAGCAGCCGCGCCAGGTCGAACACCGAGTCGACCTTGTATCGGCCGATCAGCTCGGCCTGGTACTGCACGGTGCGGGTCCAGTCCCGCGCGAGCGTCGCCATCTTGGCGCGCTCAGCGTCGAGGTCGTCCGAGTCAGCCACCAGCCACGGCTCGGTGAACATCCACCACACCTGAAGACCGCCGCCAGAGTGGACCGTCAGGGTCGGCTTGAGCCGCAGCGCGTCGACGATGCGCCGGGCCTCGTCGATCGTCTGCGGGTAGTGCGCGTCCGCGTGTCCTTCGCCCGCGATGTCGATGTCGGCCCACAGGCCGAGAAGACCGTCGATGTCCTCGCGACGCGGCCGCTGGTCGGTGACCACCGTGCCGTCGTCATCCGTGTCGTGGACCTTGTTGTGCCTGACCTGGCTGGCCAACCCAACACCGATGTAGACCGCTTGCGCGCTCGGTTGTTCGTCAAGCCCGGTGATCAGAGACGCGACGGCGCCGGGCTGGTCAGCCCGGCGCCACCTCGTCCGCTTGTCGGCGGAATCCCATACCGTCGTGTACAGACCCGACAGCCGTTCATCCCCGTCAGGACCGCCGAGCAACGCCGAGCAGAACGCGAGCGCCTGCTCGGCGCGGCTCATCCGGCGGCGCTCTGACCGGCGTACTCGGCTTCGATGTCCTCGTCGGCGATCGAGAAGCCGCCCTCGTCGTCACCGGCGACACGGGACGCGGGTGTCTCGGTGTCCTGCGCGGTGTCGACGTGCACGAGGATCTTGCGGTAGTGCTCGGCCAGCGCGAGAGGCACCAGCTTGTAGGACTCGCGCTCCTCGCGGGTCATGCGCTGCTCGCCCTTGGTGATGTTCTCGGCGAGCGTGAAGGTCAGCTCGTTGTAGACGGTCTGCGCGTCGTTCTTGGTCTGGCTCAGGCCGACCTCGGTGACCACCTCGGGCAACGACTGCATCTTGCCCATGTACAGCTTGTTCTTCCAGTACTCCCGGAAGTTCTTGATCGAGGTGCGCGGCACGGTCAGCAGCAGCGGGAACGCCATGTCCTCGACCAGCATGAGCACGGCTTCCTGCTGGTGGCACGGCGGGGGGACGCGCTTGCCGTCGACATCGCTCCACTGCGACATCGGGCACGAGTCGCACTTGCCGGTCGGGTTCTCGGCGGAGCCGACGCCGAAGTCACCGACGCCGGTGACCGCGTCACGGGAGAAGCAGTTGGGCGGCTGGTTGCCGCCCTCTTCGACCGACTGCGCCCAGTAATTCCGGCGCTCCTGGCGCAGGATGACGATGCCCTTGACGGTCTTCTGGACCTCGTCGCCGATCGTGAACGCCTTGGAGTTGCCATCCGGCACTTTGACGCGCACCAGGTCGCCGACCGACAGGTTGCCACCGTCGTCGCCGAACACCTCGGCGGCCAGCTCGGCCATCTCCTCGACGTTGCCGTAGGCGGGGAACCGCTCGGCCAGTTCGGAGGGGATGTACGCGGGCACCAGCTGGCCGGTCTTGACGTTGAGCACCTTCACCGCCACGGAGCCCTCGGGGGCCTCGTCACGGCGTGCGATTTCGCTGGACATGGGGGATGCCTCTCTCCCTAGGAAATGATCACCTGAGTACGTCTCGTCGAAGACGTGCCCCGGTGCGACGGGGCGGACGGCGAGCGTAACCCCGCCTCTGTCACCGCCCCAGACACGCCACGCGGCGCGTGGCGTGACGGCTGGTCAGCGCGTTGACTTGCGCCCGACGCCGGTACGAACCTCGGCCTTCTCGCCGATCTTGACCATGGCGGCCAGCTCGTCGAACATGGGGATAACGCCGTTGCGGATCTCCCGCAGGACACCCTGCACCGTGCGGTAGTTGACCGTCTCCGGCGTGATCTGCTCGGCGCGGCCGAGTGACCTGAACACCGGCACGAGGTCGGCGTAGGTGTACTTGGTGCCGTCGTCGCGAGTCTCGAACTCGGGGTAGAGCTCGCGGTGGATGTAGGCCCGGCGGTCGTCGAACGCGAGCGTGGACTGGCCGAGCCGGGCCATGATCGCCAGCATCTTCTCGGACAGCTCCTGCTTGCGTTCCTTGAGCTGCTTGTTCGCCGCGTCGTTGGAGCGGATCGACGTGCTGACTCGGTCGAGTTCACGCGCCAGCGCGTAGTAGTCGTCCATCGCGATCACGTCGGTGACCGTGGTGGCGTCGCCGACAATCTCGCACTGCTCGGTCAGTGCGGCCGTGAATCGCGTCGGAAACGGCCTGTCGGCCTCTTGAACGGTGATCTCGGACGGCCCACCAACATCGCTGGAATACACGCTGGTCAGCTCGCCGGTGATGCCGAGCACCGTGATGGTCAAGCCAGTGTGCGCGGAAGTAGTGAGGTCGGCGACCGTCTCCACGGGCGGCGGCGGAATGGCGGCGGGATCGAAGGCGGCGGCCTTCTCGTCGGGGGTGGTCATGGGGTGGTGCCTTTCTCGCGGAACCGATGGAGGATGAGACTAGCCGCACTGATCGCGGCTAGTCAAACCTTACTCGGTGGTCTCGCCGTCGGCGACCGTGACCGGGTTCATCAGGCCCCAGTCGATCGCGACCTGCTTGCCGAAATCGGTCAGTACCACCTTCGCTACCTTGGTGATGCTGCCCGGCTTGATGCATCCGTAGTCGGTGCGCAGCTCCCGGAACGTACGGCCACGGGCGCCGGGCACCTGCGCACCGCCCTTGAGATACACGCCGAGAAGCGGGTTGTACGAGATCAGGCCGAACACCACGTCCCGCAGCGCGTCCACGCGCGCCTCGGTCTTGTCCGGAACCGGTGGTGGGGTGGACATCGGGTCACTTCCTTTCGTTGTGTACTGCGGGGAACGGGATTACCCTAACCGCCCAGTAACCGGCTTTACAATGTCTCGTTTGCGTCACGGCCAAGATCAGCAGGACCGCTCGGCGTCCTCGATCAGCGCCAGCACCATCTCGGTGCCGACCGGCTCCAGATCCCACGCGTCCACCCCGACGTTGATCTGCTGGTTGTTCACCACCCACTCGGCCTGATGACCGTGCAGCAGCCAGCCGGAGCCCCGCTTCGGCCGCCACGTCGCGAACCGGTCCGGCTTGCCGCGCTCACCCTCCACCGCGTCGTACGGGAAGTGCGACACGATCACTGGCGTCGCCGGGTTGTCCTGCCTGGTACGCAGCGGCAACGTCACCGGCCTGCCAGTCCTGCGGGCGATACCGGCGCCGGTCACCACGCCTTTGAAGCCGACGACCTGGTACTGCAAGACCTTCGCCCGCAGTGTCCGATCGTCCAGCAGGCCGGGCGGGAACGTCTTGTCGAGCGGTCCGGCGACCAGGTACTTGACCCCGTTCAGCTTCCGGGGTAGCTCGAACAGCAGACCGGTGTTCGCCGTCTGGAAGTTGCCGAGCACCCACACGACGTCATCGGCGCCGACCACGCTGTTCCAGCGTTCGATCATGGCCGCGTCCATCTCGTCCGGCGACGCGAACCCGCGCATGTCTGCGGCCGACTCGTCGCCGAACAGGTTGTCAGCGGTGAAGAACTGACTGGGAAGCCTGCCCATCTAGTGACCTTCTTTCATGTTCTGGCGACCAGTTCGAAGTCGCAGCCGTCCGTACGACACTTCGCGCTGCCGTCCTGCCGGTAGTCGACCTCGCCCTCACAGTCAGGGCACGGATCCGGCGGTAGTGCGGGAAAGGCGCAGTGCGCCTCGCCGTCGTGCCTGCGGTCCTCGCGCAGCGCCTCCTCCCAGGACATCGCGAACTGGTGGTAGACCGTCCGAGGCTGGTCCGCCATCACGTGCGCGACGTGCTGACGGACCCGCTCGCGCATCTCCTCGACACGCATCATCTCGACAGCGATGAAGAACTCGACCACCTCGTCAGGCAGCGCGTCCCACAGCACGATCTGTCCGCTGCGCGGGTCGTGCACCGCGAGTTTCCCGCTGTCCTGCTTGATGACCTGCACGGCGGTCAGCCCTCGTTCCCGCGCGTCTCGGCCTCAGCGTCCAGTTGCAACGCCACCTTGCGCAGCCAGTGCGCGGCCTCACCTGGCGCCGTCATGCAGGACGGGCAGATTGTTCCCTCCGGCATGCTGTCGCCACAGGAGCAGCCAAGTCGGTCGTGCTCGGCACCCTCTTCCTTGGCCAGCCGCAGGATCGCAGCCGCTACAGCGGAATCGATCGCCTTCTGGTGATCCATCACCCGCTTGCGCGACGGCTCGAACACAACGCTGTAGGCGTCCCGCGCAACCTGTTGCAGATCCGACCGCAGCGCGATCTCGTTGCCCCACATCAGCTTTCCGCCTTCTCGTCCGCCGCGACCAGCTCGGCCAGCCGCTTCACCAGTGGCAGCTCCGTCAAGTACTCCCAGCCGTCCAGGTGCTGCGCCGCGTTCACCACGTGGTCCGGCGCGTCATGCAGGTACGGCGCGACCAGGTTGTCGGCGATCTGGGTGGCGTTGCGCTTCAAGTACGCCAGCGTGTGCTTCCGGTGAGACGGCTCCATGTCGACCAGCTTGAGCACCTTGCCGTCCCGGGTCACCCACCAGACGTTCTGCTCCAGCACGTCGGCGAGCTTCGTGTCCGCTGCGAGCGGGGTGTCCTCGGAAGTGCGGTCCCGTTCGACCTGGCACAACAAACAGCGGTGCGGCTTCTTGTGGCTGTGCTTGCGGCCGCACTGGTGCCGGTAGTCGCCGGACATTGAGCATGAGTCTTCGATCTGGTCCTCGTCGACGTAGTCCACAGGTGCGCCCCAGCGGAACCCGCACGGCCGCTTCTCGTCGAGCTCGATCAGCTCTTCCAGCCGCTTGAACAACGGCTCGCCGCGCAGCCACTGCTTCGGGTCCTCGTCGAGAAAGTGTTCGACCACGCCGTCGTCCGGGCATCCGGCCAGCTGGATCGCGGCCGCGCGGTGCATCTTGCCCGCGTTGGCCAGCAGGAACTTCCGGTTGCGCAGCCGCTCGCCCGGTGCCAGGTCGTCGATCTTGGTGGTGTGGTCCCACCAGATCGTCTGCCGCAACAGCTCGCTGAACGGCACCCCCTGCGGGGGCGGCGTGCTCAGGTCGCTGCGGATCCAGCCGTAGCGCGCGCTGCGCTCAGTCTTCTCCGCGAGCTCGGCTTCGTTGAGTTCGCGCGGCTTGGTGCGGATCTTGAACCGCACCATGTCCGGGCCCTCGTAGAGCGGGTGGTCGTGGCTGGACGGCGAGCCTTTCTCCACCGACCAGTCAGCGGTGAGCGCGGCGACAATCGAATCGACGCGCTCCGTCAAAGCCTCGATCGCGGTGTCCTCGGTCTCGTCGAAACCGGAGAGCGCGGTGCCATCGAGGTCCCGCTTGGCCAGCACCAGGTCGTTCGCGCGGAGGTGCTGCGTCAAGGCGAACCTCAGGTCGCGCTGGAACTCCTCTTTCGCGGTCTTGCCCATGCTGCTCAGTCCTTCCAGATCTTGATCTCGGCGAGGTAGTTGTCTTCGAAGAACCGGCCGCAGGTGGGGCACTTGCGCGCGTCGACCAGGGCACCGGCGTAGGCCTCGACCACGCGGTGGCCAGGTTCGAGCGGCTTGTCGTCGACCGGGCAGAACGCGACGGTGTAGGCCTTCAGCGGCTCCCAGCCGTCGGTCTCCTGCGCGAGCCGGTCGACGCGGTCCGGCTGCTCTTGTGGCGGGTACGCGCGGAAGTTCTGGCGCAGGTGGTCGTTCCCGTGCCCGAACGGGCCGTGCGGGCTGCCGAGCTGCTGGAGCCACACCACGTCACCGTTGGGATGCTTGGCGCCGGAGCCGTCGGCGCGCAGTTCACCGCGACCGCTGATCTTCGTGCCGAGCACGTCGAACACGACGCCGTCGCTGATGCGCTGCAACTGATGCATGGCTGTCTCTCCCGTCGAAGGCATAGGCAGAGCATAGCCGGTGGATCGACGGCTAGTCAAACCGCCTGCTTGCTCGCGGCCCCCATACCAGGCATCCTTGCCGCGTGGTGGGCTTGTTCATCACCGATCGGGGATGCCTCCCACGGCCAAGCGGACAGACCTCCCGCCTGCCACGTGGTCGACTCATCGGTTCGTCGGAACAAGCCCACCCCGCATACGACAAAGCCCCTCGCGACGGGGGTACGCGAGGGGCTTTGTCTCGATCAGAACGGCACTTCGCCGCCCGACTCCGTCACCGGCGGGGGCTCCGGTGGCGCCATCTCCTCCAGCCGCAGCCCATGCACCGGCCACGTGGACGCCTCAGCCAGGCAACGCTCGGCATCGTCCTTCTTGCCCTGCCTATGCAGGTAGTCACCGAACTCGATCGACTGCTGCTCGAACCACCCCCTCTGACGCCGGTGTAGCTCGTCCAGCTCGATACCGCCGATCAGCCTGCTCGTGCTGGCCTGCTTCCACGCCAGCCGTGCCGCCGCCGTCGTGTCACCGGTCGAGGTATGCGCGTCCTGTTCGGACAGCACGATGCCGTTACGCTCGCAGGTGTTCACCAGCTTGCGCGCGCCCTTGCCGCGCACGAACTTGTTGATCCGCTTGTCGATCACCAGCGGATCCACCACGCACTCGGGCACGTGGAACGCCCGCTCATCGAAGTGCCGTAGCAGCTCGCAGCCCAGCAACGTCAGGTCGTACGGCGCGTTGTAGATCACCAGCGCCTTGCCGGAGGCGAACACCTCTTTCAGCGCGTCGAAGATCTCCGCGACCACCTCGATCGCCGGACGCCCCTCATCTCGGGCCCGCTCCGTGGTGATCCCGTGCACATCCGACGCCTGCTTCGGGATCTCCACCCCGGGATCGGCCAGCCATTCCTGCGCGGTACGCGTACCCGCCACCGGGTCCACATGCAACAGTGTCGCTGTGACGATCCGGTCAGCGCGCACATTGATGCCGGTGGTCTCCTCGTCGAAGCTGTAGAAGGGCCGCTGCCACCACGCGGTCACTCGCCGGACTCGATTCCCAGCAACGCCGCCCACTGCTCGGACACGCCGTCGATATCCGAGTCCGCGACCATCGCGCCGTACGTCAACGTCGTAGCCGCCGCGAAATGCGCCTGCGCCTCGGCGCACATCGCCATGTGCAGGCGCGCCGACTCGCCGTCGTCCAGGTTCAAATGGCTGGCCCGACTCAGCTTGTCCTCACCGGCCCGGAAGTGCTCCGGGCCGGTCATGCTCGACTTCTGCATCGATCTCCCTTCGGTTGCGGCCTAAGCCGTGGAGCGCACCGGTTCGCCGATGCGCGCGTTCTCCGCCGCCAGCAGCGACTCGAACGGCAGCGGCGCCGCGACCGCCGCGCCGTCACCGTGCGGCCCCTCTTCGACGACCTCCTCGCGGAAGCCGAGCCGGGTGGCGTTCACCTCGTGCGACTCCATCACCCCGTGGATCACCGACCGGCGGCCATCCAACGCGGCGTACACGTCGATGTCGGCGGTGTCCTCGGCCAGCAGGTGCACGAACGTGACGCTGCGGGTCTGGCCCGGCCGGTCCATGCGCTTACGGGCCTGGTCGTAGTCGGACAGCGAGTAACCCAGCGAGAACCAGATGCCCACCCGCGCGCGGGTCAGGTCGACGCCGGTGCCGCCGGACTGGATCTGCACTCCGACCACGTCGAACTCGGCCATCTCCGAATCGGCGGTCAGGCCGGTCTTGCTGCGGCCGGACACCTCGCCGTAGGACAGGCCACGTTCGCGGGCCACCTCGGCGACCGCGTCCAGGTCGGAGCGGAACCGGCAGAACACGATCACCGGCTCCGGCTCCATGTCGCTGTCGCGGGTGCAGCCGACCTCGTCGAGTACCTCGGCGAACAGCTTCTGCTTGGCGTGCGACACCCGCACCCGGACGCGCTCGTCGTCGATCACCGTGCCGCCCGTGAACTGTTGCAGTCGCAACAACTTCACCATGATGTTGGCCGGGGTGACCGTGCGGGAGCCGTCGTCCTCGCGCACCCACTCCTCGGTGAGTTCCTCGCCCTCGTACGTACTGGCCAGCCGGTTCAGGTTGTTGCCGACCTGCAGAGCACCCCAGTCGCTCGTGAACGAGGCAAGCTGTGACAGATCCGTCCACATCTCCTCGTCGAGCTGGTCGTACAGCTTGCGCGCGTCCGGCTCCAGCTGGCACTCGCGGGTGATGTCGACCACCGGCGGCAGGTCCAGGTCCACGGTCGGCCGGTAGGCGATCGAGAAGAAGTTCCTGGCGAGCTCGGCGACGTTGCGGTAGCCGACCACCTGCTGCTCGATGTGCGGGTTGGTGATCGCGTAGCGGGCCCGGAACAGCGACCACGACATGCCGAAAATGCCCGGGTCGAGCGCGCGGTACACACCGAACACGTCCAGCGGCGTCTGCGGCATCGGGGTGCCGGACAGGCCGATGCGCTTACCCGACCACGACACCCAGCGCGCGCACGTCTTCGAGATCTCGCCGGTGGGTGCCTTCAGCTTGTGGATCTCGTCGTACACGACCGTGTCGATCGGGCGAGCCGGATACCACGTCTTCCAGGGCTCCCGCGCCAGAATGTCGTAGTTGACCACGGCCGCGTGCACCTCGGCGCCACAGCGGCAATCGAACAGCGTCCGCTCGGCCTCGGCGAGACGGCGCCCGGCACCGGCGATGTCGACCCAGCCGGAGCGCGCGCGCTTCGACGGCTTCTTGCCGTTGACGATGTGCCACGTTTTCGCCGAGAACTTGCGCACCTCGCGCGGCCACACACCGCGCACCGCGTTCGGACAGACGATCATGACACGGTAGGTCTCGGCGGAGGAGCCGCGTTCGTCCACGGCCCGATTGACGGCCGCGATCGTCGACAGCGTTTTACCGCCGCCCATGGGGATCGCCATCATGCACGCGGACATCCGCGCCGCGAACTCGACCGCGCGACGCTGATGCCCCCACAGCTCGAACTTGTCGTGCACCAGGCCGCCGGTGCTGAACTCCGGCAGCGGTGCGTCCTCGGCGAGCACGGCGCGCGCGTCGGCCTGGCCTTCGAAGGCGTCCAGCAGCGCACGCGCCCGATCGGACATGACCGGCCGGGCTGTGCCGACGACGCCCATCACGGCGGACATCGCGGCCGGTGTGGGCGGGTAGTGCCAGACGAAGCCCTTGCCGTCCTTGTGCGGTTTGCCGTCGATCTTCTTCAGCGCGTCTTTGAAGCGGAACGCGTTGCCGACGGCCAGCCGGTATTCCGTGCGCTCGTTGTCCTTGCCCGCGTTTGCCACGATCCACCGCAGGTTGATCATGGGGGAGCTTGCGTCCGGTGCCGGTGCGGCCACCACGGGCGGGGCGGGCACCTCGATCCCGGCGGCCGCGAGCTCGGCGGCGTAACGGGACAGAATGCGCCTGGCCTGCGCGGTCTGACCGGAGGTCAGTGGCTGCCCCGCCCGCAACAGAGCGGCGATACCGGCGGCCTGCCCGATCTCGGCGTGACCGATCAGGTTGGCGTCCACGGCGCGCAGCAAAGCGACGGCGACATCCTGGCTCACTGCCCCTCCTTGATCTTGAGCGCGGCGCGCAGGATCGCGATGGCGTCCTCGGCGTGTGCCAGCGCGGTCCGTATCTGCAACGTGCTCGCAAAATCCAGCCCCTGCGGACCCAGTTCGGACAACGTCGGGAAGTTCATGACGACCCGCTTGCTCCTGCCGTTGTCGAAAAAGATCATCGACTGCCCCGGCTGAGGTGCGAACACCCACTCGGTCTCGTCAAACGGGATTTTGTCGGGAAGTGCGGACACGGTCAGACCTTCTTCCGGCGCAAGATGATGATCGACGCGTACCGGCTCGACACCATCCACCCGTCGTGCTGAGCCCTGTCGGCAACCCGCTGCAACGTCTTCGGCGACAAGGCCCGGCCCCGGATCCGGCGCGGCCGGATCGGCGCGGGCAGCAGCCGCAGCAACACCACCGCGCCCATCCAGGACAGCAGGATCGGGCCGACGATCATCGCCCACAGCGTGGTCGTCACGGCCTCACGTACGTCGCTGTCGACCACCAGCGCGGTCGCGAGGCTGAGCGACAGCATGACCGCGACGGTCAATAGAACGGTGGTCATATCAGTCCAGCTCCTCGTCCATGATCTTGTGGAAAGACGCGTTGCCGTGCTGGACCCACTTCGCGATCCCCCTGACGACCACGTTGACGACCGCGACCAGGCCGATGGTGGCCAGGGCGATCAGGTCATCACCGCCGAAGCAGGCCAGAGCGATCGTCGCGACGACGAAGCTGGCCACGGCCAGCCCGTCGGGAGCGTTCGGCGTGTCGGCGGCGGGCGCCGGGTTCACGAATCTCATGACCGGGAATCCTAGCCGACCACATCGCGGCTAGTCAACGCGACACCCCCACTGCGACGAAGACAGCGGGGGTGCGCGGAGAGCCTAGAACAACTGCGGATCCGGGCCGACCGGCGCCGACCGGCGCGCGGCCGGGGCCTGACGCGGATTCATCCGGAACCACCGCACCGCGTCAGTCATCGCCTCGGCGTGCGCGCGCCTGTCGCCGTCGACCCACGCCCCCTGCACCGCGCTGCGCAACGCAGGCGGAAGCCGGAACCAGTCCGCCCTGCACGCGAACAGAGCCCCGGGCACCTGACTGCCGCAGCCGCCCGGACACCGGTGTGTAGAAGGTGGCGTCGACGACGCCGGACCGCTCGACAGCACGAACCCCACCTCTTCCGCCGAACACCCTGACCAGCCCGCGCAGGCCTTTCCACAACAGCCACACGACGCCGAACACCATGCCCAGCGCCAGCAGTGCCACCACCGCGACCGTCACGAGACCCGCCACGGTGAACAGCCACAGCAACAACAACTCACGCATCGGGCGCCCGCTTCGCGGTACGGAACTCCGGCGGCAGCATCTCGTAGGCCTGATTGATCGCCCGGGACGCCTCGAACCCCACCACCGCGCTCATGCCGTGAATCGTGCCCAGCAGCGCGTCGGCGAGATCCCCGTCGATCCGGATCTCCCTGCGCGCGCCGGTCTCGTTGTTCGTCACGGACAACTCGACAGTCCATTGTGGATCAATCATGACTGGGCCTCACGAATTCCTTGTTGTCGACCAGCTCGAACTGACTGCTCAGATGGCTCCACACCACCGGATCCGAACCGTCCTCAGTGAACGACCACAGATCGGCGTCGTGATCCCGCCGGTCACGGACGATCCGCCATACAGGGGCGCCGGTACTGGTGAGCCCGTTCGGGCCGACCGTCCACAACTTGACCACCTCGCGGCCCGGCTCCGGACTGTTGCGCAAGAACAACTGGTGCAGCGGAGCGACCGGCCACTCGGTCATCCACAACCTGCCACCCGAACGCAGGGTGCCGTGTTCGTTCACGTTGTACCGCTCACCCGAGCGTACGTCGATCAACTGCACCCGGTCACGGTGCTGTTCGCCGACCGGGCCCGCAGCCTTCGCCCGCTCCGCCACGATCAGCGCGTGCAGCTCTTTCCACTGCGGCGGCGCCACGGTCAGCAACTCCAGTTCACCGCAGCGCGCATGATGCAGGCCGTCCGGCTCGGCCGGGTTCACCGGGAACAGCTCCACCTCCAGCAGCTCGCCGTGCTCACGCTCGTACGACGCCCGCACCCCCGGATCGAACACCGTCGTCTTCGGCCAGCTGGACATCTCCCACACGTGCCCGTCCGCCGCCAGCATGATCCGGCGGGCGAACGACCGGGAATCCCGCGTCATCCGCTCCAGCGACGCCCGGCCCTGCAGCGACGCCAGCCACTTCTCCAACTGGCTGTGCGCGATCGCGATACCCCGGATCAAGTCGAAGGCGACCACGTCATCCGGGTACGGGTCGTCCTCCAGTGACATATCCGTGCCGTCCTCGACCAGCGCCTGAAGCGCTTCAACCAACGGCGCGTGCGCCGCCTTCGCCTCCTGCAGCGCTCGCATCGTTTCCGCGCGCAACGCCCCGGCGCCGCCGGTCACCTGATCCTCCGGCGGCGCCATCGCCTCCGCCTGGGCCGTCGCCTCCGCCTGGGCCATCGCCGCCGCCAGTGTCGACGCGCGCGCGTCTCCCACCCGCATAGTTGATCTCCTCCCATGTCCGGACCCGCACACCGCGCGGATCACCGAAACCCAGCTGTTCCGCCACCGCGTCGAACACCGGCGTCGACCGATACCCGACCATGTCGTCATGCGCGGCCAGCGCCGACGACGCGGCGGCCTGCTCGAACCTGCGGGCGGCCGCGACACAACCGTCCGCCTCACACGGCACCGTTCCGTGATCCGCGATCCCGCTGCCGCCACAGTCACCGCAGGCCACCGGGATCGCCTCGGTCGCCGGTTCCTCCATGGAATCCATCTCCGCACCTTCCTCAAGGCTCACGGGAACATCACCGGCCTCGAACATGTCGCCCCGCAATCCGGGCATCGCATCGTCCTGGACAGCACGGAGATCTCCGTACGGCACGACACGCACACCCCGATCTCACCGTCCCGGAACCACGCCAGCGTCGGCATGCGCCGCATCAGCGGACGATCCTCCGCCAGCGCCCGCAACGCCTCGCCGTACTCGCGCACGATCCGATCGGCGGCCGCTTTCAGCGACAGCGCCGCATACGGCCTCGGCTCCGTCACGACCCAGCCTCATCCTGAGCGGACTCCAGCACCACCGAAAGGTCCACATCGGACTCGAACTGGTGATCACAGCTCTGGCAGATGTCCACGCCGTCGAACGTCAGCACCTCGCCGCCGCAACCGATGTGCCAGCGCTTACCCGGATCCGGGTCGATCGAGGTCGGGCCGTAACACCACGACTGAGGCACCCGAGGGGTCACGTGGATTCCCGAGGACAGCTGTCGCGCCTGCTCCGCCTTGACCACCGGCGCCAGCATGTCGTCCATTGTCGAACCCACCGGCGGGCCGACGTCCCGGACCGGATCGAACCCCGGCTTCTCGGCGGCCCTGACCAGCCGGGCCATCTCCCGATCGGTAGCCGCCGCCATCGCCCTGGACTCAGTCGCCACCAGGTTCGGCACGTCGAACCTGACGAACTCCCGTGCGAACCGCTCCAGCGTTGGAGCCACCTCGTCCGGCTGCTCCACCTCGTCGCCGTCGAACATCGACACCGCCCGCAGCACATCAGGCCAGCTGCGCAGAACCGCCGCCGCGTCACCCGCCTTCTGCACCGTCACGTCCGGACGCTCGAAGTCCGCCTCCATGTCGATCCCGGCCGCCTCGATCACCGTCGCCAGCGCGTCCCGGATCCGCTTCACCTCGAAAGCGCTACCCGGCACCACCGCGCCGTTCAGCTGCGCCACCGCAGCCCGGCACGACTCCAGCAGGCCCTCCCACGGCAGGCCGCCCGGGGCTTGCAACACCCGTCGCAACTGCTCGGTCATCTCCCGCTCGGCCGCGAGACGGCCCTGACAGTCCACGTCATGCCGGTGCGCGCGCTCGAAGTCGTTCAGCTTCCGCGCCACACCCGACAACGCCTGACGATCCGTGTACCCCGACACCCCCAGGCACCGGGCGATCTCCGCCTCCCACGCCACGAACTCGTCCACACGCGACCACAGGTCACGCGCTTCCTCCGCCAGACGCGACGGCGACGCGTCCGGGGTGTTGCGCAGCGCGTCCGCGATCAGCTTGTGATGCCCGCGCGACCGCTCCTCGCGCCGCCCCGCCGCCCGCAACGCCTCACCCTGCTCCCGCAACTGCTCCAGCACCGACGGCGTCAACGACTCCGCCGACCCGGCCAGCAGCTCCGCCACCGCGTCCGCACCAACCTGCGTCACGACCTCACGGTCCCCGTATGCCTCGCGGATCGCAGCCTCGTCGAGCTCCTCCAGCGAGTGGTGGAACGACGTTGACAGGCCGGAGGCGTCAGCCATGCCGGTCTTGCGCATCGCACGCACCGCGTCCTCATCCAGCTTGAACGCCCTGCCCTGCACCAGGTTCCCGGCCTCGTCGTGCATAAAGAACACGCCCGGCTCACCCGCCAGCGGGTGACTGCTCAGATACTCGATCGCCCGCCTCGCGTGAAACGCGTATGCGTCCCGCATGTCAACGGGCAGCTCGTCGAACGCAGGCAGACTCGGCGACAACTCCGCGCTGAACCACGCCTTGCCCAGCTGCTCCGGCGAGATCGGCAGGTTCATGCCGCGCCGCTCCAGCTCGGCCTCCGCCTGCTCCAGCCGCGTGCGCAGGAACCCGATCGCGTCCACCGCGTCCTGCGCGATGAACCGGCCTTTCAGCGCCAAACCGGACATGCCGCGCATGGCGATCAACGCCGAACCCAGTGCGTCCAACTGCCCAGCGCGACAATCGATCGCCTCGCGGAACGCCTCACCGAACAACTTCGGGTCATCCACCCGATCTGCCGGAATGCCCAGCTGATCCGCCGCGAACATGACCATGCCCCGATAGGTCATCTTCGCGTCGTAGTTGCCCGACGACGCCAAGATCAGATCCGCGTTGCGGCGATGCAGATCCGCCAGCTTCTGGCGCAGCTCCGAGGTGACCGCGTCCATCTGCGCCACGAACGACGCCTCCGACTCCGCGTCCGCCTGGGCGATCTGCGGCAGCTGCGACAGCGCCACCTCGGCCACCCGCACGCGCCACTCGTTCGCCTCGGCGGGCGCCTCATCCCACGGCGTCATTTCCGGAACCCATCCCGACGGCGTCACCCCCGAAGCGCCGATCGCCGCGTGGATCGCGCGCGCCAGCTGCTCAGCCTTCACCGGCAGCAACGACGTCGGCACGTTCACGCCTACCCGGTCCAGCGTCGCCCGCGCCACCTCACGCCACCAGTCCTTGCGGCCCTCGTTCTCAGTGCTCCACGGCTTCGTGTCCAGCAGCGGAATCGGCTCCGAGCCCCGCTTCACCGACACCCCGCGCGACACCTCGAACAAGGCCTGTGCCAGCTGTTCCGGCGTCGCCGACGAATCCTCCGAAGGAATCCGCAGCTCCTCCAGCAGCGCGCGCACCTGATCCAGCTCCGAGCCCTCCGGCCGGTCACCGACCGGCACCATCGGCAGACCCGCGTCCAGGCGCACCCGGTTGAGCGCCTGCTGCCAACGCTGCGCCGGAGTGTCCACCAGCGACGAAACACCGCCGACAGGACGCCTCGGCCTGCGCGCTCGCCACATGCCCAGCTGCGCTGCCACCGACGACACCAGCCCGCCTGTCGCAATCATGCCCATGTCCGCGAACTCGTGCTGCACCGCCTGCAACACCCCGCGCGCCTCGGCGAACTCGGCCACCGTGTCCCGCAAGCCCACCTCGAACATGCCCAGCAGCATCGACACCCGCGTCGCCAGATCCGCGCCCCCGGCCGTCGAATCGTGCACCCGCTCGGTCAGCCAGCGGTCGACCATCACCAGCGTCTCGTGCTCCAACGCCGCGATCCGGCCCAGCTGGTTGTCGCGCACCTCGTCGCCCGTCTTCAAGCCTGCCCGTACCTCACGGATGGCGCCCACCGCGCGGCGCAGACTCTCCCGCGTCCGCTCCAGCTGCGCCTCGGCCTGAGACCACGGCGGCGCGGGCTCCACCGGCTGTTCGACGGCGAAGTCACCGCCCTCCAGCATCTCCCGCGTCCACGCCACCGCCTGGTTGCGGCAGCCCGCGTCCAGCTGCGCCCACAGCGCGTGCGGCGTCCACATCGCACCCGCGCTGCGCTTCGCGTCGTTGATCGCGGCCGCCAGCTTCACCACGAACGAGTCCCGCGTCACCACCTTGTCCGCCAGCGCCGAGGAAATCACCTCCGACACCAGGCCCAGCACCCGTTCGACCGGTGTCTGCACTGTGGATCCGCGATCCTCCGGCGGCACGGCCGCCCACTCGCGCGCCGTGGCAAGCGCGTTCTCCCACGCCCGGAACCGGCCCGCCACCGCCTCGGCCAGCCGCTCATCCCCGAAGCCCGGGCCGACACCGGCCGCCGCGCGCACAGCAGCCAGCCGCTCACGCAGGACCCGAACCTCGATAACCAGAAGGCCTACCCGGTCCGTGATGGTCGCGGTGGTCGGACCATCCTCGAACGCCCGCACCCCGGCGGCGGTGAGCTTGTCGTCAATCCCGGCGAGCGCGCGATGCAGGTCCACCACGTCGGCCGCCTCGGAAGTCCGCCCCATGGTGTCGAGCTGCACCTGCAGCGTCACCTTCGACAGCAGCCGGGCCGCGTCGCCGCCCTCGCGGACCTCGGCGGCCTGCTCGAACCTCACCTCGCCGGTGTCGCGGTCGCGTATTCCGGCGTAGACCTCATCGGTCATGATCATCCTCTGGTCGATGGTGTGCGGAACCGTTACAAGTTAGCCGGTTTTTCGGCGGCTAGTCAATACGCATTGACAACACTCCGGCGACAGCAACGACCAGCGCAACAGCACACTCACGCCCGCCCTGGTCAGCGATACCGGATAGCCACAGTCGACGACCTCGGCCTCAGCGAGACCCCTGGCCGCAGCGCGTAAGACCGTGTCGCGAAGCAGGTCGCGCCCCCGTGCGTCCTTCCTCGGGATCACCCCCTGTGACTCCACGTGCAGCAACGCGGTGTGGAGAACCACCGAATGCGTGATCATGAGGGCAACGGTGGAGCGTCGAGGATCACGCCGTCATCGCCCTTTTCGCGGCTCAGCCGCACCTTCTCGCCCGGCTCCAGCGGACCGTTGATCATCTGCCGGGCGACATCGGCATCGGAGGCGCTGCCCAGCAGAGACGACGGCACCCGCCACCACGATCCCCAACGCTGCCTGCGGCCACTACCGCGATCCGACGCGGCGATCACGCCTTTGCGCCGGATGCCGCCCGCCCGCGTCAGCGCCTCGGACAGCATCGACATCGTCACCGGTCCGCCAGTCGCGCTCACGCGCTGGTGAAACGCGACCAGCGCCTCCAGGCGCACGTGCACCGCCAGCTCCGTGCCGGAACAGGCGAGCAACGGCAGGCCCTGCGCGGTGGCGAGATCGTAGTCATCCACCGGCGGGAAGGCCTCCAGGTAGTCGTGCAGCAACCGCAGCGAGCGCGAACGGTTGCGGCTGTCCACCGTCTGCGATCGAGTCGCCCGCAGTGCCCCGTAGGCACGCACCTCGTCGGGGTGCAGCTTGACCGCGATGGGAGCGAACTGACCGGCGCTGACCATCACCCCCGCCAAGTCGTTGGTGAGCAGGAGATGCCGCACTTCCTGGTGATCGACCCCCAGGAGGTCGGCCGCCTCCGCGACGCTGAGTGTGAAGCCCATCCGGGCGTAGTCGAGTTGTGCCATGACGCCGGATCCTGCCCGACGGCGAGCGGCAAGTCAAACTATGCAGGCTTACGGCCATAGTTTACTCAGGGTAGTTGTCTATTGTGGATATTTAGCTTGGACAACGGACGCGGCGGGTACGAACAAAATCCGGCTTCTCGTCCAGGCTTACAGGCTAACCCGCAGGAGAAAAAACCTTGGTACGAGCAAGAGTGGCCTTAGTCGTCCACCTTACGTCCAAATCAAGATCAACTTAGTCGATCTTGAAATCAATGATCAACAGTGCCTGCCAGCAGCTTTTACTCCCTCGAAATGACTGGCCGGACCGCCCGGTCTCGACAGCAGTCGATGCCCCCCTTTTAAGGAGGTGGTACGGGACAGGCAGGAGGTGAATTTCGCCCTTACTTGCTGACCAAACCGGCATAGCTTGCCGGGTGGGCTAAGTAGCAGGTCAAGCGAGTCTGATGACGGTAGTCATGTTCACCATGCTCGCAAGGTAAGGTAAGCCTTTAAGGTGACGCAGTAAGGGTGAAAATCAGCACTAGCGCGTCCCGTACCACTTCAGAGAAACCCCAGGTCACGACCTAGATAAGGTGGACGAGCAAGCCAGTAAGGCTCGTCCATTAACTATTTGACCTGCGGCTATGCGTACGCAAATGGACACTTCGTAATGCTAACAACGTGCCGAACTAGCCAGTAATACCCATAGGGGGTATGCGTCCCCGGGCTTTGGCTCGGCGCAAACACGCCGCCCCGAGGTAAAGGTGCTACACGCGAGCTACAGCTACTCTCCGTCTACCAAAATCGTTACCTACATTGTTATCCTGACGTGACTAGATCTTGGTAGATCTGTAAGGCGTGTAACCACTGGTCTACGGAAAGTAACGTTATATTCCACTTCTCGCATACAGCGGGACTAGCCGCCGGTCGAGCGGCTAAGATGGGTGGGCGGCACCGCACGTGTGCCTTCCCGGAGGTCGTGATGACCGAGCAGCCCGCAGTCCCCGACGAGACCGTGATCACCAACCAGCGGGAGGTGGTCGACGCGATCGTGCAGGCCTTTGTCGACGGCGACCCGCAGACGTCGCAGCACATCGTCGACACGCTCGGCGAACGGAAGAAGGGGCGGCGATGAGCGAGGAATTCGACAAAGCCGCCGAACGCTTGCGCGAGGTGGCGATCAGGCTCATGCGGGACGGCGCTCCGTCTGATTTTCCGACGGCCAGGTTGGGTGAGCAGCACCTGCGACGCGCGGAGCGGGCCCGGCTTGCGCGCGGACTTGGCGAGCGGAAGCTTCCCGAATAATTGCCTAGCCGTTATCGGTTCGGCTATGGTCGGATCAGCGCCGTGACCGAACGCACGGCGTAGCGCTCGCGGACTGCGGCCAGCAGCCAGGCTGAGCGCGGAACGTCCGTCGCGGCGGCGCGGACGTTCTCGGTGGGGTAGCTCAGCGGTGAGAGCGCGGCAGGGCCCGCCTGGCGACAGGTGCGACCGAGGTAGCGGGTTCGACTCCCGCCCCCACCACTTTCTCCATCCCGACAGCGAGAAGAGGTCCATCGATGGCTACCGATAGTCATGCCGCGTGTTGCAGCACCAGGAAACTGGTCGTGTTCGCGGTGGTCGACGTCCTGCTCGTCCTGGTCGCTTCTGGCTTCGTTGTCACGTCCCTGACCACTAGGGAGGGCTGGGCCGGTACGTTGCCGCTCCTCGCGATCGTGGCTGTGGTGCTGGCGCTGCCGCCCCGTCTGCCGCAGTCCATCGCCGAGCTACGGGAGCGGAGAGACGGTGAGCAATGAGCGGGGCCGTCACCACCGTCGCCGTCGTGTCCGTTCTCTCCGGAGCCTTGTTGCTGGGCCTGAGCCTCGCCATCTGGCCGCCGATGTGGGTGGCGGGGGTGATGACGCTGGAACTGGTCGCCGAAGAGACGTGGCGCAAGCTGAGACGGCTGAGGGACGCGCGCCGTCACTGGGCCCGAGCTTCGGGTTGAGCCTGCTCGGGGTCGGCCTGTGCGTGATCGCGCTTGTGATCATGTGGGCGATGGTGGTCGGCGGATGAAGCGACGGACGCGGTGGATCCTCGGGACCTGGCTGGCGCTGGCATTGTTTGTCGTCGCGACGGTGCAGGCAGTCGGTAACAACGGCGGGTGGCACTGGTTCGTACTGCTGGCGGTTTCGTACCCGGCGAGCCTGTACGGCGCGTATCGCGTGGGCTGGATGGAGCCGTGAGCCTCGTCGACTGGGTCACGTTCGCGCTGCTGGGTGCTGTCTGCGTCGTGGTGGTCGCGTGGTCACTGCGCGGGCCGGGTGGCACTGGACAAAAACGCGACAAGAACAGGACGCCGTGATGTGTGGTCGTGGCTGCGCGGCGCAGGTGCTGTTCAGCTGCCTGCGCGGACACCCCCGGGGGGTACGGACTTGCAGGCATGGGCGCTCGTGGAAGCTGGTGTCCAGCAACGGTTTCTATGCGGTGACGATGTGGTCGTCGTGGCGCCGCAGGTGGGTGGCCCGGCTGATGGAGACGGTGGTCATTGACGAGGGGTCCGGATGGCCGTAGGACGGGCGAAAGCCAAGAACCTGGGTTAGCGCAGATGCCGGTTGGCTGCGGATGGGCACGGTGGCCCAGGTCGCCCTTCGTGTGACGAGTACCCCCTGATGGGATGTCGGGGGGTGTTCGCATGTCCGGACCCCTATTTACTCGCCGCCAGGTGAGCGGCTAGGATGCGGGCATGGAGTTCAACATCGAAGCCGCCCGCGCCGGTGCGCGCCTGCGCGAAGGCGTGAGCACGCACACGCTGCTGGTCGGCGACCACGACGCCACCGCCATGATCAACGGCGATCGCGTCCAACTGGGACGCCTCGCGCTCACCGTCGCCGCCGCGATCGGAATCAAGATCCGCATCGACGGGCACCTCGACGGCAACGCCGTCTACGGCGCGACCAGCGACGAGCTCAAGGAGTCCCGCGCGCAGTGCCAGCGGCTCGCCAATGAACTGCGGCGTGTCCGTGAGGGCCGATCATGAGCGACTACATCGACGACCTGGTCAGGAAGATCATCGCCAAGGCCTCTGAGTCCGACTCGGTCATCCGGGACGTCGAGATCAGGGCCACGACGCTCACCGACAGCGGCGACCTTGAGTGGAGCGCGCGCATCTCTCCGCCCATGCGGGGCGTCCCGTTCAAGTTCCACGGCGCCCCAACCGTCCAGGGCGCCGTGCAGGCGCTGGCGCGAGAGGTCGGTGCGCTGTGACCCCGGGAGCGCTCGCCTTGCTGCTCGTGCTGGGCCTGATCGCGCACGGCGTCGGCGACTACGTATTGCAGTCGGATTGGATGGCGACGCAGAAGACGGCACGCTGGTGGCCTGCTGTTGCGCACGGGACGGTGTACGCGCTGCCGTTCGCGATGCTGGTGCGGTCGCCGTCCGCCTGGGTGTGGGCGGCTGGCCTGCTGGCGATCGGCGGCTCGCACGCGGTGCTTGACCGGTACCGGGTGGCCCGTTACGTGATCTGGGCACGCAACCTGGGTTCGCCGAACAGTCGCCCGTGGAGCGAGTGCAGTGAGACAGGGTTTCCGCCGGAGATGCCGAAGTGGATGGCGTTCTGGCTGATGGTCATCGTCGACAACATCATCCACGTCCTGATCAGCAGCACGGTGATCATCTTGGTTGCGAGGTTCGCATGATCGAGACCGCGAAGGACGATGAGGTCTTCGAGCTGATCCGGGTTGTGATCGTCGAGGAGGGCTCGATCTGCGAGCACACCGGCGACGACGGCCCGACGATCAACGTCGACGTGAACGGCGTCGCGGCCGCGATCGTCAAGCGGCTACGCGAAGAAAGGCTGCTGTCGTGAAGGAGTGCGCAGGGGGTTGCGGCCGCGACCCCTTGTTCCGGCTGGGCGTTACGCGAGGTGGCTGTGACTTCGTCTGCCAGTTCTGCCTCGGTCCCCGCCTGATCGAGATGGTCAAGGTCTTCGGCAAAGTCTCGGTCACGATCATGAAGAGGGGGGCGAAGTCATGACCTCCGCACCGTCCGAACAGGACGCCATGCGCGACGCCTACGTGGCCCGCCTGGAGGCCGCGTTAGGCAAGATCGCCGCCGGTGTCGAGCCCGGGTTCGGAACGCTCAGCGGCACCATGTGCGCGGAGATCGCCCGGGAAGCGCTCGGCGAAGGCGACATCGTCCGCATCCCTGAGGGCGTCGCGCTCAAGCCGCACGAGGTGCGGTTCGTCCGCTGGCCCGCGCCTGACGGCGAGTGGCACCTTGTTGGCCCGGCGGAATTCCTCCAGGTAGGCAGTGTGGTCGAGATCGAACGGTTCAGTCAGCGTGATCTCGCGCTCGCCGGTGTCGGGGCGGTCGTCGCGGAGCGCGTGATCGTGCACCGTGAGAGCGGTCCCACCCGGTATGTGGTCACGCGGATCGCGCGGGCGGTGAGGGAGGGATGATCGATTTCGTCACGATGGGCGTCGATCCGGGCACGATCCTGGGGATGTTCTGCGCCGCGATCGGGATCATGTGCCTGCCGGAGGATCTGGCCAGGCCGGTGGTCGGCGCGATATTCCATGTCGGCGTCGATGTGGCGCTGATTGTCTTCGGCGTGTGGATGGTGGTGAAGAGCTGATGGCCAGGAAGATATTCAGGACGATCGGCATCATCTGGGATGTCTTCTGTGGCCTGGTCTACGTGGTGGCGGTCCTGACGGTTGCTGTGGTGTGGATCTGGTTCATCCTCGCCTTGCCGACGGGGGCTTGATGTATCTGCCAGCCACGGTGGCGATCTTGTACGGCCTGGCCGGTCTCCTGTCGGGCAGCACCGACCCGGATGACGGTTTGCCGGGTTTTCCGGTCAGCGTCATCTTCATTGTGATGGGGTTGCTGGCGCTGTGGTTCCAGTTGCGTGAGGATCGACGGGACAATTGACTAGCCGCTAGATAAACGGCTACGATGAGGCCATGCAGAACGCTTCGCTGTGCCTTGCCCCCACCGACAACGGCCCCTGCTGGCGCAAGCCCGGCCACCACGGCAAGCACGTCCGGCAATACCAGAGCCTCAGTGCGCCAATCGTCGCCATCTCCGAGGACGGCGTTGCCAAGGGGGCCGCATCCCCTGCCCTGGCCCACCTGGTGGACGCCTACGCCAAGGCTTCCGGCTGCTACGTCGTCGACCTCCGTGACCCGCGCCTGAAGAGCTGACCGATGCCACCGCACGGAAAGAAGCGCGCCAACTACCTGCACGGCAGTCATCCCGTTCAGCGGGGTCGTGACGGCGGCAAACTCGGCACGCCGATCACCAAGCAGCACACCGCCGACCGGCATTACGCGCTGGCCACCATCGGCCTCTACACCTACGTCACCGCCGACGGCCGGTACTTCAACACCCCGTACCTCGTCGACACCCAGGCCTACAAGTGGGCGGCGGCCAACAAGCTGATCAGCCGGAACATGACGCTCGGCCGCAACCAGCGCAGCTGGCCGGTCGAGCTCACCGAGGACGGCAAGCGCGTACTCGGTGTTTGGAATGCCGAGCACGGCGAGATCGACGCCCTGTCCGTCTGGGACGGCGTCGAAGCCTGGGAAGGAAACGACGAATGAGGAAGACCACCAAAGGCATCCTGGCCGCCATCACCCGGCCGCCGCTGGACGAGAAGTGCTTCGGCGGCTGCGGCAAAGACATGCCTGGCCCCGCCGACATCTGCGACGACTGCAACGGCTGGAACGACAAGGAGTGACCGTGGAGCAGTGGCGCACGAAACGAGCCGAGGACATCCCGATCATCTGGGAGGACCCGCCAGAGCCGCCGATCTATCGCAGCCCTTCCCACTGGCGCAAGGCGATTCTTGATCGATTCAAGGCGGAGTTGTCGGCTCGGCCGGGCCAGTGGGCCGTGCTGCCGCTGGATGGTCTCGACAACCCCAGCGAGTCCACGCTGAAAACATACGCACGCGCGATCAACAAGCCCTCTGGAAGCTGGGTGGGTTTTGGCGGCGAGGCACGCGTAGCCGACGGCAAGGTCTATGTCCGCAAGATCCCTGACACGACTGGAGTATGAGCATGGAACTCCCCGAAGTCCGCCTGTTCCTCGACCCCGACGGGGTTGTCCCGCCGTACGCGGTGGTTCAGCACTCACAGGATTGCTGGTACGGCCTCCCCGGAGACCTCAAGACGCGACTGTCCGATGAGGACGTCAAAGATGCCATTCCGCTCGGCCCGGCCAGCGGCGCGGTTGTCCACCTGGCCAGGAACGGCGGAGCGTTCGATGTCGACATCAACGGCAAGTCCGCCGCCCGCCGGGTGTCGAGCCTGATCGCGGGGGAGTTCATCGCCCAGTCCGCGCTGCAGGCGGGCGCTCCGATCCTGGTCGTCCCCGTCGGCAAGACGAGGCTGACCGGACCGGCCAGGATGACTGGGCCCGCGTCGCCACCGGAGCGGCCGAAGCTTTCCGTTGTTCCTGACCCGGGTGACGGCTCGGTCGGTGGCCAGTAGCGCGAGTTGACTAGCCGTGATCCTATCGGCTAGACTAAGGGGTTTGGCTCGACCAGTCCGCTGACCAGGCAATTTGACATCCGCTGGATCTACGGCTAGTCTTTCCCTATTCCGATTGATCAACAGGGGGCGACATGGCCAGCGACAGGAAGAACACCTACAAGGGCAACGGCGGCGCCTACGCCCGCGCCACTGCGATCTCGCGCTTTCTCAAGCGCGTCGAAGGCATCCAGACCACTAACAACGCATGCAGGGGCACCGAGGGCGTCCGTGTCCACCAGGACATCGGTTCAGCCTTCGTCACCCTCAGCGTGTTTCTCGGCGAAGATGCCGAGAAGGCCGCAGCCGAGTGGGCGGGCGAGATCGCTGACAAGCTCCGCACCGCCGGATACCAGGTCGAACGCAACGGCAGGGCGCTCGCCATCACCCATGACACCTGGATCGCCCAGGACATGATCCGGGTGGCCCTCGGCCGCTGCCTGTTCACCGGCCGCGAGGCGATCGCCAGCGACACCGCCCTGATCAATGCCGCGCCCCACACGATCGAGGCGTTGCGGGGCGCCGGGATCCTGATGGACGGCACCGTGCGGCTCACCGAGTTCGGTGAGCAGGTCCGCGCGTTCGTGCTCGCCGAGAACAAGAAGAAGGACCAGGCCGAGAAGCGCCGGATCAAGGCGCGTGGCTGGTGATACCGAGAAGCCCCCGCTGTCGGCGGGGGCTTTTCCCGCCGGACAAGACAACGTTGTCATGCTGGTTACGTGGAGTTGTGTCGCCGCTGATGCTACGGTTACGAAGTTCCTGGAGGGGAGCACCTGCCAAGGTGATGAAAAGCCCCCGCATGTCAGGCGTGGCGCGCCGGACACGCGGGGGCTTTTTGCTGCCGGGCCGATCACGGCGCACCGGATACCCTGAGGCCATGGCAGGCGAGGACAGCGGCGACAAGTGGCCGCGCGGCACCGGGGACGCGTGGAAGCACGCCGACCCCGGCGATCCGCTGCAGCCCCAGGCGCCCGCGCGAACCGACCTGGAACGTGAGCTGCGCGCGCACGCCCGCCGCCAGCTTCCGCATCTCGCCAGCAAAGACCTGCGGCCAGTTCAGTTCGCCGAAGTGTTCGCCCGGCTCGCCGCCGTCGCCATGGCGAAAGCCGAGTTCTACGGTGAACTGCTGGCCGCCCAGTACGAGGCGTACGGCGACCAGATCGATCCATTTGAGCTCGACGAGTACGACGTCGGCGCATCAGGTGGAGCCAACCGCGCCCTGATCGGCCCCGTCTACGAACTCGCCAAGGACGGCACGCCCGTACCTGTCAGTGAGGCTATCCGCGCGCTGGTGAAGCTGGAGGCCGAGGAACGCGACCGCGCGGCCGACCTCGCCTACAAGGGAATCCGCATCGGCATCGAGGCCAAGCAGGTCGACGTCATGCGTTCCTACGGTCGCACCGTCGTCGGCGCGATGAAGTTCCTCTGCCTCGAACTCGGCCTCAACTGGGACGACGAGAACGTCCGGCTGTCCGCCCGGCGCGCGATCATCAGCGCACGCACCAGCATGGGCGACCTGCTCGCCCCGCCACAGCAGGAGGTCACCGGTGGATGAGACAACCTGGCGTGAAGCCCTGGCGTTCTTCGAGGGGACACCGGAACCGGGTGAACAGGTCGATCCGGAGATGGTGTCCGCTGTACAGGAGGCCTTCCGTAACCGCACCGGATCGCAGCTTGAGAAAGTGTTCGCGAACCGCACTCCCGAACAGGTGGTCGCGGAGCACCGCGCGTTCATGGTGGACCTGCACCTCCAATCCGGGATCGACGTACTGCGCGCTGAACTGGCGGCCTCGCGGCAACGGGAACCCAGTGACGACGATGAGACGACCCTGCGCAGGTTCATCGACGACGAGATGCGCAAGGAAATGCTGCGTCAGCTGGAATACAAGCGGGCGCGGCGCCTCGCGCCCCTTGTCCGCCAGGCAGGCCAGGCCGTACCGAACTCCGTCCCCCTGGTCAGCCCTGACACCGTGTGGTCCGGCGACCTCGGCACCCTGGTCGAGCTGTGCGAGATCAGCGCCCGCCGCGTCAACAGGATCAAGGCGGCGGTCCATGCGTGACGCCGTCACCCCGCTGCCCGACTGCGCGCGCTGCCAGCACAGCCCCGACCACCACAGCCTGCGCGACGAACAGAACGTCAGCCCCGTCGACCCGGCCGCGCGCTTCCCCTGCAACGGGCCCGGCCTGCACGGCTGCATCAGCGCTTGCCCCGACTACCAGCAGTTCGTCCACTTCGGCAGCGGCAAGCTCGAAGACGCACTGCGGGCCGACCATGACCGACCCAGCTGACGCCTTCCTCGCCGACCTGCTCGGCCTCGCCCCGCCGGGCATGGCCGACGACCTGTCCGACGACGGTCTCGCCAACCTGTGGGCCCAGGCGGTCAGCCTGGAGCAGCGGATGCCGCACGCGCTCAGCGGCCTCGACCTCACGCAGCTCGACCACTTCGACCCCGCAGACCCTGTGTGGGCCGGTGTACAGCGGGCCGTGCTCGATGAGCTCGCCCCGCCGATCGTGCTGCCGTGGCGGCGCACCGCCCGCGACTCCCAGCTCCCCCCGCCGGGCCGGTGGCGGCACTGGCTGATCATGGCCGGGCGTGGCTGGGGCAAGACGTTCGTGGGCGCCAACTGGCTCGCTGAGCGCGCACTCACCGAACCCGGCGACTACGCCGTCGTGGCCCCGACCCTCGGCGACGCGAAGAAGATCTGCGTGGAAGGCGAATCGGGCCTTCTCGTGGCCCTGAGGGGCGAGGACGGGCCGCATATCCGCGACTACAACCGCTCCGAGTACGTCATCCACCTCACCAACGGATCGCGCATCATCCTCGGGTCCGCTGACGCCCCCCAGCGCATCCGAGGCCTGAACCTGCGCGGTGTGTGGTGTGACGAGGTCGGTTCTTGGCGTGACATCACCGTGTGGAACGAGGGCATCAAGTTCGCCACCCGCAAAGGCGACCCGCGCATCGTCATCACCACCACCCCGACGCGCGGCAACAAGGTCCTCGTCAAGTTGCTTGACCTGCACAAAGGCGCCGGTGGCTCGATCCTGGGAGGCTTGGCCGCAAATACGTTCCTCACTCGGGGCGGCACCCGCGAGAACGTCCGCAACCTCTCGGCCGACTGGCTCGCCGAGATCGAGGAAGAGTTCGCGGGCACCACGCTCGGCCGTCAGGAACTGGACGGCGAACTGCTGCATGCCGTGCCGGGCGCGCTGATCACCATGGAGATCATCGAGGCTACCCGGCTCACGGCGGCGCAGGTGCCGGAGCTGCGGCGTGTGGTGGTCGGCGTTGACCCGTCCGTGTCCGACGACGAATCAGATGATCATGACGAGTGCGGCATCGTCGTTCGCGGCATCGGACCGGCGCCGGTTGGCTGGGAGCCTCCGCCGGGCGCGCCCGCGTCGCTGATGGACGCCGATCACCTGTACACGCTGGAGGACTGCACGATCCGGGGCACGCCGGAAGCGTGGATCCAGCACGCGCTCGACGTGTCCGACGAGTGGGCGGCCGACTGCATCGCCGCCGAGAAGAACAACGGGCACGGCCTGGTGCGCGGCATGATCAACGCGATCGCGCAGCTCCAGAAACGCCAGATGCCCCGGCTCAAGCCGGTGTGGGCGGCCGTCGGCAAACGCACCCGCGCCGAGCCGCTCGGCGGCGTGTGGGAGCAGCACCGCGTCCACGTGGTCGGCAAGGCGAAGCACCTGGAAGACCAGTGGACGACGTGGGTACCGGGACGCCGTGGCTCGTCGCCTGACCGGCTGGATGCCGACGTGCACGCCGGTGTCGAGCTCATGCCGCAGCTCGCGGTGAGCCCGCGCAGCGCGGTCCGGCTGGCGAAGCGGTGATACGCGAAAGCCCCCGCCGGACGTCTGGCGGGGGCTTCGCTGTGGGGACCTCAGGCGTTCAGTCCCGCGCGGGCGCGCTCACGCTGGATGTGGTCGATCAGCAGGTACTTGACCGCCGTGGCGTAGTCGCCGGAGCACGGCATCGTCTTTTCGTGGCCGTTGATCACCATCAGTGCCGAGGTCGTGATCTGCTCGCGGATGTTGTTCATGACCGGCGCGGGGAGGGGGAGCGTGATGGTGCACGACAGATGGTTCAGGACGTACTCGGTGGTGATGCCCTGCAGGAAGTCGGTGACGTCGGTGGGGTTGTCGAAGGTCAGGACGGCGGCGGTGTCGGTGAGGCTGAAGGTCATCGGGGGCTCCTCGGTTCGTCGGTATGGCTGAAGCCTAGCCGCCAGTTCAACGGCTGTCAAATAGTGATTTGATGATGGCGACACGACGAAGCCCCCGCCCGGTGTCGGGCAGGGGCTTCGCGCTGACGCTGTCAGCGTCCGGCGGATGCCGGGGAGGCCAGGTTGTGCCGCTGGCCACATGGGCAGTTATAGGGCGGGCAGAGGCGGTTCAGGTTGACACCATGCACCCACACCGGCTCAAGCGAGCCGTGCAAGCGGCCGTCGACGAGGATGAGGGCGTTGCCGCATTCGCAGTCGGCCGTGGTGGCGGACCGGTCGCGGACGATCAGCGCGTGCGAGTTGCCAGGGCAGAACTCGTCGTACGGCTCGTTGTCGCCGAATGCCTCGATCATCAGGCTGGAGATGGTCATCGGGGGCTCCCTCGTTGACGGAATAGCCAAAGTCTAGCCGCCAAACCAACGGCTGTCAAATAGGAGGCGCAACGATGACCCTGACCCACGAAGACCTCGAACGACTCTGGCCGGAAGGCCCCGCGTTCGCCTACCGGGCCGCCGTGGAACGTCTGGGCGAGTTCGCCGACGACACCACCTGCCCAGCCACTCTGCCGTCAGCGCAGCAGTGCTGGGACGTCCGGCACGCCGTCCGGGGCCTGCTGCGCATCGAGGCGGAGAGGCTGGACAACGATCGCCGGGTGCACGGCCTGGACCCGCGTTCGTGGCTGCTGACCTCGCGCCCGGTGACCGCGTTCGCGCGGATCTTCCTAGAGGGGGCGCGGCGTTAAGCGATTACCCGCGCGATCACCGCCACCATGAGGGACATGGCAGACGCGCCGCCCAGCAGCGGATGGAACGTCGACACCCTCAAAGCCCACATCGACACCCGGTTCGACGACCTGCGCCGCTCACTGGACGAGCGCTACAGCTCGCAGGTCAAAGCCGTCGAAGACGCGCTGAAGGCGCAGCAGACAGCAGTCCAGGCGGCCCTGCTGGCACAGAAGGAACAGAGCGCCAAAGGTGACATCGCAGACGAGAAACGCTTCGATCTGCTCAACGAACTACGCACCGGCGTAGCCACGAAAGAGCAGATCGAAGCGCTCGAAAAACTGATCACCGACCTGACATCCCGGGTGGACAAGAAGGAAGGCCACAGCGGTGGAGTCCACGCAGGCTGGTTGATCTTCACGTCCGCCGTAGGTGTCATCGCGATCATTTACGCGATGACCCGGGGCGGCTAGCGGCCAGTCAGCTTTCCCTGCATTGCGGACGCCCGCAGATCGCGCGAGTATGCGACATCGTGTAGGGGCAGTCGTTGCTGGCGTCGATGAACTTCTCGACCACGTGCGCCGACTGCGTCCACTGCTCTTGCCCGGTCACCTCGGCGAGCCACTCGAACCGTTCGATCAGCGCCCGCAGCGTTTCGACGGTTTCCTCGGTCATCGCGGCTTCACCTTCGCCAGGAACTCCTCGACCACCGGCCGCACGTCGGCGCGCATTCTCTCGGCGTAGTCCGGCGCCGCCCAGTCGCAGGCGTGCGGCACGACCCGGTTGTCGTCGTCGGCGCTGAGCAGCCCTTCCGTGCCGGTGTAGATGACGTTGACGCCCTCGCGCAGGGCGACCGCGCACACGGTGTTCGACGGCATGAACGACATGAACATGATCGACTGCGCGTCGGTGTCCTTCAGCGGCACGCCGAGCTCGGCGAGCATGTCGGCGACCGCGCCGTGTGCGGCGATGATCTCGGGAAGTGTTGCCATGACAGGTCTTCCTTTCATTG
>Ga0247822_10000082_pt1 | contig 38807 bp, 44 predicted proteins | sample 13C_Cellulose_Da_FD_192423 | JGI IMG/M metagenome (GOLD analysis project Ga0247822, IMG submission 192423) | Soil microbial communities from agricultural site in Penn Yan, New York, United States - 13C_Cellulose_Day30 | ecosystem: Environmental > Terrestrial > Soil > Agricultural land | place...
AAACCGAAGCCGTCCTGGAGCACTTCGATCGTACCCTCGCCCATGATCATTTCGCCATTCTCGGCCTGGGCCTTGAGGATCGCGAACATCAGGTCCTGCTTGCGGAGCGTCGAAGCGCTTTCGACGCCGAGTTCCTCGGCCATCGTCACCAGCTCGGCGGGGGGAGTTTTCTTGAGATCTTTCAGATGCATCTGGGGGAGTCCGTGTGGCGATCGCTGGGAGGGTTTCCGGGCGTTGAGACGCTGCGATGGCTTGAGGAAAAAAGGAAGGATGCCGCAGCCGCCGGAGGAGACGCGACAGTTGCGCGATTAGGTTCGGGCTCGATTCAAGTCAAGCCGTCAGAAGGGGCGGACCACGGCCAGTACAACGATCAGCGCGACGAAGATCGCGGGGATCTCGTTGATCATCCGCAGCTGGCGGGAATTGAGGTTGCCCTGTCCCGCCGCAAGCCGCTTCGAATAGCCCACTGCCCAGCCATGATAGCCCGAGAGCAGCACGACGAGCAGCAGTTTCGCGTGGAGCCAGCCAAGGCCTGCACTCCCCTCGAACAGGCCGAGATTGGCGGCAAGCGCGATACCGAGAATCCAGACCAATGCCATCGACGGTACCAGGATGACACGGCGCAGCTTGGCTTCGCGATCGGCCCAGGCCTTGGCCTGTAACGGATCGCCGAGCGCTTCCTGATGATGGACGAGGTAGCGCGGCAGGATGAACAACCCCGCCATCCAGAAGATCACGAAGATGATGTGCGCCGCTTTGACCCAGAGATATGCGGCGCCAAGAAATCCGCTCATTCCGTCCCCCGCACACCCTCGGCTCCGTGCTGACGCACGATGCCGATCAGCTGCTCGACATGGGCGATCGGCGTATCCGGCTGGATACCATGCCCGAGATTGAAGATATGGGGGCGATCGGACAGCGCATCAAGCACGCGACGTGCCGCCGCTTCCAGTTCGGCCCCGCCGGCAATCAGCGCCAACGGATCGAGATTGCCCTGCACCGGCAAATCCGCGGGCAGCTCGCGATGCGCCCAGGCGGGATCGACCGTCTCGTCGAGACCGATCGCATCCACCCCGGTTTCGCGCGCATAAGCGGCAAGCTTTCCACCCGCACCCTTGGGGAAACCGATGATCTTCACCTGCGGGCAGCGTGCGCGAAGGCCGGAAACGATCGCGGCGTTGGGGGCAATCACCCAGCGCTCGAACTGCGCGGGCGACAGCGAGCCGGCCCAGCTGTCGAACAGCTGTACCGCCTCGACGCCCGCTTCGACCTGCTTCGCCAGATAGTCGATCGACATGGTCACGATCGCATCGATGATCGCCCCGAACGCGCCCGGATCGGTATAGGCCATCCGCCGGGTTTCGCTCTGATCGCGGCTGCCCTGGCCGGCGACCATATAGGTTGCGTTGGTCCATGGGCTCCCTGCGAAGCCCAGGAAGGCCGTTTCGGCGGGAAGTGCGGCTGCAACCCGGCGAACGGTCCCGTACACCGGATTCAGCCTCTCAGGGGCGGCTGTGAGGCTCTCCAGCGCATGATCGACCAGCTTGGGGGCAAGACGCGGCCCTTCGCCGGCTTCGAACCACAGATCCTGCCCGAGCGCGTGCGGGACGACGAGGATATCGGAAAAGAGGATCGCGCCGTCGAAGCCGAAACGGCGGATCGGCTGGAGCGTGACTTCGGCCGCGGCTTCGCTGTCGTTGACCAGCTCGAGGAATCCGCCCTTCTCGGCCCGCAGCGCGCGATATTCGGGGAGGTACCGCCCGGCCTGACGCATGAGCCAGAGAGGCCGCACATCGACCTGTTTCCCTGAAAGCACCTCAAGCAGGGGTTTTGGGAGAAGGGGTTTGGAGGGCAAGGGCTTCGAATTCACAGGACTGCTCATTCCATCTTCTAAAAGAAGAAAAGATTCAAAGAAGGATGTTGTTGTTAGTTGGTGCGTGGATGCCGGGGCTTAGGCGTTCGTGCCGATTCTGCCAACAGATTGACGCCGGAAGCGCCCGCGATTCGCTGCAGAGTCGCGATTGCTGTCCACATCATCCACAGGCTGTGCGCGTATCCGGGGGCATGTGGAACGCGTTGTGGATGAATTGGCCGGATCGTGGAGCGATCGGGCCGCTTGGCGTGCCCTTGTCGTTGCGCTAGCGATTTTCCGCATGTTTTCCACAGATCTGTCCAGCTGATGCGTCTGCACCTTCATTTGCTCTCCGATTCCACCGGCGAGACGCTGGAGAATATCGCCAAGGCGGCGCTGGCGCAGTTCGACGATGTCGAGGTGCTGCGCCATTTCTGGCCGATGGTGCGCAGCGAGACTCATCTGGAGCGCATCCTGGGCGAGATCGCGCAGAACCCTGGGCTGGTCATCTTCACGCTGGTGAACCCCGAGATCCGCCGCACGCTGGAGGCGCGGTGCCGTGCGATCGGTCTGCCCGCGGTGGCGCCGCTCGACCCGGTCAACCACGCGCTGTCGAGCATGTTGGGACAGGAGATGAAGGCGCGGCCGGGACGGCAACACACGCTCGACGCCGCCTATTTCGCACGCGTCGATGCGATCCAGTTCACGATTGCGCATGACGATGGCGTCAATTGGGAGAATTGGGAGGAGGCCGACATCGTCCTTGCCGGCGTGTCGCGCACCTCGAAGACCCCGACCTCGATCTATCTTGCCAATCGCGGGTACAAGGTGGCGAATATCCCGATTGTTCCCGAATCCCCGCCGCCATCGACTTTGTTCGCGTTGCGCCATCCGATGGTCGTCGGCCTGACCACCAGCCCCGAACGGCTCATCCAGGTGCGCCGGAACCGGCTGCTCTCGCTCAACCAGCAGGACGAGACCTCCTATGTCGAGCATGAAGCGGTTCAGCGCGAGGTCGCCTATGCGCGGCGCATGTTCGCCGATAATGGCTGGCCGGTGATCGACGTCACCCGCCGCTCGATCGAGGAGACCGCTGCGGCGATCATCACAATCTGCAACGAGCGGGCTGCGGGCAGCGGGACGCGCGCGGAATGATCGTGCTTGCCTCCACCAGCGCATCGCGCCGGGCGATGCTCAACGCCGCGGGCGTTCCGCACGAAGCGCTCGCGGCGCATGTCGACGAGGACGCGGCCAAGGCGGCGATGTCGCAAGTTGCGCCGCGCGACTTGGCCGACGCGCTTGCCGAGCTGAAAGCGCTCAAGGTCAGCCAGCGCGTGCCGGGAACCCTGGTGCTGGGCTGCGACTCGGTGGTGGCGATCGATGATGGCACCTTGCTCGACAAGCCGGTCGATCGCGCCGATGCCGAGCGGCACCTCAAGCTGCTTTCGGGCAAACGCCACGATCTCTACAGCGCCGCGGTGATCGCCGAGAATGGCCGGCCGGTATGGCGCCATGTCGATCGTGCACGGCTGCAGGTGCGGCAGCTCTCGGACACGTTCATCGCCGAATATCTCGACGCCGAATGGCCTGCGATCGCGGGCTGTGTCGGCTGCTACCGGGTCGAGGGACCGGGGGTGCAGCTCTTCTCCCGGATGGAGGGGAGCTACTACACGATCCTCGGTATGCCCTTGCTCAATATCCTCGATTATCTGCGCACGAGAGGCGTGTTGACGTCATGACCACGACTCCATTTGCCGAAGTGATCGGCGACCCGATCGCCCAGTCCAAATCGCCGGTGATCCATGGTTTCTGGCTCGACAAGCTCGGTCTCGCCGCTGCCTATCGCAAGACCCATGTCACCGCCGAGGGGTTGGCCGATTTCTTTGCCTCGCGCCGCGACGATCCCGACTGGCGCGGCTGCAACATCACCGCGCCGCACAAGATCGCCTCGCTCGACCATGTCCCCGATCCCGGCGGCGTGCGCGACACGATCGGCGCGATCAACACCGTCTTCCGCAGCGCGGACGGTTCGCTGATCGGGACCAATACCGATGCGGCGGGATTCTACGCGCCGCTCGCCGAATTCGACCTGGAAGGCGCACCGGTCGCGGTGGTCGGCGCGGGCGGCGCGGCGCGTGCCATCCTGTTTGCTCTGGCGCGGGCCGGGGTCGGACATGTGACGATCCTCAACCGCTCGCCGTTGAAGGCGATGGGGCTGCTCGCGACCTTCGGGTTGAAGGGCGATGCGGTGGCGCTCGATACGCGGGTGCCGCCGGTCGCGTTACTGGTCAACGCCAGCTCGCTCGGCATGACCGGACAGCCGCCGCTCGACCTCAATCTTGGCAATCTGCCCGATGATTCGGTGGTCTATGACGCGGTCTATGCTCCGCTCGAGACCGGGCTGCTCGCTGCGGCGCGCGCGCGCGATCTGGAAACGGTCGACGGCCTCGAAATGTTAATCGGCCAGGCCGCGCTCGCGTTCGAGCTGTTCTTTGGCAAGGCACCGCCGCGTGAGCATGATGCCGAATTGCGGGCATTGTTGACGGCATAATGCTGGTCCTCGGCCTCACCGGATCGATCGGCATGGGCAAGTCCACCGTCGCGGCGATGTTCGCCGACGAAGGCGTGCCGGTGTTCGACGCGGATGCCGAGGTCCACAAGCTGCAAGGGCGGGGTGGGCGGCTGGTCGCCGCGATCGAGGCGGAGTTTCCCGACACGACCGGCGAACATGGCGTCGACCGCACCCTGCTGAGCGAGGCGGTGTTCGGAAAGCCCGAGGCGTTCAAGCGACTCGAGGCCATCGTCCATCCCGCCGTCGCGCATGAACGCAACCGGTTCCTTAAGGCGAATCGCGACGGGCCGCTGGTGGTGCTCGACGTACCTTTGCTGTTTGAAGCAGGCGGCTGGCGGCAGGTCGACAAAATTGCGGTCGTCTCGGCGCCCGCCGATGTCCAGCGCGCGCGCGTCCTCGCCCGGCCGGGAATGACCGAAGAGCGCTTCGAGTCGATTCTCGCGCGTCAGATGCCTGACGCCGAAAAACGTGAGCGCGCCGATTTCGTGATCCCCACCGGCGGCACGCTGGAGGAGACGCGCGCGGCGGTTTGCGCGGTGATCGCTTGCCTCACGGCCCCGGAAGGCCGATAGTCGGGGCATGCGGGAAATCGTGTTCGATACCGAAACCACCGGCCTCAGCTTCAACGCAGGGCACCGGCTGGTGGAGATTGGCTGTGTCGAGCTGGTCAACCGCGTGCCGACCGGCCGCAGCTTCCACCGCTACCTTAATCCCGACCGCGACATGCCGGTCGAGGCGTTCGCGGTGCACGGGCTGTCCGAAGCGTTCCTGGCCGACAAGCCGCGCTTCCCCGAGGTCTGCGACGAGCTGATCGAGTTTCTGGGCGACTGCCCGCTGGTCGCGCACAATGCGATGTTCGACTATGGCTTCATCAATGGCGAGCTGAAGGCCTGCGGGCGGCCGCTGCTGCCGGTCGAGCGGATCGTCGATACGCTGACCATGGCGCGCGCCAGGCATCCCGGCGCCAAGCACACGCTGGACGCACTGTGCGTGCGTTACGGAATCGACTTGTCGGCGCGCGAGCTGCATGGCGCGCTGCTCGACGCGCAGCTGCTGGCGCAGGTGTTCATCGAGCTGACCGGCGGACGGCAGATCACGCTCGGCCTTGCGGTCGAGGCGGTGGCGAGCGAGCGGGTGGAGGCCGCCGCGGTGAAGAGCAATGCACGCCCGGCACGGGTTTTTGTGCCGAGCGACGAAGAACTGGCCCGCCATTCGGCGTTTATGGCCGGGTTCGAGGAGCCGCTTTGGGGCAATCCGGCGTCCGGTTGACGGCCGTCGTGTGCGTTCCTAGCTGCTCCTCATATTGACGGAGGAAGATATGGATATCCGGGTTTCGGGTCACAGGGTCGATACGGGCAACGCCATCCGGCAGCACGTTGAAAGCCGGCTCCAGGGTATCGCCGACAAATATTTCTCCCGCGCAATCTCGGCCCAGGTGACGTTCGGCAAGGGGCCGCATGATTACGGCTTCACGTGCGATATCGTTGCGCACGTTATGCAGGGGCTGGTGCTCAAGGGGTCGCACGCCGCGCAGGAAGCGCATCTCGCCTTCGACGGCGCCGCCGACAAGATCGAGAAGCAGTTGCGCCGCTATGTCCGGCGCCTGAAGGACCGCAATAACGGTCATGCCCAGGCGGTGCTCGATGCGGCTTTTGATGCGGGTTACACCGTCTTCCAGATCGATGAGGAAGAGGACGACGTTGCCGACGCGCCCCCGGTGATTGCCGAGACGCGGGTCGACGTGCCCGACGCCAGTGTGTCCGACGCGGTGATGATGCTCGATCTGCGCAACACCAACGCGCTGCTGTTCAAGAACAGCGGCACCGGCAATTACAACATGGTCTATCGCCGCGCGGATGGAACAATCGGCTGGGTCGAGCCCAACCGGGCTGCCTGACCACCGCACGATGAATGATCTTGGCGACCTTTTGAAACCCGAAGCCGTGCGCTCGGGAACCCCGGCGGGCAGCAAGAAGAAACTCTTCGCGCTGCTCGGCGAGGCTGCGGCTGCGGCCTACGGCCTCGACGCCGCCGGGGTGACCGAGCGGCTGGCCGCCCGCGAAAAGCTTGGTTCGACCGGCTTTGGCGGCGGCATCGCGATCCCCCACGGCAAGATCGCGGGGCTTCCGGCCGTATGCGGGCTATTCATCCGGCTCGATAAGCCGCTCGATTTCGCTTCGGTCGACGATTTGCCCGTCGACCTGGTGTTCGCCCTGCTTTCGCCGCCCGATGCCGGCGCCGAGCACCTGAAGGCACTGGCGCGGGTTTCGCGGCGGCTGCGCGACCGTGCCTTCACCGCCAAGCTGCGCGGTGCGGGATCGGCGGACGCGCTCTATGCACTGCTCGCGGGGACGGAATCGCGTGACGCTGCCGCCTGAGGCGACGGGCGCCGGCGCGCATTACCGCGCGCTCGAATCGCTCTACGCCGCCGCCCCGATCAACCGCTTCTTCGACTCACGGCTCGAGATTCCGGCGAGTGGACAAGCGCGGATCCACTTTACCATCGACGAGCGGCACTTTCATGCCGGCGGCGCAGCGCATGGCACCAGCTATTTCAAGATGCTGGACGATGCCGCCTTCTACGCCTGCAACAGCCTGGTCACCGACCGCTTCCTGCTCACCACCGCGTTCAACCTGCTCTTCACACGCCCGCTGGGGCCGGGACCGGTGATCGCCGAGGGGCGATGGGTCAGCGGCCAGCGCCGCGTGTTCGTCGCCGAAGCGCGGTTGATCGATGCCGAGGGTGAGGAAGCCGCCCGCGGCACCGGCACCTTCATGAAATCGCGCATCCCGCTCGCAGGGCTTCCCGGATACCGCCTCTGATGGCGCGGCTGGCGGCCGGCCTGCTCGTCAACGCGCTCGTCCGGCGGGTCAACGCCGCAGGCGGAAGCGCGATGGTGCTGGCAAAGGGGGATGCCGAAGCCGGCGCGATCCTGATCCTGGCGGTGGAGCGTGGCGCCAATCCCGGCTTTTTCGAACGCGGGATCGGCCCCGACGGCATGCCTGCGCTGGTGCGCTCCGGCCCCGCCGATCTCGCCGACGAACAGGCTGTTTCGGACTATTGGCACCGGCGTCGCAGCCGCGATTCCGATCTGTGGGTGGTTGAACTGGATATCGCGGGGGCGGAACGGTTCGCCGCTGAAACCCTCGCAACTGGTTGACACCCCGTAACCATCCGGCCAAAGGCCCGCGCACGTTTAAGTAGCGTTGTGCCGTCGGGGTGTGAGACCGCCGGTTACGCAGTCGGGGGGAATGCCCGACCGGTCCTTTGTTTAGAGCAAAGAAACGGACCGGATCGCGCGCCAACCGCATAGTATCGAAGTTGAATGTCTTTTTCTGCTCGCGCCGCGATTATTGCGGCTGTGACACTTGCCTTTGCCGCGGGCATTGGTGCGACCGCTCCGGGTGTGGCCCGGCAAGCCGAGACCGCGCCGTCCGCCAGCAATAACACTTCGGACCTCCAACGGGTTCCGACCATGGCCGAAGCGCTCGCCGATCTCGAAGCGGATGCGCCGGCCGCCCCCACCAACGCTGTGGTCCAGAGGCTCGCCGATATCGGCGCAGACGACGGTGACGACGCCGACTATGCGACGCTTGCCGCCGCGGTCGCCGCGCAGCCGCTCGCCATCGATGACGAAGAGCTCAATTGCCTCGCCATTGGCGTCTATTATGAATCGAAGGGCGAACCGCTCGAAGGCCAGCTCGCAGTGGCCGAGGTGATCCTCAACCGCTCCGAATCGGGCCGCTTCCCGCGTACCGTGTGCGGTGTGCTCAAGCAGCGCGGGCAATTCTCCTTCGTTCGCGGCGGCCAGCTCCCGCAGCCGTCCGAAGGTTCGCGTGCGTGGAAGACCGCGCTCGCGGTCGCCAAGGTCGCCCGAGGCGACATGTGGGACAGCAAGGTTTCGGACGCGCTCTATTTCCATGCGCGCTATGTCTCGCCGGGCTGGCGCCGTGCGCGCGTGGGCAGCGTCGGCAACCACATCTTCTACCGCTGACGCTTTCGTTCGTTCGACAAATGTTCTAGGCATCGGGGATGGCTTCCACCGTCCCCGATGCCGAATCGATTCCGGACCTGGTGCCGACCGCCGCCGCGCAGCTGACCGCCGAGGTGACCCGCGGGGTGTGCCGGATGCTCCTGCGCCATGATTGTGTGGCAATGGCCGAAGTGCCGCTGGGTGACGGCCGCCGCGCCGACCTGATGGCGCTCAACGCGCGGGGCGAGGTCGTGATCGTTGAGGTCAAGGTATCGCGTACCGACCTGATGGGCGACGGCAAGTGGAGCGACTATCTCGCGCATTGCGACCGTTTCTTCTGGGCCGTGCCTGCCGGCTTCGACCTCACGCCACTCGAGTCTCCGGGATTCCTGCCCGAACGTTGCGGCGTGATCGTCGCGGACCGCTATGACGCGGCGATCCTGCGGGAGGCGAAGACGGTGCCGCTTGCCAGCGCGACACGGCGCAAATGCACCCTTGCCTTCGCCCGCCGCGCCGCACGCCGGGTGATCGCGCTGACGGATCCCGATGCCGACGGAATCGGCCGGAACGGTTGAGACCTAGAAGCTCGGCCCAGAAACCGCGCGCTTCTGCAGTGCGGGCGCATCCTTCAGCATTTGTGCGATGACCGGCGAGCGCGTGTCGCGTGCGGCATAATCGCGCGCGTTCATCCCCGTCAGTCGATCGCGCTGATCGGGGTCGGCCTTGGCGTCGAGCAGGGTGCGGACCAGATCGCCGTCGCGGCGCTGCACCGCGCGGATCAGCGGCGTCTCGCCTCCGTTATTGCCCTGGTTGATGTTCGCTCGCTTCGAAAGCAGCAGCGCGACCCCCTCGGGCCAGCTCGCCTCGACCGCCATCATCAGCGCGGTGTTGCCTGCGCTGTCCTGCAGGTTGGGATTGCCGCCACGGGCCAGGACGAACGTCAGATAGGTGCGGTCGCGCCGCTTGGTGACGATATGAATCGCCCCCTCGCCCTTGTCGTCCTTGGCGTTGACGATCGTCTGACCGGGCTGATTGAGGAATTCCGTTACCTTGTTTCCATCCTGCTCGCGAACGGCCTTCAGGAAATTATAGCTCTCGGAAAACTGCTGAGCGGCGACCGGAAGTGCCAGCGCAAGCAGCGCCGCGGCGAAAACAGGCCGGGACGGACGGAAAGTCATGGTCGAACGATGCCCCTGATGTCTGGGAAACCTTGCAACCTGTCCCGTATCAGATCATTGCGGGCGGCGCCATGAACAGGTTGCTTGTCCCCGCTTTCGCCCTCGCTTTTGCTCTTGCCGGTTGCGGCGGGGGCACGGAAGCGAAGAAATCCCTTGCCGATGCGCCGCTTGCCGGCGCTTCGATCGGTGGGCCGTTCACGCTCGTGAATGGCGACGGCAAGACGGTGAAGGACACCGACTTCGCCGGCAAATACCGGATCATGTACTTCGGCTATACCTTCTGCCCCGACGTCTGCCCGGTGGATGTGCAGAATATCGGCGGCGCGATGAAGCTGCTCGACAAGAGCAATCCCAAGCTCTCGGAACAGATCGTGCCGATCTTCGTCACCATCGATCCCGCGCGCGACACACCCAAAGTAGTCAAGGAATTCACCGCTGCTTTCTACCCGCGCATGGTCGGCCTCACCGGCACGCCGGCGCAGGTCGATGCCGCGGCCAAGGTTTATCGTGTCCCCTATGTGAAGCGCGAGACGCCGAGCGGATACCTCATGGATCATGGCCGCCAGACCTATCTGATCGGGCCCAAGGGCGAACCGATTGCGCTGCTGCCGCAGGAGCAGAGCCCGCAGGCGATCGTGGCGGAGATCGAGCGCTGGATCGGGTAACGCCTTTCTGGGAGCAGCCGCTCTCCACGCTCGACCGCGCGCAATGGGAGGCATTGTGCGACGGCTGCGGCAAATGCTGCCTGCACAAGATCGAGGACGAGGACACCGGCGATCTCTACGCGACCAACGTCGCCTGTCGTCTGCTCGACCGTCAGACCGGCTTTTGCAGCGATTACAGGCATCGCCACGCGTATGTCGCCGAATGCGTGCGGCTGAACGCCCACAATGTCGAGGACATCGTCTGGCTGCCGCGCACCTGTGCCTATCGGCTTCGTGCGAACGATGAGCCGCTGCCGGCGTGGCACTATCTGGTGAGCGGCGACCGCGAAGCGGTGCACCGTGCCGGTGAATCGGTGCGTGGCTGGACGATCTCCGAGGATCTTGCCGGCGATCTCGAGCACCACATGGTCGACAGGCTATTGTGACTCACCCGATCGAGGTTGTCCGGCATCCGCGCGCGCGGCGGATGAAGCTCTCGGTCGACAATGCCACGGGTCAGGTTCGGCTGACACTGCCACCGCGCGCGCCGGTGGGGGAGGCGATGCGCTGGGCGCAGCAACAGCATGAATGGATCGCGCGCGCGCTCGAACGCCGCACTGCGCCGGTGCCGTTCGAACCGGGCGCGACGATCCTGTATCTCGGCGAAGAACTTGGGCTCGGCTGGGACAGCGGCTTTCCGCGCACGCCCGTGCTCGACGACGGCCAGTTGATCGCCGGCGGCCCGCGCGAGGGCTATGAGCGACGCATCGAGCGCTGGCTGCGCAAGACTGCGCTCGAAACGCTCAGTGCCGAGACTGCCGAATATGCGGAACAAGCCGATGTTACCGTCACCCGCGTCGCGATCGGCGATCCGGCGGGGCGGTGGGGCAGCTGCGCATCATCGGGGGTGATCCGCTATAGCTGGCGGCTGATCCTCGCCCCGCCTGCGGTGCGCCGCGCCACCGTCGCGCACGAGGTCGCGCACCGCGTCCATATGAACCATAGTCCAGCCTTCCACGCGGTCGTCCGGCAGATCTACGGCAAGGATCCGGTGCGGGAGCGCGCCTGGCTGCGCGCCAACGCGATGCGGCTTCACTCGTTCGGGCGGGATTCCTGAAGCGGTCGCGCCGTGTCACGCCCGTTGTCGCGTCCCGTATCGCGTCCTGAATCGCGCGGCGGTGCGCGATCGACCGGCTCGCGGCGCGGCGGCGGAACATCGCGCTGGCCGCGTCCGGTCATGCGGTCGAGCCAGTCCTGATCGATCGTGCCATCGTCCTCAGGCCGCGTGCTGCCGCCCTGCGCGGCGTCGGGATTGACCTCCTCGCGCGGGATCGGGTTGCCGTCCTCGTCGACATAGACGGCATTGTCGGGCGCGCCATAGACTTCGTCGTCGGGTTCGATCTGCCATTCGGGCAACGTCACCTCGGTCTCGAACGCTTCGACCGGTCGGCCGGCAACCGCGGGGCGCATGAAGGCGGCGAAGGCCCGCGCGGGCGCGGTTCCACCCTGTAGCCCACCGACGCGCTTGGCGTCGTCGCGGCCCATCCACACGCCGGTGGTGAGACCCGAGGAGAAGCCGAGGAACCAGCCGTCCTTGTTCGATGTGGTGGTGCCGGTCTTGCCCGCCACCGGACGTCCGATCTGCGCGGCCTTGCCGCTGCCGGTGGCGACCGCGGTCTGCATCAGGTCGGTCATCTGCGCCGCGACATAGGGGGCGACCAGTACGCGTGAGGTGTCGACCTCATGCTGATAGATCACCGCGCCGTTCGCGGTGACGCGAGTGATGGCATAGGGGGTGACGCCGACGCCCTTGTTCGCGACCGATGCGAAGGCGCGGGTCATGTCGATCAGCCGCACGTTGCTGGTGCCCAGCACCATTGCCGGCTGGGTGTTGACCGGAGTGGTGATGCCGAAGCGGCGCGCCATGTCGGCGACGGTACCGAAGCCGACTTCCTGGCCAAGCTTTGCCGCCACGGTGTTGATCGAATAGGCGAAGGCCGAACGCAGCGACATCGCGCCCGAGAAGCGGCCCGAATTGTTGCGCGGGCTCCAGCCGCCGATCGTCACCGGTTCGTCGACTACCTGATCGTCGGGTTTGTGCCCGGCCTCGAGCGCGGCGAGATAGACGAACAGCTTGAACGCCGATCCCGGCTGGCGTGTCGCCTGAGTCGCGCGGTTGTAGATCGACGAGACATAGTCGCGTCCGCCGACCATCGCGCGCACCGCGCCGTCGCGATCCAGGCTGACCAGCGCGCCTTGCGCCCCGGCGGGCGTGTTCGCCTGAATCGCCTGCGTCGCGGCGTTCTGCATCTTGAGGTCGATCGTCGTCCACACGTCGAGCGGCGCTTCGGTCTCGTCGATCAGCACTTCCAGCTGGGGCAGCGCCCAGTCGGTGAAGTAGCGGACGCTGTTCTGCTTGGGCGGTGCCGCGAGCGCGACTTCGGCCGGGCGGGCGGCATCGGCCTGCGCGCGGGTGAGCGCTCCGGTCTCGACCATCACGTCGAGCACGACGCTGGCGCGACCGATTGCGGCCTCTGCGTCGGCGGTGGGCGAATAGCGCGACGGCGCCTTGACGAGTCCTGCGATAACCGCGGATTCGGACAGGGTCAGATTGGTCGCCGGATGCCCGAAAAAGGTGCGCGACGCGGCATCGATGCCATAGGCGCCGCCGCCGAAATAGACCTTGTTGAGGTATAGTTCGAGGATCTGGTCCTTGGTGAACTTGCGCTCGAGCGCCAGCGCCAGGACCATCTCGCGCAGCTTGCGGCCGACATCGTATTTGTTCGACAGGAAGATGGTGCGCGCGACCTGCTGTGTGATGGTCGAGGCGCCCTGCAGGCGGCGGTCGGTGCCGCGATGGTCGAACGCGAACTTGGTGATACGTACCAGCGCGACCGGATCGACGCCCCAGTGCGAACGGAAGCGGCGATCCTCGATCGACACCATCGCGTCGCGCATCGGCGCGGGGATTTTCGAATATTCGATCCACTCGCCATAGCTCGGCCCCAGCGAGACGATCACGGTGCCGTCGGCGGCATGGACGCGGATCATCTGGCCGTTGGGGGAGGATTTGAGTTCCTCGAAGCTCGGCAGATTGGCGCGCGCGGTATAGACCGCGATCGTCAGCGCGATGATGCCGGCGAGCGCGAGCGCGACTCCACCGATCAGCACCCATTTCAGGATGCGGCGGAACTTGCCGGGGCGGGCGGTGGATTTCTTGGGCATCGGAAGTGGCGCGAACCTACCGGCGAACCGCGCGGCTCACAAGCAGGTCGATTGCCGGATCGATCGCATGCGGCTCAGGCGTCGCCGCTCTCGCCGCGCGGGCGGAATTCGAGCGCGACCGAGTTGATGCAATAGCGCAGCCCGGTCGGTGGCGGGCCGTCGGGGAAGACATGGCCCTGATGCCCGTCGCAACGCGCGCAGCGGACCTCGGTGCGCACCATGCCGTGGCTCTGGTCGCCATGCTCGCTGACATGATCGGGTGCGACCGGGCGGGTGAAGCTCGGCCAGCCCGACCCCGAATCATATTTGTCGTCGCTGTCGAACAGCTCGAGCTGACAGCCCGAGCAGCGATAGACGCCGTCGGCCTTGTTGTCGGTATAGTGGCCCGAAAAGGCGCGCTCGGTCCCGGCTTCGCGCAGCACATGATATTGCGCCGGGGTGAGCCGCTGGCGCCACTCCGATTCGGAAAGATTGAGCTGATCCATGCCCCCGATGTGATGCGCCGGGGAGCCGCCGTCAATCGGCGGCTTCGTCCTTCCACGCCCACCAGAGCTGCGCGGGCGGCACGTTCCACCATTCCATGTCGGCATCGATGCGCGCGAAGTGCGGCGTCAGGAAATTCCGGACATTGGGATTGAACTGATAGACCAGGAACGCGCCGCCCGGCTTCAGCACGCGCTGCGTCGCCTCGGCAATCGTGTCGCCCACGCCCGCGGGCAGGGTCGAGAAGGGTAGGCCCGACAGCACATAGTCGGCATGGTCGGCGCCGTGATCGGCGACGATGGTGTTCACGTCCGCGGCCGAACCCTGAATCGCCGAGAAGCGCGGATCGACGATGGTCTGGCGCAGATAGGCGACGAAATCGGGGTTGGTGTCGATCGCGATATACTTCGCATCCGGGCCCAGCCGGTCGAGAATATGGCGGCAGAACGTGCCGACGCCCGGTCCGTATTCGACGAATACCTTGGTGTTTTCCCAGTCCACGCGCGACAGCATCTTGCGGATCAGCTTGCGCGAGGAAGGGATGATCGATCCGACCATCACCGGATGCTTGAAAAAGCCCTGAAGGAAAATCGCCTGCGGCGAGAGGGGACGCGAAGGCTTGCGCTTCGCGCGGGCAAACGTAGTCGAACCGTTCATCAACTTCCCTCTGTCGGTGTCACGTTCCTGTAGGACAGTTGCCACCGCTCTGTCATCAGGTACGTGCGCTTCTTAACGTTCTTCGCGCCGCGACGGTTGCGTGCACAGCCGAAACGTTTCATCCAGCAACCCATGGAGCATGCGCGCGAAGGACAGGTCGCGGTCATCTTTGTCTCGCAACGCACGGACGAGGATGCGGAGGGCTATGCGGAAGCGGCCGAGGCGATGGCGGCGCTTGCCGCCGCGCAGCCGGGCTATGCCGGAGTCGACAGCGTCCGTGACTCGGGCGGGCTCGGTATCACCGTCAGCTACTGGATGGACGATGCGAGCGCGAAGGCGTGGCGCGACAACCCCGACCATACGCGTATCCGCGATCTCGGCCGTGCCCGCTGGTACGACTGGTATGTGCTGGAGGTGACACGCATCGAGCGCGGCTATCGCTGGTCGCGGTGATGAAACGGGGGTGAATTTGGCGCGCGACCGCACCTTCGGACTCCTGTTCCTGGTGATGTTCACCATCGCCGCCGGCAATACCGCATTGCAATCGGTGCTGCCTGCGCTCGGCCGTTCGCTCGGCGTCCCCGACAGCGCGGTGGCCGCCGCCTTCTCGGTCTCGGCGATCCTGTGGACTCTGGTCGCGCCCTTCTGGGCCAACCGTTCCGACCGGCACGGGCGGCGCAACATGGTGTTGCTGGGACAGATGGGGCTCACCGCATCGCTGTTCTTCTGCGGTCTGTTCCTCGCCGCGGGGATCAATGGCTGGATCGCGCCCGCCACCGCCTTCGCCTTCTTCGTCGGTGCACGGATGCTCTATGGCGGGTTCGGCTCGGCCGCTCCGCCGGCGGTGCAGGCGATCGTCGCCGCGCGCACCAGCCGGGATGAGCGGACCAAGGCGCTGACCCTGCTCGGCTCGGCCTTCGGCCTTGGCACCATCCTCGGCCCGGCCATCGCCCCCTACCTCGTCGTCGGCGATCTGTGGCGCGGCGGGCCGACGATCGGGCTGGCCGGCCCGGCGCTGATCTTCAGCGGCGCGTCGCTCGTGATGGTGTTCACTGTCGCGCGCTTCCTGCCACGTGATGTCGACGCGCCGCTCAGCCATGGTGCGGTGACCAGCTATCCCTCGATCGGCGGGCAGGCGAGCGGGGCGAGCGTCACCGCCGCCACCGCCCCCAAGATCGAGCCGATCGGCTATCTCGACCCGCGCGTGCGCGCGTGGATGGTCTGCGGACTGATTCTCGGCCATGCGCAGGCGATGGCGGGACAGGTGATCGGTTTCCTGATCATCGACCGGCTCGGTGTTCCCCCCATCGAGGCGATTCAGGCGACCGGGCTGGTGCTGATGATGGGCGCGGGATCGGCGCTGCTCGCGCAATGGGGCATCATCCCGCTGCTCAATCTCAACCCGCGCCAGCTGATGCTGATCGGCCTGTCGCTCAGCGCGCTCGGGTCGTTCGCCACCGGCAACGCATCCTCGCTCTACGGAATTGCCACCGGCTATGCGCTGGCGACGCTCGGCTTCGGCTTCTCGCGGCCGGGATTCACCGCGGGCTCCTCGCTCGCGGTCGGACAGGCCGCGCAGGGATCGGTGGCGGGCAAGGTCACCTCGGTCAACGGGGCCGCATTCATCCTCGGCCCGTCGATCGGCGTCGCGCTCTATGGCGTGTGGCGGCCGCTGCCCTATTTCACCGCGGCCGCCGCACTCGTCCTGCTCATTCTCTACGGCTGGTTCAGCCTGCGTCCTTCTTCCGGCCCTGAAGCATCCCCGGAGCAATGAACCCGATCGGGTTCAGGGCGACGGCATCCTGCTTCATTCGTGCGACCAGCTGGGCGTATTCCGCTTCCATCTCGGGTGTCACCGTCGCGCGTGAATCGGCCAGCGCCGTCTCGAAATGCGCCATGGTGACATGGCGGTTGGAGAGCGATTCGCGCAGTGCGGCAAGGCCCGCGCGGCGCACCACATCCTCCAGATCCGCACCGGTGAAGCGGTCGGTCCGTTCCGCGATCGACGCCAGATCGACATCCTTGTCGAGCGGCATCTTCGTGGTCTGGATCCTGAGGATACGCTCGCGTCCCGCGGTGTCGGGCACGCCGACATAGATCAGCTCGTCTAGCCGGCCCGGCCGCATCAGCGCCGGATCGATCAGGTTGGGCCGGTTGGTCGCACCGATCACGACGACCGACTGCAACTCCTCCAGCCCGTCCATCTCGGCGAGGATGGTGTTGACCACCCGCTCGGTGACCTGCGGCTCGCCCATCCCCGATCCGCGCATGGGCACTAGCGAATCGAGCTCGTCGATGAAGATCACGCATGGCGCCACCTGGCGCGCACGGGCGAACAGACGTGCGATCTGCTGCTCGCTCTCGCCATACCATTTGGACAGCAGGTCGCTCGACTTGGTGGCGATGAAATTCGCCTCCGCCTCGCGCGCCACCGCCTTGGCCAGCAGCGTCTTGCCGGTGCCGGGCGGGCCATAGAGCAGGAAGCCCTTGGCCGGCCGGATGCCCAGCCGCCGGAAGGCGTCGGGATCCTTCATCGGCAGCTCGACGCCCTCTTTGAGGCGCATTTGCGCATCGTCGAGGCCACCGACATCCTCCCAATGGACGTTGGGCTTCTGCACCATCACTTCGCGCATCGCGCTCGGCTGGACGCGCTTCAGTGCCTCGACGAAATCCTCGCGGGTGACCGCGAGCGTCTCCAGCACCTCGGGGGGAATCGTCTTCTCCTCAAGGTTGAGCTTGGGCATGATTCGCCGCACCGCCTCGATCGCCGCTTCGCGCGCCAGCGCGGCGATATCGGCGCCGACAAAGCCGAAGGTGGTGCGCGCCAGTTCGGCGAGGTCGACCTTCTCGCCCAACGGCATGCCGCGGGTGTGGATGCCCAGTATCTCGCGCCGCCCGCGCTCGTCGGGCACGCCGATCACGATCTCGCGGTCGAACCGGCCTGGACGGCGCAGTGCTTCGTCCAGCGCCTCGGGCCGGTTGGTCGCGGCGATGATCACGACATTGGCGCGCGCTTCCAGCCCGTCCATCAGCGTCAGCAGTTGCGCGACAAGGCGCTTCTCCGCCTCGCCCGTCACCTGCCCGCGCTTGGGCGCAATCGAATCGAGTTCGTCGATGAAGATGATTGCGGGCGAATTGGCATTCGCCTCCTCGAACACCTCGCGCAGCCGCTTTTCCGATTCGCCATAGGCGCTACCCATGATCTCGGGACCGTTGATCAGGAAGAAGCTGGCGTCGCTCTCGTTCGCAACGGCGCGCGCGAGCCGGGTCTTGCCGGTGCCGGGCGGGCCATGCAGCAACACGCCCTTGGGCGGATCGACGCCCAGCCGCTGGAACAGCTCGGGATAGCGCAGCGGCAGTTCGACCATCTCGCGCAGCTGGTCGATCGTCGCGGCCATGCCGCCGATATCGTCATAGGTGACGTCGGCGCGGCGGAATTCCTTGGCTTCCTCATAATCGGCGCGCAGCTCGATCTCGGTATTCTCGTCGATATGGACGATGCCGCGCGGTGTCGCCGACACCACGGTCAGGCGGATCTCCTGCAGCGCATAGGCGGGCGCGCGCAAATGCTGGAGCACGTTGGGCGGCATGTCCGACACGCGCTGCTGCCCGACGGTCGAGACGGTGTCGCCCTGCGCGAGCGGCCGTCCGATAAAGGTGCGCTTCAACGCATTGGCCGACCCTTCGAGGCGCAGATCCTTGCGCGCGGGGGCGAAGACGACGCGGGTCGCGGGCCGCGATTCGCCGCGGCGGATTTCGACGAAATCGCCCGAACCGACTCCGGCATTGGCGCGCTGGAGGCCGTCGATGCGCAGCAGCTCCAGCCCCTCGTCCTCGGGATAGGGGAATACGGCGCGCGCCGGGGTGGTGCGCTTGCCGACGATCTCGATCACGTCGCCCTGCTGCAGCCCCAGCTCGGTCATCAGCGTGCGCGGAAGATGGGCAAGGCCGCGGCCGCTGTCCTCGGGCCGTGAATTGGCCACCTGGAGCTTGCGTGTCGGGGTATCGGTATCGGCCATCGGCTCTCCTTCCCTGCGAACTGCCGGGTGAGCGCGCCAGATAGGCACGCGGTTCCGGATCGCCTAGGTAAGCTACCGTTTCGCCCGCGATTTGGGCAAAAAAAAGGGCCGGCCCAAGGGGACCGACCCATGAAAGGTTTAGGAGAGGATGCCTGAAAGGCACGTCCTATGTGCAGTGCAGCGAACTTTTGTGCAAGTGCGAAAAGATCGTATTATGATTGCAGTTTCTGCAATCTGTAACAATCCCGGTTTACTGCCAATGTAACCGTTGTCAGGCTGCTTACCCTGATAACCGGTTGCAAACGGATACGCTGCACCACACAAAAAGATATGCGAAGGCTGCCACCCCTCACCGCCATCGAGGCGTTCGTCCAGGTCGCGCGGCTTGGCTCGGTAAAGGCTGCCGCGGAGGAGCTTGCGCTTTCCTCTCCCGCACTCAGCCGCCGCGTACAGGCGCTGGAGCGCTTCATCGGCAAGCAATTGTTCGAGCGGCGGCACCAGGCGATGAAGCTCAATGCCGAGGGTGAGCGGCTGCTCGGGCTGATCGCGCCGGCGCTCGATTCGATGAGCGACGCGATCGAGGGGATGACCAGCGGGGTCGAACTGCTGCGCCTGCGCCTCGGCACGCCGGCGTTGTTCGCGACGCAACGGCTGCTCCCTCATCTGGGTGCATTGCGTGCAATGCATCCGCAACTCCATCTCGATATCGATACCGGCGGGCACGGCATGTCGCGGCTGGGCGACGGGCTCGACGCCGCGATCGTGCTCGCGCGCGACATCGACACCTTGCTTTACGGTCGCCGCCTCGATCGCAACCGCATCCGCCTCGTCGCAGCGCGGCATTTGGTCGAGGGGCCGAACGCGATTCGACGGCCCGAACAGCTCGATGGCATGACCGTGATGGTCCATCGCGACATGGCCGACAGCTTCGAGATCTGGCGCGATGCCATCGGGGCTCCCGATATCGAGCCGGTCGCGGTCGACCTGTTCGATTCGGGATCGCTGCTGCTCGAGGCGGCGGCGCAGGGCGTCGGCATCGCCTTCATGCTCGACTCGCACGTCGTCCCCGAGGATGACCCGCGCATCGCCACCTTGTTCGATCCGGTGGTGAAGAGCCCCTATTCCTACTGGTTCGTGTGCCGCCCGCGCGCGCTCGAACAGCGCCCGGTGAAGCTGTTCCACGACTGGATGATCGGCACGATCGAACTGGAGAACTGACGGGCGCGGGCCGGGGCCGGCCGGCGCTGCCGACCCAAGACTAGAGCGGCCGCCCGTCCTGATCCATCAGCACCTCGCGCCGCCCGACATGGTCGGGACGTGAGACGAGACCGTCCTTCTCCATCCGCTCGATCAGGCGCGCGGCGCTGTTGTAGCCGACGCGCAACTGACGCTGGAGCCAGCTGGTCGACGCCTTCTGGCTCTCCGCGACCAGCTGCACCGCACGGCGATACAGCTGCTCCTCGGGGCTGTCCTCGCCGTCGGGCGCGCCGTCGAGTGCGAATTCCTCGCCCTCCGGCTCTTCCGTAACGGCCTGAATATAGTCGGGCGCACCCTGCGCGCGCCAGTGATCGGCCACCGCCATCACTTCCTCGTCGCTGACGAACGGGCCATGGACGCGCGCGATCTGCTTGCCGCCGGGCATATACAGCATGTCGCCCCGGCCCAGCAGCTGCTCGGCGCCCTGCTCGCCCAGGATGGTGCGCGAATCGATCTTCGACGTGACGTGGAAGCTGATTCGCGTCGGCAAATTCGCCTTGATGACGCCGGTGATGACGTCGACCGATGGGCGCTGAGTCGCCATGATCAGGTGGATGCCCGCCGCGCGTGCCTTCTGCGCGAGGCGCTGGATCAGGAACTCGACCTCCTTGCCCGCGGTCATCATCAGGTCGGCGAGCTCATCGACGATGATCACGATCTGCGGCAGCGGATTGAGGTCGAGCGTCTCCTCCTCGTACAGCGGCTGGCGCGTTTCGGGGTCATAGCCGACCTGCACCTTGCGGCCGAGCTTCTGCCCCTTGGCCAGCGCCTGGCGTACCTTGTCGTTGAACGAGCCGAGGCTGCGGACGTTGACCGAAGCCATCATCCGGTAGCGCTCTTCCATCTGCTCGACCGCCCATTTGAGCGCGCGCACCGCCTTGGGCGGATCGGTCACCACGTCGGCGAGCAGGTGCGGGATGTCCTTGTACATGCTGAGTTCCAGCATCTTCGGATCGATCATGATCATCCGGCACTGATCCGGGGTCAGCCTGTAGAGCAGCGACAGGATCATGCAGTTGAGGCCGACCGACTTGCCCGAACCGGTGGTGCCCGCGACCAGCAGGTGCGGCATCGGCGCCAGGTCCGCGATCACCGGGTCGCCGGCGATGTTCTTGCCCAGCACGATGGGAAGCTGCGCGCCCATATCCTCGAAGCTGTCGCTGCCGACCAGTTCGTGGAGCGACACCATCTCGCGCTTGGCGTTGGGCAGTTCGATGCCGATCACGCTGCGACCCGGGATCGTCGCGACGCGCGCCGACACCGCCGACATGTTGCGCGCGATATCGTCGGCCAACTGGATCACGCGGCTGGCCTTGATACCGCTGGCGGGTTCCAGTTCGTACATCGTCACGACCGGCCCCGGCCGCACCTCGACGATCTGGCCCTTCACGTGGAAATCGTCGAGCACGCTCTCCAGCAGCCGCGCATTGCGCTCCAGCCCCGCCTTGTCGATCGCCGCGCTGCCGCTTTTGGGCGCGGGCTTGAGCAGGTCGAGCGGGGGAAGCGTGTAGCTGCCCTTGAAATCGAGGCTGGTCTGCACCGGCTTGGCCTTGGGCGGGCTCGGCGGCGGTGCCGGGTCGGCGATCACCGGGCCGGGGCGCGTATCGGGCAGCGCCATCTTGCGTGGTTTCGGCGCGGTGGCAGGGGTGAAGAGGTCGGCGGCATCGTCGAGGCCTTCGTCGACCTCGCCTGCCTCCGCTCCGGACCGCTCGCGCCGCGGCAGGCGCAGTTGCGTCACCTCGAGCTGGACGCTGCGCGCCCAGACCACCACGCCGGCGACGCCCGCGATCAGGCCGAGGGCGCGTCCGCCCCACAGCGTCACCGCCGGGTCGCCGGCAAGATTCAGACCCCAGCGCAGCAAGTTGGCGACCGAAAGCCCGACAACCCCGCCCCAGCTGCCCGGCAGTTCCCATTCGAGTGCGGGACGGCTCGAGACAAAGGCGAATGCGGTGCCCATCAGCGCGATGCCCAGCGCCGCGCCGCCCAGCATCCGTCCCCAGGTGCCGACAGGATTGCCCTTCCACAGACGCGACGCGACGATCAGGCCAACGGGTGCGAGCAACACCACCGGCAGGCCGCCAAGCGTGAGCAACAGGTCGGCGAGCCACGCGCCCGGCGTGCCCAGCAGGTTCTTGGCCGGGCCGCCCGCGGCGGTGTTCAGCGAGGGATCGCCGCCGCTATAGGTGCCGATCGCCAGCACAGCGGCCAGCGTCAGCACGAACAGCGCGATCGCGCCGATCAGCGCGCCGCTGCGTTTTGCCCCTGCCTTCATCGTGTCACGCCACAGCATCGGCTGCACCCGGCTCGCCATCAAATGTCCCTGAATGTCTCGAAAGTCCCGCTTACCCGGAATCATCCACCCTGCGGACTCTGGCGTCAAGGCAGCCGCTGGCGTAATGCGGCGGCATGAGCCAGGCAGACCTCCTTATCCTCGGTGGCGGGTTGGTGGGGAGCGCGCTCGCGGTCGCGCTCGACCGCCACGGCATTTCCAGCATCGTGATCGATCCGGCGGATCCCGCGGTGATCCTTGCCGCCGCGCATGACGGCCGCGCCTCGGCCATCGCTGCCGCACCGATGCGCATGCTCGAAGCGATCGGTGTTGCCGGCCGTCTCACCGGCAACGGCTGCCTGATCCAGAGCATTCGGGTGAGCGACGGGCTGGAGCCGGGCAAGCTCGATTTCGACCCGCTCGATGGAGAAGGCGCGCTCGGCACCATGTTCGAGAACCGCCATCTGCGCGCCGCACTGATGGCCGCGGCGAGTGAAGCGCCGCTCGCCGATGTCCGGATGCAAACGCGCGCATTGAGTGTCGAGCGCGATCTCAACGGCGTCACCGCGACCCTCAGCACCGGCGAGGTCGTCAGGGCGCAGCTGCTGATCGGAGCCGAGGGCCGCAACTCGCCGACTCGCGACGCCGCGCATCTCAATGTCGCGCGCTGGACCTACGATCATTCGGCGATCGTCACCTCGCTCCATCACGAGCACAGCCACGAGAACACCGCGTTCGAGATCTTCTATCCGCAGGGGCCGTTCGCGATCCTGCCGCTGGTCGATGACGCACACGGCCATCGCTCGGCGATCGTGTGGTCGGTCAAGCGGCACGAGGAAGCCGGGATGATGAAGCTCTCCGAACGCGGCTTCCTGGCCGAGGCGGAGAAGAAGATGGGCGGGTTCCTGGGCAAGCTCGGCCCGCTCGGCCCGCGCTTCAGCCATCCGCTCGGCTTCCACCACGCCGCGACGATCGTCGCGGAGCGGCTCGCGCTGGTCGGCGACGCTGCGCATGGCATCCACCCGATCGCGGGGCAGGGCGTCAATGTCGGCTTTCGTGACGTGGCGGCACTGGTCGAGGTGCTGGTCGAGGGCAAGCGGCTCGGCCTCGACATGGGCGATCCGCAACTGCTCGCCCGCTACCAGCGCTGGCGCAGCCTCGACACCTTCATGGTCAGCGTCGCCACCGATGCGCTGACGCATCTGTTCGATATCCCGGGCAAGACCGCCCATGCCGCCCGCCGCTTCGGTCTGTCGGCGGTGGACAAGGTGCCGGCGCTCAAGAACTGGTTCATGGCCGAGGCCCGCGGCGAGAGCGGCGCGACGCCGCGGCTGCTCCACGGCGAAATGGTATAGCGCGCGCGATGATCGTCCGGACGCTCGTCGCACTGGGTCTTGCGGTATCCGCCTGCCCGGCTCTGGCCGACACCACTGCCGTCTATTCGATCGGCGATGGCGATTTCGCGATGACCATGACGGTCGAGATCGCCGACAATGGCGACGTCCGCAGCCAGATGAGCGGCCCGATCGTCGAGAAGATGCCCAAGCGCGTGGCGATCTATTCGATCACCAGGGGCGGTGAGGACTTCATGATCAACGAGACGCCCGACGGCGTCAGCGTGTTCCGCATGTCGGATGCGATGACGGTCATGGCCGAAGGTTGGGCGAAGGCGCGCGAGCAAACCGGTGCCCCGGAGGATGAGGCCGACGTACCCGATCTGGCGCTGGTCGCGCGCGGCGAGCAGACGGTAAACGGACGGTCGGGAACGGCCTATTATCTGCGTAGCGAAAAGAAGAAGACAGAGCCGGTGCTCGTGATCAGCCGCGATCCCGCGCTTGCCCAGCTCGGCCGCACGATGGCGCGTCAGTTCGGGCGATCGATGGTCGGCATGCAATCCATGGGGGTTTCCGCAAAGCCCGACGATTCGATGCTCAAGGCGTTGAACGAAGGTGCGCCGCTGCTGTTCGGCGGAATGGCGAGGCTCCAGACCGTCCGGCACGATCCGGTATCCGCAGCACGTTTCGTCCTGCCGGCCGAGCCCAAGACGCTGGACGAAGTGCGCACCCTGATGACCCGAAAACCCCCGGCGCGCTGACGCGTTTCTACTGCAGCGTCCCTTCGTCGCTATCGTGGCGGCCGAAGAATTGCATCAGCTGCACCGTCAGCTCCACCCGCTCGCTCAGCGTGTTCGCCTCCAGCAACGCCTGCTTCGCTGCCGGGTCGAACGGTGCGATCTGGGCGATGCCGTTGACCAGTGCTTCGTCGTCGAGCCGCGACACCGCGTTCCAGTCCACCGCATAGCCCTGCGCATCGGCAAAGCGCCGCGATTCAAGTTCGAGCGACGCGCGCTCGCCCAGTGCCAGCACCTCGTCGGCCGAATCGGCGATCAACTCGGCCTCGACCTGGCGGAACAGCGTTGCCACCTCCAGCTCGCGCACCACGCGAAAGCGCGACAGCCCCTCCAGCACGATGTCGAATCGCCCGTCGTCGAGCGCCTCGACCTCGGCGATCCGGCCGACACAGCCGATTTCGAACAACGGCAGTACTTCGCCCGGGCCTTCACGAAAGCCAGGGCGCGGCTGGATCATCCCGATCCGCCGGTCGCGCGCCAGCGAATCGGTCACCAGCGCGCGATAGCGCGGCTCGAAGATGTGCAGCGGCAGCTGCATCCGCGGGAACAGCAGCGCTCCCGTCAGGGGAAAGATCGAGAGCCGCGTCCCGGTCATCCGCGCAACGTCATCCGAACAGGATGGCGGAAAGCTTGCGGCGCTGTGCCGAGACCCACGGATCCTCGAGCCCGACCGCCTCGAACAGCTTGAGCAGGCGCGCACGGGCGGCGGAGTCGTTCCACTCCTTGTCCTCCTCGATCATCGCCAGCAGCGTTTGCGCGGCGCCATCGCGGTCGTTCGCCGCCATCTGCGCGCCCGCCAGCTCGTAGCGCGCATCCATGTCGGCGGGGTTCTCCGCCGCGCGGGCACGAATCGCGGCCAGCTCGTCGTCGGCCGGTGCCTCGCGTGCCAGCGTCAGCGCGGCCTGTGCGCGTTCGACTTCGGGGGTCTTGGCAGCATCGTCGGGCAGCACGTCGAGCGCGGCCTGCGCCTCGTCGAGCCGGCCCAGCGCGATCAGCGCCTGCGCGCGTCCCGCCGCGACCAGCGGGTGTTCGGGCGCCATCTCGGCAATCTGGTCATAGATCACCAGCGCGCGCTCATGCTCGCCGCCCGCCAGCACCTCGGCCGCCATCGCCAGCAAAGGCTCGAGCTGCGCTTCCTGCGCCGCCAGGTCGCTCTCGACCGGGATCTGGCGCAGAATCTGGTCGAGATTGGCGCGCAGCTGGGTTTCGGTGCGCGCATTGGTCAGGTCGGCGACCAGCTGGCCCTGGAACATCGCATAGACGGTGGGGATCGACCGCACCTGGAACTGTGCGGCGATGAACTGATTGGCGTCGACATCGATCTTGGCGAGCAGGACGCCCTTGTCGGCATAGTCCGCCGCAACCTTCTCCAGGATCGGGGCCAGCGCCTTGCACGGCCCGCACCATTCGGCCCAGAAATCGAGGATGATCAGCTTGGTCATCGACGGCTCGACGATGTCCTTGCGGAATGCCTCGACGGCGTCCTTGTCGGCGGCGGAAAGTCCCAGCGTGGCCACAGCGAATCCCTTGTACGAAAAACCGGCGCTCTATGTGGGCGTTGCAGGCCTGCTGGCCAACCCTTTTTGGCAGCAAATCCAGCGGCACCGGCCCGCTTCCCCATCCGGCCACCCGATGCCGGCGTACTCTATGGGTGGCCGGCTGGGGGAGCGGGCCGGTGCCGTTCGCATTTAACCGCGATTCGGGACTTGCGGACCCCGAAACCCGCTGCTAGAGGCCGCCACCTTGCCCCGCCCCCTCGGTCTTCCGAGCGGGCATCAAGCGCCAGAGAGCGGGCGTAGCTCAGGGGTAGAGCACAACCTTGCCAAGGTTGGGGTCGAGGGTTCGAATCCCTTCGCCCGCTCCAGGACGCTGCCGCGATTTAGCGGCAGCCAGTCAGCAAATCACGACAGCTTTTCGGCGCCGGCTGGAATCGCCCCGCCCCGCATCCGCCGTTTGATCCGGCTGAACGCGACCGGCGTGATCCGCAGGAAGCGAGCGATATCGGCTTGCGGCAGACGCGCGACCAGGCTGGCGTCGTGCGCCAGCAGGTCGCGATAGCGTTCCTCCGCGCTCTGGCACAGCAGCGCCTGTTCGCGCGCCTCCTTACGCAGCCTTACCCAATCGATGAAGCGGGCGTGTGCGGCAGCCAGTGCCGGCGATTCCGCGATTTCGCGCGTCAGCCAGTCGATGGGTAACGCGACCACCACCGATCGTTCGACCGCCAGCGCGGAAAAGGCGATCGATGCCGACGGACCCTGTCCCGAGGGGCCGAACAGGCCGTGATCGACGATCAGGCTCTTGATCCATTCCTCGCCATGCGCGGTGGCATAGCTGAGCTTGATCAGCCCGGCGTGCAGGATGAACGCGCGGTCGAGCGGCCAGCCCTGTTCGAAGATCGCTTCGCCCCGGGTCGCCTCGCGCCGCTGTCCGATTCGCTGCGCCGTGGCGCGCTCGGCGATCGCCGTCGCCAGTGCTGTCGCCGGGTTTGCCGGCTCCACTGAACCCAGGTTCATCGGCTTTGGCGCGACATCCATTAGGGCCGGGATATCGCAACGGAAGAAGCCGTGACAACGCCACTCTCGAAATCCTCGCTCGTCGTGCTGACCGGCGCCACCTCGGGCATCGGATCGCATCTGATGTCGCGCCTCCTTGCCGGCGGCCATCGCGTGATCGCGGTGTCGCGTCGCGCATCGGCGCTCGATCCCCGTCCGGGGCTCGATTCGGTCGATTGCGATCTGGCCGACCCGCGGGCGGTCCGCGCGCTGGCGGCCGAACTCGCGCATCGCCATCCCCGAATCGACCTGCTGGTCAACAATGCGGCGCTGCAGCTTGGCGTGCCGCTCACCGCGCCGGAATTCGATCCCGACGCAATGGTCGCCGAAGCGCAGATCAATCTCGTCGCCCCGGCGCTCCTCGCGCACGGTCTGATCGGGCCGCTCGAACGGGCGGGGGCGGCGATCGTCAATCTCTCCTCGGGCCTCGCCTATTTCCCGAAGCGCGACACGGCGCTCTACTGCGCGACCAAGGCGGGCCTGCACAGTTTCTCGCAGAGCCTTCGCTACCAGCTGGAGCCCAAGGGAATCCGGGTGATCGAGGCGATCCTGCCGCTGGTCGCGACGCCGATGACCGAGGGACGCGGCAGCGGCAAGATGGATGCCGACGCGGCCGCACGCGCCATTCTGGCCGGCATCGCGCGCGGCCGGGACGAAATCCATATCGGCAAGGCGCGGCTGCTCCCCTTGCTCATGCGCGTTGCCCCCGCGCTGGCACGGAGGATGCTCAGGGGATGAAGGATCTGCTCAGGACGGCGCTGGTGCTCGTGCTCGCCTTCGCCTCGACCTTTGTCGCGATGCGTGCGACCGGAATCCTCACCGAGGATCAGGTCCGCGCGTTCCTCGCCGGCGCCCACCGGATCGATCCGGCCTGGCTCGTCGCGCTGGTGATCGGGCTGTTGTGGATCGATCTGCTGATCGCGATCCCCACGATGACCACGATCCTGCTGGCAGGCTATTTTCTGGGGCCGGTGCTGGGTTCGGCGGCGGCGATTGCCGGGCTCTTCGCGATGGGGGTGACCAGCCACATCCTTGGCCGCACGATCGGGCGTCCGGCGCTTGCGCGGCTGCTCCGCGACGAGGCCCGGCTCGCCGCGATCGAGGCGAGCTTCGCGCGCAACGACGTCCTCGCGCTGTTCGTCTGCCAGGCGTTGCCGATCCTGCCCGAACTGGCGTGCTGCCTGTCGGGTGTCGCGCGCATGCACCCGACGCGGTTCCTGTTGGCCTATGCGGTGGGTGTCGTGCCCTTTGCCGTGATCGTCGCCTATGCCGGGTCGATCAGCACGATCGCGAATCCCGGCCCGGCGATCTATGCCGCGATCGGCGTCTCCGCGGCGCTGCTGCTCGCATGGCGTCTGCTGCAACGGCGCGTGCGGGTAAGCCAGCCGGGATAGGGCGGCGCGCAATCTGCCCGCCACATTTCTGAACCGACCGTTTCGGAAATTGCCCTCTTCCCGCCCTTTTCCGGCCCTGCACGCCGCCTATCTGATCCTGCAGAGCAGTGTTCCCGCCATGGTTCGGGATGCAGGTACAGGAGGTTCAGCCATGCAGAGCAAGGAACAGGTGCGGCGCACTTCGCGCCCGCTTCGCTGGGCGGCGACCGTGCTGGCCGGCATGATGATGGTCGCGACCCCGCTCGCTGCGCAGGCAGGCGGCGGCGGTGCGCTTTCGTCCGCGAGCGAGTGGCGCAATCCCAAGGATAGCGTGCGAATCCGCTTCAGCCCCTGCGGGCAGGACCGGATGTGCGGAATCGTCACCTGGGCGAGCGACAAGGCCAAGGCCGATGCTCGCCGTGGCGGCACGCAGCAGCTGGTCGGCACCAATTTGTTCCGCAATTTCGAGCGGGTGGCGCCCGGCCAGTACAAGGGTCATGTCTTCGTGCCCGACATGAATCGCACCTTCTCCGGCCATATGGAGATCAAGGGCGATTCGATGATCGGCAAGGGCTGCGTGCTCGCGGGCCTGATCTGCAAGCAACAGGTTTGGACGCGCATTTCGTGATGTGAGGCCGCCGCCGCCGGGTTAGGATGGCGGCCATGACGCACGCACCCATTCGAATCGGCATCGGCGGCTGGACCTTCGAGCCCTGGCGCGGGACCTTCTATCCCGAAGGGCTCAGTCAGAAGAAGGAGCTGGACTATGCCAGCCGCCAGCTGACGGCGATCGAGATCAACGGCACCTATTATTCGGGGTTCAAGCCCGCGACCTTCGCCGGCTGGGCCGCGACGGTGCCCGATGGCTTCGTCTTCGCGGTCAAGGCGTCGCGCTTCTGCACCAACCGCAAGATACTGGCAGAGGCGGGCGAATCGGTCGCGAAGTTCGTCGGGCAGGGCATCGTCGAGCTGGGCGACAAGCTCGGCCCGATCCTGTGGCAATTCATGGCGACCAAGAAGTTCGACGCGGACGATTTCGGCGCCTTTCTCAAGCTGCTCCCCGAAAGCCACGAAGGCGTGAAGCTGCGCCACGCGATCCAGGTGCGGCATGACAGTTTCCATGTGCCGGAATTCGTCGCGATGTGCCGCGCCGCCGGTGCCGCCATCGTCTTCGCCGATTCGCCCGAATACCCCGCCATCGCCGACATCACCGGCGACTTCGTCTACGCCCGGCTGGAAAAGGGCGAGGACGACAACCCGCTCTGCTATCCCGACGGCGACATCGACCGCTGGGCCGATACGGCAAGGCTATGGGCAGCGGGCGGCAAGCCCGAAGGCCTGCCCTATGTCGAGGATCTCGCGCCGCCGAAGACACCGCGCGAAACCTTCGTCTTCTTCATCCATGGCGGCAAGGTCCGCGCGCCGGCGGCGGCCAAAGCGCTGATCGAACGCACCGCTTGAAATGTTGGATTCGGGCGGGCAGCGTCATGCCCGCTCTTTGAAACGGTGATCCGGTTCGGACTCGCGCGCGCGTAGGACCGTGACTTTTGGGACTTTTGGCGGGGTCAGGGCCGCGCCGGGCTGGGCAGGTCAGATACCATGCGCTCGCCGTCGATCACGATCGGACTGGCGACGCCGGGCAGCCCGGCCGCTGCGATCCGCATGCCCCGCGCTACCACCTGCGGATCGGCGAATACCTCGCCTACGTCGTTGATCGGCCCGGCGGGCACGCCTTGCGCTTCCAGCGCGTCCGACAGCGCCTGTTTGGTCCAGCCCGCCACCGCCGCCTGGATCGGCGCGATCAGCCGGGCGCGATTCCGCACCCGTTCCGGGTTGGTCGCGAAATCGGGATCATTGTGCAGATCGAGGCCGAGCACGGTGCATAATTTGGCGAACTGCCCGTCATTGCCGACGGCGATGATCAGGTCGCCGTCGCCGGCGGTGAAGGCCTGATAGGGGGCAAGGTTGGCGTGGCCATTGCCCATGCGGTGCGGAACCTTGCTCGACGCCATCCAGTTGAGCGCCTGATTGGCCAGCACCGCGACCTGCGTGTCGAGCAGCGCCATGTCGATATGCGCGCCTTCTCCGCTCTCGTCTCGCCGCCGCAGCGCCGCCAGGATCGCCACCGCCGAATAGACCCCGGTGAAGATGTCGGCATAGGCGATCCCCGCCTTTTGCGGCGCGCCGTCGGGCTCGCCGGTCAGAGACATGATCCCACCCATCCCCTGGATGATGAAGTCGTACCCGGCGCGGTGGGCATAGGGACCGGTCTGGCCGAAGCCGGTGATCGAACAGGTGATCAGCCGCGGATTGACCGCCAGCAGGCTGTTATGGTCGAGGCCGTATTTGACCAGACCGCCGACCTTGTAGTTCTCGATCACCACATCGGCATCGGCGACCAGCGCGCGCACTTCGGCCTGCCCCTCGGGCGTCGCGATATCGATGAAGCGCGCGGTCTTCCCCCGATTGGCGGCATGGTAATAGGCGGCGTCGCGGTCGTTGCCCTCTGCGTCGTGCAGGAAGGGCGGACCCCAATGGCGGGTATCATCGCCGGCGCCGGGCCGCTCGACTTTGACCACTTCGGCGCCGAGGTCCGCGAGCAACTGCCCGCACCACGGCCCGGCAAGGATCCGGGCAAGCTCGACGACCTTGATGCCCTGCAGCGGCTTCACCCGCGAAAACCTCCGCGCTGGATGACGTAGAAGGCGTGGCCGGGGATATGATGGCCGTTGCCGCGCTCGATCCGCCCTGCCTGCAGCACGCCGCCGATCTTCTCCATCGCCCGGCGCGACCGCAGATTCTGCTCGCCCACCACGAACACCGCGCCGCTGACATAGCGATGGATATGGTCGAGCATCAGCCGCTTGATCTCGCGGTTCCAGACCCCGCCCCAATAGGTGCGGGCGATGAAGGTCCAGCCGATCTCGACCTCGTCGCGTGCGGCGTCGTGAAAGTCGTAGCGGCTCGCCCCGATGATCGCGCCACTGGCCTTGTCGAGGATGGTCAGCCCGCCGCCGCTCCTCAGCGCATCCTCGAAATAGGCGCGGAACACCGGCTCCTGCCAACGATTGTGGAACGGGTGCTGCTCCCAGATCAGCGGGTCCGACGCGACCGCGAACATTCCCTCCCAATCCTCCGGCACGGTCGGCCGAAGGATGGTGAGCTCGCCGGTCAGCGTCGGCTGGAAGTCCATCAGAACGCCGCGATCCCGGTGATCGCCCGGCCGAGGATCAGGCCATGGACGTCGTGCGTGCCCTCATAGGTGTTGACCGTCTCCAGGTTGATCGCGTGGCGCATGACATGGAATTCGGCCGAAATGCCGTTGCCGCCATGCATGTCGCGGGCAATGCGGGCGATATCCAGCGCCTTGCCGCAATTGTTGCGCTTGATGATGCTGATCGCCTCGGGCGCCAGTTCGCCTTCGTCGAACATCCGCCCCGCGCGCAGCGCCGCCTGAAGCCCGAGTGCGATCTCGGTCTCCATGTTGGCGAGCTTCAGCTGCACCAGCTGGGTCGCGGCGAGCGGCCGTCCGAATTGCTGGCGGTCGAGCGTATACTGACGCGCGGCGTGGAAGCACGCTTCGGCCGCGCCCATGCTGCCCCAGGCGATGCCGTAGCGTGCGCGGTTGAGGCAGCCGAACGGCCCCTTCAGCCCCTGCACGTCGGGCAGCAGCGCGTCCTCGCCGACCTCGACGCCGTCCATCACGATCTCGCCGGTGATCGATGCGCGCAGGCTGAGCTTGCCCTCGATCTTGGGCGCGGACAGACCCTTCATGCCCTTTTCGAGCACGAAGCCCTTGATCCCGCCGCCATGCGCATCGCTCTTGGCCCAGACGACGAAGACATCGGCGATCGGCGAATTGGTGATCCACATCTTGGCGCCGGTGATCCGGTAACCGCCGTCGATCTTCTCGGCGCGGGTGCGCATGCTGCCGGGGTCGGATCCCGCATCGGGCTCGGTCAGGCCGAAACAGCCGACCCATTCGCCGCTCGCCAGCCTGGGCAGATATTTCCGCCGCTGCTCCTCGGTGCCATAGGCGTTGATCGGGTGCATCACGAGCGAGCTTTGGACGCTCATCGCCGAACGATAGCCCGAATCCACCGCCTCGACCTCGCGCGCGACCAGACCATAGGCGACATAGCCGAGGCCGGCGCCGCCATAGGTTTCGGGAATGGTCGGTCCGAGCAGGCCGAGCTGCCCCATCTCCGACATGATCTCGCGATCGAAATCCTCGTCGAGAAAGGCGCGGGTGACGCGCGGCAGCAACCGTTCCTGCGCATAGGCACGCGCGGCATCGCGCACCATCCGTTCCTCGTCGGTCAGCTGCGCGTCGAGCGCAAACGGATCTGCCCAATCGAAACGGCCCATCGCGGCCATGACATCTCTCCCTGATTGAATCTTACTGTGCGGGTGCGGTCTGGGCCGGCGCGGTTTGCGCGGCCGGTTGCTGTGCGCCCGCAGCCGGCTTCACCGGGCCGCGAATCGCCGCGGTCTCCAGCGTATCGAGCGCGCTGCGGGTTTCGACATAGCGGCTTGCCGCCGCCATCCAGCTTTCCGCGCCCTGCGCGCCGGGCAGTCGCGCGACTTCGGCAAGCGCCGCCTCGACATGGCCTTGTCCGAGCAGGCGGCGCGCACGCGCCAGCCGCGCACGGGGATGCGGGCTCGCCGCATTCTCCTTGCGCACGATCACCAGGGTCGCGGCCTCGCGGCGCAGTCCGTCCCACCAGCTTTCGCCGGGAACGCCGGTCGACAGCCGCGGCGCGATCTGGTCGAAGGCCAGGCGCAGATCCTCGAGCGTCACCGGTTCGTTTGCGCCGCGGATGACGGTGGCGACGGCACGTCCGTCGAGCTCCCCGAAGCGGATACGCAACTCACCTGCAATCGGCCCAAGCGGTTGGCCACGCTCGATCGCGCGCCGTGCGCCGAACACCAGCATCATCGCTTCCGCGCGGCCGGCATAGCTTGCGGCGGTGCGCGCGTCGGCGTCGCTTGCCTGGATGCGATTGTCGAGGGTGTCGAGCTTTGCCGCGAGCGCCTGTTCGCGGGCTGCCAGCGTCGCGACATCGGTGGCGGGGGGCGCGGCGACCGGTGCGGTGAGCGCGGGCTGGGCCGGATCGGGGACCGGGGTGGGAGCGGTGTTCCACCACCCGCCGAAGCGAAAGACCGCCGCCATCACCGCAAGGCCTGCGAGGAAGGCGATCAGCCCGGCGACCAGTGCGACGGTCAACGTGTTGCCGCGGGCGCGCGCCGGAACCGGCGTCTCAATCGGCGTATCGGAAATCATGGGTCCGCTTATTCTCCCGATGCGATCAGGGGTCAATCGCGAGCGGCTTCGCAGCGGCGATCAATGCATCGTCATTCGGTGCGGTGGCGATCGCGACCGCCCCCCATCCCGGCCCTGCAGCGACCGCTGCCTTGCGGCTGATTGCGGCAATCCGCACCGTGCTGCGGGGAATGGCGTGATGGTCCAGTATCGCGGTCAGCTGTATGGCGGCGCGCGCGGAATGGATCAGCGCCACGCTTCCCGCCAGCATCGCGGCATCGGCCGCGGCCAGGGGGATCGGGTCGCTGGCATAGACAGGGACCGCCGCCGCGATTGCCGGATGTTCGATTGCGGTGCGCTCGCGTCCTGTCAGCCAGAGCAGGCGCCCCGAACCGTCCGTGTCGCGCAACAGGTCGGCGACGTCGGTCGATCCGGTGTGCGCAACGGTGAATCCGGCGGCGCGGGCCGCCTCCGCGGTGGCGCTCCCGACCGCCAGCACCGGGAGGTGACGGAATGCGGCAAGGCCCGGTCCGCCGTGCCGCAGCGCATTGGCGCTGGTGAGGAGCAGGCCGTCAAAGGCGCTTGCATCGGGCGAGGTCCAGTCGGACGGGCGTACCGTGAACAGCGGCAGCGATAGCGGATCGAGACCGGCATGGCCTGCCCGCGCCATGGTGACGGCATTGCCCGGTTCGGGCCGCAGGATCGCGACGCGCCGGTTCAATGTCCGAACAGGGCGCGCAGGCGCGGGCTGGCTGCGGCGAGCAGATCATGGGCGAGGACCGCGGCGTCATGCGCATTGCCTTCAAGACCCGGCCGGTCGAGGCGAACATGCTCGCTGCCGTCCTCGCTCAGTATCTCGGCGCGCAGGCGCAGCGTGCCGTCCTCGATCGTCGCCAGCGCGGCGACGGGGGAATGGCAGTCTGCGGACAATGCGGCGAGCAGCGCGCGCTCGGCGAGCACGCAGCGTTCGGTCACCGGATCGCCGATCGCGGAGACAAGCATCCGGGTGGCGACGTCGTCCGCGCGCACCTCGATGCCGACAGCGCCTTGCGACGGGGCCGGGAGAAGCTGATCGAGCGGGATCGGCGCGCCGATATCGGGCCGCTCAAGCCGCTCGAGTCCTGCCGCGGCGAGCAGCGTTGCGTCGGCCTCGCCATCGCGCACCTTGGCGAGCCGCGTGTCGACATTGCCGCGCAGCGGCACGATCGACAGGTCGGGACGGATGCGGCGCATCTGCGCGGCGCGGCGCGGCGAGCTGGTGCCGATCCGCGCGCCGTGCGGCAGCGCCTCGATCGAGTCCGCGCCGATCAGCCGGTCGCGCACATCCTCGCGCGGCAGCATCGCGGCGACGGCGATGCTTTCGGGGCGGATCGTCTCGACATCCTTCATCGAATGGACGGCAAGGTCGATCTCGCCGGCCAGCAGTGCGCGGTCGAGTTCCTTGGTCCATAGTGCCTTGCCGCCGATCTCGGCGAGCGGGCGGTCCTGCACCTTGTCGCCGGTGGTGCGGATCGGGACGATCTCGACCATTTCGGGCGCCCAGCCATGCGCGGCGAGCAACGCGTCGCGCACGAGATTGGCCTGGACGAGCGCGAGCGGCGATCCGCGGGTGCCGAGACGAAGCATGGTGCCGCCTCTAGCGGCTCGAATTGCGGCTGTCGAACGCCCCTAGGGAATCTCGAACAGCCCGGCCGCGCCCATGCCGCCGGCGGTGCACATCGACACCACGACCCAGCGCACTCCGCGCTTGCGTCCCTCGATCAGTGCATGGCCGATCAGCCGCGCACCGGTCATGCCGAACGGGTGGCCGATCGCGATGGCGCCGCCGTTGACGTTGTATTTCTCGGGATCGATGCCCAGCGTGTCGCGGCAATAGAGGCACTGGCTGGCGAACGCCTCGTTGAGTTCCCACAGGCCGATATCCGCGATCTTGAGGCCCGCGCGGTCGAGCAATTTGGGAATCGCGAAGACCGGGCCGATCCCCATCTCGTCGGGCGCGCACCCGGCCGCCTGAAAGCCGCGATAGATGCCCAGTATCTCCCTGCCCTCGGCCTTCGCCATGGCATGGTCCATCACGATCTGCGCGGCGGCGCCGTCGGAAAGCTGGCTGGCATTGCCCGCGGTGATGTGGCGGCCCTCCTGGATGACCTGCCCGTCCTTCCACACCGTCTTGAGACCCGCGAGCGCCTCCGCCGTCGTGCCTGCGCGGATGCCCTCGTCCTGAGTCACCGTGACCGTCTCGCTGCCGGTGCGGTTGCCCTCCTTGTCGAAAATCGCCTTCTCGACGGTGATCGGCGCGATTTCCTCCGCAAAGGCACCGTTGGCGAGCCCCGCCTCGGCGCGCTGCTGGCTCGTCGCGGCATAGTCGTCCTGGCGCGCCCGGCTGATGCCATAGCGTTCGGCGACGATCTCGGCGGTCTCGATCATCGGCATGTACGCATGGGGTTCGTTCGCCAGTACCGAGCGGTTGGCATGGCGCGGCGCATCCTTGTTCACCGTCAGGCTGATCGATTCCATCCCGCCCGACAGCGCGACGTCGATGTCGCCCGCGACGATCGAGCGTGCCGCCAGCGCCAGCGCGGTCAGCCCCGATCCGCATTTCCGGTCGAGCGTGAACGCCGGCACGCTCTGCGGCAGCCCCGCGGCGAACACCGCCATCCGTCCGGCATTGCCGCCCTGCGTGCCCCACTGGTTGCCCACGCCCCAGAAGATGTCGTCGATCCGGGTGGGGTCGATCCCCGCGCGCTCGACCGCCGCGTTCATCACATGCCCGGCGAGCACCGGTGCCTCGGTCGCGTTGAATGCCCCGCGATACGCCTTGCCGATGCCGGTCCGGGCGGTGGAAACGATCGCGGCTTCACGCATGGCAACCTCTCATTCGTGTTTTGGGTATGGCGATCCTTTAACGCGAACAAGCGGTTGTTGGAAGCTTCAGTCGGTAAAGACGGGCGCACGCTTCTGCATGTTCGCCATCACCGCCTCGATCTGGTTGGGGGATCGCATCAACACCGCCTGCTCGGCGCTTTCGGCGGCAAGGATCGCCGGCCCCCGCGTCTCGGCGGCAAGGTTGGCAAGACGCTTGGCCGCGCGGATCGCGTGCGGGTTGCGCCCGGCAATCTCGTGCGCGAGCGTCATCGCCTCGCCATGGGGTCCGTCCGACAGCCGTGTCGCGAAACCGAACGCCAGTGCTTCCTCGGCGCTGAACTCGCGCGCGGTGTAGCTGAGCTCGCGCAGCACGTCGTCGCGCACCATCGTCCGCCACAGCGCAAAGCCCGCCATGTCGGGGACGATGCCCCATTTCATCTCCATGATCGCGCAGCGCGTGCCCGGGGCGAGGATGCGGATGTCGGCGCCCGACAGGATCTGGAACCCGCCGCCGAACGCGATGCCGTGCACCGCCGCGATCACCGGCACGGGCAGCGTGCGCCAGCCCCATGCCACCTGCTGGAACAGGTTGGCGTCGCCATGGCTGCGCGCGTTCAGGTCGAGGCCCGACCCGCCTCCCGCCATGCTCGCCATGTCGAGCCCGGCACAGAAGGCGCGGCCCTCGCCGGACAGCACCACCGCGCGTAGCCCGGCCATGTTGTTCAGCTGCGCGATCGCGTCTGCAATGCCGGCGAACATCGCGGGATCGAGCGCATTCATCTTGTCGGGCCGCGACAGCCGCACATCGGCGACGCCGTCATGGAAATCGATCGAAACGCGCTGCTCGCTCATGGCCATCCTCTCCCGGTCTTTCGGCCACGCTAGACTGCGTCGAGGCGATAGCCGAGTCCCTTGACGCCGCGAATCATCGGACTGGCGAAACCGCGGTCGATCTTGGCGCGCAGTTTCGAGACATGCACCGCGACGACATTCGTCCCGGGATCGAAGCGCAGCCCCCAAACCTGTTCGAGCAGCTCGCGGCGGGAAACGAACTCGCCGCGCCGTTCGGCAAGATAGAGCAGCAATGCGAACTCGCGCGGGACCAGCGGGATGGGAAGGCCGTCGCGCGCCACTGCGCGATGCACGCGATCGATGCGCAGATCGCCGATCCGGGTGTCGCCGGGCATGTGGCTGCGCACGCGCACATCGACACGTGCGGCAAGTTCGAACGGGTCGACCGGGTGCGAGACCGCGTCCGCCGCTCCCGCATCGAGCGCGGCGGTAAGCCAGGCGGAGCAGCCCGCGACCGCGATTTCGGGGACATGGCTGCAGCGGATCCGGATTCCCGGCCCCCATACCCGCAGGATCGCGGCGACGCCGCGGCCCGGATCGGCGCAAAGCGTGCCGAGTACGAGCGCATAGCCCCGCTGGGCAATCGCCTGATCCAGCAGCGGTATATCGATTTCGGAGAGAATCGTCCGCTCCACGCCTCGGGAATCTACGCGCCGCACATCATGAGTCTGCCGGAATTTGCTCCGTATCGGACAGATTGCGGGCGCCGGCTTCGAGTGCGTCCTGGGCGATCGGCCGGACATCCGGTGCGCGATCTGCCGCCGCAAGCTCGAGCAGGGTGCGCCGATCGCCTGTGCTTCCCCGTGCGGATGCAAGCGCGGCGGCGGCGGTGCGGCGCATGCGGGGGTGCGGGTGCCGCCGGAGCAGGTGCGCGACAAGATCGAGGCCGTTACCCCCGCCCAGATGCGCGGCGAGCGTCACCAGCCCCTCGGACGGCGCGGTGGTCAGGCCTTCGGCAATGGTGTTGCGCGCGATATCGAACCGGTACTGGTCGATCCACGGATGGCTGGGATGCTGGCCGAGGATGTTGAGCGATACCGAAAAGCTGTCGGGCGGCAGCTGGACATGCACGTCGCGCTGCATGCGATAGAGCATCAGCCTGCCGGGCTCGAGCCGGTCGCGCCCGACGAAGCGCAATCCCGCATCGCCGCCACCCGTGCCGGACACCGCCCGGCCGTCATATTCGAAATAGTCGCTCCAATAGCCGGGCCCCAGATAGCCATAGGTGAGGAACGGGAAATTATGATCGTGCGGCAGATCGTAGAAGAACGGGGCGGTGCCGCTCGCCTGCACGACCGCGTCGTCCATTGCGGGCCAGAAATTGGCGCGAATGACATAGCGGCCATTGGGTGGGCGCAGCAGGAAGACCTGCGGGCCATAGCCATTGGCCGTGCTCTGACGGGCGCAGCGCAGCTTGAGTTCCTCGATGGCGAGGTCGGCCAGGAAATCGCGGTTGCGGCCGAGTCGGGCAAGCAGTGGTCCCAGCGCCGCGAAACTGTCTTCGTCATGCGGGTCGAACGGCGTCGAATCGAGCGTTTCCGCCAGTTCCTCCAGCGTGATCGCGGCGCCGTTTCCGGGAGGGATCAGGCGGGGCATGGCTGCTCCAGCCGCCGGTCGAGCGCGGACAGGGTCGCCGCGATC
>Ga0247822_10000083_pt1 | contig 38599 bp, 37 predicted proteins | sample 13C_Cellulose_Da_FD_192423 | JGI IMG/M metagenome (GOLD analysis project Ga0247822, IMG submission 192423) | Soil microbial communities from agricultural site in Penn Yan, New York, United States - 13C_Cellulose_Day30 | ecosystem: Environmental > Terrestrial > Soil > Agricultural land | place...
TCCAATCGATCCCGGCCGTCTTCGCCTTTGCCGGCGGCCGGCCGGTCGATGCGTTCCTCGGCGCCATTCCCGAGAGCGAAGTCCGGCGCTTCGCCGAGAAGGTGATCTCCGGTGCCCCGGCCGGCCAGCCGGCCCCGGGCTCGATCGAGGAAGAGATCAAGAATGCCGTGGAGGCGGCCCAGGAGGCGCTCAAGGTTGGCGACCTCAACCAGGCGGCGCAGATCTTCGGCATGGTGCTGCAGCATCAGCCGGATCATCCGGGCGCCATCGTCGGCATGGCCAAGGTGTTTCTCGCGGCTGGCGATTCCGAGCAGGCGCAGGCGGTGCTCGACACGATGCCCGAAGCCGAACGCAAGGGTGACGACTATACCTCGACGCTCGCGTCGCTGAAGCTGCTGGGTGAAGCGGCCGAACTCAGCGAGACGGACGAGATCGTCGCCCAGCTCGAGAAGAACCCTGACGATCACCAGGCCCGCTTCGACCTCGCGGTGAAGTACAATGCCGACGGGAAGCGGCTCGAAGCCGCCGAGGCGCTGGTGACGCTGATGAAGCGCGACCGGACCTGGAACGAGGACGGCGCTCGCAAGAAGCTGCTCGAACTGTTTGATGCCTGGGGCCCCAAGGATCCGGCTACCCTGAAAGGACGCCGGCTGCTTTCGGCGCTCCTGTTCAGCTAGGAGGTTCCCGGCTCATGCTGAAGCGTCCCGAATCGCCAGCCGACATTCCGGCCAGCATCCCGGTGTTCCCGCTATCGGGGGCGCTGCTGCTGCCGTTTGCGCGGCGGCCGCTCAACGTGTTCGAGCCGCGCTATGTCGAGATGGTCGACCATGCGCTCAAGGGGGACCGGCTGATTGGTCTGATCCAGCCGCTCGACGCGTCCGAGGAGAGCCCGCAGGGCGAGGCACCGCTCGAAAAGATCGGCACCATTGGACGGATCACCCATTTCGAGGAGGTCGAGGAGGCGCGCTACTTCATCATCCTCGAGGGGCTCACCCGCTTCGAGCTGATCAAGGAAGTGCCGACCATGACGCCGTTCCGGCGCGCCATGGTCTCGACGGAAGCCTTCGTCTCCGACTTCGACCGGGAGTACGGGGAGGAGGCTGTCGACCGGACGCGCTTCCTCAGGATGATGAAGGACTATGCCGAGTTCGGCAATTTCGACCTCAACTGGGACGAGATCGAAAAGACCGGCACGGCCGACCTCGTCAACTTCTGCTGCATGGTGTCGCCCTACGGGGCGGCTGAGAAGCAGGCGCTGCTCGAGGCGCAGTCGCTCGAGGCGCGGGCGGAAACGCTGATCGCGATGGCCGAGTTCGAGATGGCCAAGGGTGGCAACCGGGCTTCGCCACTCAATTGACCGACGCGGCGCGGCCCCCCGACAGCAACCCGCGCCACGTCGTCGACGTGAAGATGCTCGAAATGCTGGTCTGTCCGCTGACCAAGACACGGCTGTCGCTGTCGGCCGACGGCACTGAACTCATCTCGGTCGCCGCCCATCTCGCCTTCCCCATCCGCGAGGGCGTGCCCATGCTCAGCCTCGACGAGGCGCGCGAGATCGAGCCCGGCGACATGGGCCGAAGCTTGCCCAAGCTTCCGGGGAACAACTAGCGCGCTAGATCGGCAGGCCGCGGAGCAGCTTGGGGCCGCGCGAGTCCAGACCGGCGGCGCGGCGGATCAGGAAATCCTTGATCGGGGGCAGGCGGTCGACCACGCCCATGCCGAGGTCGCGCAGGGCGCGTACCGGTGCGACATCGTTCGAGAACAGCCGCACCATGCCATCGGTGACCATGGTCATCAGCGCCGTGTCGAAGCGCCGCCAGTGCTGGTAGCGCTCGAGCGCATCGGCCGCGCCGGGGTCGAGCCCGAGGCGGAAGGAATCGACGGCGACCTCGGCGAGGGCCGCGACGTCCTTGAGGCCGAGATTGAGGCCCTGGCCGGCGACCGGGTGGATGACATGCGCGGCATCGCCGATGAGGGCGAGGCGGGGCGCGGTGAAGCTCTTTGCGACCTGGAGGCGCAGCGGGAAGGACTGCAGTCCTTCCTCGAGCGTCACCTTGCCCAGGGTCGAGCCCATCACGGCCTCGATCTCCTCGGCCACCGCCTCGAGTGGCAATGCCTTCAGCTCTTCGGCGCGGGCGCGCCCTTCGGTCCACACCAGCGATGAGCGCTTGCCCGGCAGCGGAAGGCTGGCGAAGGGGCCGGCGGGCCGGAAATGCTCGTAGGCCGTCCCCTCATGGTCGAGCTCATGCATGATCGTCGTGACGAGGCCGGACTGCTGGTAGTCGTGCGCGATCACATCGATGCCGGCCATGCGGCGCAGCGCCGAGTTCGCGCCGTCGGCGGCGATCACCAGTGGCGCCAAGATGGTGCGGCCGTCGGCGAGGTCGAGTCGGGCGCTTGCCGGTCCGGCAGTGAAGCCGGTGATCTCGGCCGGGGCGATGATCTCGACATCGGGGCCCAGGGCGCCGAGCAGGGTCTCGGCCACGAGCTGGTTGGGCACGAGATGGGCGAAGGGCTCGCCCGGCGCGACATCGCCATCGAAGCGGAGGAAGAGCGGGCGCGAGATATCGCCGGTGCCGGAATCGGTGATCTTCATCTGCCGGACGGGTTCGGCGCCGATGGCCATGCCGGTCCAGACACCGAGCTCCACGAAGATGCGGCGTACGCCGGCAGCGATGGCCGAGGCACGCTGATCTCGTGGCACGGAGAAGGGGCGGCGGTCGATGAGCGCGATCCTGAGGCCCTTCATCGAGCGGCTGAGCGCCACGGCCATGGTGAGGCCGACAGGGCCGCCCCCCACGATCGCGATGTCAAAGCTGGCCTCGGTCATGGGCGTTCTCCGCGTTGGTGAGGGCTTTGTCGCGCGCTGCCGAGGGCGGCGCAAGGGCGCGCGGCGTCGCAAGCTGTTGCACAAAACATCATCAGATTGAGTTGTTTTGCCCAAACAGTGTGCAGTACGGGCGAGTGCAGACTGCCTCATAGGGCAGTCAGACTGACGCACATGCGGAATTCGTCAAGAAAATCATAAACTTGTCGATAGCGGCAGCAGTTTGGCACGCGACTTGAGTCTGAAAGAGCCGATTGGGAGACCGTCAAAAACCCACGTGTTGAAAGGGGCATCCATGAAGCTGGTGATCGCAATCATCAAACCGTCGCGTCTGGAGGAGGTCCGGCAGGCCCTCAACTCGCTCGACGTGCACGGCATGACCGTGACCGAAGTCAAAGGCTATGGCCGGCAGAAGGGTCATTCCGAAATCTACCGCGGCACCGAATACGCCGTGCACTTCCTGCCCAAGCTGAAGATCGAGATCGCCGTGGACGATGCCCAGTCCGACGCAATCGTCTCGGCCATCCGCGAGAGCGCCCAGACGGGCCGCATCGGCGACGGCAAGATTTTCGTCCTGGACCTCCTGGCCGTTACCCGCATCCGCACCGGCGAAACCGGCGCGGCCGCGCTCTGATGCCGCAATCATTCGGAGAAACAACAATGACAGACGTGAAAATGTCAAAAGTACTGGGGGCTGCGGCATTGGCCTCGCTGGCTCTCGCACTGCCCGCCTTTGCGCAGGAAGCGGCCGCTCCGGCGGCTGAGGCCGTCGCCGAAGTCGTCCCGGTCATCGACAAGGGCGACACCGCCTGGATGCTGGTCTCGACCATGGTCGTCTTCGTGATGATCGTGCCGGGTCTCGCTCTATTCTACGGCGGCCTCGTGCGCGCCAAGAACGTGCTTTCGATCTTCAGCCAGGTGCTCGGTGGCGTCGCCATGATCGCGCTGCTCTGGGTGGCCTACGGCTACTCGCTGGCCTTCGGCGGCGCGGAGGGCGGTCTTTCCGCCATCATCGGCGACTTCAACAAGCTGTTTCTTTCGGGCGTGACGATCGAGTCGACCGCCGCCACCTTCTCGGCCGGCTTCCAACTGCCCGAACTGGTCTTCGTGGTGTTCCAGCTCACCTTCGCCTGCATCACCACCACCCTCATCGTCGGCGGTATTGCCGAGCGGATGAAGTTCGGCGCCGTGATGCTGTTCCTCGCGATCTGGTTCACCTTCTCGTACCTGCCGATCGCCCACATGGTCTGGGCCGGCACGGGCTACCTGTTCAACCTCGGCGCCTATGACTTCGCCGGTGGTACCGTGGTGCACATCAACTCGGGTGTCGCCGCCCTCGTCGCCGCGATCGTCCTCGGGCCGCGCACCGGCTTCCTCAAGGAACCCATTCCGCCGCACAACCTGACTTTCGTGTTCATCGGTGCGGGCCTGCTCTGGTTCGGCTGGTTCGGCTTCAATGCAGGTTCGAACCTCGAAGCCAACGGCCTGACCGCCCAGGCCTTCCTCAACACCATCACTGCTCCGGCCGCCGCGGCCCTTGCATGGGGTGTGGCTGAGAAGTTCACCCGCGGTCATGCCTCGCTCCTCGGCTTTGCCTCGGGCGCGGTTGCCGGCCTCGTCGCCATCACCCCGGCCGCCGGTTTCGCCGGTACGGTCGGTGCGATCATCCTCGGCGCTATTGCCGGCGTGGTCTGCCTGTGGGCCGTCGTGACGCTGAAGCCGATGTTCAAGTACGACGACTCGCTCGACGTGTTCGGCATCCATGGCGTCGGCGGCATCGTCGGCGCGCTGGGCACCGCCTTCGTCGCCAACCCGTCGTTCGGCGGCTACCCGCTGCCCGACTACGAGATGTGGGGGCAGTTCATCAAGCAGCTGACCGGCGTCGGTATCGCCATCGTCTGGTCGGCCGTGGTTGCGCTGATCGCCATGCTGATCGTCAAGGCCGTGTTCGGTGGCGCCCGTGTCTCCGAGTCGGCCGAGAGCGATGGCCTCGACCTCTCGAGCCACGGCGAGCGCGCCTACAACTAAGCGAATGGTGCGGGCCGGGGATCTCCTCCCCTCCGTCCCGCGCCAAACTTCGGGGAGCCGGGCCTGCCTGGCTCTCCGACCTCGTCGCCCTCCGTTGGTCGCGCCTTCGAACCGGAAAAGTCAGCAACCTTTCCTTGAAGACGCTCCTCCCTGCCGCTGATCGCGGCGTGCAGCCTGCGTACCTCTTGGCCCGCCACAGAGGCTTCCCACTCGCAAATGCGTGGGCTGCACACCCCGATCAACGGACCGATGCCCGGCAACGGGCCCGGACGTCCCGCCAGACGACCTGCGTCTGCCTGATTCATGGGCAGCAGTTGGCCGTTGATCGCCCATTTCGTAGGCACGCCGCTTTCCGCGGCGTGGGCGGCCTTTGTCCGACACATCCAACCAGTTGATCTGATTGACTGATCCAGCGTGCCTCGGGATGGCACGGGGCTTGATTGGGTTGCCTTCTGAATAACCCCGGATGCGAGCCGGGTCTTTTGGGAGGTCTCAGATGACGGAGTCCAATGCCGGACTCGACGTGTTCTTCGTGCTCGTCGGTGCCATTCTCGTTTTTGCCATGCATGGCGGCTTCGCCTTCCTCGAAATGGGGACGGTGCGAGGCAAGAACCAGGTTAATGCCCTGGTGAAGATCCTTGTCGACTTCGCCTTCTCGACGCTGGCCTATTTCACGATTGGCTACACGATCGCCTATGGCGTCACGTTCCTGCACGACGCGGCGACGCTGTCGGGCGGCGGTGCCGGTTTTGCGCCGCAGGGCTTCAGCCTTGTGAAGTTCTTCTTTCTTGCAACCTTTGCCGCCGCCGTGCCGGCGATCATCTCGGGCGGCATCGCAGAGCGGGCAAAGTTCTGGCCGCAGGTCTTCTCGGCGGCGGTGATCGTAGGGCTGATTTACCCGTTCTCGGAAGGCATCGTGTGGAACGGAAACTACGGCATCCAGGCCTGGTTCGAGGCGACCTTCGGGGCCCGCTTCCACGATTTCGCCGGTTCGATCCAGGTGCATGCGCTGGGCGGCTGGCTGGCACTCGCAGCGGTGCTGCGGATCGGTGCGCGCACCGGACGCTACGGGCCGAACGGGCGGCCGTTCCCGCCGTCCTCGATCCCGTGGCTGGCGCTCGGGACGTGGCTGCTCTGCATCGGCTGGTTCGGATTCAACGTGATGTCGGCGCAGTCGGTGGCGGGGGTCTCGGGCCTCGTTGCCATCAACTCGCTGATGGCCATGGTGGGCGGCATCATCGCAGCGGTCGTGGTGGGGCGCAGTGACCCCGGCTTCACCCACAACGGGGCGCTGGCAGGCCTCGTTGCGGTATGCGCCGGGTCGGACCTCTATCATCCGATCGCGGCACTGGTCGTGGGCGGCGTTGCGGGTGTGATCTTCGTCAGGGGCTTCATCTGGACGCAGGAGAAGCTCAAGGTCGACGACGTACTCGGCGTCTGGCCGCTGCATGGGCTGTGCGGCCTGTGGGGCGGGGTGGCTGCCGGCGTGCTCGGCCTCGAGGCACTGGGCGGCATGGGCGGGGTCAGCCCCCTGGGCCAGCTCGTTGGCTCGCTGGCGGTTTCGGCATTCGCCTTCGTGGCCGGCTATGCACTCTACTACGTCACCAACCGGTTCTTCGGCATCCGCCTCGGGGACGAGCAGCAACGTCGCGGCGCCGACCTCTCGATCCACTCGATCGGGGCCGAGCCGGAGTTCTGAGCGGCAACGGAACGTCTCCTTCCGCCCAGCGTTTCTGAGGGTGGAAGGAGAATTCCATGTCGCTCAAGGACAAGGCTAAGTTCGTCGACTTCCCGTCGATTGCCTTGATTATTCTATTCGTATTGGCGCCGATCGCCATTGCGGCCGCGCTCTAGCGGGCTTGCCGCGCCGCCCAAACCTCTTTATGACTGACGACTCTCGACTGCAGCCAGGGAGGCGCGACATGACAGCATTTCGACCTCGCCTCGCTGGGCAAGCCAGCGGCTACCACCGTTAGGTAGCCCGCGGTCCGCCACGGACCCAGCCCGCCGCCGGGACAGTCCGGCTTCATTCTTCCAGATTTGTTTTCAGACCGGGACCGGTTGGCTGCCTTCTGCAGTCGCCGGACAATCGACATGGCTTCCACCAAATCCAACCTGCGCGGGCAGGCCTATGCCAAGGTGCTGGGCTTTACCGCCGGACACTGGCGCAAGCAGCCCAAGCGCGTCGCGCTGATTGTCGGGCTGTTCTTCACCGAGACGGTTGCCGATATCCTCACGCCCTATTTCGCCGGCCGGCTGGTCGAGGCGGTGGCGACGGGGGCAGCGAGCAACGAAGTCGCCTGGAACGCGGCGATGACGGCCTTCTTCGCCATCGTGGCGCTGGGGGCCGGATCGGTGATCCTGCGCCAGTTCGCCTTCCAGCAGATCATTGCCCTGACCCTCCGGATGATGAGCGACATTGCCCAGGACGCGTTCCACCGCGTCCAGCGCTTCTCGTCTGACTGGCATGCCAATGCCTTTGCCGGCTCGACCGTGCGCAAGATCACGCGCGGCATGTGGGCGCTCGACAGCCTCAACGACGTGCTGCTGATGGCACTGTTTCCCTCGCTGGTGATGCTCATCGGCTCGACCATCATGCTGAGCCTGTTCTGGCCGATAATGGGACTGGTCGTGGGTATCGGCTCCATCATCTACATCACGGTGACGGTCAGCCTCTCCACCCTGTGGGTGGCGCCGGCGGCCAGCCTCGCCAATGCCTGGGACACCCGGATGGGCGGGGCGCTGGCCGATGCCATCTCGTGCAATATCGTGGTCAAGGGCTTCGGCGCCGAGGATCGCGAGGAGAGCCGCCTGCGCCTCGTCGTCGACAAGTGGCGCAAGCGCACGTCGCGGACATGGAACCGCGGCACGCTCAACGGCACCGTCCAGAACGCGATGCTGTGGGTGCTGCGCTGCGCCATCATCGGCTCGGGCCTGATGCTGTGGGCAAACGGGTCGGCTTCGGCCGGTGACGTCACCTTCGTCATCACCACGTTCCTGGTTCTCCAGGGTTACCTCAGGGACATCGGCCAGCACGTGCGCAATCTGCAGCGCGCCGTGAACGACATGGAAGAACTGGTGGGCCTCAACGACCAGAAGCTCGGCATCGAGGACAAGCCGAGCGCCAAGCCGTTCACGGTCAAGGAGGGCGGCATCCGGTTCGAGCATGTCGACTTCCACTATGGTCCGCACCTCGAGCCGCTCTATACCGATCTCGATGTCACCATCCCGCCCGGCCAGAAGGTCGGTCTGGTCGGGCACTCGGGCTCGGGCAAGACGACCTTCGTCAAGCTGATCCAGCGGCTGCACGACGTGACCGGCGGCCGGATCGCCATCGACGGCGTCGATATCCGCGACGTTCAGCAGGCCTCGCTGCGCCAGCAGATCGCCATCGTCCAGCAGGAGCCGGTGCTGTTCCACCGCTCGCTCGCCGAGAACATCGCGTACGGCAAGCCGGGTGCCAGCCGGGCCGAGATCGAAGCGTCGGCCAAGCTCGCCAACGCCCACGATTTCATCATGCGGCTGCCCAAGGGCTACGAGACGCTGGTGGGCGAGCGCGGCATCAAGCTGTCGGGCGGCGAGCGGCAGCGCGTCGCCATCGCCCGGGCGTTCCTTTCGGATGCGAAGGTGCTCATCCTCGACGAGGCGACCTCGAGCCTCGACAGCGAGAGCGAGCAGTTGATCCAGGAAGCGATGGAACGACTGATGGTGGGCCGCACCACCATCGTCATCGCCCATCGGCTCTCGACGGTGCGCGCCCTCGACCGCCTGCTGGTGTTCGATGATGGCCGGATCGTCGAGGAGGGCACGCACGAGCAACTGGTGAAGCGGGCCGAGGGCATCTATCGCCGGCTGTTCGAGCGCCAGGCGCTCGAACTGATCAAGGGCCTCGAGGCGGCGGAGTAGCACTGACGACCCGGTCCGGTTCACCGGACCGGGTCACTCCTCCGGTGTCCACGGAGTCAGCCGCGGGATCCAGCGGCGGACATTGGCCTTGTAGCGCGAGTACTGGGCGCCGAAGCTGCGTGCCAGTGTCGGCTCCTCGTAGCTGACGACGAACAGGTGGACGATCAGCCAGATCGCGGCGCCATAGGCGAGCACGGCGAGATTGCCGAAGAGTAGCCCCTGTCCGAGGATCAGCGACACCACCGCCACATACATCGGGTTGCGCACGAAGCGGTACGAACCGGTGACCACCAGCGTCTCGGTTGGGTAGACGGGCGCCGGCGTGCCGCGCCCCTGGAGCGCGAAACGTGCGAAGGTTTCGGCCAGCAGCACCGCCCCCAGCACCAGCAGCAGCACGCCGATCCAGCGCACCGGCTCGATCCCGGCCAGCGCCGGTCCCACCTGCCAGCCGGAAATCCACCAGGGCATCAGCCCGGCGACGACCCCAGGCGCGACGAACAGGAAGATCACCGATCCGGTGATCGGCCCGATGCGCCTGCCGAACTCCCCCGACATGAGCCTCTCCACCCGCAACGCCAGGAGGCTAGCGCGTCTGGAAGGAGTGTCAAACGGGAGTGTGCCACCTTGGCATACATCGGCAAATGACGATATAAGCCCCCATGGCTTCCCTCCCCCTCTCCATCCTCGACCTCGCTCCGGTATCCGAAGGCACTTCGACGCCGGATGCGCTGGGCAACATCGTGAAACTGGCCAAGCTCGGCGACGAGCTTGGCTTCACCCGGCTGTGGTACGCCGAGCACCACGGCATGCCTTCGATCGCCTCGTCCTCGCCGGAGGTGCTGATCGCCACGGCCGCCGCCAATACCTCGCGCATCCGCGTCGGATCGGGCGGCGTCATGCTGCCGAACCACGTGCCACTGCGCGTCGTCGAGACCTATCGCACGCTCAACGGGCTCAATCCGGGCCGCATCGATCTCGGCATCGGCCGGGCCGGCGGCAGCGACGGGCGCACGCTCCAGGCGCTGCGTTCGGTGGGCGGGGAGTATTTCGCGCAGGAACTGGCCGAGATGCTGGCCTTCGAGGAAGGCAATTTCGCGCCCGACCATCCCTTCCATCCGGTGATCGTGGCGCCTGAGCGGGTCGAACTGCCGCCCGTGTATCTGCTCGGCTCGAGCGGGGCGAGTGCGCAGGCGGCGGGGCAACTGGGCGTCGGTTATTCCTTCGCGGCGCATTTCAGCCAGACCCCAGCGGCTCCGGCTTTCGCGGCCTATCGCGCGGCCTTCACACCGACTGATGCCTTCCCCAAGCCGCATGCGATCATCGCGCTCTCGGCGCTGGTCGCACCGACCGACGAGGAGGCGCAGTTCCTGTCGCGCTCGCAGGAGCTGAGCTGGGCACTGTTCCATTCGGGGCACTTGCGCAAGCTCGTGCCACCCGAGGAAGCGGCGGCGCACCAGTACACGCCGCATGAGCTGAGGATCATCGAGCAGCAACGGCCGCTGTGGATCGTCGGTTCGGCCGAAGCGGTGAAGGCCGAGATCGAGCGCAAGGTCGCCGAGAGTGGTGCGGACGAGGTGATGATCACGACGACCGTGTGGGACTACGAGCTCCGGCTCCGGTCGTATCGGCTTTTGGCTGAGGCGTTCGGGCTGGGAGCTAGCGTGGAGGCGGACTAGGCCGCCTCGACTTCCTCGATCTGCACCGCGTGGACGGCCACGGGGTGGAAGAGCATTTTCACATAGTTGCGGGCCATCAGCATCTGCTCGGGCAGGACGCCAGGCTGGCCAAGGGCCTTACTCATGATGATGCCGCCATCGATCGAGCAGCAGATGGTGCGGGCCAGCCGGTCGGGGTCGATGGCCTCGCGCGGCGTGTAGATGGCGAGGATGTCCTCGATCATGCCACGGAAGAAGCCGTTCCAGCCTTTGACGGTCTCGGTCACGAGATCACGGATCTCGCGGTTGAAGAGCCGGTCCTGGTAGCTCATCGTCGCTACGAGACAGCCCGGATGACCTTCGGGAATTGCCGCCATGTGCTCGGCGAACAGGTTTAGCCCGATCAGCAGGCGCTGAAGCGGATCCTCGGTCAGTTCGTTGGCGCGGCCGAAGACATTGGCCAGCAGCAGGTTGTTGTGCGCGCTGTAGCGGGCGAGCAGGCCGCGGGCGAGTTCGTTCTTGTCCTTGAAGTGATAAAAGAAGCCGGACTTGGTGATGCCAGCCTCGGCGATCAGCTCGTCGATCGACGTGGCACCGAATCCCTTGGCGAGCACCGCCGCCTCGGCGATTTCCAGTATCCGCTCGCGCGTCTCAATACCCTTGCGCATGGGCAGGTCCCTCTCGGTTTACAGTACCTCCAGTACGGTTTTCGGGTTCCTCGCCCCGATCCGGGTTGCCGTCCCTAGCGGAACCTACCCGTTAACCCGTTCTGGCTGCTGACCAATTCTGCACGACGCCTGACTGCACCATCTGCCCGCTATCACCGGACCGGTAAAGTCGTCATACGTCTTGCCACCCGCGGCGAAGGGCAATAGCCCCGTTTGCCGTTTCAATCAAGAGCCATGGAGAGACACGATGCGTACAAAAACGCACATGCTTTCCCAATTGAGGAGGCAGATGTACGTTACAGAAGGCGACTCCGAGACCCGCCTGATCTTCAATGAAGGTCAGGACGTACCGGACATGTCGGTCTATCTGCTCAACACGAGCGAGGCCGGGCGTGCGGAGATGCGCGAATACTACCGCGCCTACATCCCGACAGGGTTCCTGTTCGGGCTCGGGGTCAATGCCTCGATGATGAGTCATGCCGAACTCGGCAATGCGCCGACGCTCGACACCGGCATATCGACGTGATCTGCGCGACGTGCCTGCCGGGGCATCACCAGCATCTCAACTGACTGAACCTGAGCGGGGGGCCGAAAGGACCGCTTCAGATGTCTACCATCGAGATCAACGACAGCTTCATCCCCGTCGAACGCCCGGCGCGGACCGGATGGTTCCGGCGCTGGCTGGACAGGCGCCGCCTGCGCCGGCTGCAACGGGTCACGCTCGGCGAACTGGAGCAGATGAATGCGCATCTGCTGCGCGACATGGGGATAGAACCGCGGGACGTCATCGACGCCCTCGAGGGACGCCAGAGCTCGCTGCTGTTCAACCCGATGCGGCGCGAGGAGTGACGGTTGCCCACAATAAGCAGACGGCCCCCTCCCGACCTCCCCCATGAAGGGGGAGGTGAAGAGTCGAGCTTGTGTCTCGATCGAGCCTCGCTCACCGGCAGGGCACCTCCCCCTTCATGGGGGAGGATGGGAGGGGACCGTCCCTATCGGTTCGCGCCGAAGCGCCTAGGCCGCCAGCTTCTTGAGGATCGCGGCGCCCATTTCCTCGGTGCCGACGGTCTTGCGGTTCTGCTCGCCGATGTCGCCGGTGCGCAGGCCATCGGCCAGAACGGCCGAAATCGCGGCTTCCAGTCGATCGGCCAGCGCCACGAGGTTGAACGAGTAGCGCAGGGCCATGGCAAAGCTCGCGAGCATGGCGATGGGATTGGCGATGCCCTTGCCGGCGATGTCGGGAGCCGAACCGTGCACGGGCTCGTAAAGCGCCTTGCGCTTGCCGGTCACCGGGTCGGGCGCGCCGAGCGAGGCCGAGGGCAGCATGCCGAGCGAGCCGGTCAGCATCGCCGCCGCGTCAGACAGGATGTCGCCGAACAGGTTGTCGGTCACCATCACGTCGAACTGCTTGGGGTTGCGAACGAGCTGCATCGCCGCGTTGTCGGCGAGGATGTGGTGGAACTCCACGTCCGGGTAGTCCTTGGCCACCGCCTGGGCGACTTCGTCCCACAGCACGCCGGACTTCATGACGTTCTTCTTGTCGGCCGAGTGCACCTTGTTCTTGCGCGTGCGGGCGAGGTCCATCGCGACGCGGACGATGCGGTCGATCTCGTACGTCTCGTAGACCTGGGTATCGATGGCGCGCTTCTGGCCGTCACCGAGATCGGTGATGGTCTTGGGCTCGCCGAAATAGACGCCGCCTGTCAGCTCGCGGACGATGAGGATGTCGAGGCCCTCGATCAGCTCGCGCTTGAGCGAGGAGGCGTCGGCGAGCGCCGGGTAACAGATGGCCGGGCGCAGGTTGGCAAAGAGCTTCAGATCCTTGCGCAGGCGGAGCAGGCCTGCTTCCGGGCGCACCTCGTAGGGCACCTTGTCCCACTTGGGGCCGCCCACGGCGCCGAAGATCACCGCATCGGCGGCCAGCGCCTTCTGCATGTCTTCCTCGGAGATGGCGGCGCCATGCTTGTCATAGGCCGAGCCGCCGACGAGGCCGGTGTCGATGGTGAAGTCGGTCTCGCCCTGGCTGTTGAGCCAGGCGATCACCTTCTCGACCTCCTGCATGATCTCGGTGCCGATGCCGTCGCCGGGGAGGAGGAAGAGTTTGCTAGCCATTTTGATCCCGTTGTTCCGTCCTGTGCAGCTTCTAGCCAATGCGCGGGCGCGGCGAAAGTACGGAATCCCCTTGCCCGGTACACCGCTTCCGGGCGCGGGCGTCCAGTTCTACAATGTCCCCGGGGGACGAGGAGGATGAGATGCACAAGAGCCTGACCACGGTCCTCTCGCAGCGTGCACTGGCGGCGAGCCGAAGCTTTGCACGTGTTGCCGATTTCTACTTCACCTCGCGCTATGGCGAGAAACGCGGTGACGCGGCCATATCCGACTTCACCTTCGGCAATCCGCACGAGATGCCGCTGCAGGGGCTGGTCGATGGCCTCAGGAAGGCGGCGCTGCCCGAGGACAAGAACTGGTTCGCCTACAAGTCGAGCGAGCCCGAGCCGCAGCAGTTCCTCGCCGAACATGTCGGACCCGAGCTGGGGCTCGACTTCGCGCCCGAGGATTTCGCGCTGACATCGGGAGCGTTCGCCGCCATCATGCTGGCGTTCCGCTTGTTGCTCGATGCGGGCGACGAGGTGATCTACTCCGAACCCGCCTGGTTCTGCTATGAGCCGACGCTGCTCGCCGCCGACGCAGTGCCGGTGCCGGTGCGGCTCAGGGAGCCCGGTTTCGATCTCGACATCGAGGCGATCGAGGCGGCGATCACGCCGAGGACGCGGCTCGTCGTGGTCAACTCGCCGCACAACCCGACGGGGCGGATCTACGACCGCGCCACCTGGGAGGCGCTTGCAGCGATGCTCGAGCGCGCCTCGGCGCGGATCGGGCGCCGCATCTTCATCCTCTCGGACGAACCCTACCGGCGGCTGCGCTTCGACGGTCGCGGCTTCGTCAGTCCGGCGGCGGTCTATCCGTGGACGCTGATCGACTACAGTTACGGCAAGGTGCTGCTGGCGCCGGGGCAGAGGCTCGGCTACCTCGCCATCTCCCCGCTCATGCCCGAGACAGAGCGGCAGGCGCTGCGCGACGCCATGTTCCCGGTGCAGATGGCGCTAGGCTGGTGCTTCCCCAACGCGATCATGCAGCACGCCATCGCCGACCTCGAGAGCCTCAGCATCGACCAGGCGGCGCTGGCGCGGCGACGCGACCTGCTGATCGCTGATCTCGGCGAGGCCGGCTACGACGTGCTCGAGCCCGAGGGGACGTTCTACCTGTGGGCCAGGTGGCCGGGCGATCCCGAAGCGATCTGGAACCGGCTGGCCGACCGCGACGTCTACGTCATGCCGGGCAGCATCCTGGGCGGAGCAAGCCACTTCCGCATCAGCCTCACTGCCTCGGACGAGATGGTCGAACGGGCGCTCGGCGCGTTCAAGGCGGCGCGCGGCTAGGCAGTGGAGCCCCGGGTTTTCACCCGGGGCCACCTTTTCAGCTGGTGAAGAACGGCTGGGTGCCGTGGGCCTCGATGGCGGTGGCGAGACGCGACAGTGCATGCACATAGGCGGCGGTGCGCATCGTGGTGTTGCGGTCCCTGGCGATCTGCCAGACGGCACGGCCCTCGCGCTCCATGACGCGCAGCAGCCGGGCGTGGATCTCGTCGACGTCCCAGTAGTAGCCCTGCCGGTTCTGCACCCACTCGAAGTACGAGACCGTCACGCCGCCGGCGTTGGCGAGAATGTCGGGCAGCACGGTGATGCCGCGCGCCTCGAGCACCTTGTCGGCATCCGGAGTCACCGGGCCGTTGGCGAGTTCGAGCAGCACCTTGGCCTTGATGGTCGGGGCGTTGTCGATGGTGATCATGTCCTCGAGCGCCGCCGGCACCAGCAGCTCGCAGTCGACGCCGATCAGCGCATCTGCAGCAATGACGTCGGCGCCGAGTTCGGCCGCGAGTTCGGCTACGTGCTTGCCTTCGGCCTTGCCGGCAATCAGCTTAGCGACGTCGAGGCCGTCGGCGCGATGGATCGCCCCGGCGGAGTCGGAGACGGCTACGATCTTGTGTCCATCGGCCCCCGCCAGCTGGGCATAGTACTGCCCGGCATTGCCGAAGCCCTGGATGGCGACGCGCATGCCGGCGCCGAGCCCAAGCTCATTCGCGAGGTGCCGCACCAGGTAGAAGCCGCCGCGCGCCGTGGCGTCGTTGCGGCCGAGCGAGCCGCCCAGTGCGATCGGCTTGCCGGTGATCACGGCCGGGCTCAGCTGGCCGACGATCTGGCTGTACTCGTCGGCCATCCAGCCCATGATCATGGCGTTGGTATAGACGTCCGGCGCCGGAATATCGCGATCGGGGCCGACAACGCGCGCGAAGGCCTGCATGTAGGCGCGCGACAGCCGCTCCAGCTCCGACTTCGAGAGCGTGCGCGGATCGACCCGCACTGCGCCTTTGCCGCCGCCATAGGGCAGGTTCATCACGGCGCACTTGAAGGTCATCCAAAAGGCGAGCGTCTCGACCTCCTCGATGGTCGAGTCAGGGTGGAAGCGGATGCCGCCCTTGGTCGGGCCACGGGTATCGTCATAGCGACAGCGCCAGGCGAGGAAGGACTTCCGCGAGCCGTCATCCATGCGGATCATCAGCCGCATCTTGGTCGTCTCGCGCGGATACTTCAGCTTCTCGATGACGTCCGGGTCGATCCTGAGGTGGCTGGCAGCCTCATCGAGGCGGGTGAGGGCGCGGTCGAGCAAAGTATCGTCGGACATGGAACTTCCTTGGGAACAGGCAAACGAAAGGGCGGCGGCTCGCTGCGCTCCCCTCATGGGAAGCTAAGGCTGACCGTGGTGGAAACCACCCGGCGGCGAAACGAGCCGCCGGATGTTAATCAGGGCGGCTGGGAGGCAGGCGGCGCGATGCGCTTCTGCTCGAGAAACGGCCGTATCACAGGGCCGAAGCGATGGAATCTGGCGGCAAGGTCCACGCGGCTAGCGCTCGTGTACGCCGAGACGCGCCGTGACCTCGATCTCGACCTTCATCTCGGGCCGGGTGAGGCCGCAGACCAGCATGGTGGCAGCCGGACGAATCTCGGCGAACACCTTGCCTGCGACTTCGACTAGGCCGTCATAGTGGGCCATGTCGGTGATGTAGTAGCGCACCCGCACCACGTCCTTGATGGTGCTGCCGGCTTCCTCGAGCGCGTGACTGATGGTGGCGAAGGCGTTGCGGGCCTGGTCGCGCACATCGTCAGGCATCACCATGGTCTTGTAGTCGTAGCCGGTGGTGCCCGAGACATAGACCATGTTGCCGTCCAGCACGGCGCGCGAATAACCGATCCTGGCTTCGAACGGCGAACCCGACGAGATGTGAATGACCATCAATGCCTCCGCGGGGATGGGCCCGCTGGGGTCAGATCCAGGGGCGCTGGGCGCCGAGCTTCTGTTCGAAGCTCGAGATCGCCGGGTCGGACTTCAGGGTGGTCGCGATGTCGTCGAGGCCCTCGAGCAGCACCTGTTTTCGGGCCGGGTCGATATCGAAGCGAATGGTGCCGCCATCGGGGCCGGAAATGGTCTGGGCCCCGAGATCGACAGTCAGCGTGGCGTTGGAGCCGCGCTCGGCATCGTCCTGCAGCAGAGCCAGCTGCTCGGGCGTCACCTTGATGGGCAGGATGCCGTTCTTGAAGCAGTTGTTGTAGAAGATGTCGGCGAAGCTGGTGGAGATCACGCAGCGGATGCCAAAGTCGAGCAGGGCCCAGGGGGCATGCTCGCGCGAGGAACCACAGCCGAAATTGTCGCCGGCGACAATGATCTTGGCCTGCCGATAGGCGGGCTTGTTGAGCACGAAGTCGGCGTTCTCGGTGCCGTCTTCCTGGTAGCGCATCTCCGAAAAGAGCGCCGTGCCAAGTCCGGTGCGCTTGATCGTCTTGAGGTACTGCTTGGGAATGATCATGTCCGTGTCGATATTGATGATCGGCAGCGGCGCGGCGACGCCAGTGAGGGTCGTGAACTTTTCCATTGCAATAGTCCCTTTCGGTCGGGCCGTGTAATGGCGCAACGAAGGTAGAGAATCAAGTCGGAGATAGAGGGAACCGTCCGGCGGCCGGGCGATTCGTGACCTCAGGCGGCGAGACTGGTGTCCGCCGCGACACCCAGCATCAGGTTGAGGTTCTGCACCGCCGCACCCGAAGCACCCTTGCCCAGGTTGTCGTAGACGGCGACGAGCAGAGCCTGAGCCTTGTCGTCATTGGCGAAGACGTGCAGCCGCATGCGGTTGGTGTCGTTGTAGAGTTCGGGGTTTAGCTCAGACGTGCGCTCGAGATCGGCCAGCGGCGCGACATCGACGAAGCTTCCGTCGATGGCAGCGAAGTGGTCGGCGATGGCGGCGTGAAGCTGCTTGCCGCTGGGCACCTTGTCGAGCGACCACAGCTGCAGCGGAACGGCCGTGATCATCCCCTGCCGGAAGTTGCCGACGGCGGGTTGGAACAGCGGGACGTGGGCGAGCTTGGCGTATTTCTGCAGCTCGGGCAGGTGCTTGTGCTTGAAGGTGAGGCCGTAGAGCGCGAACTCGTTGGCGTCCTCACCCTTTGCCTCATAATCCTCGATCATGGTGCGGCCGCCGCCGGAATAGCCGGAGATGCCGTTGACGGTGACCGGGAAGTCGGCGGGCACGAGGCCGGCCTCGACCAGCGGCCGGAGCGTCGCGATGGCTCCCTGCGGCCAGCAGCCGGGGTTGCCGACGCGCCTGGCGCTGGCAATGGCGGCGGACTGGGCCTTGTCCATCTCGGCAAAACCATAGGCCCAGCCATCGGCGATGCGATGGGCCGTCGAGGCGTCGATCACCTTGGTGGTGTCGTTCTCGATCAGCGACACGCTTTCCTTGGCCGCGTCGTCGGGCAGGCAGAGGATGGCGACATCGGCGAGGTTCAGGAGGCGCTTGCGCTCCTCGAGGTCCTTGCGCTTGTCGTGGGCAATGGAGATGACCTCGAGGTCGCGGCGGCCGGCGAGGCGCTCGCGGATCTGCAGACCCGTGGTACCGGCTTCGCCATCGATGAAGATTTTCGCGACCATGTTGAGGCTCCCAAACTGAGGAGGAAATGCGCGGCAGATATAGGGGTTGCGTCCCCTCGGCGCAAAGGGTTTGGTTGCGCTGCAACAATTCGCACGAGAGGCCGAAAATGACCCCGCACAATCATGCCAAGCCCGGAGACTATGCCGACGCCGTCCTGCTGCCCGGCGACCCGCTGCGCGCCAAGTGGATCGCCGAGAATTTCTTCGAGAATGCAGTGCAGGTGAATTCGGTCCGCAACTGCCTGGGCTACACCGGCACGTGGAAGGGGAAACGCGTCTCGGTCCAGGCGACCGGCATGGGCCAGCCTTCGCTGTCGATCTATGTGCATGAGCTGATCAACGTCTACGGCCTGAAGACGCTGATCCGCGTCGGCACCTGCGGCGGCCTTAACGCCAATGTGAAGGTGCGCGATCTCGTCATCGCGCAGGGCGCCACCACCGATTCCGCCATCGTGCGCGACGCCTTCGCCCCGTTCAACTTCGCACCCATCGCCGATTTCGGGCTGCTCCGCTCGTCGGTGGAGCGGGCCGAGAAGGCAGGCATGCGCTACCACGTGGGCAACATGCTCTCGTCGGACATCTTCTACCATATCGAGCCCGGCCTCGCCGGTTACGGCCGCCTACCGGCTCATGGCATCCTCGGGGTGGAGATGGAGGCGGCCGCCCTCTACACGCTGGCGGCGCGGTTCGGGCAGAAGGCGCTCACCATCTGCACGATGACCGATTGCCTCATCACCCACGAGGAACTGAGCGCCCAGGACCGGCAGAGCTCGCTCAAGGAGATGATCACGGTGGCACTCGACACGGCGGTGGATGCGTGAGCGTCCTCAACAGGCTGGCTTCGGCGCTCGGCCGTAGCGACGAGCGGCCGAATGTCGAACTTGCGGAGGCCCTGGCCAGCAAGCCGGACGCGGCTGCGATCGCCGAACTGGTCGCGGCCCTGACCGGCCCAGTCGCCGTTTCCAACGACGCGATCAAGGTACTGTACGAACTGGGCGCTCTCCGGCCCGACCTGGTGGCGCCGCATGTCGGCGCCTTCCTGACGCTCGTGGGCTCGAAGAACAATCGCAACGTCTGGGGCGCGTTGCAGGCCGTAGAGACGGTCACCGAACTGGCGCCGGACGAAGTGGCGGCGGCCTTGCCGCAGATCATCGCCGCGGCCGACAAGGGCTCGGTGATCGCCAAGGACAAGGCCGTGCAGATTCTCGCCAAGCTCGCGGCCGCGGGGCATGGTGAGGCAGTGCCGATGCTGCTCGAGCGGGTGCGGGAAGCGGCGCCCAACCAGTTCCCGATGTATGCCGAGATCGCGGCGCCCGTCATCGATTCCGCGCACCGCCAGGCGTTCCGCGATATCCTCGAAGAGCGCGTTGTCCACATCGATGCTCCAGCGAAAAAATCCAGGATCGAGAAGGTCTTGCGGCGTCTTCACGGCTAGCTCGCGCAAGGGTTATCCACATGTCCGTGGATTAAGTTCCGGCCGATTTGAAACGAGCCATAATCGGCCCGAGGGTGAGGTGATGGGGCGGAACCAGGACCGCGAAAGCACGTTCTGGATCATAGGGTCATCTGAGGGGAGGCCAGGATGAACAGCCACACACTCGTAGAGCACCACGATATCCAGGAATGGATCATAGCCCGCCACGGGCAGCCGGCGTTGCGGCGCGTGCCCGATACCATGGGCCGGATCAGCGCCCGGCTCACCATCCATTTCGGGGGACCCGCCACGCCTACCGAAACTCCGACGCAGGACGACGGCATGAGCCCCTGCTCGTGGACCGCCTGGCTTGCCGAGCTCGACCGCCAGAACCTGGCCCTCAGGGTCGGGGACAGATCAGGCTTCGAATTCGTCGACCGGCGTGAGTTGCATTGACGCTCAGGCAGATCGGGCGAGCGAGGTGCCGGACGCGGGGTGAAGCGGCATTGCATCTGAGTGCGGGTCGGCCGCCTGCATGACCCGATCACGACCGCTTCGCTTGGCAGTGTAGAGGGCCGCGTCGGCGCGGCGACGGAGGTCCGACAGGCTCTCGGACTCGATGCGTTCGGCGACGCCAAAGCTCGCGGTGCAGCGGGCAAAGACGGGCAGACCGGGTATGCTCATGCCGGAAAAGTTGATGCGCAGGCTCTCGGCGAGCAGCCGCGCCGTCGCGGCATTGGATTCGGGCAGGAACACCGCGAATTCCTCGCCGCCGAGGCGGCCGATCACGGCCCGTGGCGGGGCGTTGTCACGGAGCAACTGGGCGAAGGCGACGATCACTTGGTCTCCGACCGGGTGCCCATAGGCATCGTTGATCAGCTTGAAGGAATCGAGGTCGGCAAGCACCAGCGAGGCTGGCAGCGCATTCTGCATGCCAGGCGTGGCGCGGTCATCGAAGCCACGACGGTTGAGTACACCGGAGAGGGGATCAGTCTCCGAGCGAGCCGTAGCCTCTACCAGCATGTCGCGGACGAGAAGGGTGAGCATCAGGAGGCCGGTTGCCACCTGGAGCATGGCGCCGAGCGACTGGGAATAGAGCGCGTAGGTGGTGGCGAGATAAGTGCTGGTGCTGTCGCCGGAGCCACCCAACAGTACCGCTGCAAACGGCTTGGTCAGGAACTGCAGGGTGCTGAGGATGAACAGCGCGGTGAGCCCGATATCGACCGGCTGGCGGCGACGCGAGGCAAGGATGAACCAGGCAGCGATGGCCTGCATGAGGGCGTATGGCGCCTGGTAGATCAGGTTCCGCAGCACGGTATCGTGCGGCAGAAGATAGGCGAACCAATTGGCGGCGACCGAGATCACTACGGTCACCCAGACCGCGGTCCAGGGCAGCCGGTGGCCGTAGCGGCGGGCGATGCCGAGCGTCACCGAAGTGACGGCGCCAAGGAAGCTGGCGAAGCCGATCGTGTAGCCAAACTGGGGGACATCCTGCAACGGCAGGACGAACTCGGAGGCGATGTAGATCAGGCCGAAGACATAGGCGAGGGCGAAAAAGCGGGCCACCTTGTCGGCACGGTTGGAGATGCCGACCAGGAAAAAGGCGAGCGCAAAGAGCGCCGCCACAAACAGATTGATGGCGAGAATGAAGCTCGCGCCGGCCATACCTGATCTCGCGTCCCACAGATCGGAACGACACTAGGCGGGAGCCGCAAAAGAAGTCGTTAACGAAAGTTGGCAGCGGAGTGGCAAAGCGTCGCGTCCGAGGGCCCTCTCCGCCTTGCGTATCAAGGCGATGAGGCGCTGCAGGGGGCTTGGAACCAAGGCGCAACAGGACCACTTAAGGTGAAGGTAGTTTCCAGCTAAGCTCCCCCTCAGGAGCCAAGAAGACCAGAAAGGCAGTGACATGACCCAGGTCCTCGTGAAGCACGACGAAATCCGGCAGTGGGCAGGGGCCCGGTCGGGCAATCCGGCGATCGAGGATCGGGCCACCGGGATCGGCGGCCCGCCCGTGTTGCGCATCCTGTTCGATCAGCAGGCCCTCAACTCCGGCGAGAGCCAGTACGGGGACCGGCCCGGGGGGCTCGACCTCGTCGGCTGGGACGAGTGGTTCCAGCTGTTCGATGCGCAGAAGTACGGGCTTCTAGTTGAGGACGAGCGTCCTGGTGCGTTCGACAGCTACTACGAGTTCGTACAGCGTGATGAGTTGCGCTAGGAGCTAGTCGCCGCGTTCAGCGGACGCTTCGATGGCTTCCATGTCGTCGTCGGAAAAGCCGAAATGGTGGCCGATCTCGTGCACCAGCACGTGGGTGATGATCTCGCCCAGCGTTTCGCCATGCGCACTTTCGGCCCAGTAGTCGAGGATGGGGCGGCGGTAGAGCCAGACCATGTTGGGCATCTGCCCGGTATGCGGATTGGCGGCCCCCTGCGGGAGGCCGACGCCCCTGAACAGCCCAAGGATGTCGAACTCGCTCTCGAGCCGCATCTCGCGGACGGTTTCTTCGTCAGGGAATTCGGCGACGATGCAGGGCACGTTGCCGGTGAGCGCCTTGAACTCAGGCGGCAGGGCCGCAAAGGCCGCCGCCGCAATCTGTTCGAAGTCGTCGAGGGACGGAGCTGTGCGCTCCGTCCACTGATTGGGGCTTACTGCCACTCGCGGATGTCGACGAAGTGGCCAGTCACCGCCGCAGCAGCCGCCATGGCGGGCGAGACGAGGTGGGTGCGGCCCTTGAAGCCCTGACGACCCTCGAAGTTACGGTTCGAGGTCGAGGCGCAGCGCTCCTGCGGCTTCAGCTTGTCGGGGTTCATGGCGAGGCACATCGAGCAGCCCGGCTCGCGCCATTCGAAGCCGGCATCCTTGAAGATCACGTCGAGACCTTCAGCTTCCGCCTGCTCCTTCACTAGGCCCGAACCTGGGACCACCATGGCGTTGACGCCGGCCGCAACCTTCCTGCCGGCCACCACCTTGGCGGCAGCGCGCAGGTCCTCGATGCGGCCATTGGTGCACGAGCCAACGAAGACACGCTCGACGGTGATGTCGGTGATCCTGGTGCCGGGCTCGAGGCCCATGTACTCGAGCGCACGCCATTTGGACGCACGCTTGTTCGGATCCTGGATGTCGTCGGGGTTCGGCACGACGCCGTTCACCGAGATCACGTCCTCGGGCGAGGAGCCCCAGGAAACGATCGGCGGGAGCTTGGCGGCGTCGAGGATCACGACCTTGTCGTAGACAGCATCCTCGTCCGAGTAGAGCGTCTTCCAGTATTCAACGGCGTGGTCGTACGCGGCGCCCTTGGGTGCGCGCGGCCGGCCCTTGACGTACTCGAAGGTCTTTTCGTCGGGCGCGATCAGGCCGGCGCGGGCGCCGCCTTCGATGGTCATGTTGCAGATGGTCATGCGGCCTTCCATCGACAGCGCGCGAATGGCTTCGCCCGCAAACTCGATGACGTGGCCGGTGCCGCCGGCAGTACCGATCTCGCCGATGATGGCGAGGATGATGTCCTTGGCAGTGACGCCGGGGGGCAGCTGGCCATCGACACGCACCAGCATGTTCTTGGCCTTCTGCTGGATCAGCGTCTGGGTGGCGAGCACGTGCTCGACCTCGGACGTGCCGATGCCGTGCGCGAGCGCACCGAAGGCGCCGTGGGTCGAGGTGTGGCTGTCACCGCAGACGATGGTCATGCCCGGCAGCGTGAAGCCCTGCTCGGGGCCGACGATGTGCACGATGCCCTGACGCTTATCGAAGGGGTCGTAGTACTCGATGCCGAAATCGCGGGTGTTCTCGGCCAGCGTCTCGATCTGGATCGCGCTTTCCGGATCCGGATTGGGGAGCGACCGATCGGTGGTGGGGACGTTGTGGTCCACCACGGCCAGCGTACGCTCGGGATGGCGCACCTTGCGGCCGTTCATCCTGAGGCCCTCGAAGGCCTGCGGGCTCGTCACCTCGTGGACCAGGTGGCGATCAATGTAAATAAGGCTGGTCCCATCCTCGTTGTTGGAAACAAGGTGATCGTTCCAGATCTTATCGTACAGAGTTCTGCCGGCCATTGCTTGGTGAGGTCCAACTCAGGTTAGAGGAAAACGAGCGGTAATAGGCCCCGGGCGTACGTCTGGTCAAGATGAACGGATGGCGGATGGCCTAGGGAGAGGCCATGCGCGGAGTCCGGTCAACGAGACTGTGAACGCGGAACGCGCCCAGGAGGCTGGTGTCGATGCCGATGTTGCGGCGGCTCCACCAGGCAATGGCGATCTGGGCCACGGCGCGTGCACCTGCATTGACGGCGGCGGCTCCGATGATGCCGTAAAAGGGGATGACGGCGAGTTCGAGCAGCAGGCCGGCAACCATGATGCCGCCCCAGATGCGCACGTAGTCGCGCTCGTGCCCGGTCATCATCATGACGATGCGCGAGGGGCCGGTGGCGGCATCGAAGAGCAGGCCGACCGACAGCAGGATCAGGACCCAGTAGCCCTCGGTGGAGTGGTTGCCGAAGAGCGACAGGATCAGGTCGCCGAAGACCACGTAACCGACGAAGACGGCGACCGAGAAGACGAAACCGGCCCAGGCGCAGAGAGCCGTCACCGCCTGCGCCGCGCGCATCTCGCCGGCGTGGTAGTGGCGCGACACCATGGGCGCGACGACCAGCGTGATGGCGAACATGAACAGCGTCAGCAGGCCGGCGGTGCGGAAGGCATTGAAGTAGATGCCGGCGGCTTCGGCGGTGACGAGCAGGCCGATGAAGATAGTGTCCATGTTGAGCGCGGCGGAATCGATCACCGTGCCGAGCAGGAACCAGCGGCTGGCGCCGCCATGTTCGCGCCAGTAGGGGCGGAGGCCGGCAAAGCCGGGGGCGATCTCGTAGCGGCGGGCCCGCGCCACCGCATACTGCACTGCGAGCGAGAGGACGAGCAGAAGCGCGGTCAGAAGCAGGGCCTGCCAACCGCTCAGCGGCCAGCCGGCAAGAACGAGGGCGACGACGCTCAGCGGCGTCAGCAGCCGCCACATGAGGTCGCGTGGCGTCAGCGCTGTCCAAACCGAGCCCTGGGCGCGCAGGGCCGAGGACCAGTACTCGGCGAGCGCCATGGGGAGAATCAGCGCCGCAGCGGCGTAGAGGTGCCAGGTCGGGTCGCGTTCGACGAGCCCGGTCACAGCCGCTCCGGCGACACAGAGGAGCGACAGGCCGATGCCGGCGAGCAGCGTCAGCGCTCCGCCCGAGCGGAGGGCGGCGAGCGCCCGGTCATGGCGGCCGGCGACCTCTTCCTCGGGCCAGTAGCGGAGCACGGCCGTCTGCTGGCCCATCGAGGCGCCGATGGCCAGTACCGTGGCAAGGCTCAGGCCGAAGGCGAACCAGCCATACTCGGTCGGGCCCATGGTGCGCGAGAGCACCACGTACATCAGGTAGGTCAGCCCCGCGGTCGCGACCTTGATGAGGAGCGACGCCAGCGACTTGCTGAGTCCTGTCTTGAGCAGGGCCCGGAGATCGGTGGGGGGAGGGGACATGAATGGCCGTAACAGTGAAGCTGCGGGACTATGGCAGGGGAGCGCTGACAAGGTCTTACCGGGAAGCGCTCAACGGCCCACTCGACAAGTTGTGATCGGGGACGCAGAGTCGGGGTGAGGGACGGGGGAGGCAGGCGCATGAACGAGGCGTCCGTTTTCGATGTGCGCGCGGCTCTGGTTGCGCGGGCGGAGCAATTCCTTACGACCGAACCGAGCTTTGCCCGCTTCCTAAGGTCCGTGGCGGCGGCGACCGATCCCGAGGATCTGGTTGGCCGCAATGTCGACGAGCTCGAGGCGACCTTCCGGCGCTCCTACGGGCGCTTGGGCAAGCGCGAACTCGCCAGCCACAATGTCTATGTCACGCCGCCTGAACGGCCCGGCGGGCCCGAGACGATCGAGGTGTTCTCGGCCGACATGCCGTTCATCGTCGACAGCGTGCTGGCGGCGATCCGGGCACGCGGCGGGGTCATCCGCTTCCTCACCCACCCGATCCTCAAGTTCGACCCTGCGACCTATCGCGTGCTCGAGCTGCCGCAGCCGGGGAGTCGGCTCGAGAGCTTCCTGCATGTCGAGATCGACCCGCTCGCCGATATCGTCGTGCGTGAGGCGATGCACAGCGAGATCGACGAGACGCTGACCGATGTCGGGCGCGCCGTTGCCGGCTGGCGGCCGATGCTGGCGCGGGTCAAGCGGGCGATGACCGACTGGCATACGCATGCGCCCAAGGCGCCGCCGGCCCAGATCGCCGAGGCCATGCATTTCCTGGGCTGGCTGGTCGAGCACAACTTCACCTTTCTCGGCATGCGCGAGTACCAGCTCGAGGGCGAGGGGGGCGAGGCGCGACTGGTGCCGGTGCATGACAGCGAGCTGGGCATTCTCGAGGACAAGAGCGTGCTGTTCCTGCGCTCGGGCTCCGGCTTCGTGGAGATGACGCCGCAGCACTACGCGTTCCTCAAGGAACCGGCGCCGATCATGGTCACCAAGGCAAATATCCGGTCGCGCGTGCACCGGCGCAGCTACATGGACTATGTCGGGGTCAAGCTCTACGACGCCCAGGGCAAGACCTCGGGCGAGCTGAGGATCCTGGGGCTGTTCACCTCGATGTCGCTCAACTCGCCCAATACGGACGTGCCACTGGTCCGAAAGAAGATCAGCGAGGTGATGAAGCGCGCCGGGCATGATCCCAAGGGCCATGCCGGCAAGGCCCTCATGAACGCGCTCGACACCTTCCCGCGCGACGAGCTGTTCCAAGTGGACGAGGACCAGCTCTACGACTTCGCGACGACCATCGCGAACCTCGTCGATCGGCCGCGGGTGCGTGTGCTCAGCCGCATCGACCGGTTCGACAATTTCGTCTCGCTGCTCGTCTACGTGCCGCGCGACCGCTACGACTCGGAGGTCCGAGCGCGGCTCGGCGACTATTTTGCCGAGGTCTACCAGGGGCGCGTCTCGGCCTTCTATCCGAGCTTTCCGGAAGGGGAGCTGGTGCGCGTCCACTTCATCATCGGCCGCAACGGCGGGGAAACGCCGACACCGAGCCAGGACGAACTCGAGGACGGCGTCGTCGAGCGCATCCGCACGTTTGGCGATCGGCTGGCGGCGGCGGCGCCCGACCGTTCGGCGATTGCCGACTATGCCGAGGCCTTCCCCGGGGATTATCAGGCCGTGCACTCGGCGGAGGCCGCGCTGGGCGACATCGCGGTGATCCAGGTGCTGCCCGACGAGCGAGCCATCGCGCTACGGCTCGGGCCGCGCGAAGGGCGCTCGAGCATGGGGCTCAAGGTCTACCACCGGGGGGCGCCCATCGCGCTCTCGGACCGCGTGCCGATGCTCGAGAATTTCGGCTTCCGCGTCATCGACGAGGACACCTTCACCGTCCGGCCCAAGCGGGGGGCCGAGACTTACCTGCACGACATGCTGCTCGAAGCCGATGCCGGGCTCGATCTCGAAAACCGAAAGCGGTGCGAGCAGATCGAGCGCGCCATTCTTGCGGTGTGGCGGCGCGAGGCCGAGAGCGACCGGCTCAACCAGCTGACGGTGAGCGCCGCGATCGACTGGGAGGATGTCGAGATCCTGAGGGCGCTGACCCGCTATCTGAAGCAGGTCGGCATCCCCTATTCGCGCAACTACCTGAGCACGGTGATGGCGAACCACGCCGGCGTTTCGGCGGCACTGGTGAAGCTGTTCCATGCCGAGAACGACCCGCATTTCATCGGTGACCGGAAGGACGCCGCCGACAAGGCACGCGCCACCATCCTCGCCGCCATCGAGGCGACCAGCTCGCTCGATGAGGACCGGATTCTCAGGCGCTATCTCAACCTTGCCGAGGCGGTGCTGAGGACCAACGCCTACCAGCGCGATCATACCGGTTCACGGCGTCCGGCGCTGGCGCTGAAGTTCGATTGCTCCAAGGTAGCCGAGCTGCCCGAGCCCAGGCCCTATCGCGAGATCTTCGTCTATTCGCCGCGGGTCGAGGGGCTGCACCTGAGGTTCGGGCCGATTGCGCGCGGCGGGTTGCGCTGGTCGGATCGTCCAGAAGATTTCCGCACCGAGGTGCTAGGGCTGGTGAAGGCCCAGCAGGTCAAGAACGCCATCATCGTCCCGGTGGGCGCCAAGGGGGCGTTCGTTCCCAAGCAGATGCCGGCGGGCGCCGATCGAGAGACGCAGCTGCGCGAGGGGACGAGCTGTTACAGGATCTTCGTCTCCACCCTGCTCGACGTCACCGACAACCTCGAGGGCGACACTGTAGTGCCGCCGCCCGATGTGCTGCGGCGCGACGGGGACGACCCCTATCTCGTGGTGGCGGCAGACAAGGGTACGGCGAGCTTTTCCGACACGGCCAATGCCATCGCGATCGATCGCGATTTCTGGCTCGGTGACGCTTTCGCGTCGGGTGGCTCGGCCGGCTATGACCACAAGAAGATGGGCATCACCGCCCGCGGTGCCTGGGAAGCGGTGAAGCGCCACTTCCGCGAGATGGACCGCGATATCCAGACCTCGGCCTTCACCGCGGTCGGCGTCGGCGACATGAGCGGCGATGTGTTCGGCAACGGTATGCTGCTTTCGCCCGAGCTGAGGCTCATCGCAGCCTTCGACCATCGCGACATCTTCATCGACCCCGATCCTGTTTCGGACGTGAGCTTTGCGGAGCGGAAGCGGCTCTTCGAGCTGCCGCGTTCGAGCTGGCAGGACTACAGTACCGCGGCGCTATCCAAGGGCGGCGGGATCTATTCGCGCAGCCTCAAGACGGTGCCGCTCTATGCCGAGGCGCGCAGGATCCTGGGGCTCAACTCCGATGCGGTGAGCCCCAGCGACGTCATCCGCGCCATCCTCCGCGCCGATGTGGACCTCCTCTGGTTCGGCGGTATCGGCACCTATGTGAAGAGCACGGCCGAAACCGACGCGCAGGTAGGCGACAAGGGGAACGACGGCGTGCGCATCAGCGGAGCGGAGATCCGCGCCAAGGTGGTGGGCGAGGGGGCAAACCTCGCGGTCACCCAGCTCGGCCGTGTCGAGTATGCGCTCAAGGGTGGCCGCATCAACACCGATGCCATCGACAACTCGGCCGGCGTCAACTCGTCAGACCTCGAGGTCAACATCAAGATTGCACTCGGGGCACTGACCCGGTCCGGGCAGCTCACCACGCAGGTGCGCAACGAGTTCCTTGCCTCGATGACCGACGAAGTCGCCGCGTTGTGCCTGAGGAACAATTACCTCCAGACCCTGGCGCTGTCGGTCGAGGAGCGGCGGGGTCTCGCCGCCTTCCCCGAGCACGTGGGGCTGATGGAGACGCTCGAGGCCACGGGTGAGCTCAATCGCGCGGTCGAGTTTTTGCCCGATGCGGCTGGACTCAGGACGAGGCTGCAATCGGGCAAGGGCCTCACCCGTCCCGAGATCGCGGTGCTGCTCGCTTATGCCAAGAACGTCACGAATGCGGCCCTCGTGGACAGCGGGGTGCCGGACGATCCGTACCTGGGCAAGGAACTCTTCCGCTATTTCCCCGACCGACTGATCGAGACGTTCGAAGATACAGTGACGCACCACCGGCTGAGGCGCGAAGTTATCGCGACGGTCCTCGCCAACGCGATGATAAACCGAGGCGGGCCGGGCTTCGTCAACGAGATGACCTCGGCCTCGAGCGCCGATGTGGGGACGGTGGCCGCGGGCTACGCCGCGGCGCGCGATGTCTACGGCACGACGGAGCTCAACCTCGCAATCGATGCCCTCGACGGCCTGATGTCGGGCGAGGCGCAACTCGGTCTCTATGCCGAGGTGCAGGCACTCCTGAAGCGCGAGACGCTGTGGTTCCTGCGCAATGGCCGGTTTGGTCAGGGCCTGCGGCCACTCGTTGATCGCTATCGCGAGGGGGTAGCCGAGGTTGCCGAACATCTTGGCCATCTCGTCGGCCCCGAGCTTGAGGCAAGTGTGGCGAAGCGGGCGGCCGAACTCGAGGCGGCCGGGACGCCTCGCGATCTGGCGCGCCGCTTCGGCGAAATGCCGGTGCTGTCGCTCGCAACCGATATCGTGCTCGTAGCCGAACGGGCGACCGTTCCCGTGCGCGATGCGGCAGTGGCCTTCTTCGGCGTGCTCGATACCTTCCGGCTCGCCCGGGTGATCGAGGCCGGGCATGCGATCGTCCTCAGCGACAAATTCGACCGAATGGCGCTCGACCGGGCGCTTGCCAATCTGATGCGGGCGCAACGCGACCTCGCCGCCGACGTGCTCGAGAGCGGGCGTGGCGACGTGAGCAAGCGCCTCGTCGCCTGGAGCGACGCTAATGGCGATGCCATTGCCCGCGTCGCCGAGGCCGTACGGGGGCTCACCGAGGGCGAGATGACTGTGTCGCGGCTGAGCGTCGCGGCAGGTCTCCTCGGAGATCTGGCGTCGAGCTAGAGCGTCCCTCTCTCGGGACGTCAGTGCCGGAAGTGGCGCATGCCGGTGAGGATCATGGCGATGCCGACCTCGTCGGCGGCCGCAATCACCTTGTCGTCATTGACCGACCCGCCAGGCTGGATCACGGCCGTGGCGCCAGCCTCGACCGCGGCAAGCATGCCGTCGGGGAAGGGGAAGAAGGCGTCGGAGGCAACGACGGAGCCCTTGGTCAGGGCGCCATCGATGCCGGCCGCCTCGGCTGCGTCGATCGCCTTGCGGTGGGCGACGCGCGAGGAATCGAGCCGGCTCATCTGTCCGGCGCCGATGCCGACCGTGGCGCCGTCCTTGACGTAGATGATGGCGTTGGACTTGACGTGCTTGGCGACCTTCATCGCGATCTTCAGGTCGCGCAACTCGGCCTCGGTCGGCTGCTTCTTCGTCACCACCCTGAACTCGGTGTCATCGACGTTGCGGTCGTCGCGGCTCTGGACGAGGAGCCCGCCGGCCAGCGACTTCACGGTCAGGCCGCCCGCCTTGGGGTCGGCCAGTGCGCCGGTGAGGAGTAGGCGGAGGTTCTTCTTGGCGGCGATGATGGCAATGGCTTCGTCGGTCGCGTCGGGGGCGACGATCACCTCGGTGAAGATCTTGACGATCTCGGTAGCGGTCGGCCCGTCGATGGTCTGGTTCAGAGCCACGATGCCGCCGAAGGCGCTCACCGGGTCGGTGCGGAACGCTAGCTGGTAGGCTTCGATCAGCGACTTGCCGATGGCAAAGCCGCAGGGGTTGGCGTGCTTGATGATGGCGACGGCAGGCACGGCCGGATCGAATTCGGAGACGAGCTCGAAGGCGGCGTCGGTATCGTTGAGATTGTTGTAGCTCAACGCCTTGCCCTGCACCTGGCGGGCGGTCGCGACCCCGGGGCGCTGCTCGCCCGTGGTGTAGAAGGCGGCCCACTGGTGCGGGTTCTCGCCATAGCGCATCACTTCCTTGAGCCGGCCGGCAAAGGAGCGATACGGCATCTCGGGATAGTCGAGCGTCTCCGCAAACCAGCCAGATATCACGGAGTCATAAGCGGCGGTGCGGGCATAGGCCTTGGCGGCGAGCTTCTGGCGCAGCTCGTAGGGCACGCCTCCGGAAGTTCGGATGTGCTCGAGCACGGTGCCGTAGTCACTGGGGTCGACCACCACGGTGACGTAAGCGTGGTTCTTGGCCGCCGAGCGGATCATGGCCGGGCCGCCGATGTCGATGTTCTCGATGGTCTCCTCGTAGGAGGCGCCCTTGGCGATGGTTTCCTCGAACGGGTAGAGGTTCACCACCACAAGGTCGATGCCGCCGATCTGGTGCTCGTCCATCGAGGCCTTGTGGCCGGGGTTGTCGCGCACGGCGAGCAGGCCGCCATGAACCTTGGGATGCAGCGTCTTGACGCGGCCATCCATCATCTCGGGGAAGCCGGTGAGATCGGAGATGTCGCGGACGGCGGCGCCGGTTCCGGCGATCAGCTTGTGCGTGCCGCCGGTCGAGACCAGCTCGACCCCGAGCGCGGCAAGCTCCTTGGCGAACTCGGCCATTCCCGTCTTGTCGAAGACAGAAAGCAGCGCGCGCTTGACCGGAACTACCTTGCCGTCAGACATGCCATTATCCCGCGATGTGTTGAGTTGGCGGCTCGCTAGCACTTCCCCCGCCGCCTGTCACCCCGGCAAATCGGGGGTCGCTCAGTTCTCTTCGAGCGTGAAGATCCAGCTCACTTCGCTGGCGTCGGCGACCAGCACTTCGAGCACCAGCTGTTTCGTGCGGTGGAACCCGAAATAGGCCGACTGGCGCACGCTGTCCTCGACGCGCATCTCGGCGCCTTCCCACAGGAAGGTCCAGACGGCGCCCGAACCGAGCCGCAGGCGCACTAGGTCGTCGGTCATCTGGACTTCGGTCTGGTAGGCGAGGTGGAAGCGGATGGTGGCGGCGCCGGAGACGCGTTGGCGGTGCCGGATGAAGCGGTCTTGCCCGACCAGGGTCTTGCCTTCGGCGAGCAGCGTCAGGTGTCGCTCGATGGTGACGCCGAAGCGCTCCGCGTAGCCGTGGGCAGAGATGATCAGCGTATCGTCGGCGCTGCGCGCCTCAACCTCGCTCGGGCGGCCAAGCGGCACCAGCCGGCCGGCAAACGGGCCGGTGGTGGGAATGGCGGCGGCCGACAGCGCGTTGATCGTGGGGGCTGAGTGGGCAATGCCCTGGCGGAACAGCAGCCCGTCATCATAGCCGGACGGGGCGGGGCCGCAGTTGCACACGACAAGGTCGCGGCCATGGCTGAACTCAAAGGCCAGCGCGCTGGCATGGGCATTCTTGGCGAAGGACGGATCCGGGACGAGGCCGGAATCGGCGACCACGATCGAGCGGCCGGTGACCAGCCGGCCGTAGCCACCGGCCGTGCCGGTCTCGCGGGCCCGCGTCGGGCTCTGGGCCTGCACGGCGACGATCTGGTCGTGCGGCATCTGGCCGGTGCCGTTGAAATAGGCAGGTTCGCCCGTGCCCAGCGAGATGGCATCAAGGGCGCGGTGCATGCTCTCGGTCAGCTCTTCGACCTCGGCCGCCAGCGGCTCGTGGTCGCGCCGCAGCGCCAGCTTGATGGTGATGAGTTCGACGAGCAGCTGGATCTGCGTTCTGGCCGAGCGGGTGCGGTGCAGTCCATCCTCGTCGATCTGCTCGTCGAGCAGGCGCATGACCTGGCGGACCCGCGCCTCGACTTCAGTGTCGGGCCGGTCGGAGCAGAGGGCGACGCCGACGAGGGCGATGGCGACGAGCAGCGCATCGACGGGATCGGTGGCGAGCACGCCGCGCAGGCGGAGCGAGGAGATCTGGGTCGCGAGCGAGCGCGTGATCTGCTGGCTCTGCTCCGGCGTCGAACCCTCGAGGAGGATGTTGTAGTGCCGCAGCCAGTTGAGCACCCGGCGGGCTGTGAGCGACGGTCCCCAGGTGTCGCGGTCGAACTGGCCTTCACGGCCGATCCAGTCGAGCGTCAGGGTGCGGGCGAAGCGGCGCTCCTCGTCGGTGCGGGCATCGCGGAAATGGCGCAGCCAGGCGAAAGCCTGGAGGTCTTCCTGCCAGTCCGAGTGTTCGACTTCGAGCGAGAAGGGCGAGACGCCGTGCGTATCGACGAGCTTGGACGCCAGCAGATAGCGCCCCTGCATCATCTCGAGCACGGTTTCACGGTCGGTGGGGCGGAACTCGCTCAGCGCGCCTATCAGGTCTTCGTTGCCGGGGCCTGTCCAGGTCCAGCGCACGAGCGGATTGGTGACGAGATGGTCGGCCGTAGACAGGAGCGCCCGGCGCGCGAGGAAGCGCAGCGAATGTGCCAAGACTACGTCCTCACAACCGTTGTTGCCGGAGGGCCGCCCAAGGCCCCTGTTGCCCCTTCGCCGAGGTCCGCCAAGTTAGCTAGCGCCGCCTAGCACGCGCAACGAAGAACCCATCGAGGGTGCCGCCCTTATCCCCAGGAACCGGCATGCCCGGATGGGTTCGCACGTAGCCATCCGACGAGACCGCCTCCGGGAAGGCGGCAAGTTCGTCGGCGGCGACAGGGACGGCCTCGACATCGTCGCGTTGAAAGAGCCACCGGGCCTGCTCTTCGCCTTCGGCCGGCTCGAGCGAGCAGACGCAATAGACGAGCAACCCGCCCGGATTGAGCCAGGATAGCGCGCGCTCGATGAACCGGCGCTGAAGGGCGACGCGACCGGCGATGTCGGCGGCGTCGCGGTGCCAGATGACCTCGGGGTGGCGACGGAAGGTGCCGGTGGCGGAGCAGGGCGCATCGAGCAGGATGCCGTCGAATTTCTGCCCCGGCTCCCAGGCCAGCGCATCGGCGGTCACCACCTCGGGGGCATAACCCAGCCGCTCGAGGTTCTGCTGCATGCGGCCGACGCGGTCGGCGTCGTTGTCCACGGCGGTGACGACGTAGCCGGCCTTCACAAGCTGGGCGGTCTTGCCGCCAGGCGCGGCGCAGAGGTCGAGTACCCTGGCTCCCGGAGCGAGCGTCAGCAACCGGGCCGGAATGGCGGCGGCGGCGTCCTGCACCCACCAGCGGCCTTCGGCGTAGCCGGGAAGTGCTTCGACGGGGCGATCGCGCTCGTCGATGCGGACCGTGTCGCCGAGGACGGGCTCGGCGCGAAGCGCCTCGATCAGCTCGGGGTCGGTGTCCTTCAGGGTCAGGTCGAGGGGAGCGCCCTCGATGAGCGCATCGGCGAAGTCCTCGATGGCATCTTCGCCATAGGTATCGCGCCAGAGTGGGCCGAGGGTTTCGGGGAACAGCGCCTCGTGCGGCAGGTGGCGCAGCGAGTGCGCTTCGGCCTGGGCGCGCCTCAGCACGGCATTGGTCAGCTTCGACAGGTGCTGGCTGCGCGTGTCGCGCTTGGTCGCTTCGACGGCGAGGAAGATGGCGCTGTGGTCGCCAAGCTCGGGCAGGAATACGAGGTGGGCGAGGCTCAGCCGGAGGATCGCCTCGAACGGCCCGGACTTCTTGGGTACGCCGCGATCGAGGTAGCGGGCGAGCATCAGGTTGATCTGGCCGTGGCGGCGCAGCGCCGTGGTCACGAGCCGGTTGGCGAGCGCACGATCACGGCCGTCAGCGATGTCGGCGACGGAAAAGGGGGCGAAGTTCGCCCCCTTGAGCACGGTGCCGAGCTTCTCGGCGGCCAAGAGCCGGAGCGCGAGCCCCGGCGGGTTTTTCTGTTTCTTCAACGAGCTCAGCCCCAGGGTCCGCGGGTGCTATTGCCATCCTCGCTCGCGCCTGTCGAGGGGATGCGCCAACCGCCGCCATTCTCATTGGGGGTGCGACTTGGCCCGCCGTCGCGCGGTTCGTAGCGGCGGCCGGTGTTATCGACCTCCATCTGGGAGGCGATGCGCTGCAGCTGGGCGATGCGGTTTTCGACATTGGGGTGGGTCGAGAACAGGTTGTCCATGCGCTGCCCGTTGAGCGGGTTGATGATGTACATGTGCGCCTGGGCCGGGTTGCGCTCGGCGCCGATGTTCACCGTGCGATGCGCGATCTGGCTGATCTGGTTGAGTGCCGAGGCCAGCGCGAGTGGATCGTTGGAGATCAGCGCGCCATCCTTGTCGGCCTCGTACTCGCGGGTACGGCTCACGGCCATCTGCACGAGGGCAGCGGCGATGGGAGCGACGATCACCGCAATCAGCGTGCCGATCGGGCCGAGCGGGTTGTCGCGGTTGTTGCCGCCGCCGAAGAACAGGCCGAACTGCGCCAGCATGGAGATGGCGCCCGCGATCGTCGCGGTCATCGTCATGGTCAGCGTGTCGCGGTTCTTGATGTGGGCGAGTTCGTGCGCGATGACGCCTGCGACTTCGCGCGGCTCGAGATAGCGCAGGAGGCCGGCGGAGACCGCGACCGCCGCGTTCTGCGGGTTACGGCCGGTGGCGAAGGCGTTGGGCTGCTCGGTGTTGATCACGTAGAGGCGCGGCATGGGCACGCCGGCGCGCTGCGAGAGTGCTTCCACGGTGTGGTACAGATCGGGCTGGGTACGCGGATCGACCTCGTAGGCGTTCTGCATGCGCAGCACCATCTTGTCCGAGTTCCAGTAGGCGAACAGGTTGGTGAGGGCGGCGAAGATGAAGGCGACCCACATCCCGCTCGTACCGCCGACAAAGTAGCCGACGGCCATGAAGATGGCGGTGAGGGCGGCCAGGAGGACGGTGGTGCGGAGGAAGTTGAGCATTGCCGGTAAGTCTTGTACCTCACGGGGACATCGGAATGGAAAATAGATGGGATGGCGCAGGGTTCCCCACAAGGACCTGTGGAGACTGAGATGGACGAAGAGAGCGAGAACAAGCCCCTGAGTCCCGCGGCGCAGCGGGCTTTGGCCGAGGCGGCGGAGCGGCGAGCGGCGATCGATGCGAAGGCGGCCGCGGGCAAGAAAGAGAAGGGCGGGCGCGGTGGACTTGACCCGGCGCGCTATGGCGACTGGGAGATCAAGGGCCTGACCGCGGACTTCTAGACCGGGGTGGAACCTGGACCTTTCCGCCACCTCATTGCCGAAAAAGAGGCGGCGGAAGTCCAGGACAGTCCGACGGAACTACGCCCTAGAGGCCGCCCATCTTGCAGATGAGCTTCCATTCGGCGTCGGTGACCGGCGAGACCGAGAGGCGGGAGAGCTTCACCAGCGCCATGTCGGCGAGCTCGGGCGTCTTCTTGATCGTTTCGAGCGTCACGGGCTTGGGCAGCTTCCTGACCGGAAGCACGTCGACGCACTCCCAGACGATGTTGCCCTTCTCGTTGGGCTCGGCGGTCGAATCGGGGTGGGCGAGCGCCACCACCTTGATGATGCCGACGATCTCCTTGCCGATGTTGGAGTGGTAGAAGAACGCCTCGTCGCCGAGCTTCATCGCCTTCATGTTGTTGCGCGCGGTGTAGTTGCGCACGCTGTGCCACTCCTCGGGAACGCCACGCGCCACGACATCGTCGTAGGAGTTGACGTTCGGCTCGGATTTCATCAGCCAGTAGGCCATCTCAACGCCCCGCAGCCTTGTTGATGGTGAGGGCCCAGCGGCTGATCTCGTAGCGCTCGAACACGCCCTGCTTGATGAAGGGGTCCTCTTCATAGAGGGCCGTTGCGGTGGCGAGGTCGGGCGCCTCGATGACCATGAAGCTGCCGGTGGCCTTGCCTTCCTCGGTCTGGAAGGGGCCGGCGATCACCAGCTTGTCGCCGAGGTTGTCGAGGTGCTTCAGATGCTCGGGGCGAACCGCCATGCGGTGCTCGAGGCCGTTCGGCTTGTCGGTGGCGATGATCGAATAGAACGGCATCAGTCTTCTTCCCTCTTGAGCGGCCGCGACATGAGCCCGGCGACGATATCGGCGATGGAGGTGTTTCCCTCGATGAGCAGGTTTACTGCATCGATGAGCGGGGCGTCGATGCGCACTTGGTTGGCCAGCTGGCGCGCGACCGGTGCGGTGAGCGCGCCCTCGGCGAGGTCGGCGCCGGGGCTCTCGCCGCGGCCGAGGCTCACGCCGTAGCGGTAGTTGCGCGACTGGGTGGAGGTGCAGCTCAGCGTCAGGTCGCCGATGCCGGCAAGGCCGGTGAGCGTAGAGGCGCCGCCGCCCATGCGGACGACGAGGCGGGTCAGTTCGGCAAAGGCGCGAGCGAGCAGGGCCGAACGGGCGGAGGCGCCGAGGCCGGCGCCGTCCACGGCACCGCAGCCGATGGCGTAGACGTTCTTCAGCGCCCCGGCGAGCTCGACGCCGAGCCGGTCGTCGGCGGCATAGAGGCGGAAGGTCGGACCGGCGAGGGCGGCGGCGACCGCCGAGGTCCGATCGGGATGGTCGCCGGCAAGGGTGACGGCGGTCGGGCGGCCGGATGCCACGTCGGCGGCAAAGCTCGGCCCTGACAGCACATAGGGAATGGCGCCGGGCGCGGCTTCGGCCAGCACCTGGCTCTGGCGGGCGAGCGTGCCATGCTCGAGGCCCTTGGCCGTCAGCACGACGGGCTTGCCATCGAGCCGGCCGTCGAGGGCGGCGACGGCGGAGCGGGTCGCCTGGGCCGGCACTGCGAGGACGACGAGGTCGGCTTCGGGCAGGCTGGTGGAGGCGGAGATAGAGTCGAGCAGCGTGACGCTCGGCAGGTGGGCGCTGTTGACGCGCCGCTCGTTGATCTCGTCGATCACCATGGGATCGCGACCGACCAGCGTCACTTCACGACCGGCAATGGCGGCGGCCTGGGCGAGGGCGGTGCCCCAGGCGCCGGCGCCGAGGATGGCGACGCGGTCAAGCTGCATGGTTCAAACCCATGTCTTCGCTGTCGAGCGGCCAGCGCGCCTTGGCGGAAATATCGAGCCGGTCGCTCGAACCGAGCGCCAGCCGTTCGGCTCCGGCCCAGGCGACCATGGCGCCATTGTCGGTACAGAGCGGAATGGGCGGGATGATCAGCTCGGCGCCTGACGCTGCGGCCGCCTCGCGCAGGGCGGTCCCGATCGCCTTGTTGGCGGCGACGCCGCCGGCGACGACGAGGCGGAGCGGCTGCCCGGGAAGCTCGGCGGCGTATTTCTGGAGCGCCGAACGGGCGCGCGTCGCGACGATCTCGGCCACAGTGCGCTGGAAGCTGGCGCAGATGTCGGAGACGTCCTGGTCGGTCAGGGGGGCCGCTTGTTCGGCAGCAAGGCGGACGGCGGTCTTCAGCCCGGAGAACGAGAAATCGAGGCGCGCCTCCTTGAGCAGGGGCCTGGGGAAGTTGAAGCGGCGCGGATCGCCCTTCGCCGCCATCTTCTCGACTTCCGGCCCGCCGGGGTTACCGAGGCCGAGAAGCTTGGCCACCTTGTCGAAGGCCTCGCCGAGGGCGTCGTCGATGGTGGTGCCCCAGCGCTCGTAGTCGCCGACGCCGCGCACCAGCACGAACTGGCTGTGGCCGCCGGAGACGAGCAGCATCAGGTAGGGAAAGGCGATGCCGTCGGTGAGCCGGGCCGTCAGCGCATGCGCTTCGAGGTGATTCACCGCGATCAGGGGCTTGCCGAGCGCGGCGGCGATGGCCTTGGCCGTGGTGAGGCCGACCAACACGCCGCCGATGAGGCCGGGGCCGGCGGTCGCGGCGATGGCGTCGACCTCATCGAGCTTCACGCCGGCCGTTTCGGCGGCCCTGGCGATGATGCGGTCGAGATGGCTCACATGGGCGCGGGCGGCGAGTTCGGGCACGACGCCGCCAT
>Ga0247822_10000085_pt1 | contig 38149 bp, 30 predicted proteins | sample 13C_Cellulose_Da_FD_192423 | JGI IMG/M metagenome (GOLD analysis project Ga0247822, IMG submission 192423) | Soil microbial communities from agricultural site in Penn Yan, New York, United States - 13C_Cellulose_Day30 | ecosystem: Environmental > Terrestrial > Soil > Agricultural land | place...
AGAGCTGGAGCTGGAGGTGGAGCTGGAGCTGGAGCTGGAGGTGGAGCTGGAGGTGGAGCTGGAGGTGGAGCTGGAGGTGGAGCTGGAGGTGGAGCTGGAGCTGGAGCTGGAGCCGGAGCTGGAGCTGGAGCTGGAGCTGGAGGTGGAGCTGGAGCTGGAGGTGGAGCTGGAGGTGGAGCTGGAGGTGGAGCTGGAGGTGGAGCCGGAGCTGGAGCTGGAGCTGGAGCTGGAGCTGGAGCTGGAGGTGGAGGAGGCGCTGTTCTCTTTCCGTTCGCCCTGAGCGAGGGCGAGCGCTAGCGAGCCCGACGTCGAAGGGCGGCGCGGCCGGCGCTGTCCGGATCTCGGACGATGGGCCGAGCGCGAGCACCGCGCGTCCGCGGCGGGCGGAGGAGCTGGCGCTGGTGCTGGAACTGGAGTGGAGCGGGTGCTGGAGGTGGAACTCGAGCAGGCATCTATCGCCCGCCCGCTGCAGAGGATTCTCGTCGCGGTTCGTCTCGAAAACGAAGTCATTCCGCGGCTATACGATCCAGGAACCTGTCCCCGAATCGCTCATCGCTCGGCGATTCGGAGACTTGCAAGAGTTCCGATAGCTTGCATACCGCCCTGTCCCGTGTGATCCCGCAGAATCCCGCGCGCGGTGTCCGCAAAGTGTCCGCGCAGCCGAGGCGATCCGAAAGCGGGGCAACGAGGTTCATGGGGCGATGTGGCCGATATCGCCGGCCTTTGGCCGTGCCGGTCCTCTGACGCTCTGAGCCGGTCGCATCGTGCGCCGGCCACGGCTGGCCGCTGGGAAGCCTTGGCTGGGCGCGGGCCGGGCGACGCTCCGCCAGCGCCGGGGTAGCTTCGACGTGCGAAGTTTGGAGATGGTCGTCCCGGGCAGCTTGGTGATGTCCCATCTGATTTTCGGCGCGGTCGCGACGAGCTGCGGCTGGTTTGCGCCGGATGCTGGCGCTGCGCGCGGCGCGGACCTGGTCGTTCGCGGCGAGCACGCGGTACATCGTACGTACCTCCCTCGAGCAGCTTCGCTAAGACCTGCGCCGGCGCCTGTCCATGAACTCGTCGCTGTCGAGCGCTGCGAGCACGTTCGCGCGTTCGTCGTCGGCGAGCGCGCGGGGAGGTCGCGGGCGCGGGTTGGGCTCCGCCGTGGGCTTCTGCGCTCGGTAGTAGCGCGAGCCGCTCATGCACAGCGCGCGCACACGGCGGCCACGCCGACGAGCGGAACCAAGAACAGCACGCCCTGCATCACGACCGCCGCCCGCTCTTGATGTCCAGGCGCCTCGTTCCGGACCTTGTGGGAGGACGAACACGGCGCGATCGGCAGTCCGGTGGCGCTCGCATCGCCTTCGGACGACGAGCTGCGCGCCACGGCGCGGGGACTCTGGCCCGCGTCTGTACACGGCACGACGGCGCCGCGCGTCTGAGCTACGTGTCCCCGGGTGGAGACGGCCTCGCAACCCCCTGGCCGACGACTGATCGGTAGGTTTCGCCCGAACAACGGGGCCGAGCGCCGAGCGACTCGCCTGGTAGGGTGCCGCCATGGACGAGCGCGACAAGGGCGCCGCTCCCGAGCGGGACCGGACCGACGCGAGCTTGCGGGAGGAGCGCAACAGAACCGACCGAGAGCTCCACGCGCGCGACGCGAGCCGGGAAGACGACATCGACGGCCTGATCCAACGGGCTCGTCAGCGCGCGCAGCTCGTGCTGGACATCGCGCGGGCGCGTGCCGACGAGGAGATGGACAAGTCGAGCAACGAGATCCGCACCCGGGTGGCGGACGAACGCCGGGCCGAGGACGCTGCGCGAACCTCCGAGCACGCTGCCGCCGATGCCCGCAGTCGTCAGGAGCACAGCGCCCGACGACAGGGGTTGATCCAGCATCTCGCGGTCGAGCGCACCGAGACGGATCGTCTGCTGGAGGAGGAGCGGGAGCACGCCAATCGCAAGGTCGCCGCCCGTGACGACGTCCTCGGCATCGTGAGTCACGACCTCCGAACGATGCTGGGGACCATCAGCCTGAACGCCGCACTCATCGTGAGCGATGCTTCCGCAGGCGAGGTCGACCGCAACGTGGTCCGGCGCGGCGATGCGATCCAGCGTCTCACGGCACGGATGAGCCGGGTCGTGGACGACCTCATCGAGGTCGTGAGCATCGAGGCCGGAAAGCTCGATATCGAGCCGCGGGTGAGCGACGTGAGATGCGTCCTGCAGGACGCCGTGGAGGCTTTCGCCCCCACGGCGACGGCGCGCGGCGTGGTGCTCGAGGCGTGGATCGAGGGCGAGGACGTTCGTGGCCGCTTCGACCACGAACGACTGCTGCAGGTGCTCGGGAACCTGGTGAGCAATGCGTTACGGTTCACGCCCGCGGGCGGACGGATCACGCTTGGCGGCGAGCGCACCGGCCCCGATCTCCACATCTGGGTCGCCGACACCGGCGCCGGTATTCCCGCCGACCGGCTCGGGACGATCTTCGACCGTTTCCAGCAGGTCCGACGCGCCGACCGCACCAGCCTCGGACTCGGGCTCTACATCTCCCGTTGCATCATCGAGGCGCACGGCGGCCGCATCTGGGTGGAGAGCGAATTGGGCAGCGGCAGCACCTTCCATATCATCGTGCCCGGCGCGCTCCTGGCGAGCGGATCGAACCGGGACCCGGGGGTCCGGTTAGAGGACATGGGTAACGGAACCCGCTCATGACACCGGGGGGTTACAGGTGTCACCCGCCACCGGCCAGGCCGCCGACAGGGCGGCCTTACGTCTCTCGCCACCTACGATCCCCGTGGGATGGCCATGGGTCGCCGACGCGAGCCGACCCTCGCGCCGAAAGAAGACCACCACCACCAAGGCGACCCGCACCACGAAGTGAACCCGCCGAGACTGTCACCCCTGTCACCCATGGCCGCAACGAGCGCTGCCCCCTGCCTAAAGTGAGCGCGGACGCCCCGAACGCTCGCTTATCGAAGCGCGGATCGTGTCACCCATCTCTTGATCAGACCCGCGATCGGACCATGATCAACGACTTCGCGCGCGGCGGAGAGCGCCGAAACGAGCGTGACGTATCGCTCGTTGCCGCGCTCGCGGACGTCCCCATAGCCCCGCCCGAGGCGCTCGATGCCGCGCTCGCCGTCCCGCCCACATGGCTCACCGATGCGTCCGTCGTGGAGCTCGCCGTGTTTGTGCGGCAGCCGACGCAATCGTGCGTGCCAAGTATCTGCACGCGGGCGATCTCTGCGGAGAAGGGCGAGTCACTGCCAATAAGGACATGTGAGGAGTCGATCCGCACCGCCGCTAGCTGCCTCCTCGCTAGCCGGCCACCTCGTCGAGCTCGGCACGTCGGATGCATCCGCTCACGCGAGGCACACCAGGGGCACCGACATGAACTCCAACGGGATTTCCCAGCGTCTCCGGCGTCCTCTGGGGCACAAGTTGATCGCGGCCTTGCCGTTCGTGGGCGTGCACGTGGCCTGCCTGGCCATGATCGTGTTCCCGCCGACGCCAGCGCTGCTCGGCCTTGCGACAACGGGCTACGTCATCCGCATGTGGGCGATAACCGCCGGCTATCACCGGTACTTTGCCCACCGAACCTACAAGACGAGCCGGGGGTTCCAGCTGGTCCTGGCCGTGCTCGGCGGCACCGCGATGCAGCAGGGTGCGCTGTGGTGGGCAAGCTGGCATCGCCGCCATCACAAGTACGCGGACCAACCCGGCGATCCGCACTCGCCGCTTCGCGACGGGTTCTGGTACGCGCACGTCGGGTGGATCTTCGATGACAAGGGATCACCGGATCTCTCGAACGTCAAGGACCTCTCCACCTTTCGCGAGCTGCGCTGGCTCGATCGGCACCACTACGTTCCCGTCGCGGCGTACGCGCTGCTCTGCTTCGTCATCGCGGGGCTTCCGGGCGTGGTCTGGGGCTTCGCGGTCAGCTCCGTCGTGCTGGCCCACGCGACGTTCGCGATCAACTCGCTGGCGCATCGATGGGGGTCGCGCCGCTTCGACACGCCCGACGGCTCGCGAAACAATGCCGTGCTGGCGCTACCGACCTTCGGCGAGGGCTGGCACAACAACCATCACCGCTACATGGCCTCGGCCCGCCAAGGGTTTCGGTGGTACGAGGTCGATCTGACCTACTACTCCCTGCGGTTCCTGGCCCGGCTCGGGCTCGTGTGGGATATCCGCGAGCCACCGCGCGAGATCGAGCTGCATGGCCCGGCTCGGTCGACGTGACGGGCAGCCATGGCCCCGCCGGACCTGCCGGTCTCCGAGCATCCACCGGGCGCGTCCGCCGTCGCACGGCGTGCGTCGCATGCGGTCATGCGCCCCCTCGAGCACTTCATCGAGGTCCAGGCCGCGAGCGGGATCATCCTCGTGGTCGCGACGGCGATCGCGTTGATCTGGGCGAACTCGCCCTGGGGCGACACGTACGACGCGTTGCTGGCGACGCGGTTCGAGCTCGGCGTCGGATCCTGGTCGGTGGTGACGTCGCTCGAGTTCCTGGTCGACGACGTCCTGATGTCGATCTTCTTCCTCGTCATCGGGCTGGAGGTCCGGCGCGAGATCCACGGCGGCGAGCTCAGCACCCTCCGTCGCGCGGCCCTGCCGATGATCGCTGCGCTCGGCGGCATGGTCGTCCCGGCCGCGATCTACGTCGCGATGGTTGGCCCGGTGGGAGACGCGAGCCCGGGCTGGGGTGTGCCGGTCTCGACCGACACCGCGTTCGCGCTCGGCGTGCTCGCCCTGCTGGGTTCGCGCATCCCGCCGACCCTGCGCGTGCTGTTGCTCGCGATCGCGATCATCGACGATCTGCTGGCGATCCTCGTGATCGCGATCTTCTACACCTCGGGGATCCAGCTGCGCGGCCTCGGGGTCGCGGTGGGCGGGATCGGCGCGATCCTGATCCTTCAACGGTTCGGTGTCCGCCGCGTGGCGGCCTACGTCGTCCCCGCCGTGGTCGTCTGGGCCGGGATCTCGTGGACGGGGATCCATCCGGCGATCGCCGGCGTCATCGTCGGGCTGATGACTCCTGCTCGAACCTGGTATGGGCACGAGGGCCTGGCCGACGCGGCTCGTCAACACCTCGAGACCATCGACCGCCCGACGGAGACCCAGGGCACGAGGCTGGCCAACCTCGCGCGCTCGATGTTCGAGCTGCGGCGCGCCCAGCGGGAATCCGTGTCGCCGGTCGTGCGGATCGAGACCGCGCTGCACGTGTGGGCCGCCTTCGTCATCATGCCCGTGTTCGCGCTCGCGAACGCCGGCATCGCGTTCGGCACGATCGACCTGTCGGTGGCGCCGCGGCTCGCCGCGGGTGTGACAGCCGGGCTCGTGCTGGGCAAGGTCGCGGGCATCGTCCTCGCGAGCGCCGGCGCGGTGAAGCTCGGCATCACCGACCTCCCGCCGGGCGTGACGTGGCGCGGGATCACGGTCGTCGGTGCGGTCGCCGGGATCGGCTTCACCATGGCCCTGTTCATCGCCAACCTGGCGTTCTCCGAACGCCCGGACCTGCGTGATATCGCGACGGTGGCCGTGCTGTTCGCCTCGGTCGTGTCGGCGCTGGTCGCGCTGATCCTGGGCCGCGTCGCGTTGACCAAGGCCGATCCAGTCAAGCGGGCCGACGCGCGCTCGTCGTGATGTGCAGGAACCGTTGCTTGCGCGGCTTGTCACCGGCTGGCATCGTCCGTGCACCCTGACGGGGCTGACGGAAATCCGTAGCGAGTCTATCGGACGGGACCTCCTCGCGGTCCGAGGCGATGCGGAGGTGCCAGATGAACGACCAAGATCCTCCCTCACCAGTGACGTTCCCCATCGTTGGCGTTGGGGCCTCCGCCGGTGGGATGGAGGCGTTCGTCGATCTCCTGCGCCACACCCCGCGGGACACCGGCATGGCGTTCGTGTTGATCCAGCACCTGGATCCGACGCACCCCAGCTACCTGCGCGACGTCCTCGCCCGTTCGACCGACCTGCCCGTCGAGGAGATCCAGGACGGCATGCGGGTCGAGCCGGGCCACGTGTACGTGACTCCCTCGAATGCCGACGTCGGCATCCTCACGGGAACGCTCGCCTTGTTGCCCCGCCCGACCGAGGCACGCCGGCCTCATCTCCCGATCGACTTCTTCTTCAAGGCCCTCGCCGCCGACCGCGCCAACCATGCGATCGGGGTCGTCCTATCGGGAACCGGGGCCGATGGCGCCGAAGGCCTGCTCGCGCTCAAGGCGGAGGGCGGCTTCACCCTCGCGCAAGATCCGCGGACCGCGAAGTTCGGGGGCATGCCGGAAGCCGCGATCGCGGCGGGCGCCGTCGATCTCGTGCTACCCGTCCCCGAGCTCGCCGGCGAGCTTCAGCGCATCGGTCAGCACCCGTTCGTGTCCAGGCAGGCCGACCAGACCGTGCTCGCGAGCCCGGCGGACGACCGCGAGCTCGACAAGGTGCTCGTCCTGCTGCGCGGTGCGGTCGGCGTCGACTTCAGCGGCTATAAGCGCACCAGCATCCGGCGGCGGCTGGCGCGCCGGATGACCTTGCACCGGCTGACCGCGCTCCAGGACTACGTGAAGCTCATCCGCGACGATCGCGCGGAGGCGCCTGCGCTGTTCGAGGACATGCTCATCCACGTGACGTCGTTCTTCCGCGACGCGGACGCCTTCGAGCGGCTCGGCGAGCAGGTCTTCCCGGAGATCCTCAAGCAGAAGCGCCGGGGCGGAATCATCCGCGTCTGGTGCGCGGGATGCTCGACCGGCGAGGAAGCCTATTCGCTGGTCATCGCCCTCCTCGAGTTCCTCGCCCGCGAGAACGCGTCCGACGTCCCGATCCAGATGTTCGCGTCGGACGTCTCCGAGAAGGCGATCGCGGAGGCCCGCGCCGGGTTCTATCCCGAGATCGCCGTTCGTGATCTGGGCGCCGACCGGATCTCGCGCTACTTCATCCGGGTCGACGGCGGGTACCGGGTCAGCAAGGCCGTCCGCGAACGTTGTGCGTTCGTGAAGCACGATCTGGCGAGCGATCCGCCGTTCTCCAAGCTCGACCTGGTGAGCTGCCGCAACGTCCTCATCTACTTCGGTGCGGAGCTGCAGAAGCGGGTGCTGGGGATGTTCCACTTCGCCCTGAACTACCCCGGGTTCCTCCTCCTCGGTCGGGCCGAGAACCTGGTCGACAGCGCGCACCTGTTCTCGGTGATCGACAAGGAGGGCAAGACCTTCGCCCGCACGGAGGCCAGGAGCACGCTCCGGCTCGCGGCCGCCCGAGACACGCTGCCGGTCGTGCCCGCGTCGGCCGAGCCCGGTCGACGCGGGTCGACGGCCGACCAGGTCCTCCGTCAGGTCGAGACCCAGCTCCTCGATCAGTACGCGCCGCCCGGCGTGATCGTGAACGACCGGATGGAGATCCTGCGCTTTCGCGGCCGCACTGGCTCTTACCTCGAACCGCCGTCGGGCGAGCCTCAGCTCGACCTCCTCAAGATGGCCCGCCCCGGGCTGGTCGCGGACCTCCGCATCGCGATCTCGCAGGCGACGAAGAACGGAGCCCCCGTGCGCCGCGCCGGGGTGCGCCTCAACCAGGACGGGACGACCCGCGTGTGCGACGTGGTGGTGATCCCGGTGGCCTCACCACCCGAGGCGCGCGAGCACCTGTTCGCGGTGCTGTTCGAGGAGCCGCGGCGCGAGCCGTCGCCGGAGGTGGCCGCCGAGCCCCCGGCCATCCCGGCGGCCGAGGAGCGTGGCGACGACCCGCACGCCGCCAAGCTCGCCACCGAGCTCGAGGCGACCAAGGCGTACCTCCAGACCATCATCGAGGAGCACGAGCGGACCAACCACGAGCTGACGGCGGCCAACGAGGAGCTGGTGTCCAGCAACGAGGAGCTGCAGAGCCTCAACGAAGAGCTCGAGACGGCCAAGGAGGAGCTCCAGTCCACCAACGAGGAGCTGTCGACGCTCAACGAGGAGCTGCAGGCCCGGAACCTCGAGCTCGACTCGACCAACGGCGATCTCGTCAACATCCTCGGCAGCGTCGAGGTGCCGATCGTCATCGTCGATGGACGCCGCCGGATCCGCCGGTTCACCCCCAAGGCACGCCCGATCCTGAACCTCCTCCCGTCCGACGTCGGACGTCCGATCGACGACATCAAGCCGACCGTCACCATCGAGGACCTCGACCGCAAGATCGCCGAGGTGGTCGACACGGTCGTGCCCCACGAGGAAGAGGTCCGAAGCCGCGCCGGTCACTGGTACCGGCTCCAGATCCGCCCGTACACGACGGTCGACAAGAAGATCGACGGCGCCGTGATCTCGGTGGTCGACATCGACGTACTGAAGCGCGCGCTCGACGCGGCCGAGTGGGCTCGCGACTACGCCAAGGCGACGGTCGAGGCGGTCCGGACCCCGCTGGTCGTGCTCGACGCGCGCCACGACGTGGTCTCGGCCAACCAGGCGTTCCACGACCACTTCGGCACACGCGCGGCCGACGTCGAGGGCCGGAGCCTCTACGCGCTCCTGAACGGCGCCCTGGATCTTCCCGAGCTCCGATCGGCGCTCGAGCGCGTGTTCGCGTCGGGCGAGCGCTTCGAGGAGCTCGAGCTGGAGCGCGCGCTCCCGCGCCTGGGCACGCGGGCCCTGTTCATGTCGGGCCGATCCGTCCTCACGCCGACCGGCGAGCCGCTGGCGTTGCTCGCGATCGAGGATGTCACCGATCGCCGGCGCGCCGAGGCGGAACGAGAGCGCCTGCTGGCGGAGGCGGAGGCCGCGAAGACGAGCGCCGAGGACGCGAACCGCGCCAAAGATCAATTCCTGGCCATGCTCTCGCACGAGCTCCGGACCCCGCTCTCGACCCTGCTGATGCAGGCCCAGCTCCTGCTCCACGGGCCGGTGGACGACGCCCAGCTCCGGCGGTCGGGCGAGTCGATCGAGCGAGCGGCTCGGGCGCAGGCCCAGCTGATCGACGACCTCCTCGACATCTCGCGCATCGTGACCGGGAAGCTGCGGATGGAGCAGCAGAGCGTCCGCCTGGCGTCGATCGTGCGGGCGGCCGTCGAGGTGGTCGGCCCGTCGGCCGAGCGGAAGCACCTCGAGATCGACCTCCACCTCGACGAGACCCTGCCGCCGGTGTCGGGCGACCCCGCGCGGTTGCAGCAGGTCGTGCTGAACCTGCTCACCAACGCCGTCAAGTTCACGCCCGAGCACGGACGGGTGATCGTGACGGTCGATCTGGCCGGGGACCAGGGGCGGATTCGGGTGCGCGACACCGGGGCCGGCATCGAACCGAGCTTCTTGCCGCAGGTGTTCAAGCGGTTCAGCCAGGAAGATCGCGCCCACACTCGCAGCTACGGCGGGCTGGGCCTCGGTCTCGGCATCGTGCGCTACGTGGTCGAGGCCCATGGCGGGACCGTCACGGCGGACAGCGAGGGCAAGGGCAAGGGCGCGACGTTCACGGTCCTGCTGCCGCTGATGAGGGCGCGTGACGAGAGGATCGGACGAGCCGCGGACGTGGCGGCCCCCGTCGCAGTCGGGAGCATCAAGGGCACCCGCGTGCTGATCGTCGAAGACGATCCGGGGACCCGCGAGGCGATGACCGAGATGCTCGGCCTGACCGGCGCCGTGGTTCGCTCGGCCGGATCAGCCGCGGCCGCGATGACCGCGTTCGAGGAGTTTCGGCCGGAGCTGCTCGTGTGCGACATCGCGATGCCCGACGAAGATGGCTACAGCCTGCTCGGTCGGATCCGCGCCTTGGGGTCCGCGCGTGGCGGCGATGTGCCCGCGCTCGCCCTCACAGCGCTCGCCGGCGATGAGGATCGGCGGCGCGCGGCGGAGGCCGGCTTCCAGGTGCACATGGCCAAGCCGGTCGATATCGATCGGCTCATCAAGGCCCTGGCCCGGCTCGGCGCCCCGTCTCCGCCGGGGGCCTGAACCGGCCGACTTCCGAGGGCGACGTCCCGCGCGGTTGCGCGGACGCGCTCGGGCTCCACCTCCACGCGGGCGCGGCCGGCCTGGGCCACGGCTCGGCGCGGTCTGGTCCTCGAGCTGCATCACTCGAGAGCGAGCGGACTCGCTTCCACTTGCGTACGAGGAGCGGTCATCAAGACGAGGAGCAACCATGTCGACACCACACGAGATCGAGACCGGGTCGAGTCGCCAGGAGCCACTCGCGTTCGTAAGTGACCACGAACGTGCAGAGTCGTTCGCGCGCGCGGTCGATGCGCTGAGGCGCGAGCTCGAGGCGCGGGTCGGGTCCGAGGACGTCGCCTACATCCAGGGCGTCCGCGCCCTGTCGTCGAGCATGGAGGTCGCCGGGCGCGCGCTGATCCACTTCAGCCTGGAGCCGGTCTCGTTCGGTCTCGGCGTGCTCGCGCTGTCAGTGCACAAGACCCTCGAGCTAATGGAGATCGGGCACAGCGCACTCCACGGCGCCTATGACCGTCTGCCGGGAGCCACGGGGTTTCGATCGGATGGCTTTCGCTGGAAGGCGCCGATCGACGAGGAGAGCTGGCGGTCCGCGCACAACATCCGTCATCACCAGTACACCAACATCGCCGGCCGCGATCCCGATCTCGACTTCGGCGGGCTGCGGCTGAGCGAGCGGGTCGGCTACCGCCGGCTGCACGCGCTGCAGCCCGCGAGCAACCTCCTGACCTGGCTGGGCTTTGCCACCGCCATCAACCTGCACGCCACCGGCGTCCTCGAAGTGTATCTCGGCCGTGACCGACCGCGGCAGCTGCGGGACCGAAGCCTCGCGTCGGTGGTTCGCGCACACGGCCGCTTCTTCCGCAAGTGGTTCCGCTACTACGCGCGCGAATACGTGCTGTTCCCGGCGCTGGCTGGGCCGTTCTTCTGGAAGATCTGGCTCGGCAACGTCCTGTCCGAGGTGGCGCGCGACGTGTACGCGGGTGCGACGATCTACTGTGGCCACGTTGGCGCGACCGACTTTGCGCCCGGCGCGCGCCCCGGCGGGCGGGGCCAGTTCTACGTCGCTCAGGTCGAGGCCGCGCATGACATCGAGGTCCCGCCGCCGATGTCGATCCTGTCGGGCGGGCTAGACCGACAGATCGAGCATCACCTGTTCCCGCGGCTGCCACCCAACCGGCTGCGCCAGATCGCGCCGCGCGTGCGCGAGATCTGCGAGCAGCACGGGGTGCGATACCGGACCGACCGCTGGCCTCACCGCCTGAGCCAGGTCGTTCGCACCCTCGCCAGCCTCGCACGCAACCACGAAGCGCCGCCCGACGCCCTGGCCGCCCAGCTCTGAACGTCTGTACCCACCTGATGCCTCGACGCGACGGTGCTCCCCCACATCGGTCTGACGCGTCGATCGGTTCGACCACGCGTGATCCGGTGCTGTGGCTGGCCCACTCCGCCGGCGCGCCGGTGGATCCGACCCTGCGCCGGTTCGAGCTGGGGTGGCCGGTGCCCTGACCGGCGCGGTTAACGGGTTGCCCGCCGAGGCCGGCCAACTCGGATCACCTTCGTCGCCGCCTTGGAGTTGAGCTTCTCGCGGTACCGAAGCGACTCCGCGGGCGGCTCCTCGGCCCGACGGCACGAGCTCGGTCAATCAGCGCGCAGGTCGACCTCGGCGGCGATGGTGGTGCGGACGAACTCGCGCTGGCTCTCGAACTTGATCGGCGTGGGCAGGATCTTGGACACGAGCGCCGCCCCACCTACCGCGGCGCGGGCAGCGGAGTGCTCGGGCCGGCGCCGTCGAGACCTTCGCTCGCGCGCCGCAGTCGCCGCAGGGCACGAATGCTCGGCCAGATCGACGCGCCGATGCACAAGGCGATGATGCCAACCGAGATGACCGGCGAGATCTCCATCCATCGGGAGGTCGCCAGCTTCGCAGCGGCGAACACGAGCACGGCCGCGAGGCCGTAGCGCAGGTACTTGAGCTCCGCGATGAGGTGCTCGAGCAACACGTAGAGCGACCGCAGGCCGAGGATCGCGAGCGCGTTCGAGCTGTACACGACGAACCGGCTCGGGCTGATCGCGAGCGCGGCCGGCACCGAGTCGACCGCGAACACGATGTCGGTCAGCTCCACGGCGCAGAGCGCGACGAAGAGTGGCGTGACCAAGAGGCGACCATTGAATCGCACGAAGAACGCGTTTCCGTGCAACTCGCCCGCGACCGGCAGGCGGCGGCGCAGCCAGCGCGCGGCCGCACTCCCCTTCGACTCGGTGACGTCCTCGCGCAGCATGCGCGCGGCGGCCCACACGAGCACGGCGGCGAAGACGTAGACCACCCAGTGGTAGCGCTCGATCGCCGCCACCCCGACCAGCACGAACGCGAGCCGGAACACGAGCGCGCCGATGATTCCCCACGACAGCACGGACCGCTGGCGGTCGTGAGGGATCCCCAGCGTGCGAAAGATGACGAGGAAGACGAAGAGGTTGTCGAGCGACAGGCTCTTCTCCACGAGATACGCGGCGAGGTACTCCCCGGCCCGGTGCCCACCCAGCACCGCCCAGACGACGAACGAGAAGGCGACCCCGAGCCCGACCCAGATCGCCGTCCAGGTGATCGCGGCCGCGCGCGAGCGGCCGCGCGAGCCTCGATGCAGGATGAGGTCGATCGCGACGCAGCCCAGGAGGCCGGCGCCGAAGACGAACCAGGCCCAGATCGGGAACTGCTCGGTCGAGCTCTCCATGACCTACCTAGGGAGTGGTTCAGGTGCGGCCTCGCGCGCGGGCCTCGCGCGACTCTCGGTCGACGACCCGCCGGGACACCCACGAACGAGCGCGCGCCGCCGTCTGAGCGGCCGCCGCACGACGTCTCGGCCACCGTGAGATGACGGCGATGCCGACGGCAACGGCGACGGCGACGAGCTCGATGCTTCGCCGTGGCTTCATGCGCGAGTGTAGTGCAAGACGCCGGCCGCCCCCACGGGGCAGCGCGGATCCGGACGCAGGCGGCCACCCCGAGGACCGCGTCGACCGCAAGGCAGTCGAGGGCCCGGCGCGACGACCGCGTCATCCGATGTGCACGCGCGATCACACCGCGGGCCGCACAGCGGCCGAACCGTGCGGGTCGGCGCCTCACCGCTGTGCGCACGAGCGGCACCGTGCGCTCCGCGCCGTGCGCCGTGCGAGGACGTCCGTGACACCGGAGGTCGGATGACGGCGCGAACAAGACACGGTCTCCGAGCATCCGCCCGGAGCGTCGGCCGCCGCTCGTCGCGTCTCTCAGGGTCTGATGCGGCCGCTCGAGCGATTCATGCACGTGCAGGCCTCGAGCGGCATCGTCTTGCTGATCGCCACCGCCATCGCGCTGTCCTGGGCTAACTCGCCCTGGCGGGCGTCGTACGGCGAGCTGTGGATCGCCGCGGCGTTCGGCCGCAGAACACGCCGGTCGCGATCTGCGTCCTCTCCGGGGCCCGCGGCAACGCCACACCGGCTGGGCGGTCCCGCTGTCGACCGACACCGCGTTCGCGCTGGGGTGCTTGAGCTCCTCGGTCGGCGCATGCCGACCACGCTGCTTGCTCGTGCTCACGACCGCGATCATCGACGATCTGGTCGCGATCCTCGTGATCGCGATCGCGAGGCGGTGTCGCCGCTGGAGCGCATCGAACAGGCCTGCACGCCTGGGCGGCGTTCGGCATCGTGCCGGTGTTGCGCTCGCGAACGCCGGCCTCGACTTCGGACGTGTCGATCTGGCGGCGGCGCCCCGGGCTCGCCGCAGCGCTGGTGGTCTTCATCGCCGAGCTCGCGTTTGCGGACCAGCCAGCGCTGCGCGACATTGCCACCGTCGCCGTGTTCATCGCGTCCGCCGTGGCCGCGATCATCGCGCTGCTCCTCGGGCGCCGCCTCCCCTCGCCGCCCGTCGCGGTCGCCATCGCCGGTGCGGCGTGAATCCCGCCGCGGACGAGCTCAGGTCGCGTCGTGGCGCTCGGCGGTCGACGGGTCACCGGATCGTGCCGGCAGGCCCGGCACCGCGGGCACCCGCGTGTCGCCCGGCGTGTAGTCGCGGTGATAGATCCGCAGGAGGGCGAGAAAGAGCGAGACCAGCAGCGGCCCGAGGAGCAGACCGATCGGCCCGAAGGCGGCGAGCCCGCCGATCAGGGAGAAGAAGACGACAGCCCCGTGGATCTCGAGCCCACGTCGGATCAGGAGCGGCTTGACCAGGTTGTCCACCAGGCCGACCACGATCAGGCCCCAGCAGGCAAGGAATGCCGCCAGGTACGGATGGCCGGTCAGCAGCAGCAGCAGCGCCGCGAACAGACAGACGACGGCGGCGCCGATGGCGGGGATAAACGCGACGAAGAACGTGACCAGGGCAAAGAAGAACGGGCTGGGAACGCGGGCGATAAGGAAGCCGATCAGCGCGGCGCCGGCCTGCACGGCCGCCGTGATCGCGGCCGACGCGATCACCGCGAACGAGACCTTCCGGAACGTCACGAGCAGCTCCAGCGTTTGGCCTCGTCCCAGCGGCGAGACGCTGTCGAGCCAGCCCACGAGATCGTGACCGCGCACGAGCAAGAAGTACATGGCGATGAGCATCATCACGGTGTGAAACGCGAGCGATCCGGTCGTGGCCAGCGCCTGCCCCACCGTCGAGGCCGCCTCGTCCGCGTAACCACCCGCGTATCCCACCAGCTCGTCCGGATCGCGGGGGAGCCGATCGATCGCGTCGCGGGTGACGGCGCGCGCGCTCGCGGGCAGGTGGTCGACGAGGGCGGCGACGTCATCGCTGTGGGCCGTCTCCGACACGAAGCGCACGCCGTCGGCGCCGTCGCGGACGGCGAACGCCACCAGTGCCGCCATCGGTCCGGCCAGCACGAGGACGACCGCGAAGGTGATCAGCCCCGCCGCGACGCTACGCCGGCCGCGAAACAACTTGGTCAGCCACTGCTGCACCGGCCACAGGACGCCGGCGAAGACGGCTGCGAGGAGGAGAGCCTCCACGATCGGCAGCATGATGAAGCCGATCAGCGACGTGGCGGCGATCAAGAGCGCGATGAAGAAGCGGGGCGCCGGCTGTTCCGCCATGACCTAGGCTTATCAGCGGAGCGCTCGACGGCGATCACTGGCCACCCTCACCAGGCGCCAGCGACGAACCGACGGGAGCGGGCCGAGGGCCCTTCGCCCTGGACACCGGCCGACGTCGTGTACTGCAAGACGATCTGATCCGTCCCGGGCTTGAAGCAGACCTTGTCGAAGAACTCGTGGCTGTGGAGCCATGGTCTCGCGCTCGGCGCCGCAGCGGTTCTTGCTGGGCGTGATGACCTTGGCGGCGAGCGCTTTCACGCTGTCGGGCCAATCGTGGTAGACGAGCTCGCGGATCGCGTCGGCGCACTCGGGACAGTCGCTGGCGGTGGTGAGGGGCAGCAACTCGATGGCGTAGGCCTCGTCGTCGACCGCCTCGGCGAGCAGGAAGCGCGCCTCGATCGACCCGGGTCATTGTCCATCAGTTGCGAACGAGCCGGCGAGCTACTCAAAGAGCGAGGCGCCGAGCGAAGCCCGCCTCGACTGTCCGAAGAATGTCCGCAAGACCACCCAGGCTCCCTCAACTTATCGGATTCTCAGGGCGGCCATGAATCTGTCCCCCACCGCTTCGCGTAGTTGCTTCCGCCGGCGGCCCGCGACCGCCCAGTGGCGCCCCAGTGCGCTCCACAGGCGCAGCTTCTGGTCGGCGAGGACCTCCGAGCCCGAGACGCGCGCGGCGTACATCTCGAGCACGTCGGGGTCGAAGAGGACCAGGCTCATCCACCGCTGCCAGCCCGGGCCCGCCTGGTAGAGCAGGCGCGCCAGCCAGCGATCGAGGGCGAGCTCGCGTCCGACGGTCGCTCGCCGCAGCGCGCGCCGGTAGCCCTTGAAGGCGACGTCGCCGCCGGCCAGCGCCCGCGCGACGTGATCGCCCGCGACCGCGGCTTGCTCGAGCGCGACCGCGATGCCCTCGCCGGTCAGGCCGTCGATGCCGGCGGCGTCGCCGACGGTGAGCAGGCGCGGCGCCGACACCGGCGCGCCCGGGTCGTAGCCCCACACCGGCCAGCCGCGCGAGCCGCGCGCCGGCAGCTCGATGCCGTGGCGCTCGAGGAGGCCGGCGCGCAGCACGCGCAGCAGCTCCGGCCCACCCCGCCGCGACGACGGGTAGTGCATCAGGCCGACGTTGGCGCGCCCGCCGCTGACCGGGAAGACCCACAGGTAGCCGCGCAGGCCGGCGGTCATCGGCGTGAAGTCGTAGACCATCGCCGCGTCGCGCAGGTCGGCCGGTAGCTCGTGCATGAACAGCCGGTGCGGCAGCGCGCGCGCGTTGCCGGTCAGGTGCTTGCGGACCACCGACGCCGCGCCGTCGGCGCCGACCACCACCTTCGCCCGCAGCTCGCGCCCCGAGCCGAGCTTGAGCGTGACCGCGTCGGCGCCGACCGCCAGCGCGTCGACCGCCTCGCCGGTGACGACCTCGACGCCGCGGGCCCGGACCTGCTCGACCAGGCTGTGATCGAACTCGATCCGGCGGATCACGTTGACCGGCCGGCCCATGGTGACCGTGCGCTCGAACGAGCCGAACTGCACCCGCGCCGACGCCGACGGGACGTGGGGCACCGTCAGCCGCAGATCGAGCGCGGCCAGGGCCTCGTCGACGTGGCCGGTCAGCCCGCCGCCGCACGGCTTGTCGCGCGGCAGCGCATAGCGCTCGAGGACCAGCACGTCCTCGACGCCGTGCTGGTGCAGGCGCGCCGCGGTCGCCGCGCCGGCCGGGCCGGCGCCGACCACGATCACGTCGTAGGTCCGGGTCACGGCCGGTGTCTTAGCACCTCCGCCCGCGCCCGTGGCCGCGGGCCCGCCCTGCCCGATCAGATTCCCGCGTGGGCCGCGACCGACACCCGCACCGTCACCGCCCCGGCCGGGATCACGTCGCCCTGCTCGACCAGCAGCGACGACCCGACGATGATGTTGAACGGGGTCTTGTAGTCGCCCATGAACTCGGCGAGGTGCGCCTTGCCCATCGGGTCGAAGGTGATGTCGGTGCTCGGCCGGGTGGTGCCGGCCGGGACCGGCGGCACGGTGCCGACCCGCATGGCCCGCGCGTCGGGGGTCATCACCGTCGACGGCGCGACGTAGACCACCATCTCGGGGGTGTCGACGTTGAGCGTGTTGGCGGTGACCTCCCACTTGATCGAGTCGACGGTCACGTCGAGCACCGGCTGGTTCTGGATGGTCTGCAGCTCGGGCTTCTCGGTCTGCAGATCGATCTCGTTGAACAGCGACACGAACAGGGTCAGGTCGCAGGTCGACGTCGTCGCGTCGCACACCGCGCTGCAGGTGCCCTCGGCACACGCCTGCTGGGCGGCGGCGGCGCACGGATCGGGATCCGTGGTGCAGGCCTGGTTGACCAGCTGGTCGGCGTCCGTCAGCCCCCACCGGCTGGCGTCGATGGTGAACTGCTTGTCGGGCAGCGCCAGATCGAAGTTGGTGATGTCGGAGTCGATCAGGCCGCACGCCGTCGACGGCGCGACCAGGGCGACCAGCGCCCACGCAGACAGGACACGAGTTGACAAGCTAGGCCTCCGAACGAAGAGGTATTCCCCAGCCTATCACCCGGTCCCCGCGGTCGCGACATTCGTGATCGGGCGCACCCCCGCGCTGTGCGCCGCCGGCGTACACGCCCGGCTCACAGCGCGTCGACGAGCTGCTCGGCCACCGTCCACGGATCGGCGCGCCGCTCCGCGACGTCGCCGGCGACCGACGCCAGGCCGCCACGCTCGCGCAGCGCCCGCTCGGCGCGATCGGCGATCAGCGCGCGGACCAGCTCGGCGATCTGGGCCTGGGCGCGGTCGCGCGCCCGCGCCGCCCCGCTCTCGCCGGTCCACGCCTTGGCGCGGTGACGCTCGATCGCCGCCGCCAGCTCGGCGATGCCCGAGCCGGCGGCGAGGCCGCGGTTGGCGATGGTGCGCAGGATGTCGACCTCCTTACGCTCGCCGTCGGCGCGCAGGTCGAGCATGTGCAGGAGGTCGCGCTCGGTGCGGTCGGCGCCCTCGCGGTCGGCCTTGTTGACCACCAGGACGTCGGCGATCTCGAGGATGCCGGCCTTGATGGCCTGGATGTCGTCGCCGAGGCCGGGCACGGTCACCACCACCGAGGTGTGGGCCGCCTTCATCACGTCGACCTCGTCCTGGCCGACGCCGACGGTCTCGACCAGCACCCGATCGAAGCCCATCGCGTCGAGCACCGCGACCACGTCGAACGTCGAGCGCGACAGGCCGCCGAGGTGGCCACGGGTGGCCAGCGAGCGGATGAACACGCCGTCGTCGGTGGCGTGGCGCTGCATCCGGATGCGGTCGCCGAGGATCGCGCCGCCCGAGAACGGCGAGGTCGGATCGACACAGACCACGCCGACCCGCTCGCCGGCGGCCCGGTAGTGGGCGATCAGGCCGTCGACCACGGTCGACTTGCCGGCGCCGGGGTTGCCGGTGACGCCGGTGATGTAGGCCCGGCCGGTGTGGGGGTGGAGCGCCTTGAGCGCGGCGTAGGCCGCCGGCTTGCGGTCGTCGAGGTCGCGCATCAGGCGCGCCGCGGCGCCGACGTCGCCGCCGCGGACGCGCGCGGCCACCTCGGCAGGATCGGTCGGAGACATCGACTTGCCCATCGACTTCACTTCATGGTCTTGAAGCGCTGCTCCGGTCCGGCCGGGACGTAGAGCTGCAGCGCGGTGGTGGCCCCGGTCGCGACGAACGCATGCTCGACGCCGGCGGGGATCTGGACGACCGAGTGCTCGGTGACCGGCACCTCGGTGCCGGCGACGATCATGGTGCCGCCGCCGCCGAGCACGTACAGCAGCTCGGTCTCCTTGGGGTGGACGTGGGGCGGCACCGCGACCCCGGCGTCGGCCTCGAACCAGCTCGCCGACACCGCGCCCTTCACCAGCGGCGGCTCGACCAGGACCGTGGTCGCCCCGCCGGTGCGCGGGAAGCGCCTGGCGGCGGCGGCGGCGATGACGGTCGGCTGGACCGGGCGGGCGCGCACCGCCGACGAGGCCGCCGCGCCGGGCAGCGCGCCGCCGCGGGCGACACCCTCGCGGCCGCCGGGCACGATCGCGACCACGGCGGCGGCCGGCGCGTCGCCGGCGGCGACGGTCAGCCTCGTCCCGGCCGGCGCGACCACGACGTCGCCGGCGCCGACCGCCCGGGCGGCGCCGCCGACCGCCTCGACGGTGGCCGGAGCGAGGAAGTACCAGACCTCGGTGCGCTCGACGTCGCGCGGGCCCTTACGGGCGCGGGCGGCCAGGCCGACCTCGATCACGCTGGCCGCCGGGTTGCCGCTGTTGACCTCGTCGATCAGCACGCCGACCTCGACGCCGGCCTGGGTCTTGCGCGGCACGAACCGGCGATCGACGACGTTCTGCATCGCCGGCGCCGCGAACCGGAACGGCAGCTCGATGACCTGACCGCGCAGCGGCGGGCCCCAGCCAAAGGCGGCGGCGACGGTGGTCAGGCAGCGGGTCAGCACGTCGTCGCCGGTGGTGTCGGCGGTGACGGCGGCGGTGGCCTTGCCGGTCGCGGCGGCGATCGCGACCTGCAGGCGGACCTCGCCGGCCAGGTGGAAGTCGTCGGCCGCGGCCGCGGCCCAGCACTGGTTGGCGACCGGGGCGAGCTGGTTCATGCCCAGCTCGATCGCCGCGATGCGCTCGTCGAGCGGCGCCTCGTCGCGCCCGGCCGGATCGGCCTCGAGGCCGGTCTGGTCGTCGGGCGGGACCTCGTCCGTGGGCGCCGGCGGAGCCGGCGGCGCGGCCGGACGCGGGGCGCCGCTGCACGCGACCAGCGCGGCCAGCGCCAGCGCGACCGCGCCGGTGCGGATCACGCCGCCTCGACTCGCGGCCGCACGTAGCCCTCGATCCACTCGACGATCTCCTGGGTGCTGGTGCCGGGCGTGAACACCCGGGCGACCCCGATCGCCGCCAGCCGCGGGATGTCGTCCTTGGGCACGATGCCGCCGCCGAACACGACCATGTCGCCGATGCCCTTGGCCTTGAGCGCGTCCATCACCGCCGGGAACAGCGTCATGTGGGCGCCCGACATGATCGACAGGCCGACCGCGTCGACCGCCTCCTGCAGCGCGGCGGCGGCGATCATCTCGGGGGTCTGGTGGAGGCCGGTGTAGACCACCTCGTAGCCGGCGTCGGCCAGGGCACGGGCGACGACCTTGGCGCCGCGGTCGTGGCCATCGAGGCCGGGCTTGGCGACCAGGATGCGGAGCTTGCGCTTCTCGGGCGTGGACATGTCGGTGGACTCCTGATCAGCGCCCCGCCCCGCCCTTGCCGAGCAGGCTGCGGGCGATGACGATGCGCTGGATCTCGCTGGTGCCTTCGTAGATGCGCGTCACCCGGACGTCGCGGTAGGCGCGCTCGACCGGGAAGTCGCGGGTGTAGCCATAGCCACCGTGGACCTGCAAGGCCAGGTCGCAGATCTGGCCGGCCTTCTCGGTGGAGAACAGCTTGGCCATGGCGGCGGCGTCGCCGAACGGCTGGCCGCGCTCCTTGAGCGACGCCGCGCGCAGGGTCAGCAGCTGGGCGGCATCGAGCCACGTGGCGGCGTCGGCCAGCATGTTGCCGATCGCCTGGTGCTTGATGATCGGCACGCCGAACTGCTCGCGGTCGAGCGCGTAGCGGATCGCGGCGTCGAGCGCGCCGCGGGCGATGCCGATGGCCTGGCTGGAGATGCCGATGCGGCCGCCGTCGAGCGCCATCATGGCCAGCCGGAAGCCGCCGCCGACCCCGCCGAGGACGTCGTCGTCGCCGACCTCGACGCCGTCGAGCACCAGCTGGGCGGTGGACGAGCCGTGCAGGCCCATCTTCTCCTCGAGCCGGCCGACCCGCAGGCCGGGGGCGCCGCCGCGCACCAGGAACGCGGTGATGCCCTTGTGACCGGCGGCGGCGTCGGTCATCGCCCACACGACCAGCACGCCGGCGCGGTCGCCGCAGGTGATCCACTGCTTGGTGCCGGTCAGCCGCCAGCCGGTGGCGGTCTTCTCGGCGGCGGTGCGCAGCCCGGCCGGGTCGCTGCCGGCCTGCGGCTCGGACAGCGCGAACGCGCCGCACACCGCCTCGCCCGAGACCAGCCGCGGCACGTGGGCGCGCTGCTGGGCCGGGGTGCCGACCCGGGCGATCAGCTCGGCGACCATGTTGGTCACCGACACCGCGACCGCGACCGAGGCGTCGGCGCGGGCCAGCTCCTGCATGACCAGCGAGTAGGCGATCACGCCGGCGCCGGCGCCGCCCAGCTCCTCGGGCACGGCGACGCCGAGCAGGCCGAGCTTGCCGAGCTCGCGCAGCTCGGCCTCGGGGAACTGCCCGGACACGTCGCGCGCCGCCGCCGCCGGCGCCAGCCGGCGCTCGGCGAACTCGCGGGCGGTGCGCTGGACGAGCTGCTGCTCCTCGGTGAGGGCGAGATCCATGCTTACTCCTCCTCTTCGGGCAGCTCGGCCGGGTTGTAGACGAACGACAGCTTGGCGATCTTGCCGCGCGGGTCGGTCAGCGCCCACGCCATGGCCTTGTCGGCGGCGCAGTCGGCCCAGGCGTCGTCGAACCCGGTCGGCGACGCGAACCCGACCGACTGCACCTTGCCGCGGGTGCCGACGTACATGGTGATCTTCACGTTGGTCGGATCGCTGCTGCCCTTGGCCGCGCACCGGGCCAGGTCCTTGGGCTTGCCGCCGACCGCGCGGAGCGCCTGGTCCTCGTCCCACGCCACCGCGCCCGAGCCGGCCGAGAACGACAGCGGCGTGGTCACGCTCGCCTTGCCGCCGCTCGGCTTGCCGAAGCTGAGCCGGCGGGCGACGTCGAGCACGCACTTCTCGATCGCCCACGCGCCGAGATCGGAGCTCGACAGCCGGACCCCGGTGATCGCGCCGTCGGCGGCGACGTCCCAGGTCACCTCGACCCCGCCGCCCAGCCAGCGGCGCCGCCCGACCTGATCGGCGTAGCAGCCCTCGAGCGTCGCCGCGTGCGGCTGGAGCGCGCGCGACACCACGTCGGGGTCGATCTTGCCGCGGGTCGACACGATCTCGAGATCGTCGTCTTCCTCGCTGTCGGCAACGGACGCGCCGTCGTCGGCGGCGGGCTCGGTCGGCTCGGCGGGCGCCGGCCGGGACGGGCCGCCGCAGGCGACCGCGGCGAGCAACAGGGCGGACAGCAGCAGGTGGTGCTTCATCTACATCGACTCGAAGGCGTAGGCGTACGACCACTCGAGGTCCTTGGGCAAGCTCGGGAAGTCGATCGACTCGACCTTCTCGACCACGCACGCCTCGACGGTGTCGTTCTTGATGCTGGACTCGATGATCTTGATCTCGCGGGCCTTGCCGTTGGCGCCGATCACGAACGCGAGGTTGACCCGGCCGCGGGCGTTCTTGGGCGCCTTGCCGGCCAGCACCGCGTCGGCCAGACAGCGCGCCGCCGCCGGCCGCTTGCGGTCGAGCAGCGAGCTGATCTCGTCCATCGTCTCGGGCGGGACCATGCCGCTGTCACCGGCCTCGGCGTCGTCGTCGGCCTCGCCGACCTCGCCGCCGCCGGAGTCGGGCGACGGCTCCGACGGGCCCTTGGACTTGCCGCCGCACGCGGCGGCGGCGATGACCAGACAGCCGAACAGCACGGTGCTCGCGATGGTGCGCATGATCTCCCTCCTGGAGTCGCTGAGGCTACTTCGCCTTGGCGAGGTGGCCGGCGATCACCAGGCGCTGGATCTCGCTCGTCCCCTCGTAGATCTCGGTGATCTTGGCGTCGCGGAAGTGGCGCTCGACCGGGTACTCGGTCACGTAGCCGTTGCCGCCGAAGATCTGGATGGCCTCACGCGCCGCCTTGTTGGCGACGTCGGAGGCGTACAGCTTGGCCATCGCCGCCTCCTTGCCGTACGGCTGCTTGTGATCCTTGAGCCAGGCGGCGCGCAGGGTCAGCAGGCGGGCCGCCTCGACCTCGGTCGCCATGTCGGCCAGCTTGAACTGGATGGCCTGGTGCTGGGCGATCGGCTTGCCGAAGGTCTTGCGGGTCTGGGCGTAGCCGAGCGCGTCCTCGAGCGCGGCGCGGCCGATGCCGACCGCCTGGGCGGCGATGCCGATGCGGCCGCCGTCGAGGGTCGACATCGCGACCTTGAAGCCGCCGCCGACCTCGCCGAGGACGTGGCTGTCCGGCAGCCGGACGTCGTCGAGGAAGATCTGGCACGACTTCGAGCCGCGGATGCCGAGCTTGTCGTCGGGCGGCCCGGTGCGCACGCCCTTCTCGTCCATCGGCAGGATGAACGCGGTGATGCCCTTGTGGCCGGCGTCGCGGTCGTTCATCGTGAACAGCACGCACACGTCGGCGACCGGGCCGTTGGTGATCCAGTTCTTGACCCCGGAGATCACCCAGCCGTTGCCGTCGCGGGTGGCGGTGGTGCGCTGGGCGGCGGCGTCGCTGCCGGCCTCGGGCTCGGACAGCGCGAAGCAGCCGAGCTTCTTGCCCTGGGCCAGCGGGGTCAGCCAGGTCTGCTTCTGCTCGTCGGTGCCGAACCGGGTGATCGGATCGCACACCAGCGAGTTGTTGACGCTCATGATCACGCCGGTCGACGCGCAGGCGCGGGAGACCTCCTCCATCGCGAGCACGTAGCTGACGTGATCCATGCCGGCGCCGCCCCACTGCTCGGGGACGGCGATGCCGAGGAAGCCGAGCTCGGCCATGCGCGCGACCAGCTCCGCCGGGTGGCGGTGCTCGCGGTCGATCTCGGCCGCCTTGGGCAGCACTTCGTCGCGCGCGAAGTCGCGCGCGGTCTTCTGGACCAGGGTCTGCTCTTCGGTGAGGGCGAACTGCATGGAGAACTCCGGCTGGGCTAGCGGCCCTTGAACGCCGCGGTGCGCTTGGCGAGGAACGCGTCCATGCCCTCGCGCTGGTCTTCGGAGGCGAACAGCAACCCGAAGCTGCGCTGCTCGAGGGCGAGCGCGGCGTCGAGCGGGATCGACTGGCCGGCGTGGATCAGCCGCTTGCACTCGGCGACCGCGAGGGGGCCGTTGGCGACGATGCGGCCGGCCAGGGCGTTGACGGTGGTGAGCAGCTGGTCGGGGGCGACCACGGCGTCGGCGAGGCCGATGCGCAGGGCCTCGGCGGCGTCGATCATGTCGCCGGTGAAGCACAGCTCCTTGGCCTTGGCGACGCCGACCCGGCGGGCCAGCCGCTGGGTGCCGCCGAAGCCGGGGATGACGCCGAGCTTGACCTCGGGCTGGCCGAACTTGGCCTTCTCCGAGGCGTAGATGAAGTCGCAGGCCAGGGCCAGCTCGCAGCCGCCGCCGAGCGCGAAGCCGTTGACCGCGGCGATCCACGGCTTGTGCGACGTCTCGATCGAGTGGCCGAGGTTGCCGCCCATCTCGGCGAACGCCTGGGCCTGGGGCGGGGTGAGCGTCTTCATCTCGCCGATGTCGGCGCCGGCGACGAACGCCTTGCCGGCGCCGGTGACCACGATCACCCGCACGTCGTCGGCCATCTCGAGCTCGGCCGCGGCCGTGGTCAGGTCGGCCAGGACGCCGGACGACAGCGCGTTGAGCGCGGCCTCGCGGCGGATGGTGATGGTCGCGATCGGACCGGCTTGCTCGACGGAGATCGTGTCGAAGGTCGTCACGGGGCGGACCATACACCAATCCCCGGCAGGGAGCGTCCGCACGCGACGACACCGTGCGGCGATGATGCCTCACCGTCGTGCGAGCGCCCCCGCGAGCGCAGCGAGCGTTCGACGATGCCGATCGGCGCGTTGACAGGTGTCGTGGCACGGTCAACGAGCAGGAGGACCGCAGGAAGGACACGCCGATGACCGCCAGCTCGCTCGAGACCCTTCGCATCCTCCGCCGCTTCGCGGTCACGCCCGATCACGTGTTCGACGCCTGGCTCGATCCCGAGCGGATCGTCGAGTGGATCGTCGGCCCGCGCCCGCAGGACGAGGTCCTCCACGTCCACGTCGACGCGCGGGTCGGAGGCCGGTTCTCGTTCCTCGTCCGGCGCGACGGCCAGGACATCGATCACGTCGGCGACTACCTGGTCGTCGATCGGCCGCGGCGGCTGGCCTTCACGTTCGATGCGGTGCTCCGCCCGGGCGGCGCCCCCAACCCGACCCCGTCCGTGGTCCACCTGGACCTCGTCCCGGACGGCGGCGGGACCCAGCTCACGCTCACCCACGAGCACGTGCCCGCCCCGTACGTCGACCGCACCGAGGCGGGCTGGCAGGCCATCCTGGACGCGATCCAGCGCGCCGTGGAGTGAACCAGCCCTCCCGGGCCGGAGCTGGAGCTGGAGCCGGAGCCGGGCGCGCGGGGCCGAAAAAACACGAAGGGCGCCGCCTTCCGGCGACGCCCTCGTCAGGTCGTCAGCGACCCGAGGCTGCTCAGTCGTTCGCCTCGTCGCTGTCGCGGTCGCGCTTGCCCTTCTTGCCCTGGAGCTTGCCGAGCTTGCCGCGCATGACGTCGCCGAGGGTGGCGCCGCCCGCGTTCGGCGAGCTGTAGCCCTGCGCGTCGGCCATCTCCTTGGCCCGGGCCGCGCCCTTGATCGACAGGGCGATCTTGCGCTCGGCCGCGTCGGTCGAGAGGATCTGGACCTTGACCTCCTGACCGGGGTTCAGGACGCCGCGCGGGTCATCGACGTGCTCCTCGGAGATCTCCGAGACGTGCACCAGACCCTCGACGCCCTTCTCGAGCTCGACGAAGGCGCCGAAGTCGAGGACCTTGAGGACCTTGCCGTCGACGATCTTGCCGATCGGGTAGTCGTACGGGATGCGATCCCACGGATCCGCGACCAGCTGCTTGATGCCGAGCGAGATCTTGGGCTTCTCGCCGTCCGACGTGTCGATGTTGAGCAGGACCGCCTCGACGTCGTCGCCCTTCTGGAAGAGCTCCGACGGGTGCTTGACCCGCTGGGTCCACGACATGTCGCTGATGTGGACCAGGCCGTCGATGCCTTCCTCGATCTCGACGAAGATACCGAAGTCCGCGATGTTGCGGACCTTGCCCTTGACCACGGTACCCGGCGGGTACTTCTCGGTGAGCTGCTCGTACGGGTTCGGCTCGAGCTGCTTCATGCCGAGCGAGATGCGGTTCTGCTTGACGTCGACGTCGAGCACGACCGCCTCGACCGCGTCACCCACGGCGACCATCTTCGACGGGTGCTTGACCCGGCGGGTCCACGACATCTCGCTGATGTGGACCAGGCCCTCGATGCCCTCCTCGAGCTCGATGAACGCGCCATAGTCCTTGAGCGAGACGACCTTGCCGCGGACGACGGTGCCCGGGACGTACTTCTCGGCCGCCCGGCTCCACGGATCCTCGGTGATCTGCTTGAGACCGAGGCTGACGCGCTCGGTGTCCGCGTTGAACTTGAGGACCTTCACGCGGACGTGGTCACCGACCTGGAACAGCTCGGACGGGTGGTTGACCCGGCCCCAGCTCATGTCGGTGATGTGCAGCAGGCCGTCGATGCCGCCGAGGTCGATGAACGCGCCGTACTCGGTCAGGTTCTTGACGATGCCCTCGACGATCTGGCCTTCCTTCAGGCGCTCGAGCGTCGACTCCTTGAGGGCCGCGCGCTCCTTCTCGAGCAGCACGCGGCGGGACAGCACGATGTTGCCCCGCTTCTTGTTGAACTTGATGACCTTGAACTTGAAGTTCTGGCCGAGGAACGCGTCGAGGTTGCGCACCGGCCGCAGGTCGACCTGCGACCCGGGGAGGAACGCCTTGACGCCGCCGCGGATGGTGACCGACAGGCCACCCTTGACCCGGGCGCTGATGGTGCCCTCGATCAGCTCGTCGCGCTCACACGCCGCCGAGATCTCGTCCCACACCTTGAAGCGATCGGCCTTCTCCTTCGAGAGGACGACCATGCCCGCGTCGTTCTCGCGTGACTCGAGCAGGACGTCCACTGCGTCGCCGGGTTGGACCTTGATCTCACCGTCGGCGCCGCGGAACTCCTCCAGGGGCACTTGCCCCTCGGACTTGTACCCGATGTCGACGATCGCGTAGTCCTTGCCCACCGAGATCACCGTGCCGCGGAGGATCTCGCCTTCTTTGGCGTTCTCCTGGAGCAGGCTCTCCGCGAACAGCGCGGCGAAGTCCTCGTCCGTGTGGCCTCCAGCGTCTACCATTTGCAAAACAGAGCTCCTCAAGATGGATTTGCGCGCCGGTCCGGCGACGCAGGCGGCAAGAGGTACGGGAAAGGCCAGCCGTTGTCAACACGGAAGGCCTGACGCCGGTTTGGAGCCAAACCCTACCCCTCCCGTGGGTTCCCGCCACCCGGAATCGTGTCGGGTACCCGCACCCTACCGGGCCGCGCGGCGCCGGACCTCTACCTCTATGTGATCGATGACCGCGTCCAGGCTCATCTCCGAGGAGTCGACCAGGACGGCGTCGTCGGCCGCCCGCATGGGCGCCACGTCACGGCCGGCGTCGCGGGCGTCCCGCTCGCGGATCTCTCGCAAGGTCTCGTCGAACCCGACCTGCTTGCCGCCGGCCTCGAGCTCCTCCATGCGCCGGCGCGCCCGCTCGGCGTCCGAGGCGGTCAGGAAGAACTTGGCCCCGGCGTGCGGGAAGACCACGGTGCCGGTGTCCCGGCCCTCGACCACCACCCCGCCGCGGCCGCCCAGCCGGCGCTGGAGCTCGAGGAGGGCGGCGCGGACCGCCGGGAGGGCCGACACCCGGGACGCCGCCTGCGAGGCCTCCGGGGTCCGGATCGCCGCGGTGACGTCCTCTCCGGCGACCCGGACGTGGTTGACGTCGCCCTCGAAGTGGAAGTCGATGTCGAGCGCGGCGGCGATGGCGGCCAGGGCCGGCTCGTCCTCGAGGTCGACGCCGGTCCGCAGGGCGGTGAGCGCGACCGCCCGGTAGATCGCCCCGGTGTCGAGGAGACGGTAGCCGAGCCGGCGGGCGAGCCGCCGCGCCACCGTCGACTTGCCGGCCCCGGCAGGACCGTCGATCGTGACCACGAGCATCGGGCGGACACTAGCAGGTTGTGCGCAGGTTGCGGAGCAACCTGCCCCGTGCCCGTGCCCGTGCCCCTCCGTGCCCCTGCCCGTGCCCGGATCCGGCTCCGCGCCTCTGCTACCATCCACGCCGTGATCGACGGGGCGACCACCGCGTTCGACGCGCCGATGCCCAGGCGCTGGCGCACGTTCGCCGACGCGGTCGCCCTCGCCCTCGGGCTCAATGTCTGGCTGTCGCTGGTCCTGGTCCCGGCCATCCACGTCGGCGCCCTCGGCTCGGCGGCGCGCGTGGCCCTGGTCGCCCTGCCCCTGGCCGCGCTCGGCGCCGGCATCTGGCGGCGCAGCGAGCTGCTGCTCCTCGGGGCCTTCCCGTCGGCGTTGCTCGTACCCATCTCGATCGAGCCGGCGATCGCGTCGCCGCACCTGTACGGCCCGGTCCGCTTCCTGGTGGTCGCCGCCGGGATCGTCGCCTACCTGCTGTCGGGCTCGTTCTTCGCCGCCTTCCACGAGCCGGCGGTGCCGGTCAGCATGCGCCCCCTGGCGTCGGCGGCCGCCGCGCGCCCGGCGCGCTGGCGCCGCCGCGAGCGGGTCTACTGGGAGCTGACCGTGCTCGCCGTGCTGTGCCCGGCGCTCGGTCTGTACTGGGTCAACTTCGACCCCGGCATCGCCGGCTTCCTCGCCCGGATGTACGCGGGCCGCGTCGCCGGCATGCTGACCCTGCTCAACGTCGCGGTGCTGGCGCTGTGGCTCATCCTCTATCTCCACGTCTTCCTCGGCGCGCTGCGGCCCCACCGCACCGGCGACCGCGACGTGGTCACCGACCTGGCCATCGCCCGCACCGAGGCCCAGAAGGGCCGGCCGCGCCTGCGCTTCCACGTCGCCGTGGCCGGCGCGCTGGTCTTCATGGGCCTCCTGGTCTACCTCCGCCACCTCTGATCGTCCCGAGGAGCCCCCGTGCGCCGCTACTTCTTCGAGATCCTCGCCCTCGCGCTCATCGGCGGCAGCATGTTCTTCTTCAAGGAGTCGATCGACTACCTGTCGCGGCGCGACTACATCGCCGCGCTGGTGGTGATGGTCATCGGCATCTCGGTGATCACGGTCGGCAAGGAGATGGCGCGGCTCGCCCTCGTCCAGCGTGATTGATCCGATGTCGTCCCCGGCCCGCCTCCACCTCGCGATCGTGCTCGCCGCCGCCGGCGGATGCGGCGAGCGCGCGGCGGCGCCGGCGGCGACCGCGGCCGCGCCGGTGGTGGCCACGCTGGTCGCGCCGCCGGCCGGCCCCGACGACGTCATCGTCGCCCGGGTCGACGGTCGGCCGGTGTGGGGCTCGTGCGTCGCCGCCCAGGCCGCCGGCCGCCCCGAGCGGCGCGCCGCCGCGCTCGACGAGTGCGTCGCCCTCGAGGTCGCGGCCCAGGAGGCCGAGCGACGCGGCCTCGACCGCGATCCCGACGTGATCGACGAGGCGACCCGGGCGCTGGTCGCCCGCTTCGTCGATCAGGAGCTGCGGGCCAAGGTCCGGACCGTCGCCGACCTGCCGCCGGCGATGGTCGACCAGGTGTTCGCCAAGCAGTCGTGGCGCATGCACCGGCCCGAGTATCGATCGTCGTTCTTCGCCCGCATCGAGCTCGACGACACGCAGCGCGGCACGCCGGCCGACCAGGCGGCCGAGCAGGCGGCGCGCGCGGCCTACGCCGGCCTGGCCATGCGCCAGGACCTGTTCCCGCACGACGTCGAGGCCGCGCTGCGCGCCGCCGCCGGGACCATGACGGTGGTGACGGCCGTGCCCGATCCCGCGGTCCGCGACGGCATCCTGCAGCCGTACTACCGCGACGCGCTGTTCGCCCTGCCCGCCATCGGCACCGTGGCGCCGCCGGTGCGCGGCCCGTACGGCTGGGACCTCATCCTCTATACCGACCAGCTGACCGAGCTCGAGTCGACCAAGGACGAGGTGCTGGCCCAGCTGTTCCCGGCGCTGCGCCAGCGCTACTTCGAGCGGTGGACCACCGAGCTCGGCAAGCGCCACCGGGTCGAGCGGCTGGTCGACGACGCGACCCTGCGGGCGGCGCTGGGCGACGACGCGCCGGCGCCGGGAGGCGACCCGCGGTGAGCCCGTTCGCCCGCATCCTCGACGCCGCGGTCAAGCGCACGCCGGGCGCGGTCGGCGGCGCGTTCGCCGCCGCCGACGGCGAGATGGTCGACTTCGTCACCGGCGGCGACGCCACCGAGTGGGCGCTCCTCACCGCCCACTACGGGGTCGTGCTGGCCAACCTCGAGGCCGCGCTCAACACCCAGCACTTCGGCGGCGCCGAGTACTTCGTGGTCGAGAACGTCAAGGTCGACGTCGTGGTCCACACCGTCGACGACGGCTACTTCGCGCTGCTCGCGGTGCAGAAGCCGGCCTGCCTGGCGTCGGCGCTCGACGCGCTGGCCGCGGCGGCGCGCCAGCTGCGGAAGGAGATGGGATGAGGCGCGCGCTGTTCGCCCTCGCCGCCGTGGCCGCGCTCGCCGGCCCGGCCGCGGCCCAGCTCGACCCGCCGCGCCCGCCCGACGACTACGAGCCGAGCAGCAAGAGCTGGAACGGCCTCTACACCTACACCCGCCTCGCCGCCGGCCTCGGCTTCGAGGTCGTGCCGGTCAGCGCGCTCGAGTGGGGCGACCTCGACGAGCGCGACATCCTGGTCCTGGTCTACCCGCTGCAGCGGGTCGATCCGTCGCGGCTGTCGGCGTTCGTGCAGGCCGGCGGCCACGTCATCGTCGCCGACGACTTCGGCGAGGCCGGCGACGCGCTGTCGCGGATGGGCCTCTTGCGCGCCGACGTCGGCACGCCCGAGGCGCGCAGCTACTACCGCTCGCGGCTGTTCGCGCCGGTGGCGTCGCCGCTGATCGCCGGCCACCCGCTGGTCACCGGCGTGACCGAGGTGGTCACCAACCACCCGGCGGTGCTGACCGAGGTGGCCGGCGCGGTGCCGGTGATCGGGTTCGGCGCCGGCAAGGGCGCGGTCGTGGTCGCCGGCGAACAGGGAACCGGACGGTTCGTGGTGGTGTCCGACCCCAGCATCTTCATCAACCGCATGCTGCAGTTCCCGGGCAACGTCACGCTGGCGGTCAACATGCTGCGCTGGCTCGGCCGCGACGGCCGCGCCCGCCGGGTGGTGCTGCTGCGCGGCGACGTGCCGATGTACGGCGATCCGCGGCCGTTCATCGACGACGCCGGCCTGAGCCCGCTCGGTCGCTCGGTCGCCGGGGTCAACCGCTGGCTCGAGCAGCGCAACGACTGGCTGCTCACCCCGACCGCGATGCAGGTGTTCGGCGGCGCCCTCGCCGTCGCGCTGGCGATCCTGGCCCTGGCCGCGATGCCGCCGTGGCGGCGGGTGCCGCTCGACGGCCGCTGGCTGCGCCTGCTCCGCCCCGAGCGCGGCGTCCGCGGCGAGATCCCGGTCGACGAGGTCGTCGCCGCCGCCGACGCCGGCACCCGCAATCTGATGTTGCCGGCGGCGGTGCTGCGCGACGCGGTCGCGGCCGCGCTGGCCCGCGCCACCGGCACCGTCGATCCGCTCCACCAGCTCCCCGAGCGCGAGCTGGTCGACCGGGTGGCGCGCGCCAAGGGCGCCGACGCCGGCGCCCAGGTCGCGGCGCTGTACCGGCGCCTGCGCGCGCTGCCGACCCGGTCGCAGGCGGCGGCGCCGTGGACCCGCGGCCAGGTCTCGCGCCGCGAGCTGGAAGAGCTGCACGCCGCCGCGCAGCGGCTATATCGTAGCCTCGGCGAGGAACCGTAGGAACTCATGGCTCAACCCGGAATCGCACGCGAACACCTGGCCGGCGTCGGCGACCTCGCCCGCGCCATCATCGACGAGGTCGGCAAGGCCTTCATCGGCTCGCCGGCGGTCGCCGAGGCGCTGCTCACCGCGCTGGTCGCCCGCGGCCACGTGCTGATCGAGGGCATCCCCGGCGTCGCCAAGACCACGCTGGTCAAGGCGTTCGCCCAGACCCTGTCGATGAGCTTCCGGCGGGTGCAGTTCACGCCCGACCTGCTGCCGTCGGACATCACCGGCACCTACATCCTCGACATGCGGACCAACACGTTCGTCCTGCGCGAGGGGCCGATCTTCACCAACGTCCTGCTCGGCGACGAGATCAACCGCGCGCCGGCCAAGACCCAGTCGGCGCTGCTCGAGGCCATGCAGGAGGCGCAGGTCACGATCGAGGGCGAGACCCGGGCCCTGACCGCGCCGTTCATCGTGCTGGCCACCCAGAACCCGATCGAGCAGGAGGGCACCTATCCCCTGCCCGAGGCCCAGGTCGATCGCTTCCTGATCAAGCTCAAGATGAGCTACCCCGACGGGCCCGACGAGAAGCGGATGCTGTCGACCTACGACCGGCCGCCGCCGGGGGTCCGGCCGGTGATCTCGTCGCAGGACGTCCTGCGCATGCAGGCGCTGGCCCAGGAGGTCTTCGTCGCCGAGGAGCTGGTCGACTACATCCTCGGCCTGGTCCAGTACACCCGCGGCCACGCCCGGGTCTACCTGGGCGCGTCGCCGCGGGCCGGCCTGGCGCTGCTCCACGCGTGCAAGGCGCTGGCGCTGATCCGCGGCCGCGACTACGCGCTGCCCGATGACGTCCGCACCCTGGCCCCGCTGGTGCTGTCGCACCGCATCCTGATGACGCCCGACGCCGAGCTCGAGGGGGCCACCGGCGTCGCGGTGATCGCCGAGGCGCTCGGCAAGGTCGCCTACAAGACGCCGAGGCGGTAGACGACGTGGCACCGGCAGCCCGCTTGCCTCCCAGAAGCATGCCGCTCCCCGGCGGCGACGCCGCCGGTATCGCGACATGATCCCCTCGCTTGCCACCCGCGGCAAGCTGGTCCTGGCCAGCGCGGCCCTGATGGTGCTGGTCGGCGCGTTCCGCGGCGCGCCGCCGCTGGTCGCGATGGGCGGCGGGGTGCTGATCGCGCTGCTCGCTGCCTACCTCGGCTTCTACCCGACCGCGGTGCTGCTGCGCCGCAAGAAGATCGAGCTGTCGTGGTGGGTCCCGCCCGGCGACCAGCCCGGCGGCGCGCTGGCGCCCGATCGGCCGTTCCAGCTCCACATCGCCTACCGCAACCACGGCAGCCGGACCCTGCGCGTGCTCGCCACCAACGTGCTGGCCGGCCGCGGCCTCGACGTCGCGCCCAGCGTGCCGGCCGCGGTCCCGGCCGGCAAGCAGGTCGAGCACACCACCGACGTGCGGCCGGCGGTGGCCGGCTACCAGGTCCTCCACGGCGCGGTGCTGGTGCTCGGCGACCTGCTCGGCCTGTTCGAGGTCCACGCCTACTTCCCCAACCCGATCGCGGTGAAGGTGTTCCCGCGGCCGCGCGCCGCCCAGCCCCCGGTGCTGCGCATGGCCGGCGGGGTGCAGAGCGAGCAGGTCGGTCTGCACCAGGTCCGCCGCCGCGGCCTGGCCGGCGAGCTCCGCGAGCTGCGCGAGCACGCCCACGGCGATCCGTTCAAGTACATCGCGTGGAAGGCGACCGCGCGGCGCGGCAAGCTGATGACCCGCGATCTCGAGAACGAGCTGGTCGCCACCCACGTCGTGTGCGTCGACCTCGGCGCCGCCATGCGCACCGGTCCGCTCGGCAAGCGCCCGCTCGACTGGGCCACCGACACCGCCGCCGCGCTGGCCCGGGCCGCGATCGGCGCCGGCGATCGGGTCGGCCTGGTCACCTTCGATACCCGCACGGTCCTCGAGCTTCGTCCGGGATCCGGACATCACCACTGGCTGCAGCTGGTCGACCGCCTGCTCGACGCCCACACCATCGTCGACGAGGACCTGACCGACCTCACCGCCGGCGAGCTGGTCGCCACCGTCGCCGCCTACCTGGCCCACCAGGAGGCGATCGACGTCCGCATCCGGGTCGCACCGCCGATCGACGACCCGCGCTGGAACCAGATCCAGGCCGGCCCCGACGGCGTGCTCTACGACCTCGGCGCGATGGCCCGCCTGGTTCAGAAGCTGCTGGAGGCCATGGGCGGCGGCAAGAGCCTGGCGCCGTCGTGGTGGTGGTCGCGCTCGCACCAGGGCGACGGCGCCGATCCCCAGCTGGGGCCGCTGCGGCTGTTCTGCCGCCTGCGTGGCCTCGAGCTGCCCTACCGCCGCGACTACGATCCCGGCCGGCGCTCGGCCGGGTTCGCCCAGGCGCTCGAGCGCGCGGTCGCCGACGGCCGGCCCGATCAGATCGTGGTGCTGTCGACGCTCGACGGCGTGGTCGACGACGAGGCGCGGCTGACCCGCGCGCTGGCCCGCGTCCGCCGCCACGCCGGCGCGGTGGTCGCGGTGGTGCCGCAGGCGGCCGGGCTCGCCGCCACGGCCGAGACCGAAGCCGGCCGGATGGTCGCGGCGATCATGACCCGCGAGCACCGCCGCTCGAACGCGGCGGCGCGCCAGCTCCTCGCCCGCCACGGCGTGCGGGTGCAGACCGCGAGCCCGGCTGACACAGCGGCCGTGCTGCTCGGGCAGCGCCGCCCCGTCGGCGGCCGCGCGGCGTGACGTCGGCGCGCTTCCGGTCATAGTCCGGGAGATGGCTGGGGACGTCGGGTCCGCGCGACGCCGGCCCCCGCGAACCCGCGGGGTCCCCTTGCTCGTCCTGTTGCTGAGCCTGGCCGCGACCTTCGTGGTCGCCACCATCCTCAAGCGCGGGCTCGACGAGCGCGATCGCCTGCGCTTCGAGAGCGAGGCCATGCACCTCGAGCGCGAGATCCACGAGCGCATGCAGATCTACCTGGCGATCCTCCGCGGCATCGCCGGGCTGATGAAGAGCCAGCCCGAGATCGACCACGACGAGTTCCGCGGCTACGTCGCCCGCCTGCGCATCGACGAGCGCTACCGCGGCGTGCTCGGGCTGGGCTGGTCGGTGCGGATGACGCCGGCGAACACCGATGAGATCCTCGCCTCCGGCCGCGAGGTCACGCCGGGCTTCGACATCTGGCCGGCGCCGGTGCCGCCCGAGGGTCAGGTGGTCCTGTTCCTCGAACCGCCCAGCCCCCACAACCAGAACGTCCTCGGCTTCGACATGGCCAGCGAGCCGACCCGGCGCGAGGCCATGGCGCGGGCCCGCGACGACGGCTACGCCGCGCTCAGCGGCAAGCTGACGATGCTCCCCGAGTCCGACGTCGACCAGCCGCCGGGGTTCGGCCTGTACGTGCCGGTCTACCGCCACGGCGATCCGCCGGCGACCGTGGCCGAGCGGCGGACCGAGCTGACGGGCTTCGCGTTCGCGCCGTTCCGCGCCCGCGACCTGTTCGGCGAGGCGCTGGCCCCGTCGCGCACCGGCATCGAGATCGAGGTCTACGACGGCCCCCGGCCCGAGCCGGCCGCCCTGCTCTACCGCAGCTCCGACGCCGTGGCCGACGACGACGCCATCGTCCAGCGCATGACCATCGCCGGCCGGACCTGGACGCTGCGGTTCTTCACCACCGGCCACTTCGTCGGCGGCACCACCTGGATCCCGGTCACCGCCGCGGCGATCGGGGTGATCGTGTCGGTGTTGTTCTTCGGCCTGACCCGCCGCGAGGTCGCGGCCCGGGCCGCCGAGCGCACCGCCCGGCTCACCGCCGAGGACGAGGCCGTGCTGCGCGAGCGCCTGCTGGCGGTGGTGTCGCACGACCTGCGCAACCCGCTGGGCACGATCGTGATGTCGGCCGAGCTGCTGCGCGCCGAGGGTGCGTCGGCGGCGACCGTCAAGAGCGCCGAGCGCATCGAGCGCAGCGCGACCCGCATGGGCCGGCTGATCGGCCAGCTGCTCGATCTGGCCCGGCTGCGCGAAGGGCTCGACGTCGCGCTCGAGCGGGCGCCGGTCGATCTGCGCGGCCTGGCCGAGGATCTGCTCGACGAGTTCCGGTCGTCGGCGCCGCGCCACCGGTTCGCGCTGCGCGCGGTCGGCGACACCACCGCCAACGTCGACGAGCTGCGGGTCACCGAGGTGCTGTCCAACCTGGTCGGCAACGCGATCCAGCACGGCGCGCCCGACCTGATCGAGGTCGAGCTCGAGGGCCGCCCCGGCGAGGTCGTGCTGACCGTGCACAACGCCGGGCCGCCGATCCCGCCCGAGGTCCAGCGGACGATGTTCACGCCGTTCCGCCGCGGCACCACCGCCGGCGGCACCACCCGCAGCGTCGGGCTCGGCCTCTACATCGCCCGCGAGGTGGTCCGCGCCCACGGCGGCACGATCGACGTCCGCTCGCCCGATCGCGACGGCACGACCTTCGTCGTCACCTTGCCGCGGTGAGCTTGATCGCGGTGAACGAGCCGCTCGCGCCGGCGGCGGCCCCGGTGCCGGTGCCGTTGCCAGTGCGATGGGCGCGGGCCAGCGCGCCGAGGAACAGATCGGCCCAGGCGCCGGCGGTGCTGCGCTCGACCGCGTCGAGCAGGCGGGCGTGGCGCCGCTGTCGCTCGGCGAGCGGCATGGCCAGGGCGCGATCGAGATCGTCGGCGAGACCGTCGCGGTGGTACGGGTTGGTCAGCACCGCCTCGTCGAGGGCCTCGGCGGCGCCGGCGAAGCGCGACAGCACCAGCACGCCCGGCTGGGCCGGATCCTGGGCGGCGACGAACTCCTTGGCGACCAGGTTCATGCCGTCGCGCAGCGGGGTCACCACCGCGACGTCGGCGGCGCGGTAGAGCGCGGCCAGGACGCCTTGATCGTACGAGCGGTAGAGGTACCGCACCGGCACCCAGTCGGCGTCGCCGAACCGGCCGTTGATGCGGCCGACCAGGTTCTCGACCCGGTCGCGCAGCTCGACGTACTCGGGGACGTCGGCGCGCGACGGCACCGACACCTGCACCATCGTGACCTGGCGGCGCCAGCGCGGGTGGCGCTCGAGCAGGCGCTCGAAGCCGACCAGCCGCTCGGCGATCCCCTTGCTGTAGTCGAGGCGGTCGACGCCGACCAGCAGCTTGCGGTGGCCGAGCGCGGCCTGGAGGCCGTCGACCTCGGCCGATCGCGGCCGGTCGGGATCGGGGCGGAACGGCGCCGGATCGATGCCGATCGGCAGCGGCGCCACCTCGGTGATCCGCCCGCCGCGCCGGACCAGGCCGTCCGCGTGCTCGACCCCGAAGGTGTCGCGGACCGCGGCCAGGAAGTTCTCGGCGTAGCGCTGGGTGTGGAAGCCGACCAGGTCGCAGGCCAGCATCGCGTCGAGGATCTCGCCGGCCCACGGCAGGGTCTCGAACACGTCGCTGCCCGGGAACGGCACGTGGAGGAACAGCCCGATCGGGCCGCGGTGGCCGCCCTGGCGCAGCGCCGCCCCGACCAGCAACAGGTGGTAGTCGTGGATCCAGATGGTGGCGTCGGGGTCGACCAGCTCGGCGGCCAGCCGGGCGTAGGTCGCGTTGGCCTCGACGTACTGGGTCCACTCGTCGTCCTCGTAGCGGACCCGGGTCGGGAAGCCGTGCAGCAGCGGCCACAGCGACCGGTTGCACAGGCCGCCGTAGAACAGGCGCCGCCACGCCGGCGGGAAGTCGAAGGAGGCGCGCGCCGGCATCGCCTGATCGTCGATGGTCAGCTCGATCGACGCGCCCTCCTGGCCGCTCCAGCCCAGCCAGCGTCCGCCGCGCGCGCGCAGCGCGGGCTCGAGCGCGGCGACCAGGCCGCCGACCTCGCGGCGTCGCGGATCGGCGCTGAGCGCCGGCAGCCGGTTTGAGACCACCAGGAACGAGCTGGGCGCCGGCCGCGCCGGCCGCGCCCGGGCAGCGTCGAGCACCGGCGCCGGCGCGCCGTCGCCGCCGGCGCGGCGCTCGCCGAGCCAGGCGATCAGCCGCTGCACCCCCGCGACGCCGTCGACGACCAGGTCGAGGTGGACGTGTCCGGGCGGCGGACGCCCGGTCGCGATCGCGACGTCGTCGACCGAGAGGGCGCCGAACATGTCGTCGTCGGCGGGGTCGTCGCCGATCGCCAGGATCGGCACGTCCGGTCGCTGGGCGCGCAGCCAGGCCACCACCGGCCCCTTGTGGTTGGTCCGCGGCCGGACCTCGACGGTGTCAGCGCCGGCGATGCGCTCGTGATCGGGGTGGCGATCGAGCCAGGCGTCGATCGCCAGCTCGACGGCCGGGATGAGGGTGGCGCGATCGTCCTCGCCGACGCCGCGCCAGTGCACGTTGACCGACAGGGTCTTGCTCTCGAGGCGCGCGCGGGGGACGGCCTCGACCAGCGCCGCCAGCCGGGCGGCGAGCTCGCCGACCTCGCCGTCGCCGTCCGGGCCGATCCACGCGGCCCCGGCGGTGCGCCACGCCCCGTGCTCGGCC
>Ga0247822_10000091_pt1 | contig 37460 bp, 46 predicted proteins | sample 13C_Cellulose_Da_FD_192423 | JGI IMG/M metagenome (GOLD analysis project Ga0247822, IMG submission 192423) | Soil microbial communities from agricultural site in Penn Yan, New York, United States - 13C_Cellulose_Day30 | ecosystem: Environmental > Terrestrial > Soil > Agricultural land | place...
GGTCCACCGGGGTCGTCTCGGCTGCGGGCGCGGCCGGCTGCGGGGCCTCCGTCTCGGCCACGGGACCGTCGGGGAGGCTGCATTTGTGGGACCGCAGGCCTCCTCCCTTGTTGACCGTGACCATCTTCCCGCACCCGCACTGTGCTTTTTCGGGCATTCTGTCCTCCTCCATCAACGAGACCCGGCCGTCACCACGGCCGGGCCCCGATTATGACATTAGCGACACCTAAGTGTCAATTACCCTGTAGAAAATTCAGGAGCTGACGCCCGATGAATTTCCCGTAGACGGGTGGGATGCATTCGCGTATCCCGTCCCGGTTCATCCAGGGGACACCCATGTCCCGTCGGGCGTACTCCACCCCGGAGAAATTGCCCACCGCGTGGTACCAGTCCCCGTCCCGGTCCTGGCCCTCCGCCCGGTAGTCCTCCCGGGTCCGCAGGCGGCGCCCCATCTTGACTGTGGGGTGTTTGTGCTCCGGGTCTGCGGGCGCCGTGAGCGTAAGTCCGCCGCCCGGCTCGAAATACCGGTGCCGGTACGTGTGCAGTCCGAACATGGCGCCACACAGCATGACGGGGTTACGGAGCTTGGCCTCCGCGCCGCCCACGTTCTCGATCACCCACGGCTTCCCGGTGGACTCCAGCGCCTCCCGGGTCGGGCCGATCAGGTCCGGGTGATCCCGGCTCATAATCCGCTGGCAGTCGCTGTCATGCTGGCACGGGGGCGAGGCTGCGATGGCGTCGTACTTGTGGCCGTGCTCCCGGATGTACTCGATCGCGTCGCCCTGTATGAAGTCGAACGGGTATCGCGGTTGCGGGTCCTTGTCCACCCCCGTCACGTTGAACCCTGCCAGGGCAAAGCCGTAGTCGGCCCCGCCCTGGCAGCAGAACGCCCCGAGGAGTCGCGCCTTAGCCACGGCCCGTCCTGTCCGCCGCGTCAGCCGCTGCGATCAGCTGCGCCGCCGTGGCGCGCGCCTCTTCCGGGGACATGTCCACGATGATCTCCCGGCCGGCGTTCGCCTTTCCCCCGTCCTCCAGGAGGACAGGAAGACGGACCCGGCTTGCCCCCTCCAGCCACCGGTACGGGGCACGTGCGCCCTCCCGAGTGGCCGCCCATGCCTTGCGTGCGTCGTACTTCATGCCGTTCTCCGTCCCCTGCCGGGCCCGTCCCGGCGATGGCTCCATCATGACAGGAATGACACTCCAGTGTCAACTATTCGTTGGCATAGCACTCTGCCCAATTCGTCCCCGGAGGGGACACCTCGCACAGGATCGGGACGCCCCGCCACTCGAACGTGAACGCCTCGCGCAGGAGGTCCGACCAGTACGCCGCCTCCGTCTCGGGGACGGAGAGCACGACTTCATCGTGGACGACCGCGCGGAGGTACGGGGTCACCCGGGGGTCCAGCTGGACGAGACGCAACAACGCCTCGCACATCAGGTCACGAGCGCACCCCTGACCCATCAGGGCCGGCGCCTGCGTGTGCGCCCGCTCCGGGTCGCAGCGCATCAGGCGGCCGAACCCGTTGTCCAGGAGGTGGCCCTCCTTACCGAGCTGGCGTACCTCCTCCGTCCACTGGATCAGCCGCGGGTAGGCGTAGCTGCGCCGGAGGAGGGCCGCCTCCACTGTCGCCAGGTCAATCCCGTTTTGCATCGCAGTGGAGTAAGCCGACCCGCCATAGTTCACCTTGTGGTTGATGCCCTTGGTGCGCTGGCGCGCATCCTTGGTGCGCACCCCGAAATAGACCTCCGCCATGTCCATGTGCGCGTCCCGGCCCGGCTCGAAAAGCTCCATATACCCGGAGTCCTGCGAGAGGGCGGCCACGCCCCGCATGTCCACCTGCGAAAGGTCGCACGTCAGGTGGACGTGACCGAGCTCGGGGAGGAAAGGAGCGCGTTGCGTCACCTTCGCACCGTGCTTCCCGAGATTCGTCACGGACGGCCGGGTCATGGCCCACCGCCCGGACGCCTGGTCCTCACCGATCCCGCCGTGGACCCGGCCGTCGGTGATGTACCCCTGGATCTCCGCGTATTTGGCACTGGCGCCCGTCGCCTCCTCCAGCACCTCGCAGAGCTGGACGACCGCGGGCACGGTCCCGTACGCCTCCGGATTGCGCATCCCCGGCACGCGTTTGCCCTGCGCGTTCACCCAGTACCCCGACCCCATCGGTTCTTTTCCGATGGCCAGTTCGCCCGTCCCGGTCCGGGGGAGGTACTCCGCGCCGGCCTGGCGGAACGCGTCCTCCAGTGCATTGCGCCCCGACTTGGTGGCCCACGGCGCCAGGGAGGGCGTCTTGCCGTCCGCCTTGGTGAGGGGAACGGCGTAGTCCTCGGAGAGCCGGGCCACCGCGCGGGCCCGGCGCGCGTCCTCCTCCTGGACCCGCTGCGCCAGGAGTGGTTGGTCGACGCGCCAGCCGTTGAACGTCATGCGGTTCTGGAGGGCGGCCACCTTCATCTCCCGGGCGGCGTAATCCCAGTCGCGTATGCGCGAGAACACCGACGACTGCACCCGGCGCGTGGCGGCCAGGTCCCCGCGCAGGTACTCCTGGTACTCCGGGTCGTCCACCGGGATGCGCTCCAGGCCGAGCGCAGCGCGCTGCGCCTTGGGCATCCGGCCCGCCACGCGCTCCCCGTCGTCGTCCGTGTACACCCGCTTCCCGGTGCACCCCTTGTCATGCTGGTCACCTTCGAACGTGCACCCCTCGCACCGGAGCTGCGGCCCGTGCCAGAGCGCGAGAGACATCAGGTCATCCGTCTTGCCGACGTGCCCGTACCGCTGCGCCGTCTGGTCCAGCCCGTAGTACCCGGGCCGGGTCGCGTGCTTGGCGCCGGGCGGGTCCACGAGACGCTCCAGGATGGCCGTGTCCCACGCCTTGGCCGCCAAGGCGTCGTAGTCCGCGCCGGCGTGGCGGGCCAGTGCCGGGATGTCGAACCGGAACACGTTGTGCCCGACCAGATGGGAGGCGCGCGCCAGCTCCCCCAGGTACTCCGGGGAAAGGGGGCCGACGTAGGACCATGTCCCGTCCACCTCCTCCGCGCCGCACAGCCGGACGTAGTCCCCCGCGAACTCCCCGCGGTACAGCTTGTCCGCCGACGCCGTCTCGATGTCGAACGCCAGGACCGCCGGCCCCCTGCGGGCGCAGCCGGGACACCCCACCCGGTCACAGTTGAAACAGTCGCGCTCCGGATCCACCGGGCCCCCGACGTGGTATGCGTCGTCCAGTTCCATTCCGTCCCCTATCTCTCACCCCGAAAGCCACCGACCCGGGGAGGGGCGGTGGCTGCGGGAGTGGGGGAGCGCCTACCCGAGACGGACCCGGACGGAGAGGCTGCGCAGCCCCGCGTCCAACACGTCCCCGATGAAAGTGCAGCCGTCGGAAGACCTGACGACGCAACCGTCTCCAGCGAGGACCCGGGAACCGGGACGGCGTACGGCGTCCATCTCCGTCCCACCCGCTTCGATCGCGTCAGCCGTCTTGTCTGATGTGAGTTCGTGAACCATCTGTCTGTCCTCCGGTGTCGTGCTCCGTCTTGGTGTCTCCACTATGACAGAGCTGACACCGGAGTGTCAACCGATCAGGCGAACGGGTTCTTCGGCTGGTCCGACTCGCGCAGCCGGACCCCGAGCCACCCGCGTTGCTGACGCTTTTCGAAGAACTTGCGCCCGAGCTCCACGTGGCGCTCCGTCATGGTCTCGTGAGACCCGAGCCGGCTCCCCAACGTCTTGTCGTTCCAGGGCCGGTGTCCCCGGTCGGTCAGGAACTCGTTGAAGGTGGACATCATCAGGGACGTGGGCACGAACCCCTCGGGGTCGAACTCCAGGCACTCGTCCGCGAACGCCAGGATCAGGTCCGTCTCGCTGCGCCACGACCGGGTGTCGTGCGCGACCGTCTCCGGGAGGTCCATCATCATCCGGTCCCGGGCGTACCAGGCGCGCGCGCCGTCAACCATCCAGGCCAGGCAGGCGGCACGGAAGTCGGGGTCGTCGGAGGCGAACTCCAGCCGGGGATCTCCCAGACGATCGAACGGGCCGCGGACGTCGGCCGCCCTTTTCTTGTACGTGTACGGGAAGGAGAGGAGGGCCAGCCGGCGCCACGTCCCCCGGTCGGTCTCGGTGACGACCGGGCGGAAGTTCGTGTTGATGAACAGGGAGTGCGTAGCCTTGAAGGTCACCGAGTTCTCACGGATGTGACGGGCCGTGATCTGCGGCGTGCCTACCGTTTTCTTGAGCCGTTCCGTGTTCAGGTGGCGCGCCTCCGGGGTCTCCTCCAGCACCGCGTACCGGGCGCCACGGAAGTCCATCAGTTCCGTGGGGTGGGAGTCGCTGCTCCCGGTGATCGCACGGTCCGACACCAGCACCGCGTACCCGGGCGGGGACGACTCCTTGGACCCGAGCGTGCGCATGACGGCATCGGCCAGCGTGCTCTTACCGTTCTCGCCCCCGCCGTGGCTGATCACCATGACGTGGTCCGGCGTCTTGTACCCGGTGACGGACTGGCCAATTCGGTCCTGGAACCAGCCCCGGGGTGACTCCGGGAGCGCCTCCAACGCCTTGTCCCATGCCGCGTTACGGAAGCCGGGGCGGTACTCGGCGTCGCAGCACCGGGTGATTCGGTCCGCGGGGTCGTGCGGGCGCAGCGTCCCGGAGGGGAGGTGGATCGTCCCGTTGCGTGCGGTGAGGAGGTCCGGGTCGGAGTCGAACTCCACCGCGTCCGCCTGCACTCCGGCGATGCCACGAGCCAGACCGACCAGTGCCATTATCCGGGACCGGGACAGGATCCCCCTCCACCCGTTGATCTTGGCGGAGAGGTTCTTCGACTTGTCCTTGGACTGTTCGGCCAGTACCGCATCGAACTGCGACGACGCCCACTGTCGGACGGCCTCCGTGGGGTCGACGTCGGTGACCGACTTCCAGACCACGCCGTCCCACCGCATCCAGCCGAGCCCGGCCGCCCACGAGAACCGGCCTTCCAGCGCCTCCGACGCCAGGGACTCCACCAGGAACGCGTCCGTGAACGCCGCGTCCACCGCGCCCTGTCCGGGCGGCGCGTCCGCCTCCGCGCTCGCCAGGTCCGCCACGGTCCCGCCGGCCCGGAAGTAGTCGTCCACGCCCTTGGTCTCGGTCTCGCCGACCGACGCAGGGACCACAACGTAATGAACCTTGGAGGCGCCACGGCTGCGGAGCCACGCCCCGAGCCTGCCCATGGCCAGCTGTACGTTGCGGTTCGTGGCGGCGTCCGCGTCGAAACAGAGCACGACCGGCCGGTCCCGGATCGGGATGTCCTCCCAGTCTCCGAGTGTCCCCATCTTGGAACGCCAGTTGAAGACACCCGTGAGCCCTACGGCCAGGAGGCCGTGACTCACCAGAGCGTCCACCTTTTTCATCCCCTCCGTGATCCAGAGAGGCTTACTCAAGTCGGTGATGTGCTCCCGGGTGAACGCCGGTACGTCCACCACCAGCGGTGCGCCCGTCGGCGTCTCGTACTTGATCAGGGTCTGCGACCCGTCCGGCTTGACCCGGGCCCGGGGCACCGCCGGCTTGATCTGCGTGCCCACGTGCTCGCCGTGGCGGTTGTGCATCGGGATCATCAGGGCCGGGTACGCGTCGTCGCGGTCCACGACGTGCGGCCGGAACCCGAGACCGGAGAGGAGATCCCGGTCGGCCGGCCCCCCGGTGAGGCTGCGGTATCCCCGCGCCGTGGCCACGTCCTCGGCCACTGCGGACTCTTCCAGGATTTCGGTGCGGTGCTGCTCAATCAGGTCGTTCAACGTCCGTGCCCCCATCGGTGAACCCCGCGTGCTGCGAGGCTGGTTGGTGCTCCCGGCTACGGGACTAGACACTATAGACAGCAGAACCTGTTAACCGCCAGATACGAAACTCGCATGAGCCGTTACCGGATCCTGCTGTCTATCCCGTCTAGTTCCGGGTGCGTCGCTCTCCATGGCGCGCGTCGTAGCGCTCCTGGCGGAACCGCTCCACCTCGCCGCTGTCTACGAACACCCGGCGGGACCCGGGGTCCCGGATGGGGGTGAGGTGGCCGGCTTCCAGGTACCGGAAGACGGAACGCATGGTGACGCCGAGTTCGCCCGCCACCTGATCAAGTGACAGGCGCGGGGGTGGCTTCTTCTTAGTCATACCGGGAGGCTAAGGCCACCGCGTCATGTTGACAATGGCGACACTACAGTGTCACCCTTGTCGCCTAACGAGAGGAGCACACATGAAGGGCATCAAGGCACTCACGCCCCGGGACCTCCAGGTTATCCGGATGATCGCGCAGGGCACCGAGCGGGACGCCGTGGCGGACGAACTCGGGGTATCGCGCAGCAGCATCAACCGCCAGCTGCGCCACGCGTTCGACTCCACCGACACCAGGAACGCCGCCCACCTGATCGCGACCCTGGCACGGGCGGGCGTGGAGGGGTTCGTGCCGCCTGCGTACACCAAGCTGGTGGACACGAGCACCGACACCCGGGACCGCGTGGTCCGCAAGATTCGGGCCGAGATGATCAAATCCCCGTTGGGCTCCGCGGAGGAGCACACCAACTACGTGATCGAGCAGCTGGCCGCCATGGTGCACCGGGAGTTGTCGTGAGCATCCATCCTCTGGTCCTGGCAACGCTGGAGAACCTGCGGACCCATGCCGAACTCCAGGCGGAAATCCTGCGGTCCCGGCGGGAATCCGCCACCACGGCCAGCACCTCCGGCCAATCGCACGCGATGACCATAGGGCGTCGGCTGCGCGAGGCGGACGCCATCGCCGGGTCGTGGCTCCGGGTCCTGGCCGCCGTGACGGAAACGGCGGCGCCCTCTGGCACCGTGACGGAAACGGTGGAGCCGCACGAGCACGTGTGGGTCACCGCACTGGACGGGGATACCGGGGAGCCGGCGCGCGACGCCGACGGGAACACGTGGACGCACTGCGGTGTCTGTACCGTCCTCGCACCGAAGAGGCGGACGGCCGCCGCCGACGCGCCCGTCCCGGATCCGCTCGTGTGCGAGGTGGCGTGGCATACGCACCTGGAGACCCCGGTTACGGAGGAGTGCGTCCGCAGCGTCCCCGAGCCCACCCCCGCGCCGCCCGGGAAGGACCGCGTAGTGGGGTACCGGCTCGGTAAGAGGCTGCGTTGCGTCCAGCACCCGTTTGCGTCTATGCGGGACACCGCGGTGACGGCGCAGGAATTGCCGGACGGTGGCTTCTGTGACGTGATCGACTGCGGCCGGGACCTCCTCGCATGACCGGCGGCGGGCACGCAGGGATCAGCCTCGCTGGACGCTGGGAGTGCGGTGGCTGCGGCGCTTCCGGCGACGGCTGGTGGGATGAAGACAACGGCCTGGTCATCCAGGACATCGACGGCCGGACGATCCTCCACGAGTGCGGAGAGACGGACGCATGACCGGCGACATAACGGGTGGGTTGACGGTGGAGCCCGTCGACCCGTCCGTGTGCGTGGCGAACGGCTATGAGTACAAGGAGCACCGGCCGTGGCTCGGGGAGTACCCGTGGTGCGACCGGTGCGGGAGACAGCTGGCAGGGACCGAAGGGACCGAAGGTGAGCGACGAACTCAAGCTCCGTGACTACCAGGAGGATGCGATCACCGCCGTCTTCAAGGCGTGGTCGGAGGACATGACCCGGCCCGCCATCGTGCTCCCCCCCGGGGCGGGCAAGACGGTCGTGTTCTCCGCCCTGATCAAGAAGTCCCGCCGGGCGCAGGAGCACCCGGCGGGACCGATGCGGGTGTACCCGGGCGTCGGCCGCCGCGTCATCGTGCTCGTGCACCGTGACGAACTGGCGGACCAGGCCATGGCCAAGATTCACTCGGTGGCGCCAGAGCTGACGGTGGGAAAGGTCAAGGCGTCCGTACGCCAGGTGAACGCCGACGTCATGGTGTGCTCGGTGCAGACCCTGGCCCGGGGCACCGCCGTCAAACAGATCAAGGTGAGCGAGGCGTTCCACGGGCCGGTCGGCCTGATCATCACGGACGAGTGCCACCACGCCGCCGCCCCGTCCTACCGCCAGGTGTTCGCGCAGTTCCCCGACGCCCTCCAGCTCGGGGTCACCGCCACCATGGCCCGGGGCGACGGCGGCGGACTCGGGGACGTGTGGGAGGAGGTGGTGTACTCCCGGTCCATCCTCTGGATGATGTCCCGCGGGTATCTGTCCCCGGTGACGACCCGGCAGATCCAGCTCAAGGAGCTGGACATGTCCGGGGTGAAGACGACCCGGGGCGACTACGCCGCAGAGGATCTCGGCCGCGCCATGATCGAGGCGGAGGCGGACCGGGCCATCCCGCGTGCGTACAAAGAGCACGCCGGCAACCGTCCCGGGATCATCTTCACCCCGACCGTGGCCACCGCGCAGGCGACGGCCGACGCCATGACGCTGGCCGGGATACGGACCGCGGTCGTGTCCGGCGAGACGGAGAAGGAGGAGCGCCACCGGATCTACGACGACTTCCGGCACGGGCGCGTTCAGGTCCTGGTCAACTGCATGGTGCTCACGGAGGGGTTCGACGCGCCGTGGGCAGAGGTGGCCGTCATCGCGCGCCCCACCAAGTCCACGCCCCTCTACACGCAGATGGTCGGCCGTGTCCTGCGCCTGTGGCCGGGCAAGGAATCGGCGCTCGTGCTGGACCTTGTGGGGGCGTCGGCCAACAAGATCAAAACCCTGATCGACCTGGAACCGGGTCTCGTCAAGAGGATCAAGGAGGACGAGACGCTGGAGGAGGCCGTCCTCCGGGAAGAGGAGGAGGCGGAGGCGGCCGGCGAGGTACCGGCCCGGCCCGGCTCTATCCTCTTCGATCTCAAGCATCGCGACGTGGACATGTTCTCCGCGTCGGACATGGTGTGGCTCCAGACCCGGGCCGGGATCCTCTTCATCGAGGCGGGAGGGTGCATCATCAGCCTGTTCCGGTCCCTGGAGAACCCGACCCTTATGGACGTGGTGGGGTACCGCCAGGGGGACGGTCTGCCCACCCGGCACTCGGAACACCGGAACCTTGACCTTCCCACCGCGATGGCGTGGGGCGAGGTGGTGGCGGAGGAGCTCACCGGTCACAGCCTGGCCAAGTCGGCGTCGTGGCGCAGGAAGCCGGCGTCCCCGGGACAGATCCAGTTGGCCGAGGCGTTCGGTATCAACGTCACGGGCATGAAGTGCGGCGCCGTGTCCGACGCCATCTCGGTGACCAAGGCCTCCGACGTGATGGACCAGTGGGCGGAATGGGCTTGACACTCCGGTGCCACCCCTGTCATAGTTGAGTCATCGGGACGGAGCAACGGAGGAGAGACAGATGAAGGTCTACGACCGCACGGAGAACGGGACCACCACGCAGGTCAGCGTCCGGGAGGGACTGGACGAGATCAACGCCGCCATGATCTCCCCGCGGAAGAACGGCGTCCGGGAAATGTCCTCCATCACCCGTACGGACTATGCGATTACGTACCGGGACGGCCGAGACGTCCGGCTGGTCCGGGCGGAGGCACCGGAGCCGGCCGAGACGGAGACGGTGATCGAGACGGACTCGGCCCCGTGGACCGTGGCCAGCCACCGGACGCTGCTGCACAAGTTCACGGAGGCCAGCGAGAACGGCCGGGCTGTCTGCAACAAGAGTTTCCGGCCTTGGCTGTACGGCAACGGGTACGACTTCCAGACGCGCGCCGAACACGCCGCCTCCAAGTACGCGCACCTCTACACCTTCTGCCCCCGCTGCGAGTCGAAATGACGCGCCGCAGATGCGGAACGGTGCGCGCCGGGGGCTACGTCAGCCCCGCTCCACCCGCCCCTGCGCCGCACGCCGGCCAGGGGCTTACGGGGTGCCAGACGGAGCAACGGAGGAGAGACAGATGGCCAGTGTCACGGACCGCAAGGACGCCGAGGAGTACCGGGGCCGGTCCCCGGAGAGCATCGTTCGCCGTATCTGGGGGAGGTCCGCTGAACTCCAGGCCTTTACCCGGATCGGCGTGGAGCCCATGGACTCGTGCTTCATGGCGGAGGTGACCCGGAAGAACCGTTACGGGACCCGCGTCCTGGCGCACGTCGTCGTCCGCCCCTGACCCGCACGACCGCAGTCCCCACCCCGACCGGTTCGCCGGCCGGGGCATAAGGGGTGCCAGAACCAGGCACCCGAACGACAGGGGGCAGTCATGCCACGGAACCAGAACCTTGACCCGGCCAACCCCGCCACGTACCGCCGGAACTACAGCCGGGTCCTTCATTTCGCACGCAGCCGCGGAGCCGTCATCGTGGCCGACGTCAATGGCGTGTACGGGACGCCCGTGGAGTTCGCTCCCCGCGCCCGCACCGACTCCAAGCCGTGGCGCCCGACGGACCCGGCGCTCATTCACGTCCGCCTCTCCGGAAACCAGTGCCGGGTCCAGGAGGAGACGGCATGCCGCTTCTCCGCGGACGCGGCGGACTACACGGTTACCGCCTACGTGGCGAACCGCGCCGTCGGGCACCTCACCTGGCGCCGTGTCGGGGGCGAGGTGCGCTACGTGTGGGTCAGTCCCGAGTACCGCCGGCGCCGCATCGCAACGGCCATGTGGAAGTACGCGAACCGGCGCGTGGACTCCTCGGTGCGCACCGTCGGGGCCGTCCCCCTTACGGCACCACGCCACGCCCGGGAGCTGTCCCCGGAGGGACGTCTCTGGATCGCCTCGCTCCACTCCACCAAGGTGGCCCGCTGGGAGGCGGCCAAGCGGGGAGAGGCGTCGTGATGGCGGCGCGTCACGCGCTTCCCGTCACGGACCCCGGAGCCTTATTCGACGCGAGGTGGGCGGACTCCGCCCTCCGGGCGTCGGCCCGGGTCCAGGACGCCGACGCCCGTATCCGGGCCCTGACGTTCCTGGTGTCCGACCACTGGCGGGAGCGCGCCGCACGTATCAGGGTGCTGCGGTGGCTGGAGGCACGGGAAGTCGAGACGGCGGAGAGGGAGGGGCGGGGATGACGACGGAGGCATGGGTCCCGCCCGTCCCCTTCTGCGGGAACGGACACGACCTGTCCGTGGAGGGTCGGCCACGCACGGACGACGGACACCGGTACCGGTGCATGGAGTGCCAGCGTAAAGCGCACATCCGGCACCGCGGAGAACCGGGGCACCACCCGGACGAGATGGCCGTGGACCGTCTCGTCCACGGGGACCGTCCCGAGCAACCACGGCGGGTGGACGTCTTCCACGCCGTGACCTACCTGGAGCGGACGGAGAGCCTGTCCGCCCGTCAGATAGCGGAGCGTGTCGGGGTTTCCTCCCGCACGGTCGTCCGCATCCGAGGAAAGCTGAGAGAGGGTGTGCCGTATGGGATTCGGGTCCAGCGGTAGCGGAAGCCGGGAGCCGGTCAAGACGGTGGCCAAGCCGAGACGGGCGAGGAACACGAATCGTCAGGGCGCCGGCTTTGAGTTGATGATCATGCGGGACCTGACCCGGTACGGGTACATCGCGCACCGGTCCTCGGGGTCCCGGGGTGCGGTGGACGTCGTGGCCGTCGGGGCGGAGACAACGCTCTGGATCCAGGCCAAGATCACCGCCACCGTCATCCCTCCCGAGGAGCGCCGGTCCGTGATCGATCTGGCCGAGCGGGTGGGGGCGTCGGCAATACCGATGTCCGCGTACCGGGACAGGGGCGTCGTCCGCTACCGGTTCCTCACCGGGTACGGGCCGGCGGACTGGTTGCCGTGGGAACCGGAGCCGCTGCGGTTCGCGCTCTGCGGACACACGGCGTGCGCGCACACGATGGGGTGGCACGACGCGCACGGATGCTGGTCCGCAGCGGACACGGCGGCGTGCGCGTGTCCGGGGTTCCGACTCGCTAACTGAAACGGTTGACACTGGGGTGTCGTGACTGTCACTATGGACAGGCACGGCACCCCAGTGTCGTGTCTGACAGGAAGTGGGAAGAGATGGACCGGGAACAGATCAGGGCCGTCGCACTGGACAACGCGTGTCGACTGGCCGCCGCCGGCCACCTGTACGTCGGGGACACGGACATCCGCACGCAGGCCTCCATCCTGGAGGCGGCCGGCCGGTTCGAGGCGTGGCTGACACGGGACACGGGCACGGACACGGACACGGACACGGCGGAGGACACGGGCACCGTCGCGTGCTCGGGGTGCGAGCACGCCCCGCACATCGGCCGGTGCCCGCAGTTCTTGAAGGGTCCGTTCGGTCCGTGGCGGTGCGCCTGCGACCTGGACACGCCGGCGGACACGGTCACCGCGTGCGGGTGGAACCCGGGCACACCTGGACCCAATTGTGACTGGGACCGTGCCTGCCCCGAGCACGGCGCGTCGGCCGCCGCCATGGGCGTGCCCGCCCCGAGCACGGACACGGACACGGGCACGGACACGGGCACGGACACGGGCACGGACACGATCCTGAGTGACTGGGACATGTGCCCGTGCGGGCACGCGGGAGCCTGGCACAGTAACGACGCGTACGGGTGTCAGGGTGCGCACGGGCACCGGCCGTGCGGGTGCTTGAAGAGCGGCACGCTCGTGGCGTTCGGCAAGCTCCCGGAAATTCCGGACACGGACACGGACCTCCTGCTGTGCGCCGGGCACGCGCGCGGACAGAACTTCCGCGACGGGTGCCAGCACGTCCGCGGTGACCACGACGAAAACGGGTACGGGTGCCGGGTCACCGTGGGCGACCGCGAGGTATGCCCGTGCACGCGCGCAGGGGGCAACTGATGTGGCGTCCACCGCGGGGACTGGACGCACTCAAGTGGGTGTCCATGGCGTGCGCGATCGTCTTCACAGCCAAGGCCGAGCACGACTTGGCAATGGCCATTCCCGGCATGGACCCGTTCGTGGCCGCCGCCGTCCCCGGAGCGCTGGACGCGTACGTGGTGCGCGCCCTCCAGCGGAACCGGGAGGTGCTCGTGGCGGTGGCCGCCATGATCTCCGTCAACGCCGCCTCGCACCTGGAGGCGGCCGACTTGATCGATATGAACTGGAAACTCATTACGGCTGTGTCCGCCATCGCACCGCTCGTGCTCTGGCGTGTCCACTCCCTCCGGGACCCGGGCACGTGGCGGGAGCGGAAGCTGTGGGGCGTGGACACGGGCACAGACACGGTCACGGGCGTTCCCGCCCTGGACTACGCCGACCAGACGGACACGAGCACGGGCACGGGCACGGACACGAGCACGGGCACGCCTGCGGACACGGTCACGTGTGACTGGTGTGGCTGGACACAGTGCCCGGCCGCCCACCTGGAGCACCACAAGGAGCACGCGTGCACGGAGCGGTTCAGGCACACGGACACGGCCCCGAGCACGGTCCCGGACACGGCCCCGAGCACGGTCCCGGACACGCTCACCGAGGCGGACACGGACTTCCTGGCCGAGCACGCGGAGCGGACACGCTCCCTCTTCAAGGACTGGCCCGTGCCCGCGGCTGCGCCCCGTAACGGTGTGTCCGTGCGCGTGCCCGCTTCGGTCCCGATGGTGTCGTACCACCCGGGTACGGACCGCGTGGAGCCGTACGAGCACACCCCGAGCACGGACACGGACACGAGCACGCCCGTGCTCACCGCCGTGCCTCCGCTCCCCGAGCAGTACCCGGGCACGCCGACGGACACGGGTACGGACACGGCCCCGGACACGAGCACGCGCAACCGTGAGCACGTGTCCGCCGGCCGGATCCTCGCGTCGGACACGGCGCACATGGACACGGCGCGCGACGTCTTCACCAAGCACGGAGGCGGTGACGGCATCGTGCGCGCCATGAAGTCGGGCATCGGTTCGGGCACGGCACGGGCACAGCGGCTGACCGCGGCGTGCAAGCACGAGCACGCCGAGGGGTGGCTGTGACGTCGATACGGGCGTCCCGTCACGCAACACGATGGGACGCCCGGGTCGTCGGAGGAGGACCGCAAGGGACGTGGGCCACCTCCTGTGTCGCGGACGGATGCAACTGGAAACGGTACGGGTTCTACGACCCGAGCGAACCGGAGGCGGAGGCCGACGCGATAGGCGGCGCCATGGAGCTCGGGTCAGCACACGAACGCAAGCACAATCACTGAACCGTGGGGACGGTACGAAATGAACTGGTGGACAGCTGCGCCGACCATGGGGTCCTGCGCACTCGGCATTGCGCTTTTGCTCGGGATCCTGGCCGAATGGTGGCCGGGTCTCGGAGCCTTCCAGGGGTCGAAGAAAGGGAAGAGCGGCGTCAAGGACGCCATCCTCACCCTGGCCCCCCTGGCCCTGTCCTACTGCTACGGAATGCTGGTCATTCTCGGTGTCGGCGGACTGGTCGGGTGGCTGGCCAATTTCACCTTGTGGGGCGTCGGGTGGGTCGGTGACGGCGCACTCATCTGGGGCGTGGGCGGCACCCGGGCGAACATCGGTCTCGGCGGACAGCGCATGGTCCTGACCAACGGCGGATTGATGGTCATGCTCGTGGCCACGTTCGTCATCCTCGCCATCCGCAGGCGGCCCAAGACATCCGCGTGGACCGTCCGGTGCATCAACCGGGGCGTGCTCTGCGGCATCCTCACCGGCACCGTGGCCTCCATCAGCGCCGCCATGGCCATCCCTCTTGCCTCCGCGGTGAACGCAGCCGGCCAGTGGTTCCCGGGCGGCGCAGCATGACGCGGAAGAGGTCCCAGGGTGGGCACCGACGGGCCGTCAAGCGCACGCAGGCAGACGCCCGGCGACGACGCATCGACCTGCGTCGCTCCGCCGAGGAGCGCGAGGCGTGCCAGGCGCCCGGCCCGTGTCCGTGCCCCGGCTGCGTGCCGGAAGAGGAAGGGCCGTGAACCGGCCCCGGGTGCGGCCCCCGTGGCGGTGGCGGTGGGGGCGGGTCCTCCTCTTCCTGGCCAAAGTCGCCGGCTGGTGGGTCCTCCTCCGGTGGGCCCCGGTGCTCGGTATCCCGTGCGCTCTGTGGATCGCGATGCAGATACGTGCACTGCCCAACGAACCACTCCCCTCCCCCACCGTCGCCCCCCTCTCGGGGGAGATCGTCGCAGGTCACCGAGTTGAGAAGAGGTACGGCAATGCGCAGACTACGTTCCATCCTGGCCCGGGTGAGCGGTGCGAGGTTCGCCGTTGAGCCCGTCTACTGGTGTGCGCCCTGCGCCTGCGCGCACCCGCTTCCGCTCCACGGCTGATTGACACTGGAGTGTCTGTCCTGTCATGATGACGGGGCAGGCACTCCAGCCATGTAAGGGGACGGAATGAGCAAGGAACAGCGGCGGGACCTGGCCCGGTACGCGATACTCTCCGGGGCGTATCTGGCGCTCGCATCCATCGCAGGTCTCTACCTCCTGGAGGCGGCGCTCTCCCCGGCCGTCACCGTGGACGTCGTCGCGCACGGGATCATGTTCCTGATCCTCCTCGGGGGGCTCTGGTGGGCGGTCGGCGAGTTGCTGGAGTCGGCGCGCCCGACTCGTCCCGACGTGGCCGGTAAGGCACCGGAGCCACCAGGAGCATGACCCGCTAACCTGGGGACGCATCCGTCCCCACGGTGCATCAGAGAGCCCGTCCGTATCAGCTACGGACGGGCTCTCTGTCAGTATGCTGTCATGAAGTCGACATGACAGAAGGGGGACGGAAATGGCGACACCGATGACACCGGACCAGTACATCAGGGCGCTCCGGAATGAGGGGGTGCGCGTCGAGGGAATGATCGGCTGGCGGACCCACAACCGGAACCACAAAGGGGCGTGGGGTCCCGTCAACGGGGTCCTGATCCACCACACCGCCGGCGTCTCCAAGACCATGGACACCTTTGTGCGGAACGGGACGACCGCCCTCCCCGGCCCGCTGTGCCACGGCCTGGCTACCAAGGCCGGACGCGTCGTCATCCCCGGATACGGGCGCACGAACCACGCCGGCCTGATCGCAGCGAACGCGCTGAACTCCCTGATCGCCGAGGACGGGAAGCACCCCAAGCCGGGCCCCGACTCGGTGGACGGGAACAGCCGGCTCTACGGCCTGGAGATCGAGAACAAGGGGGACGGGAAGGACCCGTACCCGGCCGACCAGTACGACCAGTCCGTCCGGTGGGCCGCAGCTGTCTGCCGGTTCCACAAGTGGACGGCCGAATCCGTCGCGGGCCACAAGGAGGTGACGGGGCGGAAGATCGACCCGTCCTTCCCCATGGGCCGGTTCCGCAGCGACGTGGCCGAGCGGCTGGCGTACGGCCCCTCCTGGTCCCCCGGCGACACGACCGAGCCCACTACCCCGACCACGCCCACCACCCCGACCAAGCCGGCGCCGACCACGCCCGGCACTGGAGTGCCCGACATGCGGCTGACACAGCTGTCCCGCCCCGAGTCCCTCACCATCCCGGCCGGCGCGGACCGGATGGTGTACTTCACCACGGACATCCGCGACGACCCCAACGAGCACGGGGAGGGCGGGTACACGCTCCTGTCCTCCGCGTCCGTGTACACGGGAACCGTGTCCGTCTGGATACCGGCCACCGGAGCGGGCGCACCGGTGCGCATCGGCGTGCTGGCCGTCCAGGAACTGGCCGACGCCACCAACTCCACCTCCTCCACGGCCGACGTGTTCACGCAGGCGGAGGCGTACGTGGCCAACGTGTCCATGACCGGCTTCCTTCCGGCGGGGCGGAAGCTGAAGGTGACCCTGCGGAACAACGGAGACCAGCCGGTCACCGTGCCCCGGGTGGACCTCCGCCTCCTCTCCGCGGCCGAGTAGCGGCGTGCCTCCGCTGGAGGAGCCGAGTGTGGGGGAGATGATCCGGACACTTGGCTCCAAGGTGGATCTCACCAACGCGGCGCTGGCCCGGCTGGAGGGCGCGTCCCACACCTATGTCACGCAGGAACAGCGGACGGCGGACCAGTTGCTGGCGGCCGAGCGTGAGAGCCGCCAGAACGAGCAGATACGAGACCTGCGGGAAGCGCAGACGTCGCGTACCCGCATCATGATCACGTCCATTGCGGGCCCCCTCCTGGTGGCTCTGCTCGTGTGGCTGATTACGAAAGGGACGACGTGACCGGGACCCGGCGCAGCGCATGGGCGTTCTGGATAGCGATGGTTGCCGTGTGCGTGGCCATCGCCTACGGCATAGTCCAGGTCCGCCAGGTCTCGGAGTCCCTGGACTCCGCACGGGCCGACCGTGACGCACTCGCGCAACAGGTGCGTGAACTCGGGGGTGTGCCCACCGCAGGGCCCAAGGGCGAGACGGGGACCGACGGGGACCGGGGGCCGCAGGGTCCTCCCGGTCCGACGGGGCAGGCCGGATCCGACGGGGACACCGGCCGGGACGGAGAGGACGGGTCCGACGGAGATGACGGAACGCCAGGTACCCCCGGAGCTACAGGCGCTGCGGGACCAGTGGGACAGCCGGGCAAGGACGGTGCGCCGGGCAAGGACGGAGTGGCAGGAGCGAACGGCCAGGATGGCGCGCCGGGCGCCGTGGGCCCTAGCGGTCCGCCTGGCCCCGCGGGGGACACGGGCCCTTCGGGTCCTCCTGGACCTCCGGGACCGAAGGGTGACCCGGGCCAGGCAGGAGACTCCGTGATGTGCCCGGACGGGTATACCCCTACTACGGTCCAGTGGCTCGGGGAGACGTACGTGATGTGCAAGGAGGCGGCGTGAGCAGCGGTGAGGGTGAACAGCTGGAGTTCGGCGAGACCTACCCGTGGACCCGGGGAGAGGGGGAGTCGTCGCCGGCGTACGCAGCGTTCCGGGAGTACATGCTCCTCGGGGCCGAAAACCGGTCGTTGGACGAGACGGTCCGCGTCGTCGGCAAGTCGCGCTCACTGTTGTCGCGGTGGTCCCAGAAATTCGACTGGGTAGGACGCGCCTCCGCGTACGACACGTACATGACGACTGCCCGGGTGGACGGGGAGGCCGACGCGTACAGCCGGGTGCGGAACCGGCACCTGGACGTGGCGGAAAAGCTGCTCGATCACCTGGCCGAATCCATGCTGCTCTGGAAGCCGGGGCACGACCCGTCGATCCGCTGGACGTCCGCGTTCACCGCGGCGGCCAAGGTGCAGCAGACGGCGTTGACGCTCAAGGAGAACTTGTCCCGCACCGATGAAGAGGCCGTGAACAGGATCCTGGACATCATGGCGAGGAAGGCCGAGTCGGAGTGAGCCTGACCCGGGCGCAGTTGCTCAAGCTGTCCCCCGCGGACCTGGCCCGGGTACTGGAAGTCGCCGAGCGCATCGAACAGGACATGGACAACGGCAAGGTGCCGTGGCTGTGCGACCGCCCCGACTGCGACGGGACCCCGCACCCGGGGCGCCGGGGCAAGCACGCGCGTGCGGCGCAGCGCTGGCCCGACCCGGCCGCCGTCTCCTACGACGTCTGGTTCCTGTGCGCCGGGCGCGGGTTCGGCAAGACACGGTGCGGGGCGGAATGGTCGATCGATCAGGCGAGCAAGTACCCGCGCGGCGCACTGGTCGGCGCCACCGCAGCGGACACCCGGGACATCATGGTGGAGGGGGAGTCCGGCATCCTCGCCTGCGCCCCGGCCACGTTCCGCCCCGTGTACGAACCGTCGAAACGAAAGCTGACCTACCCCAACGGCGCTATCCAGATGCTGTACTCCGCGGACGAACCGGACCGGCTCCGCGGACCGCAGCACCACTACGGGTGGGCGGACGAGACGGCGGCGTGGCGGCGCATCCAGTACGCGTGGGACATGCTCCAGATGGGGATGCGGCTCGGGGACCACCCGCAAGTCTGCGTCACGACCACGCCCCGTCCGCTCCCCCTGATCAAAGAACTGATCAAGAGCCCGACGACCGTCGTCGTCCGCGGCTCTACCTATGACAACCTCGCGAACCTCGCGCCGACGTTCCGCCGTACCGTCGTGGAGAAATACGAGGGAACGACGCTCGGCCGCCAGGAACTGAACGCGGACGTCCTGGAAGACCTCCCCGGCGCGCTCCTCCAGCGCTCCGTCCTGGAACGCAACCGGGTCGATACCGCTCCGTCCGCCACCCTCTTCAAGGTCGTATCCATGGACCCGGCCGGTACCGGGCTCGGGGATGAAACCGGTCTCGTGGCCGGCGTCGTCGGCGCGGACCGGCACCTCTACGTCACGCACGACCACTCGGCCAAAATGTCCCCGCACAAGTCGGCGCACGCCGCATGGGATCTCGTGGAGGAGACCGGCGCGGACCTCCTGGTGTATGAAGACAATTTCGGCAAGGGGTGGGTTAAGGAAGTCTTGACCAAGGTGTGGCGGGAGCGGTGGCTCCGGGAGTGGAAGGCGCAGAATCCCGACGCCACCGCGGAGGAGACACCGGAGGAGCACGAGGCACCGCCGGCGCCCCTGGACGAGATCCACGCCAGCGCCGGGAAGCAACTGCGGGCGCAGCCCACCGTCATGCGCCACGAGCAAGGGACGATTCACCACGTCGGCGTCCTCGGGAAACTGGAGGACCAGTACACGACCTGGATCCAGGAGGAGGCGCCGTCCAAGAGCCCCGACCGGGTGGACGCGGCCGTGCACCTGGACGCCTACGTGGCCAAGAGGTTCGGCCGTGCTGCTGTCGCAGCAGCCCTCCCGCATGACAGGCTTGCGTCACTCGGGTCGAAAGGTCGTGGATGATGTCACCTATGGACCTCCTCGCGCTCGTGCTCACGCTCCTCGCAACAGCCCGCGTCACCCGTCTAGTCACGGAGGACACCCTCCTGGACCCGCCCCGCACATGGGCGTTGGGGAAGCTTCTGGCCCGGAACCCCGACCACAAGGTGGCCTATCTCCTCACCTGCCCGTGGTGCGTATCCGTCTACATAGGCACCGCAGCCGCTGCGGCGTGGTGGGCGTGGGGCGACACCCGCATATTCACGGCCGCAGCCGCTGCGCTCGCAGCCTCATACGTCGCGGGATTCCTCGCGGGGAAGGAATAGTCCATGGCGATATTCAAGCGGGCGCGGAAGGACCGGTCGGACCAGACTCCGCCGCCCAAGGCGGTACTGGCCGCCGCCATCCCCCTCTCCGGACCGGAGGCCTTGAAGGGCGTGGCGGCGCGTCAGACGGCCGAGCAATGGCAGACGGACGCCTGGTACTACTACGACGTCGTGGGGGAGATGCAGACTCCCATCTCCCACATAGCCAACGCCGTCTCCAAGGCGGACCTCTTCGGGGCCGAGACCGACCCGCAGACGGGACTGATCACCGGGCCCACCGACGACGCACGGGCGCAGCTGGCCGCCTCGCTCTGCCTTGGCGGCATCGGCCGACGGGCGCAGCTCCAATACTTCCTTGCCGTGTGCTGGCTGGTCCCCGGAGAGGCCTACGTCATCATCCGGGGCCGGGGCGTCCGGGACGGGAAGGCGCAGCCGGACGAATGGCTGGTCCTGTCCAACAAGCGGGTGACGGTCAAGGGGAAGGCCTGGACGTACCAGGACCCGATCACCCTGGAGTGGGTCACGCTCGGGTCCACGGACCGCATGATCCGTGTCTGGTCCCCGCACCCCGAGGACCAGTCCAAGGCGAACACGTCGATCCGGTCGGCGCTCCCCGTCCTGCGGGAGATCGAGAAAGCGTCGATGAACCTCTCCTCCGTCCTGGACTCCCGCATTGCCACGGCCGGGATGCACGCCATTCCGCAGGAGGTGGACCTCCCCCTCACCGGGGACAACACCTCCGCGGCCGAGGAGTTCTCCGACATGCTCCTGCGCGCAGCGTCGGCCGGCATCGCCAGCCCCGGCACCGCGGCGGCGCAGGTGCCCGTCATCCTGTCCATGCCGGGTGAGCTGATCGACGCTTTCGTGAAAGGCCGGATCACCCCGGACACCGCCATGGACCAGACCGTGATCGACCTCCGACGTGACGACCTGTCACGCCTGGCCGCAGCACTCCCCATGCCCAAATCGGTGGCGGAGGGTTCGCAGGCCGAGTCCAACCACTGGAGCGCCTGGCAGGTGGAGGAGGAGACGTACAAAGTCTGGATCGAGCCCCTCCTTGACCGGGTCGGAGACGCCTTTACCGAGTTCTGGTACCGCCCCGTACTGGCCGCCATGGGCGTACAGAACGTGGAGCGCCACACGCTCGCATGGGACACGACCGGCATCGTGGCGCGCCCCGACGCTACCGAGGACCTGAACTACCTGTATGAGAACGGCCTGGTGAGCGACGACTACCGGCGCCAGGAGAGCGGCATCCCGGACGACGCCATCCCGTCGGAGGAGGAAACGCAGCTGCGCCGACTGGAGCGCGTCGTGATGGGCGCCCCGACCCTGGCGGCCGACCCGGAGATCGGACGGCGCCTCTTCGGGTTCGAGGTAGCGCCGGCCGCTGCGGGTGTGGACCCGGAGGCGGCCGACGTCTCCGCCGGCAACGAGCTGGAGCCGGCCGGGGCTCGAGACTCCGGGGCTCGAGACTCCGGGGCTCGAGAGATTCCGTCGCAGCGCACCGAGCCCGACGCGGAGGACGTCCCCAACGGACTGGTGGCGGCGGCGGAGCTCATCGTGTTCGACGCGCTCTCGCGCGCCGGGGGCCGCCTCCTTACCCGGGAGCACCGTGGCCAGTACGGGACGACACCGAAGCACGAGTTGCACACCGTCATTCAGGCGGCGGCCGGTGACGTGGACCGGCTGATGGGCGACTCCTTCCTATGGGCGGATCGCGTCGCCGACTCCTTCGGGGTGGACAGCGCGCGTTTCGGTAACGCGCTGCGGACGCACGTCCGGTACTGCCTCCGGGCACGGGCCGCACACGACCGCGGAGCCCTTGTCCGGGCACTCCGGGACTGGACGTCGGCGTGACCACGCCTCCGGGGTCGGACCCGATGCTCCCGGCACGGCTGCGCGCGCTGTCCGTCATCACGGACGGGGAGCGGCGCACCGGCCGTGCCTGGTTCCGCAGCGCCCGGGAGTTCCTGGACCGGGTCCGCGGTGACGTGCGCCGGGACGGAGGCGTGGACCCGAGCCGGGTCAGCGATCACCAGGAGTTCTGGACGGACGCGGTGAACGTCACCGTGGTGCCCACCGTCGCCGAGACGCTGCGCCGGGTCATGCGCCGGGTGTCGGGCAACGCACCCGCCCCGTCTGACCCTTGGGTGTCAGACTTCCTGAACGACGCGGGCAACCGGATGGTGCGCCTCCCGGATGAGGTCTACGCCCTGATCGTCGCGGAGGTGGAGCGCGGGATCCAGAACGGGGACGCCCTGCCCACCGTCGCGCAGGCCGTTGACCGGGTACTTTCCGTCTCCGGCTCGGAGAGGTGGCACGGGCGTGCCCGGACGGTGGCACGCACTGAAACGCTGGCCGCCGTGAACGCCGGAGCCTTCCGGTCGGCAGAGCTGGAGGCGCAAGCACGGGGCGACGTCGCGCCGTTCAAGGTGTGGCTGGCAACCGACGACGCACGGACGCGTAAGACGCATCGGGAGGCCGACGGGCAACGCACGCTGCTCCGTGAGCCGTTCCGTGTCGGCACGGCTTCGCTGCTCTACCCGGGGGACCCCCACGGCCCGGCGCAGGAAGTCATCAACTGCCGGTGCACCATCCTCCCAATCGTGCTCGGTGAGACCATCGACTGGACTGACAGGCAGTACCGAGAGGGGACGACATGACAAGCACCGAAGAGACCATCGCGCAGCGCTTCCACGAAGCGTACGAAGAGCTGGCACCGGACCACGGGTACGAGACGCGCGAGGCATCCCGCAAGCCGTGGGGAGACGTACCCGAACAGAACCGGGGACTCATGATCGCAGTCGTGGGCGCCCTCCTGGACGCTGGCGTGATCCGAGAGGGGGCACAGGGTGCCTAGGACGTGGAGCGCCGTACTGGCGCGCACCGGGGTGCGCACCGGGGACGGGCGGATCCTGATGGAGGGGGCCGGGTCGTCGCGCACACTGCCCCGGCCGCTGATGTACCAGCGCGAGACGGCCGACGCGCACGGCGGCGCGATCGTCGTGGGGCGGATAGAGAGCGTCCAGTTCGCCGCGGGCATGGTGACGGCCACCGGCTCCATGCTCGACTCCGCGCCGTGGGAGGTGATCGAGTCTCTGGAGGCTGGCGTCGTCGGCCCGTCGGTGGACCTGGACGATTTCGAGTACGTCATGGACGCGGACGAAAATCTGGTCCTGACCCGGTGGCGGGTGGCGGGCGCCACGCTCGTGGCCGTCCCCGCGTTCGCAGACGTGTCCCTGACGCTGGACCCCGAGCCGGCCCCCGAGATGGTGGCTGTACCGGAAGGCTACGACGACTGGAGCGCGTACACAGCGTCCGTGGCGGCGTTCGCGCTGGAGACGCAGACGGCCATGGCGGCGCCGGAGCAGCTTCCGCCGGCGGAGTGGTTCGCGCGCCCGGAACTGGACGGGGTCACCCCGTTGACCGTCACCGCGGAGGGCCGGGTGTTCGGCCACATCGCGCCGTGGGGTGAGTGCCACGTCGGCCTCCCCGGGTGCGTGACGGCCCCGAGTTCCCTGTCCAGCTACGCCTACTTCACCACGGGGGAGCAGCGCGTCCAGGGCGGCGGGTCGGTGGCCGTGGGGACGCTCGTGACGGGACCGCGCCACGCGGACCCGCAGCTGGCGTTCCAGGCGGCGGCGGCGCACTACGACGACTTGGACTCCGCGGTGGCACGCGTGATGGCCGGGGAGGACGAGCACGGCGTATGGGTGGCCGGCTGGATGCTCCCCGACGCGAACCCGGTCAGGGTGGAGCAATTCATGGCGTCCCCGGTGTCGGGCGACTGGCGCCGCATCGGCGGGTCCCTGGAGCTGATCGCCGTGTGCTCGGTGAACGCGCCGGGGTTCCCGGTGCCACGGGCGCGCGTGGCGTTCTCCAACGGGGAGCAGCGCGCTTTGGTCGGGTCGTTCGGCGTGACGGCGCAGCGGGGCGAATACCCGGGCCCGGAGCGAGCGGGGACGTACGCAGCATGGACGGAGGCGCAGGCGCGTTGGGCGCAGGCGTCATGGAACAACCAGGAGAGGGCGGGAGTCTGATGGCGTGTGGAGGGTGCGGGGCGCGCAGGGCGCAGCGTGCGGGCGCGGCGGCGGGCACGGTGACCAAGTACCGGATCACGTGGGGTGACGGTTCCACGTCCGTGGAGGACAGCGTTCCGGCCGCCCGGCTGGCCATGGGCAAGCAAAGTGACGCTGCGAAGCGCAAGGGCATGAGGATGACGGCGTTCGCGTCCTGACGCCCCGGTGTCCGATTCGGGAGGGGCCGTCCGTATCTAGGGCGGTCCCTCCCACGATGTCGTTTCCGCAGGTCAGAGACCACTAGTCACTATAGACAGCAGTACCTGTTAACGCCAGGATACGAGTCTCGTATAAGCCGTTAACGGATCGTGCTGTCTATCCCGTCTAGTCACGGAGCGTCACCGATTCCGATGCCCCTCCCGGCCCGGCGCACTGTGCCGTAGCATGACAACCGCACCGGAGCGTGGCTGTGGGCCCGCCGGCGAGTGAACGCACCTCACCCGACGATGCCCACGGAGGCAGTCATGGCACCCCGATACCGCTCCCACTCCCTGATAGGTCAGGTGGCGCGTGACGCAGCGGCCAAGCGCGTCGGTCTGTTCGCGGAGGCCGAGCCCGTCACCCCGGCCCCGGTGGACCTTTCCACCCTCACCGATGACGACCTGAACGCCCGCTACGCCACGGCGCGTGAGCGTGGCCAGGCACTGGCGGCCAAGCCGGCTGCGGAGTTCTCCGCGGAGGAGCTGGCCGAGTTCAACCAGCTGGCCGAGGACGTCACGGCGCTCAACACCGAGATCCACACGCGCGAGATCCGGGCGGAGCATTTCGCCACCACGGCGGCGCAGTTCAACGCCCTCCCGGACCGCACGCCCGCCCCGGCCGCCGAGGCCGTCACCCCGGCCGCAGCCGAGCCCGTGGCACCCGCCGCCGCCCCGGCCGTCCCGGAGGTCCCGTCCGTCACCGCCATGGCGCAGGGCGCGCCCGTCGCCCCGGAGGTCCCCGCGACGCCGGCGCGCACCGGGGACACGTTCGCCATTCGGCTCAACTCGGATGCGGCCGGCGTCCTGGACCGGAAGGTGGGCGAGGAGGCCACCGTCCTGGACCTGACCAAGGCGGCGTTGAAGGTGTTCGGTCAGTTCGGCCGGGCCGGCGGCGGCGCCGGACAGCGCACCCGTCGCGCACTCGGCCAGTTCTCCCGCAACCGCGGCGAGGCGCTCACCCTTCCGGGCAACGAGTCGGGCGACTACAACACGGTCAAGCACGCCCGCGACCAGCGCCGCCTCTCCGGCGGCTCCCTGATGAAGACGTGGACCGACTCCGTCAAGGGGCTGGCAGAGGGTCAGCTGGAGTCGCTCACCGCCGCCGCCGGGTGGTGCGCCCCGTCGGAGACCGACTACTCCATCTGCTCCCTGTGGGACCTGGACGGGATCTTCGACGCGCCGACCGTCTCCGCGCCCCGGGGCGGGATCAACTACACTAACGACGTCTCGTGGGCTGCGATCAACGACGCGGCGATCACGTCGTACACCCGGCTGACAGAAGCGCAGGTCATCGCCGGGACCACCAAGAACTGCACCGAGCTCCCCTGCCCGGAGTTCACGGACCGTCGCCTGGACGTGGCCGTCACGTGCATCACCGGATCGTTCCTCCAGTCGCAAGGCTACCCGGAGGTGGTGTCCACCTGGACCGACGGCCTCCTGACCCGCCACGGCTACTCGATCAATGAGGACATCATTGGTCAGGTGGTCACGCAGGCCGGAACCGCCATCGTGCTCCCGGGCCAGGGCGCCGTTGCCCCCGGCTCCACCCCCGACACGAGCGCGACCGCTGCGATCCTCGCCGGTATCGAGATCGCTGCAATCGACATGCGTGAACGCGAGAACATGTCGTTCGGCCAGACGCTGGAAGTCGTCCTCCCCCGGTGGGTCCTCGCGCAGTTCCGTGCGGACATCAGCCGGCGCAACGCCTGGTACGCCGACCCGTTCACCCTGACTGAGCAGACGGTCGTCTCGTGGTTCACGGCACGCAACGTGCGTCCGCAGTTCGTCCGCGGATGGCAGGACGCTCAGTCCGGTCTCGCCGGCGGCCCCGGGGACATCGTGGCGCCGATCACCCCGATCACGTCGCTCCCGTCCACGGTCAACTTCCTGATCTACCCGGCCGGGTCGGTCGTCGTGGCCCGAGAGGACGTGGTCACCCTGACCAACGTCTACGACTCCACGAACCTGTCCCAGAACCTGTACACGGCCCTCTTCACCGAAGAGGCGTTCGCGCCGATCTTCCCGTGCGGCGAACTCCGTCAGTACACGGTCAACGCCTGCCCGTCGGGTGCGACCGGTGCGCAGGTCTACACGTCCTGCGCCGCCCCGGCCGCTGCGGCGTAACCCCTCCCGGACCGGGGCCGGTCCGTCGTCCATGCGGACCGGCCCCCTACACCCTGGAAGGGGGCAGACATGGCAACCACGATGATCCAGAACCGTCAGCTTGTCCCGTCCGTGCCTCCGGGCCCCCGGCGCTACGGGCTGTTCGACGCGGCCACCGTGACGGACGGCCTGGACGCGCGCGCCATCGCTGCGGGCATCCAGTTCCCCGAGCTGGACTGCGGCCCGGCGCTCGCCGAGTACGACGCGAACTGTGTGACGCACCCGGAGAAGGAGTTCCACGAGGGACTCGGGTACACGGGCGGTGACCCGTACTGGCTGTACACCCTTCAGCGTTGCGGGACCGTCGGCCGCACCCCGGCGGAGGTGGCCGACTCCGTACGGCGCACCCTGGCCGGCGGAGAGCAGACCGCGGTGGAGTCGATCGTCTGGACCGGTGGAGGGTTCGCCACGGACCCGGCGCTCACCACGGCGGCCGACGTCGTCACCGTCACCCCGGCCGCACCGGGAGCGGGCGCAGCACTGGCCGCCCTGGAGGCGTCGTTCTATGCCGAGTACGGCTATCAGGGCACCGTCCACGTCAGCATGACGGCATACGCCGCCCTGGCCGACTACGTGGACCGCACCGGGGGCGCGGGTGTCCTGACAACCGAACTCGGCTCCAAGATGGCGTACGGCGCCGGATACGGGGTCACGGGTCCTCTCGGTGTTGCCCCGGCCGCCGGGTTCGTGTGGGCGTTTATGACGCCCAACGTGACGGTGCGCCGTTCCGAGATCATCGCGCCCGATGTTGTCCAGACCCTGGACCGGGCCGTGAACCAGTTCAACGCGCTGGCCGAGCGTGTCTACCTCCACACCTGGACGTGCGACGTCGTGCACGCCGTCCAGATCCCCGTAGCGGCGCCGCAGAGCAGCGCCGCACCGACCCTGGAGCCGTGAGATGGCAGAGCGAGACGGGTGGGCCACGGTCCCCCACGAGCGGGGCGAGGCGCAGACGGTGGCGCGCGCTCTGCTCAACCAGGCCGACAATCCGCGTGACGTGGTGTACCTCGCCGGTCAGAACGCGTTCTCCGTGCCCGACGCGGTGGCGGAGTCGTACCGCAAGTCCGTGACGACGCCGCGGCGGCGCGCACCCAAGAAGGAGACCGAGTAATGCCCAATGTCTGTGTAGGTCTCGCGCGCGGACGCACGCTGCGCCTGACGCGACTGGACGAGTGCGGCGTCCCCCTGGAGGGGCCCGACTCGTCCTTGGTCACGGCCGGTTTCGTCCAGGTCGTGACGACGCCCGTGTACCAGGACGCGGAGGAGATCCAGGTCGTCAACGCGAACGGCCAGGCGTGCATCGACGACCAGGCGGACCCGGCGCTCCGGTGGCTCACCACGGCAATCACGCTGTGCAACATCAACCCGGCCGCCATCAACATCCTGACCGGTGACCCCATGGTGTCGGATGACGCGACGCCGACGGCCAACACGGTCGGGTTCCGCATCGACCAGGCCGTGACGGGCACCGCGTCGTTCGCGCTGGAGGTCTGGTCCGGCGTCCCCGGCCAGACGTGCGGTGTCGGGGGAAGCGAACAGTTCGGGTACTGGTTGTATCCGTTCGTCGTCCAGGGTCAGTGGGGTGAGTGGACCGTCGGCAACTCGGGTCTGACGCTGGCCATCACGGCGCGTACCGCCGGCGGCTCCGGGTGGGGTGTCGGTCCGTACGACATTCGCCGGGACTCCACGACTCCGGCGACGCTGGAGCCCCTCCTCTCCCCGATCACGGCTACGCAGCACATGCATTTCGAGACGACGACCGCCCCGATCCCGGTTGCCTCCTGCGACCCGGTGGCGCTCCCGGCCGCATAGGCTGTTCGGACCCCGCTCCCGTCTCGCGCGACAGGAGCGGGGTCCCATCCGAGAGGGGACGGAATGGCGCTCTGCGCATGGACGATCAACACGGCGTGTGTCCCGGAGTGGGACAGCTACACGGAGGAACAGCAGGAGACGGCCGCCGAGTGGGCCACGGGGATTCTGGATGCCCTGACCGGGCGCCAGTTCGCACAGTGCCCGGTAGTCATCCGCCCGTGCGGGAGCGCCTGCGGGCGCCACGGCGGGTACCTCACGTTCCCGGTGGACAGCGCCGCGTCCTCCGGGCTCGGGGCGCCCTGGATGGTGCCGTACATCGGGCCGGGCGGCGTGTGGCGCAACTGCGCCTGCGGGGGGACGTGCTCGTGCCGGGCCCGGTATGAGGCGCGCCTGCCCGGTCCGGTGGCGGAACTCCTGGAGGTGAAGGTGGGAGGTGTCGTTCTGGACCCCGCCCTCTACCGCCTGGACCAGGACGGGACCGGCCCCGTTCTCGTCCGCCTGGACGGCCAGCCGTGGCCGGCGTGCCAGGACCTGGAGGCCGCGGACACCGAGCCTGACACGTGGTCGGTGCAGTACCGGCCGGGCCAGCCGCTCCCGGTCATCGGTTCCATCGCAGCCGGGGAGTTGGCCGGGGAGTTCGCCAAGGCCTGCGCCGGGGCGGCCGGCTGCGCCCTCCCGCAACAGCTGGTGTCGCTCTCCCGCAACGGGGTGGACGTCCAGGTCGTGGACCCGACCACCGTGCTGGAGAACGGGCTCACCGGCCTCCCGAACGTGGACCTCTTCATCCGGGCCGTGAATCCGCAGCGGCTCCAGCGCCGTTCCCGGGTGCTGTCCCCTGATCTCCTCCCGCCCCGCCGGGTGGTGGGGTCGTGACCCCGATCGAGACGGCGCAGGTCCTTTTGGCCTGCCTGAAAACGCGCCTGGACGGTGGCCCGAAACCGATTGCCGACGAACACGTCTGCCTCCGGTTCGGCCAGGAGGTCAACCCCTCACTGGGGACCGGCGTGGACGAGTGCTGCACCGGCCTGGCATGGGTGCGCGTCGTCGCCGTGAGGGGCCTGGACGACCCCTCCGACCCGGTGCGCAACGTGTGCACGACGACACAGCGCCGCCTCACCCTGGAGATGGGGACCGCCCGGTGCATCCCGTTCGGGACCGTGGAGGCGCCGCCCACGTGCGACCAGTGGACGGAGGCCGCCCTCCAGATGGACGCCGACCATCAGGCGATGGAGGCCGCCATATGTTGCTTTATCGACGCGGTGGAGGCGATGCCGTTCGCGCCCTTCAACGTGGCGGTGACGGACTACCAGCCGTTCGGCCCGGACGGCAACTGCCTCCGGGGGACGCTCCAGCTGACCATCGACTACGACTGTGGGTGTGGATCATGACGAGTGTGCGGGCGCTGCGGGCGCACGACGACAAGCTGACCGGCGACGTGTACGAGACGACCCGGGCGCGCGCCGAATCGCTGGCCGCTGCCGGACTGGTGGAGGTGGTCAAGGGTGGCACGCGTAAGGCTGGACCGAGCCGAACTCAATCGGACGATCAGGGGAGCAAGCCGGCGGGAGCTGGAGGCGACGGCGCGTCAGGTGGTGAACCGGGCCAAGATTCTGGCCCCCGTTGACACCGGGAGACTCCGGGCCAGTATCCGGATCGAAGCACGGAGGACACTGACCTTCCGATCCGTCTACACGGTGGGGTCGGACGTCGAGTACGCGCGCATGGTCCACGACGGGACCCGGCCGCACGTGATCCGCCCCAAGACGGCGAACGTCCTGCGGTTCCGGGTCGGTGGCCGATGGGTGTACGCCAAGGTCGTGCACCACCCCGGGACCAAGGCGCGCCCGTTCCTGGACCGGGCGGTGCGCGAGGTTGCCGGGGGCAAGGGATATGACATCCGCGGCGGATAGAGTGGTGACATGGACAACACAAAGGGCTCAAAGATGACACGCAGGGTGCGCATACCCTTCAAGGGCAAGACGCTGCGGAGTCTCCCGTTCGAGTCACACCATCTGGTCGCGCTCACCATGGCGCAGCAGCTGGCGGAGGGGCGCCGGAAGCTGGACGTCCTCCTCCGGATGCTCCTCCGTCTCCTCGGTGAGGCGGACTACGCCGTCGTGATGGACGCCTTCATGGACGGCGAGGCCGACATGAGCGACCTGACGGCGCTCCTGAACAACATCGTGGAAGCCACCAAGGCCTTGAACGAGGATCAGCCCGCCGCCCCGGCCGCCGATGTCCAGGCATAATCCCTACTCGCGTGCGCCCCTCCACATCGAACTCGGGGGAGTGTCAGTGGAGGTGGCGTACGCGCCCTCCGCGGCATGGGCCGGCGCGCTCTCCAGCGGGCACGGGCCCGTCACGCTGCTCACCGCACTCACCGATGCCGCCGCCGGGGACCGCATTCTCCACGGCCTGGTAGACGGCAGTCTCCACCTCCGGGACGTCCAGGAGGCGGCGTACGCGTTGCTGGCGGAGGCCACCCCGTACTCCTGGTGGAAGGCGGCACGTCTGCTGACCACGGCGGGCACGGACGTCATGGTCGGGAACCTCGCGCTTGCGGGCGTGGACCCCTGGAGCGTGTCGGCGTCTCAGCTGGCGTGCACCGTTTACGTCCTGATGACCCGCAACCTGGACGTCTCCAAGAAGTTCCAGATGGACGCGGAGCTGGACAATCCGCCGGCCGGGGTGGTGGACGGCTCGTGGATGAGTGACCAAGACTTTGACGCACTGGTGGCGCAGGCGCGCAACGCGCCCGGACAGGGATAGGGGAACGGCCCGTGGCATCGCAGGCAGAGATAGACCTGATCGTCGATGCGTCGAACACGCTCCCGCAGCTGTCGCGCGACTTGGACCGGATCGTCCGCGTCGCGCAGGACGGCGCGGACACCATCGACGTGGACGCCGCCCTGGCCACGGCCGAGTCCCTGGCGCAGCTGTCCGCGGACCTGGACCGGGTGGTGGCCGCTGCCGCCGACGGTGCGGATGACATCGACATAGACGCGGTGCTGGACACCACGCGCACGGTCGCGCGTCTCCAGGAGGACCTGTCCGACGTCATCGCGCGCGCGCAGAGCGGGGCGGACCAGGACCCGGTGCGGCTCGGGGGCGTTCTGGACGGTGCGGCCACGCTGCTCTCCGTACGGGACGACCTGGACGACGTGGTGCGGCGCGCGGAGGCGGCGGCCGATGACATCGACATAGACGTAGACATCGACACCGACTCGATCAGCCGGCGCCTGCGCAGACTCGTCCCCGACCTGGACGGGGTGGGCCGGTCGGTGGGCTCCCTGGCCGGGACACTCGGTCTGGTCACCGCGGGGGCAGGCGCCGCAGGCGTGGCCATTGGGGGCGTCGTCCCCATCGTGGCCGGTCTGGTCACCTCCCTGGAGAACGTGCTCCCGGCGGGAGCGCTGGCCGTCCAGGGGATGTTGGCTGTGAAGCTGGCGTCCGGCACGGTGAAGCTGGCGATGATGGGTGTGGAGGACGCCATCACGGCGGCGTTCGACCCGGACGCCGACCCCGCAGAGCTGGCCGAAGCCATGGAGAAACTGGCACCGGAGGCGCAGAAGTTCGTCAAGTCTCTGATCGGTCTGCGGAAGGAGTTCAAGGACCTCCAGCTGGACGTCCAGAACCGCCTGTTCAAGGACATGGACGGGGCGGTGAAGACGCTCAACCGGTCCGCCCTCCCGCAGCTGAGCAGCGCCCTGCGCACCACGGCCGACACGTTGAACGACATGGCCATGGGCGCGGTGAACGCCGCCGCAGAGCTGGCCGCAGACGGGACGCTCGGGAAAGCGCTGGACGGGGCCACCACGGGGCTGGAGAACCTCGTGGAGATACCCGGCCAGGCAACGACCGCGTTCGGCCAGCTGGCCGCCGCTGCGGCCCCCGCGTTCGACCGGGTGACGCAGGCCGTGGCGCGCGTCGCGGACAGCGTGGCCAAGGACCTGGACCGGGCGTTCAAGTCGGGCGCGCTGGAAGACTCCATTGACGACGCGGTGGACGCACTGGCGCAGCTGGGGCGCATCGGAGGGAACGTCCTCGGCACCCTGCGGAACGTCCTCGGAGCCGCCTCCACGGAGGGGGACGGCCTCTTCGGGACGCTCGAAAAGATCACGGGTGCACTGGAGGAGGCCACCGCCAGTGAGGGGTTCCAAGAGGCGCTCGGAGAACTGATCAAGACGGCGGGGACCCTGGCGGACAACGCGCTCCCGTTGCTGACCACGGCTCTCAGCATCCTCTCTGAAATGCTGGTCATCCTCGGTCCGCCGGCCCGGGAACTGATAGACGTCCTCGGGGACCAGCTGGGCGAGATCCTGGAGGCGGCCCGGGAGCCCTTGACGGCGCTGGCCGACGCGTTCGGCGAACTGGTCATCGCGCTGACACCCATCCTGGAGCTGGCCGGGGAACTAGTCGTCGCCCTCCTGCCGTCCCTGACCCCGCTGTTCGAGACGCTGCGGGACGTGATCATCGAGGCGTCTCCGGTAATCGAACAGTTGGCCGAAAACTTGGCTGCTCAGCTGGTCCCGATCCTGGAACGGCTCCCGGAAATCCTGGAGATCGTTCTCCCGCCGTTCGTGGAGCTGGCAAAGGAAGTCTTCCCGGTCCTCCTGGAAGCGCTGGAGGAGCTGGAACCGAGCCTGCGCGAACTCTCCACCGCCCTCGGGGATCTCCTGGTGGAGCTGGCGCCGGTCGTGGCAAAGATGATCGAACTCGGAATAGCCATCCTGGAGAAACTGTGGCCGTACGTGGGCCCCGTCCTGATCGGGCTCATATCCGGCGTGGCGGACATCCTCTCTTTCCTGGCCGGGATCATCACGGACGTGGTACTCCCGGCCCTGCGCGGGATAGCCAAGCTGGTACAAGGCGACGTCCTCGGCGCGCTCGGTGAATTCGACACCGCCATCTCCAACACCGGGGAACTGGTGGCGCGCGCGTTCAACGCAATGCTTCAAAAGGTGGGCGGCATCATGTCCGGCCTGATCACCTCCCTGACCCTGTCCGCCGCGCAGGCCGGGGACCGGCTCCACCGCGGAGTACAGAGCGGGGTCGACCGCCTCCTCCGCGAGGTGGCGTCCATTCCGCAGCGCGTCCTCGGGGCGGTGGGCAATCTCGCCGGACTCCTGTACGGCGCCGGTCAGTCGGTGATCTCCGGATTCATCAACGGGATCTCCAGTCAGATAGGCCGGATCAAGGATCTTCTCGGCGGAGTCACGGCCATGATTCCGGACTGGAAAGGCCCGGCCGAGACCGACGCCAAACTCCTGACGGAAAACGGGCGCCTGATCATGCAATCCCTGATGGACGGGTTCGAGCAATCCATGCCGGAGGTGCGCGCCATGCTCGGAGGGATCACCAGCGAAATCCCGTCCGCGGTGGCCGTGCCCGAACTCGGGGCGGGGGCCCCCGTGGTGTACGTCAGCATCGGGAATGAGGCGGTGGACCAGTACGTCACCGCACGAGTCACCCGGGTCTCCGACGACCGGGACCGGATCGCAGCACAAGGGGTGAGGTACTAATGCCGGCAGACGGGCCGTACATGGTCCTGCGGGTCAGCTGGAGCGGGTCGGCGTCCACGCGGATGACCGTCCGGCGCCGGGTCGGGACCAGCGGGGAGGGGGAGGAAATCGCCACGGACGTCCCCATCGTGGGCACCACACCCGACGGGCGCGCCGTCTTCACCGACACCACGGCGCCTACCGGCGTCACGTTCTACTACAAGCTGACCGGGAACACCGGGGCGACGACCGGATGGACGGGCCCCTACTCGATCACGGACGACGGCGCCACGTGGCTGACGGACCCGCAACGCCCATGGGCGGACCTCCGCCTGGACGCGTGCCCGCCCGGAAGCGCGCACGCCGACGCGTGCGGGAGTGCGGACCCCGCGTTCGTGTGGGGCGGATTCACCCGGAGCCTGGACCACACGGCCGACGCCGGACTGTTCGAGGTTCTGGACGCGGAGCACCCGGCCGACGTGTTCGGACGGCGGAAGTACGCCACCGGCTCCATCCGGTTCTTCACCCGCAGCCTGGACGCGATCGACCGCGTTTATGACTTGTTTACCGCCGGTGGCCCCCTGATGCTCCGGGCCCCGTCCGTCTACGGGTGGCACGACCAGTTCATCCAGCCGGGCACGCTGGAGATGACCCACATATCCCGGGACCAGCGTCGGCCGCTGCGCCAGTGGGACGTGCCGTTCACGGTCGTCGGCCAGCCGCTCGGGACCCCGCAGGGGACCGCCTGCGCGAACTGGTGTGAGGTACGGGACCGGTTCCCGACGTTCGCGGACCTGACCAGTTCCCCGGGCACGTGGTGGGACCTGGCCGACGGGACCGTACTGTGCCCCGACGGGGGTGGTGCGTAGTGCTCGCAGCCCCGGAGGCCTACCGGGCGGCGCTCCACGGCCCGCACCGGCGCGTCTCCTACGTCACCGCCACGGACATCAACGGCGTGGTGCTGGCGCAAGACGTGCCGATCCTCGGTGGGACCGTACGCGCGAACCTCACGAACCGGGTGACCCGGTCCGCGGACCTGGAGATCCCGTACAGCTACTTCCCCGACGCCGAGACGGACCCGTTCTCCCCCTACGTCGGCGTCGTCCGCATCCGTTCCGGTATCGCGCTCGGTAACGGCACGGAGTACACGTTCCCCCTCTTCACCGGGCGCGTGTACAACGCCTCCTTGGAGGAGGACGGGCGCGCGGTGCTCCGGGCGGACGACCTGGCGGCCGACGTCGTGGCCGCCAGGTTCGAGCAACCCATGGCGTCCTCCCGCAGTCTGTTCGCGACGTACGTGTACGAGATCCAGCGCCTGATCACCGACGCCCTTCCCGGCGCTGAGTTCGGCACCGGGGAACTGACGGACTCGGTAGTGCCGTCTCTGGTGTGGGATGAAGACAGGGGCCAGGCACTGGACGACCTGGCCTCCGCCATCGGGTGCCGCTGGTACGCGCTCGGGGACGGGTCGTTCGTGATCCGCCGCCTGGACTACTCGCCGGCGGCCCCGGTGCAGGAGTTCCGGGACGGGCCCGGGGGCCTGATGTCTCGAGCTCGCATCTCGCGCACCCGGGACGGCGCGGCGAACTCCGTCGTCGTGGTGTCGGAGCGGCTGGACGGGAGCGACCCGGTGCGCGTCGTGCGGCGGGACAACCGGCCGAGTTCCCCGACCCGGTGGGGCGGGCTGTTCGGGCGCGTCGTCCAGATCGTCAAGGTCCAGACCCCGCAGACACAGAACGAGGCACAACTCCTCGCCGGGGCGCAGCTGTCCGCGTCCGTCGCGCTCACCGAACAGTGGTCGTGCACAGTCGTCCCCGACCAGTCGATCGAGCCGGGGGACACCGCGCGCCTCCGCTACCGTGGCCGCATGGCTGATCAGGTGCTGGACACCGTGACGTATCCGCTGGGACCCAAGTCGCCGATGCTCCTCGGGAGCCGGGGCACCGTCCAGATAGAGACCGTGGGGGCGTAATGGAAGTGACACCGGCACGGGGGTACCCGTTCCCCGAGTGCGACCCGCCGTTGACCAAGGACGCGTCGGACATCGCACAGATGCAGGGGCTGGCCGCCGCCATAGATTCTGACGTCCAATCCGTCTACAACCGGGCGGCCGACGTCGTGGTCCGTCCCGACGCGGCGCGCATGTCCATGACGGCCGCCGTGGCGGACACCGCGGGGCCGGTGACGCTGTTCCCGTTCTTCAACGCCCGGTCGTTCGACACCACGGGCACCAACGCCATGACGCCCGTGACGGAGGGCGTGATGCGCCTCCCCGAGCCGGGGTGGTACTCCATCGGCGCCTACGCCGAACTGGTCTCCACCACGTATCTAGGGGTACGCCTCGCGTTCTACCGTGACGGAGTCCAGGCAACGTCATTCAGCACGCAGGCGGAGAGCGTCGCCGGCGGGGCGCAGATAGCCCACCTCTCGGGGGAGCTGTTCGTCCCCACGGGCGGAGACGTGCTGAACATCGGGGTCGTGATCGGCGCGTCCGGCGCCAGCTACACCTACTCGTGCCGGCTGTGGGCGGTCCAGGTGGCGCAGCTGTGAACACCTCCGCCGTGAACCTCGCCGCGCAGGGCGGCCCGTGGGCACAGATACGCACCGGCACCGTGGTGGAGGCGTCCGGCACGTCCGTCACAGTCCTGGTGGGGAGCGCCGTCTTTACCGCGTCGATTGTCATTCCGTTCGGGGTCCCGGACCCGTCGGCCGCCGTGCCCCCGGCGGGGACGCTCGTGGCTGTCGGCCGCCAGGACTCCTCCTGGACGGTGTTCGGTGCCGTACTCGGGGCCTCCGGGAACTTGATCGTCAACGGGTCGTTCGAGAACTCCGCGACGGGCGTCGCCCCCTCCAGCTGGACCCTGTACGACGTGTCGGGTACGTCCGTCGCCATCGTGGAACGGCCCCCGTTCGTGGTGGTCGGGGAGAGCACGGCGGCCGTGAGCCCGGTGTCCGCCACCGCCGTGAGTCTGCTCTACTCCTCCCCGGTGGACGTCGTGGCCGGGGAGCGGTACCAGCTGTCGGCATTCGTCGGCGCCGAGTACGAGGAAGGCGTGGCGCAGGACGCCGACGCCGCAGTCCTGGCGCTCTGGTTCGACGACGCCAGCACCCTCTACCCCACGACGACCGACCCGGACACCACGGTGGCGACGGCCACCGACGTCATCCCGGTGCCGCCGTGGACGCCCGTCTCCGGGACCGTGACGGCCCCCGTGTCGGGCGTACTGCGCCTCGCCCTGCGATCGTCCCTGGCCGCAGGGCAGGCGTTCTTCTGGGATTTCGCCACCGTGAGGAGATTCGGATAATGCCGAGCGCCACCCCGAACCGGGGCTACCCGTACCCGCTGTACCAGGCGGCCACGAAAGACTTTCCGGCGGCCAGCTCCGCGCTCGCCACCGCGGTGGACTCCGACGTCGGCGCCCTCCAGTCCTACATTGAAGGTGCGTACCGGCGGCCGAGCGCGCGTATCGCCACCGCGGCCGGCCAGTCCATTCCCGCGTCCACCACCACGGCGATCACGTGGGTCGGAGGGACGACGGACTACGCGTACGGCATCACCCCGAACCTCGTGGCCGGCGGCGGACTCACGCTCACGCAAGCCGGGATCTACCTGATCTCGGCGTACGTGACCCTGACGGCGCCGGGGTCCGGCCTGACATTCGGGATGTCCCTCTATCTGAACTCCAGCAAGACGGCCATCCCGTCTGTCTCGAGAGTCAGTGTCCGCGCGCACCCGACGCAGGACACATGGTTGTCCGTCTCCGGCCTCCACTACAACGACGGCGTGGGGAACGACAACATCTCCCTGACGGTGTGGCAGAACAGTGCGGGCGCCCGGACCATGGGGTTCAAACAGATGTCCGCCAC
>Ga0247822_10000094_pt1 | contig 37072 bp, 35 predicted proteins | sample 13C_Cellulose_Da_FD_192423 | JGI IMG/M metagenome (GOLD analysis project Ga0247822, IMG submission 192423) | Soil microbial communities from agricultural site in Penn Yan, New York, United States - 13C_Cellulose_Day30 | ecosystem: Environmental > Terrestrial > Soil > Agricultural land | place...
CCGATGCTGTCTGGACCCCCGAGAATACGCTGAAGCTGACGATCCTGTGGAAGGAAGGCCGGACGGCCGCCTGGATCGCCAGGGCGCTGGGCCCCGGCGTCTCGCGCTGCGCCGTCCTGGGCAAGGTCTATCGCCTGGGCCTTGCCCGCGGACCGCAGGCGCGACGCGCGCGTCCTGCAGCCCCAGGAGGCGCTGAGCGACGACGCGAGGACAAGCCCGTCGCGAGGCCGGCGACGCTGGCGTCCGGCCCGCCGCAGATCAGGACGACGGCCAGGTCTGCGGCCCGGGGCGTCGCGACGCCGTCGGAGCCGACGGCCTCCATCCTGTCGGTGAGGCGGGGCCAGTGCCGCTGGCCCTATGGCCGTTCCGGGGAGGCGGGCTTCGGCCTGTGCGGGCGGACGGTGGCGCGCGGCGCCTTCTGTGCGGCCCATGCCGAGGTCGGATATCAGAAGCGCGCCTGCACGGCGGAAAGTCTGCTGAGAATGGTCGGCGGCGCTTGAGATTGGGGGCGCTGGCAAGGACCAGGGCCGTCCGGGCGCTGGCGACGACGGCGCCGCCGTCGTCGCGGTCGAAGGGTCTGGTCTGTCAGGCGTCGCCATCGGCGCGACGGCGCCGAGACGCGTCCTCGTCCCAAGCAGGACGAGGACATGCCCCCACACAACGACCTCCCATCCTGACACGTCACCCCGGCCGTCAACGGCTTCGCCGTTTCCCTTCGCGGCCCTGAGGAGGACCGCTGCGGTGACCGCCGGGGGCTCCGACGTGGTCAGGGATGGGGTCGTTGCGCATGGGGCGCTTCGGCCTTTCAGAACTGGAATGACGACATGCAGACCTCGAAGCAGACATTCAACCCGGCATTGGCGCTCAAGGTCGCCGCCTTCGACGACCTGGCTGCGGCGCTTGGCGATCAGCGTCCGCAGGCCTCCGAGGAGGCGCTCGTCCAGCTCGGACGCGCCCTCATGACCGAACTTCTGGACGTGATCGCGGACACGGCGCTGGAGGACTTCCAGACGCTTCTCGGCGAGGCCCTGATCGGCGCCTTCCACTCAGCGGCTGGACGGATCGAACGGGAGGCCGACCGGGCGCGCGATGTGATGCGACGCCTCGACCGTGACTTCGACGGATCGGAGGCGGCGGACGTGGAGCTTCAGGAAGCGACCGTGAAGGCCCGGGCCGGAGACGCGGCGACGCAGGCGGCCGAGAGGATCCGGGATGCGGCCTCCGACGCCTGGACTGTCGCCACCGGCGAGGTCTGGACCGCCTGGAGGGGAAGCCGCCGGGGCAGCTTCCTGACGGCCGCGCAACTGGAGGCCAAGCAGGCCATCCGGGCGGTGCGAGACCGGCGGGCGGGCGACGCCGCTCATAGAGGCGCAGTCGTGGCCTTCCGGGGCGCGCCATCGGCGGATGCGCCGGAGGATGCGGCGCGCATCTTCGACGCTTTGAACTGGGCGCTGGCGGAGTGGCCGGACATGGCGCTCGCGACGACGGGGGCGAAGGGCGCGGAGAAGCTGGCCATCCGATGGGCCCAGCAGAAGGGGGTGACGCTCATACTCGCCCGCGCAGACTTCGACGCCCACGGCAAGGCCGCGCCCTTCAGGGCCAACGACGATTTGATCGCGCTCGAGCCCGCCTGCTGCCTTACGCTCTCCAGGTCGCTGGACGGGGCGCGAGCAGCCGACGGGCATCCGTTCGGACCGGCGCTCAACCTCGGGCAGAAGGCGGTGGAGCAGGGGGTCCGGCATCTGGCGGTCCGGTCGCGACCGCACTGAAAAGACAGGGGCGCTCCAGCACTGAACCTGACCCGCTCGGCTTCGGCCGGGCGGGTTTTTTTGTGTTGTCGGGAGAGATCGCCCGCGCGCTTGGTGGACGGCGAAGAGACGTTGGCGGTTCGGCGGCCCCCCTGCGTGCATGTTTGCGGACCTGTGATCAGGTGTGCGGGGTTAAGACGATGATGTCCGGAAATCTTCGAAAGCAGGCCTAGGGCAAGATAAAAGGAGGCTGAGGACGACGCGAATTTCGTCTATATTTTCCGTGGTTTCGTCCCGTTCCCTCCGGTGCGGCAAGACTTGCGAAAAGTTGTCGCTGTTCCCGGGAGATTCCCGGTCGTCAGGAAGGTCGTCCATGCTGGTGCGCGATCGCATCGCCTTGCTGCAGGAGGAGGTTCGGAAAGGCCTTCCGCCGGGCTGCCAACCCGGGTTGCCTGTGCGGCTGAAGTCGGACCAGGGCGTGCGGCCAGCGCTGCTGAAGCGTCTGGCGGCGTCGAGAAACTTCGCCCTGGGGGATCGATCCGGCGTGCTCAGCGCAGCGCAGAGGCGATCAGGACACGGCTTTCGTCTCGATGTCCGCCAGCGCGTGGTGGTCAAGGCGCTGGTGTCACGCCATGTCGGCCGGGGCGGCGCACGGTCCGCCGCCCTGGCCGCCCATGTCGCCTATCTCGGGCGACGCGGGGCAGGGCAGGAGGGCGAACGACCGGACTTTTTCAACCGCGACGGGGCCGTCGATCCCCGAGTCTCCACAGCGGGCTGGAGCCGGGACCGGCACCACTTTCGGCTCATCATCTCCCCGGAACACGGCGATCGAATACGGGACCTTCCTTCCTATGTCAGGGACGTCATGGGGCGGGTCGGCGACGATCTCGGAGAGGGGAAACTGTCCTGGATCGCCGTCTGCCACTTCGACACCGCCAAGCCCCACGCCCATGTCCTCTTGAGGGGACGTCGGGCTGACGGGCGTGATCTCGTCTTGCCGCGCGACTACATCGCCTATGGCCTGAGGGCGCGCGCCTAGGAAGCGGCGCAGGAGCGGCTGGGCGATCTCTCGCTTATCGAGGCCGAAGCGCGAGTGTGGCGGCAGACGCGAGCTCATGCCTTCACGGCCCTGGATCGTCGCCTGCTGTCCTCGAGCGACGCTGGCGGCTGGGTGGAGGACGGCTTGGGAGGCAGGGACGCCTGGTCAGCCCTGAGGCGCGGCAGGCTCAGGACTCTTGAAGCCCTGGGCCTGGCCGAGCGGTCGGGAAAAGGTTTCGTCCTGGATGCGCAAATGGAGCAGAAGCTGCGCAGGCTGGGCGCACACCAGGACATCACCCGCTCTCTCAACGAGAGACGACTGGAGACAGGGACGACGGTCCGCATCCTCCACGGCCGGCTGCATGGGCGGGTGATGAAGACCGGACGTCACGACGAGATCGGGACGTCGCCCTGGGCCATAGTGAGGGATGAAAAGGGCCAGGAATTCTATGCGCCGCTTATGCCTGGCGGCGAGATGCCGAAGATCGGCCAGGACGTCGTCATGGAGCGTGCGGCCGGTGGAGCCGCGCGCCTGCTTCAGGCGCGTTCAGCAGGGGCGTCTCTGGAATAGCTGGCCGGCGTCATCCCCAGGCGCCGGTCTGGCGTCTGGGGATGATGTGGACCAGATTGAAGAAACGGCATCAGGCGGCTTCGTCCCAGAGCGAAAGCTCGTCCGAAAAGGGCAGGGGAGTTGTGGGAAATCCCATTGAGGGATTGGACAGCACCTTTACGACGCGTTCGCCGTGATAGAGTTCAATCGTGTCGAACCCGATCCAGCGATGGGCCACGGCGTTAACGGCGGTAATAGCGGACCTGTCGTCTCTAGCGTCCAGAACCTCGATCTCCCGGGCGGGAACGCCGGGCATGTTGACTATACAGTAGTATGAAATCACGCCGCTTTCCTTGATTGGCGCGCACCAAACGAAGCGGGCTTCGTTCGGTTCCGTCTGGGTGGGAAGGGTCGTGAAAGCTTCATCAAAAAGGCCGGTTGTCCACAGGAAAGCCCAGGCTGTGGTCAGAATGTCTATAGATATTGTTCTTGATTTGTTCCTGTGTTGATGTGACGTCGGGTCGGCGCCCTCAGGAGATGAATTATGGAAAACCCCGGCCCGGACGAGACCATGGAGCAAGAACAGGAAAAGCTGGACCGGGATGAGGCCGGCCGACGTCCAGACATTCCGCTTCCGACAGTCGAGCTGATAGCCGGTCTGCTCGCCGGCCTTCGGCTGGCAGGGCGCCCCGGATGAGAGCCGACCCTACCTGCCTTGAAACGGAGGCGCTCCAACTGGCCGCCTTATGGAGACAAGGTCCCGCCGCGCGCCACGATCCCGTCCTTTCCAATATGTTCGCCCGGCTCTCCTCGGCGTTGGACCTGAAGGTCCCGGGACTGGCGGGGAGGATCGTGGAGGCTCTGGAGGACATGCGGCCTGGGTCCTCGTCTTCACCCCAATCCCGGGATATTGAACCATGAGCCGTTACAAGGGCATGTCGTCCAAGGCCGCCTTGACGGCTGAAGACCTCGCGGAACTGATCGACATCCATCGTCGGCTGCAGAATCTGCATTCCGGTCTGAACGCCGTGTCGTCGCAGCGCTTTCCGCTCATGGCCGCTGCTACGACGGTCAAGGCCGCCTGGGCCGAGCTGAGCGGGGCGGCCCAGGGGTGGAGCTATCCGACAGAGGGCATGGTGCGACCGGACGTAAGGAAGCCGACGGGCGCGTGAGGCGTTGGAGCGGGACCATGTGCAACAACTACCGCCTTCATGTTCCGGCCCATCAGTTGATGGCGCCCTTCGCCGATGTCGGTCGCACTTTCGCCCTGCCTGGAGGCTTGCCCAATCTGGCGGCGACGGACTACCGCATTGGCGATCGGGCGCCGGTCGTGATGGCGGAGAGCCAGGGCCTCCAAATGATCATGACCCCTTGGTCGTGGAAGGGCGGGGGAGGAAAGCCGGTCTTCAACTTCCGTTCGGAGGGGCGTTCTTTCGCACATTCGACCCGCTGTCTCATCCCTGCGGACGGTTTTTACGAATTCACTGAACCTCGGGTGGCGGGAAAGAAGACCCGGTGGCTCTTCACCATGGTCGATCAGCCTTGGTTCTGGATCGCGGGCATTGTGAAAGAAGGCGCTTTCGCCATGTTGACGACCGAGCCGGGGCCGGACGTAGCTTCTTATCACAGCCGCCAGATCGTGGTTCTGCCTCCTCATTCCGGTCGTCGCTGGCTGGACCTCTCGGCGCCCGAAAGCCAGATACTCAATTCAGCTCCTGCAGGGTCTCTCCTTGTCGAGCGTGTCTATCCGCCGGCTGCGTAGCCGAGATCCGGCCGACTCAGTTAGACGAGCGTGACATGACCCTCGACCAACTGATCAACGCCATCGACGCCATGTCCTCTGCCGCTAACGGCGATGAGGACCTGCTGCCCGGATTGATCGAGGTCGACAGCGAAGACTGGTGCGCGACATTCCATCGAATGGAGCGGGTGGCCAAGACGCTGGACGAGGGCATCCGGCATCGCGGCGTGAAGGTCGTGGTGTCTTCAACGTTCGCAACCAGGGTGCTGACGCGCGCCGAGGCGGGTGAACGCGGCGAGCCATATCGTGCTCTGACGCCGGCCGGTTGACAGATTTCCCCTGGCGCGCCCTGTGAGCGCCGGGTTTGTGGGGCCGGGGGCTGGTGTCGAACGCGGCGCGGGGCTTGAGGCTGGACAGCCAGTGAAGTTGGTTGAACAGTCGTTGGCGCACAAAAGGGGCGCACAAAAGGGGCGGAGATGAAGATCACCGGAAAGCGCCGCGAGACGCCGACCATGGACGGAGGCGCTGCCGTTGTGATCAGCATCGCGATTACGGCGGGGGGCCTTGTCGCCGACCGCGGTGTCAAAGCCTGGAACGAAAGAGAACGGCTCCATGCAGGGAGGGCGGGGCGAGCCAAGGACGACGAGGATGTCGTCTGGGTGGTGCTGAGCTATCGTGCGCCAAAGGGGCGAAGGCCCGGCGCCCTTCGCGTCACCCCCCTGAAGCCAACGGGCCTCCTTGTCGCCCTGACGGGGACTGTGGAGGAGACGCCGACATTTGAAAGCCCGCCGGCGGAGCGCAAGTGGAGCGAACCCATAGACGGCGTTTATGAAGCGGTGGCATGGTTCAAGCGTAGAGCCGGAGGCCGCCTCAGCGGGGTTCGCTTCAATGCGCGTTTGTTAGACCCGCACACCAACAAGGTGCGTCGCACCAGGGCGGTCTCTGCGATCATCGGCGGACGCAAGCGGCTTGGGCCATGAAGACGCCGGGACTTTCTCTGCGTGCTGATCTTCGGCCTGTATCTGGACCATAGTCCGCGCGGATGGACCTGTGACTGCGCCCAGGGGGCGAAAATGGTCGGGTCGAACGACGTCGACTGGAGGCAGGAGGACCTCATGCCGAACCCTGTCAAACAAGAACCGTGCAGGCCCGTGCCCGGGAAGGTCGCATGATCTGGCCCGCATGGGTGGATATCATGCTGGGAGCCTGCGGCCTGATCTGGTGTCTCGATACCTGCGGCAAGCTGCGGACCCGGGCTCCATGGCATCCGCACCTCGTGCCGTCGACGATCGGACTGGCTGTCTTCAGCATTATGCTGCTCGTGCTTGGCGCAGTGCGCTAGCTCGAGAACCCTGCCGGCTAGTTTCAAGCCCGGTCGCGGCGTGAATGCCGACGGCGGCAGGTTCAATAGCTTGCAGCCATCGCTTGCATGGATCAGAACGACAGGCCCTCGAAACGCCGCCCCTCCACGGACGCCGGCGCGGCCTGGAGGTTTCCGGGCCGGAACAGGCGGGAAGTCAGCTCTCCCGCAGACCGGTTTGACCTCCGGACGCTGCGAGGTGCGGAGTTTCGATCATCGCCGTGACCTTTGATGCGAATTCGCTCATGGCGAAGGGCTTTGTCATGACCTCCATGCCCGGCGCGAGAAGGCCGTTTCCAACGGCGGCGTTCTCGGCGTAGCCGGTGATGAACAAGACCTTGAGATCGGGGCGCCTGACACGCGCCGCGTCGGCGACCTGGCGGCCGTTCACGCCGCCCGGGAGGCCGACGTCCGTGACGAGGAGGTCGATCTCGACGTCCTGTTCCAGGATGCGCAGTCCGGATGGCCCGTCGCACGCCTCGATGGATGTATATCCGTGATCGCGCAGGACTTCGGCGACGAGGGCCCTCACCGACGGCTCGTCATCGATGACGAGGATGGTCTCGCCGCGGCCGAGTGCGGTTTCCGGACTCCTGGTCACAGGGGCGTCCTCCGTCAGGACGCCGAGATGGCGCGGCAGGTAGAGACACATGGTGGTGCCCGTGGCGATCTCGGAATAGACGCGGACCTGACCGCCTGACTGCCTCACGAAGCCGTGGATCATAGAGAGGCCCAGGCCCGTGCCCTGGCCTATGGGCTTGGTGGTGAAGAAGGGTTCGAAAATTCTCTCCACGGTCGCTGCATCCATGCCCGAGCCGGTGTCCGTGACGCAGATCGAGATATATTGGCCCGGCGGGAGATCGCGGTGGCGGGCATGGCGATCGTCGAGCCATTTGTTGGCGGTTTCGATTGTCAGCCGACCCCCGTGCGGCGCCATGGCGTCGCGGGCGTTGATGCAGAGATTGAGCAGAGCGTTCTCGAGTTGTGGCTGATCGATTTCGATCAGCCACAGGCCGCCCGCGCCAACGACCTCAAGGTCGATGTTTGGTCCGACAGTCCGCCTGAGCAGATCCTCCATGCCGCTGATCAGCCGGTTCGCGTCCGTGGGGCGAGGATCCAGCGTCTGGCGACGCGAGAAGGCCAACAGGCGTTGCGTCAGGGTTGCGGCGCGCTGCGTCGCCCCTTGGGCGGCTTCGACGTAACGTCCGATCTCGGTTCCACGTCCCTGGGCGATGCGCTTGCTGATCAGTTCCAGGCTGCCGGAAATGCCGGCCAGCAGATTGTTGAAGTCGTGCGCTATGCCCCCCGTCAGCTGGCCTACCGCCTCCATCTTCTGGCTCTGCCGCAGGGCGGCGTGAGCGGACCGGAGTTCCTCCGTGCGGGCCTCCACCCGAGCCTCCAGGGAGGCGTTCAGGTCCGCGATCGCCCGCTCGGCCTGCTTGCGCGCGGTCAGATCCTTGAACAGGACCGCGACCTGCCCCCTCTCGGAGGGCTCGACCTTGAAGGCGGCCAATTCCAGCCACCGGCCGGTGGCTTCCAGTTCCTTTTCGAAACGGATCGGACGGCCCGTCTCCAGGACGCTCCGGTAGAGGGTGATCCAGCCTTCGGCCTCGTCCGGCACCATGTCTCGAACGCGGCGACCGACAACATCCTCTATCCCTGCGTTCTCCGCATAGGCGGCGTTGGCCTCGATGTGAACGTAGTCGCTAAGCGGTCCTTCGGGCCCGTCGATGAATTCGATGATGCAGAAGCCCTCGTCCATCCTGTCAAACAGGGTCTGGTAGCGCATCTGGCTGACGGAACGTTCGGCTTCGGCCTGGACGCGCGCGACGGCGTTTCTGGTGCGTTCCGCGACGTCGCGCAGGAAGGCCATATCCTCCGCGGACCAGGGGCGGGGGCGCTGTCGATAGGCTGAAAGGACGGCCACCAACCGGTCCCGTTCGAGCACGGGCGCGGCGGCGAAGGCGCGTATGCCGCGCGCGGCGAACAAGGCGGCTTCCGATGGGGTTCGGGGGGCGTCGGCGACGTCGCCCAGACCGACTACTCCGCCGTTCCCGAGCGCCTCGAGGATGGCTCCCTGCGCCATTGGCGAACCGGATGGAGAAGGCTGGAGAGCTTCGTCCTCCGGCTTCCACAGGCGCTCCAGCGTGAAGAGGCTCTGGTCGAGATCAATAGAGGCGTAGGACGCCTCGCAACCCAGGGCCTCGCTGACCGAGCGGGCCGCCTCAGCCGATATCGTCGACGGGTCGTTGAGGTCGCGCAGAGCGTCATGCAAGCGGAGCAGGGCGGCCTGACGAATTTCGACCCTCTTGCGCTCCGTAATGTCGAAACTGACGCCGGGGAGGCGGATCGTGCGCCCTTCCGCGTCGAGGACGCAGCGTCCCTCCGCTATCACCCAAACGACATCGCCGTCCGGCTGGACAAGGCGGTATTCGACGCTGAAGGCGGAGCCGTCTTGGACCGTCTTGGCGATGGTCGTCTGGAGCGCAGGAAGATCGTCCGGATGAATCGCCCTGAAGAAGTCCTGCAGGGGAGCCCCGCGGCGGGCGAATTCGGCGTCCACGCCATAAAGCCGCGCGAACCTTTCGTCGGCGCGAACGACGTCGGCGGCGATGTCCCAGTCCCAGGCTCCTACGCCGCGACCCGCCGAAAGGGCGAGCTCGAGCCGTTCGACCGCCTCGGCCTCGTGAGCGGCCAGGCGGACACGGTCAGTAATCTCGTTGACAAAGACCATGACCCCGGCCGGGCGGCCGCTTTCATCGGGGACGGGAGCATAGTGGAGGTCGAGCCAGGCGGATTCCGGTCCGAACCCGCGATCCAGCACCAGTTCCTGCTGCTCCAGGGACCAGGCTTCTCCCGCCATGCCGCGTCGGATGTTCTCGTCGTTGAAGTCGGCGATCTCGGGCCAGCCCTCACGCGCGCCCAGTCCCAGCAAGTGCGGATGACGCGCGCCGGCGAAACGCGCATAGGCGTCATTGTATATGAGGACGCCGGCGGCTCCCCAGAGCAGGACCATGGGGTTGGGCGCGGCGATCATCATGCCCACCGTGGTGGCGAGGCTTTGGGGCCAGGCAGTCAGGGGGCCGAGCGGAGTGTCTGACCAGTCATGCTTCCGGATCAGCTCGGCCATTTCGCCCGCGCCGTTCAGAAAAGTCCTGTCGTCGCTCTGCTCCACAAATCCTCCCCGGATTTCAAATCGCTGCTAGTCGGCCTGGCCGACAAGGGTGTCGAACGCCCGCGCAACGTTCTCGAGCGTATAGGGCTTCTGCACGATCAGCCGGCCGCGGTGCTCGATCGGAGGATTGGCCTGCTCGCCGTAGCCCGTCGCGAAGATGAAGGGCACGCCGAGTTCGGCGAGCCGATCGGCGATCGGATAGCTGTTCCGGTCGCCCAGGTTGATATCCAGCATGGCCACGCCGGGGCGAGCGGTTTCGATGAATTCCAGGGCGCCCTCCACGGTGGCTGCAGTGGTGACGGAGGCGGCCCCCAGGCGGTTGGCGATGTCTTCGGCGTCCAGCGCGATGATGAGGCTGTCTTCAACCAGGAGAATGTCATGGCCTGCAAGCACGGCGTCAGGCACGACCTGGGGATGGCCGACCGCCGGGCGAGGATACTTGATGGGCTTGCCGTCGGCGACGGAGCGCGGCTCGGACAGATGTCTCGCCGGAATGCGGAAAACCGCGTGGACTCCTCTGGGATCGTAGTCGATGTCGGCTGAACCGCCGAGGTCGTAGGGAACCGAACGACTGATGATGGTCGTGCCGAAGCCCTGGCGTGACGGCGGCCTGACCGGCGGTCCGCCCGTCTCCCGCCATTCCATCACCAGATCGCCTGCGGGGTTGCGGCTCCAGCCGATCACCACTCGTCCGCCCTGGGACGAGAGGCTGCCGTACTTGTTGGAGTTGGTGACCAGTTCGTGGAGCACCAGGGCCATGGTGGAATAGGCGTTGGGGTTCAGGTGGATCTGCTCTCCCTGAACAGTGATGCGGTCGCGTTCGTCGACGAAGGCGGCGGCCTCGGCGTCGATCAGAGCCTGCAGGGGGGCGGGGCCCCAGTGGTCGTCGGTGATCTGGTTGTGGGCGCGGGCCAGAGCATGAATGCGTCCGTCCACGACCTTGACGAAGTCAGCGATGTTGTCGCTCGTCGGCTCCGATTGCCGGATCAGGCCGCGGATCAGGCCCAGGATGTTGCGCACGCGATGATTGAGCTCCGCGATCAGCAACTCCTGGCGCGCGCTGGACTGCTGACGTTCGGCGGAGGCCTCGTCAGCGAGACGCAGGACCACCTCGATCATGGTGGCCCGCAGGGTTTCGGCGACCCGGATTTCGGAGGAGGTGAAGGGCCGCGAGCGGCCTTCGACAAGCTCCTTCCATTCGGCGAAGCTCTCGCGTGGCGTCAGTCGAGGGCCGTTCGGACCATATTCGACCGGCTTGTGGGGATCGCCCGCCCAGCGCACCGAGTGGATCAGCTCCTTGCGGAACAGAATGACGTAGTCGCGCGGCGATCGCGAAATGGGAATAGCCAGCAGGCCTGCGGCGCTTGAGGCGAAGCCTCCGGCGTCAGGAACGAGCGCGCCGATGTGATCCGTGGCGAAAACCCGGCCGGCGGCCGTGCCGTTGAGCGCGCGCACGATCCGCCGAAAATCTTCCAGGGGGGGCGTTGCGCCCGAAAAGGCGTGGTTGCCGCCGAGCCAGACACCGACCCCGTCGGCCGGTATGGCGTGGGTCAGGATGTCGCCAAGCCAGTCCGGGTCCTTGAGCAGGGTTTCGTCCGAGGCCACGGCGCCCAGCAACTGGTCGGAGATGTCCCGGGCGCGCCGCTCGTACTCGACAGTCTCCTTTCGCTCCCGGCTCTCCAGTCGCATGGAGAACATCTGGGCGAACAGTTCGCTGACGGAGCGCCGCTCGAAGGTGGGCCGTCGCGCCGCGTAGTGATGACAGGCGAACAGGCCCCACAGTTTGCCATCGACGATGATGGAGATCGACAGGGAAGCGCCGACGCCCATGTTGCGGAGATACTCGATGTGGATCGGCGACACGGAGCGCAGGGTCGAAAGCGACAGGTCGAGCGCGCGACCGTTCTGATCCCGCTCGGGCAGGATTGGCACGGGGAGGGCGTCGACATCGGCGATCAGCCTGAGAAGATTGCGCCGATAGAGTTCACGGGCCTGGGCGGGAATGTCGCTCGCCGGATAACGCAGCCCCATGAAGCTTCCGATGCCGGAACGCGCGGCTTCCGCCATCACTTCGCCGGAGCCGTCTGCGGCGAACTGGTAGACCATGACGCGGTCAAAGCCGAGCAAGGCTCGAACCTGACGCGCGCCTTCACGGAAGAAGGCAGGCAAATCCACGGCCTGGTCGAGACGAGAGATCATGGAGCGGACCGTGCCGCCCGCGTCCCCGTATTCGCCGGAAGCGGGCTCGGCCTCGATGATCACCTCTCCGTTGGAGGCATGGATGGCAAGGTCGAACACCTGACCGCCTTCGATGAGGACGCAGTCGAAAAGGCGCTCAACAGCGTCCCGGCCGCCGAGCATGGCGGCGCGGTTGCGGAGATCGTGGACGGCCTTTGGGACGAACACGTCCTGCAGCGGTCGACCAAACAGAGCGTTCGGCTCTATGCCGATGAAGGTCGCTGTGTTGGCGGAGGCTCGCGCGACCAGCCAATCGGCGGTGAGGGCGAGCAGGAAGCCGACAGGCTGGATAGCTCCGAGGATGTGGATGGGTTCGCGGTCACAGTTGGTCAGGTCGACCGGGGCGGCGGAAGGCGTCACTATCGGTCGGCTCCGGGTGGGGCGGGCTGCGTTCTGGAAGGCTTCGAATTCAGCGCAGGCCTTGCTGCAGCCGTCTTGAGGCGATTCAGTGAACTTGGCCGCTGGTCGAGAATAGCTGCAAATGCCTGCCAGGGCTGCGGGTTCCCGGAGTGCAAAAAAGGTTTTCGGAAGATCGTCGCGCACAAACCGCCTCAGCTTGGCGGCGACCGGTCGCGAGCCTTCCAGCATACCGCCTGCAGGGTCGCAGCGTCGTCGGAAAGTGCTGGTGCGGGCTCTGAAGCTTAGGCTTGGGCGATGAGAAAGCCATCGCAGCCTTCAAGGTCTGCCTCAGGCCTTGGGCCCACGACCGAAAATGACTCGGTTGAGACGTTCAGAACGTCAGCTATAGGGCGGCAGGGGGCTCGATGTGAGTCTGCCGCAAAGCGGGCCTGCTTGACGGTCGCAATGGGCAGGTAGCCGCAGCCCGGGGTTCCGATGCGAATATCTCTGGGGTAGCGTGGGCGGCAATGGGGAAGTCCAAGAACAAGGGCGCGAACAGGCGCAAGGCGGAGGCGTCCGACGAAGGCGACGACCTACGTCAGGACGCCGGCGGCTATGACTGGGGCTGGCCCTACCGCACAGCGGCGGTCGGAAACTTTGAACTGCCGCGGCGATTCGCTGCGGGCGGCTTTGCAGGCTGCGCCTATGGCCTAACTGCGCCGAACGGCCCGCCGTTCATCGCCCTGATCGGCACGGAGGCCCAGCCGATGCGATCGGCGCTCGCATTGCTGCGCGAATGGGTGGACCTGGACGGGCCGAGCGCCATAAACCTCGAGGTAGACGTCCGAAAACACGATTACCGGGTAGCGATCTCTCAGCGCCCCGAGACGATGCGCTGGCGTCTACGGGGCATCGACAGCGTCGACCAGTCCATCGTCTTCGGCAGCAGCCTGATCAAGACCCTGGACACTAAGAACCCCTTCCTCGACGATCTGGCGACCTACAGCCGCAAGCCAATCGCGCCGGTCCTCCTGACCGTCGGCGTGGTCCCAAGGTCGACAGTGAAGACGGACGGCGTTACCCATCCGACCGGATTTCACCCATTCATGGATGAGGGAATCTTCCTTCCGGGTGTCACCGTCCATCAGGCCGGGGAGGTGCGCCCCCGCCATTCCATGATCCCTGATCCAGAGGACGACACGCTTAAGGACGGCCCGCCCGAGTGGTACGACGCGGAGGCCAAGACGGCGGCGTCGGTGGCCAAGGCACGAGAACGCCGACTAGCGTCCAGCTTGGCCAAAACGATCCACGCCCTGCGCAAGACATCGGCCGGGAAGGCTTTGGTCGCGCGAGTCGAATCCCACGGCTGCGCACGCTGGCAGATTGAGCAGGCGGTCTGCAACCTGCGGGTCCCTGCCTATCTCGCCTACGAGCCCAAGGGCAAGACCAAACGGCTAGCCATGATCGACGGCCTTCGCCATGAGGTGGTTGAGCCGGCTACGGCGGTGTTCGATCCGACAGCGATTTCGGTAGAGGCCGTGCTCGAACAGGTCGCGCTAGACTGCGCTTATCTCCTTCGGCGCATCGATGCGGACCGACCGCTAGACGAGGCGCTGTCAGACCGCTGCGCCCGGCTCAGGACGCTCGGCTATGGCTGAACGCGGCGGCCTGACCATACCAGACCGGTTGCAGGTGTTCGTCAGCTCGACGATTGCCGAGTGCGCTGTCGAACGCGAGGCAGCGCGTCTGGCGATCTCCGGCCTCAACTTCGAGCCAGTGCTGTTCGAGCGCGAAGGAGCAAGGGCGGAACCGCCCCGGGAATTCTATCTTCGCAAACTACAGGCCGCCCACCTCGTCGTGGCCTTCTACCGAGCGTCCTACGGCTGGGTGGACGCCGCCAAGGGGATGACGATCTCCGGGCTGGAGGACGAGTATCGCGAAGCTGTCCGGCTCGGGAAGGATTTCCTCGCCTATGTGCTGAAGACGCCGTCCGACCGCGACGACCGGCTGAGCGCCCTGCTGGAGGACCTCAAGGCCGGGCCTCACACCCTCTATTTCTACGGCGAGGACGAGGATCTCGAGGCTCGGATCCGCGACGACGTCACCGCCCTCGTCTCGGACCGATATGCGCGCTTTCAGGATACACGCACGGCCGCAGCGGCCAGCGCCGACGGACTTCTCGCCTCGATCTTCAAAGGCAGTCCCTACCGGATCCGTCGCGCCGCGCTTTTGGACGGCTTGTCGAGGACCGCGACGCTATCGAGGATCGTGTGGGTGGAGGGCGCTCCCGGGGCCGGCAAGACGGCGCTCGCCGCCGAATGGGCACACGAACGTCAGGCCGCCTTCGTAAACGCCAAGGGGCTGGACCCCCGCACGGTCCTCAGCGAGGCAGCACGCGCGCTGTCGCTAGCCTCGGAGGCTGAGCTTGCCGCGCCGCTGTTTGAGGATTTGCGCTCCCTGTTGATCGCGCGGTGGGCCAACGGCCGTCACTGGCCGCTCGTGATCGACGATCCCGACGACGTGAGAAGCGTCTGGTCGGTTCTGGGGGATTGTCTGGCAACCAGCGGCGCGGGTTCGGTCGTCATCGCGGTCCGCGCCGCCGCCGAAGGGCTGCCCGGTGAGCGGTATCCGGTGGCGGCCTTCTCACCCGAGGAAGCCGCGCTGCTGCAATCCATCTCGGACGGGGCGCTTGCGGACCTCGGTGGCGCCTTGCCGATCTCTGTCCGCCGCCGAGCGGGCAGCGGTGCCATTCGGGACGCTTTCGAGACGCTTGATCCGTTGGGCCGAGAGCTTCTTGGGTACGTCGCCCTGTCTCCCGCGCCGCTTAGCCTGGAGGATCTGGTTAAGCTCGTTGGATCCGCGATTTCCGGCGGCGACGCGGCCGAAAAGCTGAACGCCTTGTCGGACATGATTATGGAGGGAGCTTCGGGCTTCTCCATGGTTCATGACGCCTATCGCGACGATCTTGTCGCGGACCTGGAGACCAGGCCACAGCTCAAGGCGCTGCTGTCGAACCGGCTCTCGAAGCAACTCGCCGCCACCGGCCGAGCGTGGGCCGCCTTCACCCTGCAGCGCACGTTTGGCGAGGCGACCGAGCGCCTCGCCAACCAGGCGATGCGCGAAGCCGTGTTCACCGGGTCGACCCTGCACCTCGTCGATGCGCTTGAATACCTCTGCGCCCTCTATCGTTCGACCGATCAGCCGGGGGCGCTCATCTCGGTGCTGATGGCCCTGGCTGAGGCGCGCTCACATCAAGGGCGGTCCGCGGAAGGGGCTGTCTTGCTCGAAGAGGCGCTTGGGTTGGCGACCCGGCTGGAGGATCTGGACGCACTGAACGCCATTGAGATTCAGCAGGCCGGGCTCGCGCTACGCCGCTCGGCCTCGCCCGAAGCCTTGGCACGGGTTCGAGCCCTTGGGCGACAGGCAAGGGAGCGTGGGCAGGACGGCGATCTCGGCCGCCTGTTGCTTGAGGAGGCGACTGCGCTCCTGGGCGCCAATGAGACCGAGGCCGCCATCCCGGTCTATCGGGAGGCGCGTGAGGTTTTCGAACGGATCGGCGACGCCTACGGGGTAGAGATCGCGATCCGCAATCTCGTGGTCAGCCTGTCGGTCTTGCCCGACGGCCTGGCGGAGTCTGAGAGGCTTCGGGGTGAGCTGGGCGCTTCCGCCGTTCAGACGCCGCGCCATCGCGCGTGGCTGTGCAATCTCCTAGTGCCCCGCCTGCGCCGGGAGGGCCGGTTGGACGAGGCCGAAGCCATGGCGCGAGAGGCGATTGGCATCGGCGAGTCGCTAAGTGACCTCAATCTCGTGGCGACCAACCAGGTCGTCCTCGGGAACGTCATGCGGGCGGCGCGGCGTTTCGCTGACGCTTTGGAGGCGTATGCCATAGCGGGGCGGATGGCGAGCACCCTTGGCCGCCCGGATTTGGAGGGGCGGTGCTCACGCTTGAGCGCTCTGGTCGAAAATGAAGCGGCCTCCGAAACCGAGGGCACCGAGCGCAGCGGACATGCGGAACGCGCCGAGCTGTTCGCCACCCACGCCGCCGGCATCTTCTCGGCGACCTTCGCCTGGTCCGAGTACGCCTATGCCCTGGAAGAGCGGGGGGACGCCAAGCGAACCCTCGAACGCCGTAACGAGGCGTCCCTCGACTACGGCGATGCGGTTGGCGCGTATCTAAAGGCCGGTGCGGAGGGTGAGGCTGCGCGCCTCCTGCGCAATGTTATGGCCCTTCTCGACGACGATCCGCGTCTTGTCGAAGTGATCGGCCGAGCCTTCGGCGCGACCGCCGATCCAGCGCGCGGTCAGTCAGGTGCGTGGCTGGCCTCTCTAGCCGGTGCCTTGGACCATTGCCCCCGTTCGGCCGCTCCGCAGGTCCTTGGGGCCCTGGTGCGCGTCTTCTATCCCGCGGCGGATGGCGACTGGTGGTTCGCCGCCTTCGTGCGATGTCTGCTGGAGCTTGAACCCCGCCCGGAGGCGGGTGAAACGTCCAAGCTCGGCCCCTGGCTTCTGCTCGCTGTGTTGGGCTACAGCCCCCATAGGGCCTTCAAGACCCCGCAACTCCTCGGCCTCGCGGCGCTCTGCCTCGGCCAGGGCGGCCGGGCCTTCATCCGTCACCGTCCGAATGGAGATCTCAACCAAATCCTGTGTCTGGGCGGATCCGACGAAGTGCTCGTGACGATCCGAGACGAGGCGGTGCGGCCGGAAGCGACGTTCGTCGCCCTGTGCATCGGCGCCTTCCTGGACGCCTTCGGCAAGGAGGTGTCGGACATCCTCTTCGGAGGAGGTCTGGACGAGGGGATTGCGATCGATGTGACGGTGCTCGCGGGTGCCGACGCGTCTGGGGAGACGGCCGTGGAGATCGCTCAGGGTTTGATCGACACCCCGGTTGCCGTCGCCCGCTTCACCCCTCCGGAAGACGAGGCGGCAGAGGGCGAGCCGCTGATCGTATTGGTTCGTGAAGACGCAGTGGCCTGCCTCAAGGCGGACCCGGAGCGCGGCGGTGAACTGGAGCTGCTCCTTGCGCGGGTACTCAATGAGGTGATCCACCGGACGTCGGGATCGACGCTTGACGACGAAATCTACGCATCCAAGGTCCGGGATCTGCTCCTGTCAGTGTTCGGCTAACGCAATGGATTCAATGGCGGAAGGTGACTGCGTCGCCTTGCAGCCTGCGCCTAGACCTTAGTCCATCCGTACAGCTTAGCCAGCGCAGATGGGGGGAGCGAATGTCGGCTTTCCGCTCCGATTTCAATGTCTGCTCATGGCAGATCGGCGACGTCATACTGCTGCAAAACCTGATCCAGAACGGACTTTAAACTGGGCCGGTTTGAGGTGGGTTCCGCGCAAGGACGTACCTTTGCAATAGAGGCCCGGTGACCATTCGAACAATAACTCCTAGCCGGATAGGCACACCGATCTACCGAAATCTCGAGCGAAACCCGGGGAAGGGCGGTGACACCTGATCGTGGTGATGGCGACCACCGATTGATCAGGGTATCAGGGGCTAACCACGAGGGACGAGAATGCGAATTCAGCGCATCCAGGTAGAAGACGGTTTTCTGAGCGGCTTGGACCTGTCATTCCGTCCAGGCCTCAATGTCATTATCGGCGCGCGGGGAACCGGCAAGACGTCGATCATCGAGCTCTTACGGTTTGCTCTCGGCGCACGCAGCCATACGACTGACTCAGGATCGGAGTCCCTGTCGCACGCCCGATCCATCCTTGATGGCGGTGAAGTGACAGTCAGCTTGGGCGAGGACGCGACCGAAGTCGTAGTCAGCCGCGGCGCCCATGAGGACAAAGCCAGACAGACCGCTCACTTCGCGCCACCGATCGTCTTCTCACAGAAGGAGATCGAAAGCATCGGCCTCACCGATTCCGGACGGCTTGCCTTGCTCGACGGGTTTGTCGCGGATCGCAAGGAGTACCGCCGCCGGGAAGAGGGGATCGTCACCGCACTCAAATCGCTGCAGCGCGAGATCGAGACCCGTGTGCGGGAAGCTGACGCCTTGGCCGAGGATCTGCCCGGACTGCCGGCGCTCCGCCAACAGCTGGCCGACGCACTTGGTCGCCAACAGCAGCAGCAGGGCGGATCCGCGGAACTCGCCGAGAAGAATCTCGCCTTGGCGACGCTGACAGCGGAGCAGGCGGCCAACAGCGTCACCGAAGGTGCATTGGCGCGGTTCGTCCAGCTTGTCGATCGCTGGATCGCCGCGCTTTCGGTCACGTCGGACCTGGGCTCCGCCGAAGGGCCGCCAGCCGAGGGGCCGGATCCGCTGTCGTCCTTCCGGGGTCGGCTGAACGAGGTGGCGCGGGACACCGCCGCGTCCCTTGCCCGCCTGACCGCACTTCGACAGGACGTGCTCGGGGCCGTGACGACGGTGACTGGCCAGCGAATGGACGTCGAGGGGCGCGCCCGCGCCCTGAGGGCGGAGGTCAATCTCCTTGTGGAAGGTGCCGGCGCCCTGTCCCGGGAGGTTTCGACCCTTCAGGGCAAGATCGCCGAACTGACCGCGGTGGAGACCGTCGTTCGAGATCGGGCGGGTCAGATCGCCGAAATGCGCGCCCGCCGCGACAAGCTGCTGCACGACCTCGACCAGGCGCGGGAGGGGCGGTTTGCCGCGCGAGCCGCCGCCGCCGAGCGTATTAACGGCGATCTCAATCCGAGGATTCTGGTGCGAGTCGACCGCTATGCGCAGTATAACGACTACGTGCGCGCTCTGGTCGAGGCGCTGCGCGGCAGCAACCTCAAATACAACGACCTGTCTGCGGCGATTACCGAGGCTCTCAGCCCGTCCGAGCTCGTTAGGTTGGTTGAAGCCAGGGATTTCGATGCGCTTGCGACGGCCGTCGGCATCCCGCGCGACCGGGCGGCCCGCGTGTCGGGCGTTCTGGCCGATTCGGGCCTCGGTGAAATCGCCGCCTGCGATATCGAGGACGATGTCCGCTTCATGCTTCTCGACGGGGCCGACTACAAGGATATCTCCCAGCTGTCGGCCGGACAGCGCTGCACGGTGATCCTTCCTATCGTGCTCCAGCACGACGACCGGGTTCTGATCATCGACCAGCCCGAAGATCACATCGACAACGCCTTCATCGCCGACACCCTGATCAAAGCGCTTCGGGCCCGGGCGGCGCAGTCCCAGCTTGTCGTCAGCACACACAACGCGAACATCCCGGTCCTGGGCGAAGCCTCGCTTGTGATCGAAATGGTGTCGGACGGCCGGCAAGGCACTGTTCAGGTCTGCGAGCCGCTTGAGCATCCGGATGCAGTGGGCGCGATTACGACGGTCATGGAGGGCGGCGAGGCCGCCTTTGAGAACCGGGCCCGGTTCTACAAGGAACATCACGCCTGATGAGCCGTGAACGGGCGTTGGAAGGCCTGACGTCAGATGCCACAGACACGCGTCTGGCCGCTGCGCGGTGGTTCGCCGGGAACGCCGTCAGCACGGACGCGGCGCGTCTTGCTAGGGCGCTTAAGACGGAGTCTGTCCCTTGGATCCGGAGGGCGCTGGACCAAGCGCTCCAGCGTTCGCGTCGAAAGGCGGGGCCCTCCGTGCAAGAAGGACCGCCGCCGACCATTCCGGATCAGCCCGAAGAAGACGAGCCGGCCGCGTCCGTGCTCGCGAAGGCCACCGAGCGCGTGACTGAGGATCTCCTGCACGAGATATCGCCGCTCATCGGCTCCCTGAAGTCGGCGGCCAACCGCGAATGGGACGGCTTCAAGGGGTCGGACACGGAGCGCATTTTGGGCCAGGCAACGCGTCTGATGTCGTCGCTCCGGACGCTCAATCAGGCGTCCGAGGCGCCTAGGTTCGAGACCCTCGTCCTGGCCGAGATCGTGCAGGAGGTGGTCACCGCCTCAAACGCACCGGACCCCGTGCGCGTTTTGCTCGAGGGATCGGCGGCCCTGGCCGTCGAAGCGGACCGGGGCAAACTGGAGATCGCCATTTCGAACGGCTTGCGAAACGCCTTCGAGGCGGTCGAGTCCTTCAGCAGCATCCAGCCGCCCACCGTCACGGTGGCCTGGGGCGTGACGGCCGCCGAAGTCTGGCTGGCCATCAAGGATTCTGGTCCGGGGTTCCCGGGCGAGAACCCGGGTCAGTACAAGCGGCGCGGTGCCACTGGGAAAGTCGATCACCTGGGCCACGGACTGGCCCTCGCCTCCGCCGTGATGGAGTCCATGGGCGGCGAGGTCATCGTCTCGAACAGCCCGCCGGGGGCGCACTTTGAAATCCGATGGTTCAGGCGCAATGCGAATTCTGCTGGTTGAAGACAACAAGACGATCGGCCCAGAGATGGTCACGACGCTGACGGCCATGGAGCACGTGCGCGACGTCCATCTCGCCCGCAGCAAGGCGATGGGCGTCCAAGCCCTCGAAGGTGCGTTCTACGACCTGCTCATCCTCGACCTCGGCCTGCCGCTCACCGACGACGACGCCGATCAAGCCGTCGAACACGGCCAGGATCTCTTCGCGATTGCGCAGGAGATATGTCCGGGTCTTCCGATCATCGTGCTGACCGGATCCACCACCACCGCTTGGGGAGAACGCCTGGGCCGCTTCGGGCACAATGTTGACCTGTGGGGATCTGGGACGCCCTCCAACACGGTCGATTATATTCGCAAGGAGGATGTCGAGGACCTTTATCGCGAGGTCGAGCGGATTTCAGCGGAGGTCGCCGCCGTGAATGCCATCCGCATCAATACGCGGGGAAAGCGTCTGGACCTCTACCCCGGCTGGGAGCGCGCTATCCGTGTCGCCGCTCGCAAGCTCGGCGGCGTGAATGCGGAGGTCTCCCCGCTGAGCGGCGGGCTGTCCCGCGTGCGGGTGTTTCTGGTGAAGGTCTTCGACGGAGCAGGGGCCAGGATCGCGACCATGGCCGCGAAGCTGGGCGACCGTCAGGAGGTGGCGAACGAGATCGCCGCCTATGACCGGCATGTCCAACGGCTGCCGGTCGGTACCTTCCCCCACCGCACCGAAACCCTTGAATTGGGCCTATGCGGAAAGGGCGCGATTTTCTATCGCCTCGCCGACGACTATCGCTCCACTCTGTTCGACGCGCTCGCCGAGGATCCGCAAGGTGCGGTGAAGGTGATCGAGCGCCTCAAGAGCAACATGCAGATCTGGATCGATGCGGCGACGGTCCAGCCCCGCTCCATCGCTGAGATCCGACGCCATATCCTGTGGGACGAGGAGTTCGAGGCGATCAAGACCACGCACGGCTTGGAGGTGGACGATATCGAAGCCATGACCGTCGATGTTAGGGTCGGATGCGTGCATGGCGACCTGCACGGGGGGAACGTCCTGATCGCCGATCCGCCCGACGCCGTGATCATCGATTTCGGGGACGTAAGCGAGACGTCACTCTGCCTTGATCCCGTCACGCTGGAGCTTTGCGCCGTATTCCATCCCGCTGGCGCGGCGAAAGGCCTGATCGCTGACCTTTCATCGTACTTCGCGGCTTGGCCGGACGTCGACGCCCTGCCGGCCACGGACTTCGGAGCCTATCTGAGAGCCTGTCGGGAATGGTCCTACGACGTCGGACATGACGACCTGTCGGTGTTGGCGACCGCCTACGCCTACGCCGTGCGCCAACTCCGCTTCGATGCGGTGGACAAGGCTCAGACGCTTCAGCTTGTCCAAACCCTCGCACAGGCGCTGCGGGCGGCTAGATAGGCCGGGCAGCTGCTCCATACGAAACCGGGGCGTTGCTTGGGGCCGCAGCCCAATGTCCGCTCCTAGCGCGGAACGGCTGCAAGGCTCGGATGGTAAGACATGTCTTAGGCGAAGGGCCGCCCGGGGCAGCTAGCATCGCAGGGCTCCATGAAGCCGGCGCTGAGACAGCCTACAGTTTGGCCCGTCCGACCGGTCCGCTTCTCGGTGCCAACTGGTCCATCGACAAGCTCGCCGGGAGGAAGGTCCTCATCCGCCTTCGTGACGTGGCCGCCAAGGCATTTTCGCGCGGGTGCCAAGCGATGCGAGACGCGACTTGGGCGACAGAGAAAGATATTGAGGCCTGGACGCGTGACGCGGATGAAACGACGGCTGATCGGGAGGGCGAACGCTGATGGATCGGCTGCTACGCGTCCGGAGCGCGATCTATGACCATTTCCACGCGTCGCGGATCCGGGAGGGCTATTTTCTGCAGCCGGGCCGCCGGGATCGGTTCGCCCAGTACGAAACGGCGATGCTCCTCCTGCAGGATACCGGCGAAGCACTATGGACACATCGGCGTCGCGAGTTCTCCCCATCGGCCATGATGGCTTACATCGAGTTTTGGGGCGTCGTGCAGGCGGTGATCATCCAGCAGGACGCGCTTGTCGAGTTGGCGGCGTCCGTCGGCGCTCCCGCAGTGTCCGGCGGCGCGGCCTGGAAAAACATCCGCGACTTCCGAAACCTTTTGGTCGGCCATCCCGCCAACAAGAAATCGGGCCCGAAGAACCATGATGCCAAAGGGCCCATGCGCAGCTTTATGGGGCGGCAGGAGAAGACCTACAGCAAGCTCACATACGAGCTTTGGGACGGCGGGGCTCAGACGGTGAGTCACCCGAGGGTCGATCTCGGCAAGATGATCGATGCCTACGAAGCGGAAGCCGCTGATCGCCTCGACGCGATCCTCGCACACATCCAGCGGGAATGGCCAATCCTTGGCCCATCCGTAGCCGTGGCTAAGGATCCGGTGATTTCGTCCTTCAGCCCTCGGCGCCTCGCGGCGACGAGCGGTAAAGGTTCGGGCTGAAGACCTTCACAGACCATGAACGTCCGCTTCCGGCCGCGATACCAATGTCCGCTGCTGGCGCATACCGGCAGCGCTCCGCATCGGGCGTCGTATCGGACGCAAAAGACATCTAACCGCTCGTTGAGAGACGTTTCTGAGCGACGTGATCGCTGGCGTCCGCCTCCGCCACATATTCGAGGATGTCGGCGGGCGCGCAGTCGAGGTAACGACAGATCGCATCCAGGGTCGCGAAGCGGAGGCCTCTGACTTTTCCGGACTTGAGCAGCGAGAGATTGGTCTCGGATATGCCGATGGCGCGGGCGAGCACGTTGGACCTCACCTTACGGCGGGCCATCATGACATCGAGGCGGACGATGATCGGCATCAGACGAACCGCGCTGCGTCGTCCGCCACCTCGGCGCCCCAGCGCATGACGCGGGCCATGACGAACAGGATCAGGCCCAACAACAGGGCCTGGAGACTGTCGAACCTCAGCCAGCCCTCGTCGTCGAAGCCCGCCGCTTCAACCACCAGATGACCGAGGGTCGGGGCGATCGCATAGGCGACAAGCCAGCCGGCGATCAGACCGATGATCCTGGCGTTGTCGGATCCGAGGATCTGACCTGAGCCGTAAAGGCGAAACAGGCGTCGCAGCTGCCACAGGATGGCCAGGGCCGGGCCGATCATCAGGCTGGCCGATATCGCCAGCGCGATCTTGCGGGTCAGCGGTATCACGCCGACCGTGGTCCACCCTGGCGGAGGGGGCGGGACCGCGGCTTCGATATAGATCTGCATCCCGCCGGGCCGGATCTGCAGCCGGTCGCCGGTGTAGGTCAGGACGGCGATGACCGCGATCAGCAGAACCGCTGCGCCAATCATGAACAGGACAGTGAACAGCCATTCGAGCGGGTGACTGAGCCGGCGAATACGCGCCAGCAGCGGTGCTTCACCAAGCAACGGCGGCGGGAACGGAATGACGCGATTGACAGGCATATTTTTATGTATTTCGATATGGGCAGTCTGGCAAGCGGGGATGACAATGCGATTGATCCTTTCACGACGGCTGGTCCGTGTCGCCCTCTGCGCGGCGTCTCTGGCGGGGTTTGTCGCGGCCTGCGCGAGCCAGGCGACGCATCACCCGGTCATCGTGTCAGAGATGGGCGTCGCCTCGACCTCGAGCGCGCTGGAGGCAAGCCTGTCGCGGCCAGGGGCCGTAGCGTTCCAGCGCGTGCGGTTCGCGACGTGGACCGGCGGGCGGGGAAGCTTCATCGACCGCGAGGACCCGCGCACGGCCTCCGTGCCGAAGGGAACGGAAGAGGCGACCATCTACGCCTATGTCCTGGATCACCCGACGCGAGGCCGATATCTCATTGATGCGGGCGTCTCCGGCGATCTGGAGCCGAGCCTGAATTGGATCATGCGGCGCGGGCTGGCCGATATGAACGTCCGGATCGACCAGACCCTTGGGCGTTGGCTGAACGGACAGACTCAGCCTCGCGGCGTCTTCCTGACCCATCTGCATTTCGATCACATCGGCGGGCTGATCGACCTTGGGCCCGACACGGCGATCTTCGGCGGGCCGGGGGACGCGGCCGAGCGTAGCTGGACCAACACCTTGGTGGGGCATCCCGCCGATACGATCCTGAGGGGCAAGGGGCCGCTGCGGGAGTGGGCATTCCATCCCGATCCCGACGTACGGTTCGCAGGCGTTTTGGACGTTTTCGGCGACGGGTCGGTCTGGGCGCTGCACGTTCCGGGGCATTCGCCCGGATCGACGGCCTATCTGATCAACACCACTGACGGGCCGAAGCTGGTCGTCGGCGACGCGGTCTCCACCCGGTTGGGGTGGGAGGAGGCCATGCCGCAGCCTGTGCCGGCCGAGGCGCGAGCTAACGCGGAAGCGTCCGCCGGCGCCTTGAGACGGCTCGCCGCAGATCATCCGCAGATCGAGGTTTTCCTCGGCCATCAGTCGCGGACGGGACAGGCCCAGGCGCAGTAACGACACGGTCGAGGGAAAGCCTGGCCAGCCAAGCTGGCGCTTCCTGCTTGCTTCAGCGATGGCGATCAGATGTGTGCCGCCGCTCGATCAACGTCCACTTACGGGTTGTCTGGCCATGTCGGCTTCTGGCGCACTCCAGCCGATCGCGTTGCAATCGCCAAATTAAGTCGTTGCCCCGCGCCCCTGCCATGACGATCCGCAAAGAGACGCTGTGGTGTTCTCGCAGGATGGCCAGCGCCGCCGTCAGCTCCTCGCGGGTCACAAGCGCCTTTGGATCGGGCGTCAGGGGTGTTGCTCTCGCAGGAAGCTCGCCACGACGTTGACCGCCCTGACATCCAGTCCGTCACACCTCTGCCCCGCGGCGACGTTTACAGCGACCACGTCGAGCATCGTGGCGGCTTCTGGCAGTGATTTCGGATTGTGCTTGAGGACCATGACCTCCAGCCGATCCATCAAATCGTAGTTTTCCGTCTCTCCAATCGCCCGCAAGACTTGCGCGGAACGGTTCAACAACGCCTGCCCCATGGTCAGCCCTCCCGACTGATGATCACGCCCCCAAACACTCGCGTAACGCGAGTCTCGGAATGGGACAACGCCCAGAATATTGATCAAATTAATCGCTCGACGCACGTTGTGCGTGCCTTGGGGGGGACGGATTTGGCGCAGGAGAGCTGTCCTACAGGGGGCGCTGCAGGTGTGACTCAAAGCCGTGACGAGCGACCGGACAGTCGCCTGGAACCAAGGTCAAAACGGTTTGGTTGGGATCAGAGCCGAACGCCGGCGCTTGCCGCAACCAATGACGGAAGCGGCCATGATCACAAGGTCGCGGTGCGGAGCTTCCGATGGCCGAACGCCGGAACTGAATGTCGTGCTTGCGGCGCTCAGCGAATGTCCGGCTCTGGCGCGTTGCCGTCAGACGGGATGTAGCCAGTCAGCCGCCTCAGCACGAACCGCACAAGTCAGGTCTTCGATCAGGCGGGTGGTGATACGCAGGTGCTGCCAGAAGAGCGGCACATCCACGATGACGCCCGGCGCGAGATCGACCAGGCGGCCTGACGCGATCAGCGGAGCGGCGAGGCGCTCTGGCGTCAGGGACCAGGCGACGCCGGCTAAGGTGAAGTCGAGAAATCCCTGGGTGGACGGCACCCAATGGGTCGGGCCTTCGATCGGGCGTCCGACGACCTTTTCTGTCCACTGGAGTTGCAGTCGGTCGCGCGAACTGAACCGGAGCACCGGCGCCTCCGCCAGCCGCGCCGCCGTCACGCCGTCCGGGAAATGATGATCGCGAAAGTCCGGCGTCGCGGCGGCCACGTAGCGAAGCGAACCCAGCGGCATGGTGCGGCATCCGGCGACGGCCTTTCCCGCCGTGGTCACAGCGGCGATCACCTCGCCCGAACGCAGGCGCTCGGCGGTGTCGGCCTCGTCGTCGAGCACCAGGGACAGGGTGTTCGGCTGGGCGGCGGCGAAGCGGGCGGCCGCGCCAGGGAACCAGGTGCCGAGGCTGTCGGCGTTGAGGGCGATCTTCAATGTCGGGCGCGCGCCGCCGAACGCGGCGGCCCAGACGGGATCGCCCGCCATCATGTCGTGCTCCAGCAGGGCCACCTGATCGAGGTGGGCCGCCAGCCGCGCCCCTGCCTCGGTCGGTCGGCAGGGCGTCGCGCGAATGACCAGGGGCAGACCCAGGCGCTCCTCCAGTCCCTTCACACGCTGGGACACGGCCGATGGCGTGACCGACAGGGCTTCGGCGGCCGCATCGAATGATCCGGTGCGGATAACGGCGGCCAGGGCGGCGAGGGCGGGATAGTCGAGCATTAGGACAGCTAATCTAGCCTAAGTAGGATTAGTTCGGCTACGGCCTCACGCCATGCGATTAGCCCCCCCATGATCGTTTCCATTCTTCCGCCCCTGGCGAAGGGTTTCGCCCTGTCAGCCAGCCTAATCGTCTCCATCGGCGCTCAGAACATGTTCGTGCTGCGGCAGGGGCTGCGACGCGAGCATGTCCTGCCGGTCGTTCTGTTCTGCGCCGTGGCGGATTCCGTCCTCGTCATCGCCGGTGTGAACGGTCTGGGCCAACTGCTGGCGGCCGTTCCCGGTCTGTCGATGGCGTTGAGCCTGGGCGGCGCCGCCTTCCTGACCTGGTACGCCGTAGGGGCCTTTCGGCGGGCAATGCGCTCGGAGGCCCTGGTCGTTCAGGACGGCGCAGGTCTGTCGCTCGGGGCGGCGCTGGCGGCCACCGCCGCCTTTACCCTTCTGAACCCGCATGTCTACATCGACACCGTCATGCTGATGGGGGCTGTCGGGTCGAGCCTGCCCGAGGGCCAGAGGCTGTTCTTCATCATCGGAGCCTCGACCTTCGCCGCCCTCTGGTTCGCGGCCATCGGTTTCGGCGCGCGCTTTCTAGCGCCGCTCTTCGCCCGTCCGGTCGCCTGGCGCGTGCTGGATATCGTCACCGGCCTGATGATGACCGTCATCGCCGTGGTCCTGGTGCGCGACGTCTTCGCCTGACGCCATTTCAGAACATCGAGGTCCCCATGAACCCGCCCGTCATCACCCCGGGAATCTACGCCCTGCGTCCGGACTTCGCGGCGCTCAGCATCCTTGTCACTGGTGCGCGCAATGGGCCGAGCGATCCGTATGGCGCAGAACAGTTGCGTCTGGCGTGTGAGGCGCAGGAGCCTGAGTGGGCTGAAGTGCATCTGGAGGCCTGGCGGGACGCGTACCGCGCCTTCGGCGCCAAGCCGCAGCGGACGCCATGCTCCGTCGAGGCCCTGCGCAAGCGGGCGCAGCGAGACGGGGCCTTGCCCCCGGTGAACGCTGTGGTCGATCTCTACAATGCGATCAGCCTCCGTTACGCCCTTCCGATCGGCGGCGAGGATGCGGACGCCTACGCCGGGACGCCCAGGCTGGTCGTCGCCCAGGGCGACGAGGCCTTTGACACGGCCCAGAGCGGCGAACCGAAGACCGAAACGGTCGATCCGGGCGAGGTCATCTGGCGCGATGATCGCGGCGCGACCTGCCGGCGATGGAACTGGCGACAGGGGTTGCGGACGCGGATCACCGACGACAGCACCGCCATGTGGTTCATCCTCGAGCGCCTGGCCCCCATGCCGATACCGGCCCTGCTGCAGGCGGGTGACGATCTGATCGCCGGGTTGAAGCGTCTCAGTCCGTCACTGCAGGCGAGCAGTCTTCTGCTTCAGCGCCCTGACTGATCGGCTGGATCGACACAAATTGAAGCCAAGCCTGATTTGAGCCGATCGCTGCGTCGGGCCTCACTGGGGCGACATTCTGGAGCAGAAGCATGGCGCTGTTTTCGGGCCTTTCGGCCTTTCCCATCACCCCGATGACGTCCGAAGGCGAGGTCATTGCGCCTGACCTGCAGCGGCTGGTCCAACGCATCGAAGCGGGCGGCGCCGATTCCATCGGCCTGCTCGGCAGCACCGGGACCTATATGTTCCTGAGCCGCGACCAGCGGCGACGCGCCGTGGCGGCGGCCGTTGAAGCCGTCGCCTCGATCCCGATCATTGTCGGCGTGGGCGCCATACGGACCGACGAAGTTCAGGCCTTGGCGCGGGATGCGGCGGCAGAGGGCGCGTCCGGCCTGCTCCTGGCGCCGGTCAGCTATACGCCGCTGACGGAGGAGGAGGTCTTTCAGCACTTCCTCGCCGTGGCCTCGGCCACGGACTTGCCGCTGTGCATCTACAGCAACCCCGGCACGACCAACTTCACCTTCAGGCCGGAACTGGTCGCCCGTCTGGCGGTGATCCCGACCGTGGCCGCCATCAAGCTGCCGCTGCCGGCCTCCGGCGACATCGCCTCCGACCTGGCGGCTTTTCGGCAGGCGGCGCCGAGCCTGTCCATCGGCTACAGCGGCGACTGGGGCTGCAAGGCCGCGCTGCTGGCGGGCGCCGACTGCTGGTATAGCGTGGCCGCCGGCCTGTTTCCTGAACAGGCCGCTGCGCTCGCGGCGGCGGCCATTCGGGGCGATTACGAAGAAGCGAACCGATGCGAAGCCGCCTTCGCCGGCCTCTGGGACCTGTTCCGCGCCCACGGCAGCCTTCGGCTGATATATGCGGTGGCGAACATGCTGGGCTTGACCGAAGCGTCGCCGCCGAAACCGCTTCTGGGACCCGACGAGGGGCTGACGGCCAGTCTCCGAAAGGCTTTGCCGCTCTGAGACACAGATGGTGCCCAGTGTCGGGTTTCGGTCATGAAGCCAAGGACCGCTATTGGCGCATCAGCGACATTAGGAAGGGTAGATTTCCGGCGACCAGCCGTGCTTCGACATGTCTTCAGACGAGTGTATTCGCAACTAGATCAAAATGCATGAATGCAAAACGGTCACCGGCGGCGGGCGTCGGTTTCCTTGAAAAGGCGGATGCGCGGCCGCGCGTCAGGCGTCGAGGAAGGCCAGCGCCCTGGGCGTGAAGACCTCGTGGAACTGGAAGATGCCGCCGTGGCCGGCGTCGGGATAAAGCACCAGTTCGGCGTTCGGCAGGCGGCGCGCCATGTCGGTTGAGTTCTGGCTGGGGACCATGATGTCGTGATCGCCGTTGGCGACCAGAACGGGTTGTCGGATCGCGCCGAGGTCCTGAGGCGCCAGGTCTCCCCAGGCTTCGATGGCCTTCAGCTGGCGGCGGAAGGCGGCGATGCTGATGGGCGCGTCTCTATCCTGCTCGCGAAGCTTGAGGCGGGTCAGGAAGGCCTTGGCGGCGCGGCGACCGGCCTTGCTGGAGGTGAAGAACAGATAGGTCTTGGGGTCCTTCAGGGTCAGGACGCCCTTGAGGATCAGCGGGTTGGACACGGCCCCGACCCGGTTGATCCCCACGCCGCCCGCCGGTCCTGTGCCGGTGAGGATGACCCTGCGCGCCAGATCGGGGGCCTGGCGAAGCAGATCCTGAGCGACGAAGCCGCCCAGCGAGAAGCCCATCAGATCGATCCGCGTCAGCCCCAGAGCCTTGATGACGGCCAGCACATCGCTCGCCATCTCGGCGATGGTCAGAGGTGCATCACCACCCGAGCCGCCCACGCCCCGGTAATCGAGGGCGAAGACTGTCCGGCCCTGGGCCAGACCCTCCACGATCAGAGGGTCGAAATTGTCCAGCGTCGCGCCCCAGTGGTTCAGCATCACCAGAGGCAGGCCGTCTCCCGACCCCAGACGACGATAGGCGAAGATCGTGCCCGCCGCCTCGACGGTGCGGTTGGGCGTGGTGTTCCAGGTCTCTGGGGACCGGGTGGTCGGCTCGGCGGCGCTCATTGCGCGTCCTCCTTGACGGTGACGACGACCTTGCCCCTGGCCCGGCCGGTTTCGAGGTAGGCAAGGGCCGCGTTGAGGTCGGCGAAGGCGAAGGTGCGATCCAGCACGGGCCGGATATCGCCGGCCTCGATCAGGGCGGTGATCTGCTGCAGTTGGTCGCCGGCCGCGCGCATGAACAGGAAGGAGTAGTCGATGCCTCTGGCGGCGGCCTTGCGCCGGATCTTGCGGCTCAGAAGGCGCATGACCAGCTTGAGGACCGGGTTCAGGCCCTGAGCCCTGGCGAAGGCGGGGTCGGGCGGCCCGGAGATCGAGATCAGCTTGCCGCCGGGTCTCAGGACCTCCAGCGAGCGTTCCAGCGTCTCGCCGTCCAGACTGTTCAGCACGACGTCATAGCCCGAGAGTTCGCGGGCGAAGTCCTGGGTCCTGTAGTCGACGACGACATCGGCCCCCAAACTGCGGACCAAGTCGGCGTTGGCGGCGCCGGCCGTCGTGGCGACCGTCGCGCCGAGGTGTTTGGCCAGCTGGATGGCGAAGACGCCGACCCCGCCCGAGCCGGCGTGGATCAGAACCTTCTGGCCGGGCTTCAGGGCGGCGCGCTCCACCAGGACCTGCCAGGCCGTCAGGGCGACCAGAGGAAGACCGGCCGCCTCCTGCATCGTCAGATCGGCCGGTTTGAGGGCGACGTCGGCCTCATCGATCGCGATGAACTCGGCGAAGGTTCCGATCCGGCCGTCGCGGGGGCGGGCGTAGACGGCGTCGCCGACCTTGAAGCGTTTCGCGCCCGGGCCGACGCGAACGACCCTGCCCGCCACGTCGTGACCGAGCACGAGGGGCGTCTTGTACGGCAGGATGGCTTTGAACTCGCCGTCCCGGATCTTGGAATCGAGCAGGTTCAGACCCGCCGCATGCACTTCGATCAGGATGTCGTTTTCACGCAAGGCGGGCTCAGGCCGCTCGCCCAGGCGCAGAGCAGCCTTCTTGGCGTAACGGTCGAGGATATAGGCCTTCATCGGGGATCTCCGTTCCGCAGGCAGCCCGTCGTTCAGGCGTGGACGGCGTCGAGGGCGGGATAGTCGGTATAGCCCTCGGCGCCGCCGCCATAGAGGGTCGCCGGGTTGAGGTCGGCCAGGGGTGCGCCGGTCTTCAGGCGCTCCACCAGATCGGGATTGGCGATGAAGGGCCGACCGAAGGCGAACAGATCGGCCTCGCCGGCGTCCAGCCGCGTCTCGGCCAGCGTGCGGTCATAGCCGTTGTTGGCGATGTAGGTGTTCTTGAACCGGCGGCGCAGCGAACCGTAGTCGAAGGGGGCGTTGTCGCGGGGGCCGCCGGTCGCGCCCTCGACGACGTGGATGTAGACCAGACCCAAGGCGTTCAACCCATCGACGATGTAATCGAACTGGGCCTGCGGGTCGCTGGACGAGATGGCGTTGGCGGGAGAGGCGGGCGACAGCCGGATGCCGGTGCGATCAGCCCCGATCTCCTCGGCGACGGCGGCGGCGACCTCCAGCATCAGGCGCGCGCGGTTTTCGACCGATCCGCCATAGGCATCGGTGCGGACATTGGCGCCGTCCTTGGCGAACTGGTCCAGAAGATAGCCGTTGGCGCCGTGGATCTCGACGCCGTCGAATCCGGCCGCGATCGCGTTGGCCGCAGCGGTGCGGAAGTCCTGGACGATGCCGGGAAGCTCTTTGAGTTCCAGCGCACGCGGCTCGGACACGTCGGCGAAGCCGTTGTTGACGAAGGTCTTGGTCTCGGCCCGGATGGCGGACGGGGCGACGGGCGCCGCGCCGCCGGGCTGGAGGTCCACGTGCGAGATGCGGCCGACGTGCCAGAGCTGCAGGAAGATGCGGCCGCCCTCGGCGTGAACGGCCTCGGTCACCCGACGCCAGCCCTCAATCTGGGCCGCGTCATAAATGCCGGGGGTGTTCTGGTAGCCTTGGCCCTGCTGCGAAATCTGCGTCGCTTCGGTGATGATCAACCCGGCCGTGGCGCGCTGGCGATAGTATTCCACGGCCAGATCGCCGGGCACGAAGCCCGGTCCTGCCCGGTTGCGCGTCAGGGGGGCCATGACGATCCGGTTGGACAGGGTGACGGGGCCCAGGGCGTAGGGGGCGTACAGTTCAGCGTCGGACATTGGGTGTCTCTGATCTCTTGCAGGGTTTGTGACGCGACGGCGTCAGGATTGTTCGCGATAGCGGTCGGCGGGCACAGTCGCGGCGAAGCCCGGCAGCATGGCCTGGCGGGCGCCCTGGAAGGCGTCCCACTGGGCGGCGTCGTGGAGCGGCGGAATGGTGACGGGCTCGCGCCGGTCGAAGCCGACCAGGGCGGCGTCCACCAGATCCCCCACCTCCATCAGCGGCGGAAGCTTGGCGGGGTCGGCGCCGGACCGTTCCCAGATTTCGGTGCGGGTGCCGGCCGGAAGGACCGCCTGGACGTAGACGCCCTTGGGGCCAAGCTCGAAAGCGAGCGCTTGGGACAGGTAGAGGACGAAGGCCTTGGTCGCGCCATAGGCCGACAGGCCGAACTCAGGGGCGAGGCCCACGACGGAGCCGATGTTGACGATGGCTCCACGTCCGGCCTGGGCGAAGCGGGGCGCGACGGCGTTGGCCAGTTCGACCACCGCCGACACGTTCAGGGCGACGAGTTTCTGAAGGTCCGCGCCGGACTGGCTGGCGAACTGTCCGCCGACACTGGCGCCCGCATTGTTGACCAGCACGCCAATCCGGTCGTCCTGGCGCAGGCGGCTGGAGACCGCCTCCAGGTCCGGGCCGTGCGTCAGGTCCGCCTTCAGGACTTCGATCGAGACACCGGTCTCGGCCCGCAGCGTCGCGGCCAGTGTCTCGATGCGCGCCGCGTCCCGGGCGACAAGCACCAGATCATGTCCCCGGCGGGCGAAACGGTCGGCGTAGACGGCTCCGATGCCGCTCGAAGCGCCGGTGATCAGGACGGACGGCAGATCAGACATGGGGCGCGATTCCTTGAGGGTCATTTTTCATGACGGCTATCATCTTAGTTGCCAAATATGATGCCCATCATGTATCTGTCAACAGATGGTTCGAAGGATTTCGCAATGAGAGTGACGCGCGAGCAGATGCAGGCCAACCGGATGCGGATCCTGGACGCCGCCGGACGGCTGTTCCGTGAGAAGGGCTTCGATGCGGTCAGCGTGGCGGAGGTCATGAAGGCCGCCGGCCTGACCCACGGCGGCTTCTATGGGCATTTCGAGTCCAAGGATGATCTGATCGCCCAGACGATCGCCCACATCTTCGGCGCCGAGCGGCCAGGACCCGAGGATTTGGCCAGCATCCTGGAGGCCTATCTGTCCCCGCGGCACCGCGACAGCGTCGCCAAGGGGTGTCCGACGGCAGCCCTCATCGCCGACGTCCGTCGTCAAACCCCAGCCGCGCGTCTGGCGATGACATCCGGCTTCAAAACCCAGATCGATCGCATCGCTTCGGTCATCGGCCAGACGCAGTCTCCAAACGCCAGAAGGGCGGCGATCGGGACCTGGGCGTCGCTCGTGGGCGCGCTGGTCCTGGCGCGCACCATCGATGATCCCGCCCTGTCCGCAGAGATCCTCGGGGAAACCCGGAACTGGATCGGCGACAACACACAAGGACAGCGCCGGGACGGGGAGGCGGCTTCGACCACTTCAGCGGCCTAAGACTGGGCGTAGTCGGCCCACGAGCACTGCCTGCCTTCGCTGTTGACGCAAAACTGCCTCGTCTCGGCAGTGGGCCGGCAGATGTCTGCTTCTTGGCGGTCAGCCAATGTCCGCTCTTGGCGCAGGTCTGACGGAACAGGAGTATTATCGGCCTAGACAGGGAGGCCATCCGTGGGAGGTTGGCCATGCGCCAGTCTGACCTTTTCATCATCCCTCGTCGGCCTTGGAACGCGGGCCGTCTCATCGGCCCCAAGGCTCCGCTGAAGCCGAAACACATCTGGGCGATCCGACAGCAGCTCAAGGTCGCCAAGCGAGTACGCGACCTCGCGATGTTCAACTGCGCGCTCGATGCAAAACTCAGAGCGTGTGACCTGGTGAAACTCCGAGTGAGTGACGTCGCACCTGGCGGCTCACTGAGACTTCGGTCCACAGTCATCCAGCAGAAGACCGGACGACCGGTTCCCTTCGAGATCACAGAGCCAGCCCGCGACGCGATCGGGGCTTGGCTGGAAATCCGAGGACAGCGTGACGACGACTGGCTGTTTCCAAGCAGAAGTCACGCGGGCTGCCACATAGGCACGCGGCAGTATGCGCGATTGGTTGATCAGTGGATCCGTTTGATCGATCTTGAGCCGGCGGCCTACGGCACCCACAGCCTCAGGCGTACGAAGGTCTCATTGGTCTACAAGAAAACCGGTAACCTGCGCGCCTGCCAGCTACTTCTCGGTCACCGCAAACTTGAGAGCACCGTTCGCTACCTCGGCATCGAAGTTGACGACGCCTTGGAGCTCTCTGAGCAGATCGATCTCTAACAACAGCCGGGTTCGCTCAGCGGACCCGGCATTCGTCCGCTGTGGGTGGATTTCGGTTCTAGGATTTTTGGCACCGAAAGCGGACATCTGGCCTCAGACTGGGGTTTCCATCGACGTCAGCATTGGGCGAGACGGACAGTCGCGAGGCTCCGACCGGAATCGCGCTGACTAAACCATGGTGGACGGGCGAGCTGCGCCGCTGCCATCTTCGGGGCGGGACTGTTGGTAGGCGGGGCTGTTGGTAGAAGCCCGCCTTGGTACAGGCGATCTTTCTATTGACCCCTGGCGCCAGTGTAGACGTTTGCCCCGCGAAACAGGCTGAACCCCGTGACAGCGCCCTCATCGTCGCGCTCGAAGCGGATCGACATATCCTGTGCCGTCATGAAAAACGCCGTCTGCGACTCGGCGAACATCTCCATAGGTTTGGCGCCGAACAGATCGCTCTGGAAGTGTAGGCGATCGCCTGCGGCTATGATGTGGACCGGCTGGTCGAGCAGCAGATAATCGCCAGCATACTGGCTGTTCAGCGTCGCATCGCCAGGCGCCGCGACCTTCTCGATGGCTTGGAATTCGGGCCAGCCGTATTCCTCGGCGATACTGCCGAGGATTTCGGCGATCAAAGCCGCCCCGTTGTCACTATTGGTCATCACGACCACGCCCTGGCCTGATTGGGTGTAGCCGTAGAGTTGAGAACGAAATCCTCTTGTGCCGCCGCTGTGACCGAAACTTGTGCGGGCGCCGAGATCTTCAACGTAGAAACCGAGACCATACTGGCCCAATCCGCGCGTCAGCATCAAAGACGCCAGGCTGTGAGGAAGGATGCTGCTTGAGGCGCCAGCCTCCGCCTGTTGGACGGCGATTACGATGCGCGCGAGGTCACTCGGCGTACTCCACAAACCTGCGGCGGCGGATTCCGGATAGACACGCCACTGACCTGGGACGGCACGACCATCGCTTTCGTAAGCCGTTGCCGCGTGGGCGCGTGAGACAGGGGGTAAAATGGGGGCAAACGTACTTTGGCTCATCCCAAGTCGATCAAGAACTTCGGTTTGCATGTATCGTTCGAAAGGAGACCCGCTGGCTTCCGTCATCATCAGCTGGACAATTTCGTATCCGCCTCCTGAATACCGCCAGGTGCTGCCGGGGACGAGGTCAACCCGGACGGGGTCGGAGTTGGCTGGCGCGACGCCGTCCAGTGTCTGCTCCAGCGTCGGCGCTGCCTCATCCTGCGCATACCCGTTGTAGCCATGCACCGTCATGCCGGCGCTGTGGTTGAGCAACATGCGCAGGGTGACCGCCTTGACCTGCGTGAACTCGTTTTCCGGAATTTTCCATGAGACGAGTTGGCTGTTGGCCTCTTCGTCTAGGGTGAGCCTGCCCTGTTCAGCCAAGCGCAAGGCGCCGATGGCGGCAACCGACTTGCTGATCGAACCCGCCTGGAACAAGGTGTTGACCGTCGCCGGGCGGTCGCCTGCGGCATCGGCCATGCCATAGGCCCGCGCCCACTCGATCTGGCCGTTGTTGATTACGGCGATGCTGACGGCTGGGACCTGATGGAAGGCCATGCGATCCTTCAGCGTCATCTTCTGACCTGGTGCGCCCCTTATGACAACGGGCGTGGTGAGCCCCCGCTCGACACGGTCGATCCTGTCTTGGACGGCGAGCCGTTCGGCTTCGTTGGAAGGAAGCGGTGAGGTTGATTGAGCCTCTGCGCACACACTCCACAGCATCAGAGCCGTGCAAGGCAGCAACAAGTGTTTGAGCATCGAAGTCTCACCAAGACGGTTGGGCAGAATCGGTCTGCGCAGTTGCATCAGCATCGCCCGACGACAATGTTTAGGTCCAGGTTCAACAGCGGACGTTCGGAAAGTCCGCAACGGGTCGTGAACCGAAGTTCGCTTAAGGGTGGGAAGCGGACCTCGCCCTCGACATCCCAAACGGCCTGCTGCAAAGCTTGCTGACATGAGCCGCCTCTCCGTCCCGCGCACCGTCTGGGTTTTAGGTATCGTCAGCCTCCTGATGGATGTTTCATCGGAGATGATCCAGACTCTACTGCCGATCTATCTGGTGGTGGGTCTTGGCGCCTCGGCGACGGTCATAGGTCTGGTCGAGGGTTTCGCCGTCGCGGTGGCCACAGCGGTCAAGTTCGGCGCCGGCTTCCTATCCGACCGCATCGCCCGGCCTAAATGGCTGGCGGTCGCCGGCTACGGCCTGGCGGCGGCGGCCAAACCCATCTTCCCGCTCAGCGCCTCGGTTGAGGGGGTTCTGTTAGCCAAGGGTGTCGATCGTATCGGCAAGGGCATCCGCACGGCTCCGCGCGATGCCCTCGTCGCCGCCGTCACCCCGCCGACCCTGCTGGGCCGCGCCTTCGGCCTACGCAAATCGCTGGACACCGTCGGCGGCTTCGCCGGACCGCTGCTGGCCATCGGGCT
>Ga0247822_10000097_pt1 | contig 36520 bp, 35 predicted proteins | sample 13C_Cellulose_Da_FD_192423 | JGI IMG/M metagenome (GOLD analysis project Ga0247822, IMG submission 192423) | Soil microbial communities from agricultural site in Penn Yan, New York, United States - 13C_Cellulose_Day30 | ecosystem: Environmental > Terrestrial > Soil > Agricultural land | place...
GGTAAGCTGCACACCGCCGCCTGAAGCGGCGCTGGCGACGATTGTGCCCGAGACCGCCGAGCTCAGCGTCAAGCTGCCGCCAGTATAAGTCAGCGTGTTCCCACTCCGGCTGAACGTAAAGCTGCCGAGAGTTGCGTCAGTGAAAACGATCCGATCGCCGGCCGTGAAGTCCGTGATCGTGTCCCCGCTCAGGCCGGCGGACGTGTCGCGGAAGGTGTCGTTCCCGCCACCCCCCGTCAAAGTGTCATTACCTGTTCCGCCGGTGATCGTGTTCGCGACGGAATTGCCGATGATAATGTCCCGCTGTCCGCCACCGATCGCATTTTCGATGATGCTGCCGCGCGCAATTGAAAAATTGCCGATCCGACCGCCAATGTTCGAAAATGTCTCCGGGTTCAGGTTGATCGTTTGATTGAAGAAGTATCCAGAGAAATCCAGCGTATCATTTCCGCCAGTATCGAAGATCGTCAGCGCAAAATTGCGGAAATTGATAGGTGCGGCCGCGTCGTAGATTCCGCCTGCGTTCGAATTGAAGCCGTAGATTGTGTCGCCCGAACGGGTCGTGGTAGACAGTCCGTACAGCTGCTGCATGGCCAGAATGTCCGCGGCCATCGGCGTCGCCAGATAGAGACGCGAGAAATTCTGCCCACTGAAATAGGTATTCTCGGTCTGGCTGAAGTACGACATGATCGAGGTCGACCACGCGTCGTTAGAATATAGCGCGTCATAGGGGTAATCTGCCGTGGTATTGTAATTGCCGGCATGCCCTAGGCCGAGCGCATGACCGATTTCATGGAGATACGCCTGATAGGCATAGTCCCCGACATCCGTCCCGTAGTCGAACAGCCACTGCGTATCGATGTTGATGTGGGCCGAGGTCGTAAAGCCCTGATTGTTGGTCGTTGATTCGGTCCAGGCCCCGTCCTCGCTGTCGTCGAACGTGATCTGAGCGACCCCGCTGGTTTCGACGAAGTTGATGCCGATGATCTGCGACCAATTCTGCAGGGCCATACGCGCTAGCGCTTGGCCATCAGCCGTCAGAGCCGTCAGGTTGACACTGATGGAGCCGCCCTGCGCAACGGCAAACGGGTGCTGCCCGTCCGCCCAATAACCGCTGACGAGTTGAGTAGCGATCTGGTCGTTCGTGTATACGGGCGGCGTCTGATAGGCAGTGACCTGGAGTTGGTAATCTCCCGAGCCCTCATCGTTCCACGATCCGACGTCGATGTAATAGGTACCAGCCGTCGTCGCCGCGAAACTGATCTGCGAGTCGAGATCGACGCCCAGATGGATGTCGTCATTCTCGTAGACGATGTTGCCAAGAGAATCGCGGATACGCAGATAAGGATCTTCGAGCGTGATCCCGCTCAAAGTCACCGTGATCGCCTGACCGCTGCTGAGGCTGATCCGAAACCAGTCATGATCGCCCACAATCTCAAGGGTGTTGAGTACCGTGCCGCCGACCGAAATGGTCGTGCTCGTTGAAGCGTTGCCAGGAATATCGACCAATTGAATGCTCCCCACCACGGAAGACGCCGTTCGGCGATCCCGTCTCCGATGCAAAATTCAAGCCAAGAAACTCTTAGCTCAAGACTTAAAACTCTTACTTACCGGATCCAAAAATTTCCGCGGCGAGACCCGCAGCAAATCTCTCGAACGAACTGTTGGTCAGTTCCCTGTCCATGCTGCCGTACTTTTGCTCAGCAACTTTGCGGCCACTGTCTGAGCTCACCTGGACCGAAATGCGAGACGGTCCGAGGACCGTGACCGCTACGTGGTAGCGTTCTTTCGGCTCATGTCCGGCAACGGCCGCCTGGATGGCGCGACAAAGAGCTTCGGGACCACCGGACTCTTTCGAAAGTTTGCCACCATCGACAACATGACATTGAACCAGTGGTGAAGCGGCAGTCATCGCGCACGCACTCCCGCTCGCGAACGCAAGCGCCGTCGCGACAGCGATCCTCGCCAAATCTTCATGCATGACACCTCCACGCCCGGGCCCGTCTAAACCCTGTCGAGACGCTCCACAATCGTAAATTTGTCAAAGACTTACCCATGACAGATGAACGTTAGATGACAAGCTACCGATCATGACTGTCCCGGCAAGAGACCCAGCAATCAAACTGGTTGCATCGCTCAATACATGTTCAACCGAGCAAATCCTGTCTTGTCGACTACGAGGTGAAAGACTGGCTGGGGCGGCAGGATTCGAACCTGCGAATGCCGGTACCAAAAACCGGTGCCTTACCACTTGGCGACGCCCCAGCAGGCGACCCGTCGATGCGGGGACGGCGCGCTTATAGCCGCCACTTCCGGCAAGAAAACCCCAACCTGACGAGTTCAGCGGACCAATCGCAGGCTCCGCGCTGCCTCCCTTGCCACGTCTGTCCGCAGTCCTCATGACGACCGACGTGAAGTTCAGTCACCTGATCAGAAGCCACTTCGCGCGATGCTTGGCGCAGGACCGACGCGCGTGAGCGCAGTCGGCATCCTAGGGCTTTTGCTCTGCCTCGCGGCCCTTCCGTTTTTTCCGCCGGCTCGGACCCCACGAGGGCTGCTTCTTTTCTTCGCGCTGCTGGTTCTTCACGCCGGCGCTTCCGTAGCTCGTGTTTGGAACGCGGCCAGGCGTCGAACGCGGTTTTCATGCTCATCGTGCGCTGGAGCAATGGGTCGTATGCACCGCGGGTTCTTGCACCATGACGGTCGACGACGGACGGGAACGCCGCAGCGTCCGCCTCGATAGCCCGGAGAAGGGTCTCTACATGGGCCCCGGTATTTGGCGGGAGATGAGCAATTTTTCGCCCGACGCAGTGCTGATGGTCATTGCCTCCACGCGCTACGACGAGGCCGACTACATCCGCGATTACGACGACTTCCTCGCGTCGGTCCGCTGTACCCAGGGCTGACTTTGAAGGTTCTGTTCCTCGATGTCCGCGCTGGCTATGAAGAGTTGCGCGAGGAAATCGACCAAGCCATCGCGCGCGTTCTCAATTCCGGCCGCTATATCCTTGGCGAGGAAGTCGAAGCCTTCGAGGCGCAATTCGCCGCCTTTTGCGGGGCAGGCCATTGCATCGGCACGGGGAACGGGCTCGACGCGCTTCATCTGGCCCTCCTCGCTGTTGGGGTCGAGCCGGGCGACGAGGTGATCGTGCCCAGCAACACCTTTATCGCGACATGGCTGGCCGTATCATACGCCGGCGCAGTTCCAGTTCCGGTTGAGCCCGACAAGGCCACGCACAACCTCGACCCCAGTCTGCTCGAGGCAGCCATCTCCCCGCGAACGCGGGCGATATTGCCTACCCACCTTTACGGGCAGGCCGCCGATCTCGACCCATTGCTCGACATCGCGCGGCGCCATGGCCTGAAGCTCGTCGAGGACGCTGCCCAGGCCCACGGGGCGGAATATAAGGGCCGTCGCGTCGGCAGCCACGGCGATGCGATCGCGTGGAGTTTCTATCCGGGAAAGAATCTTGGCGCCCTTGGCGACGGCGGGGCGGTGACAACCAATGACCCGGAGATCGCCGAGCGAGTCCGCCTCCTTGGAAATTACGGTTCCAGCCGCAAATACGTGCATGACCTGCGCGGCTTCAATTCGCGTCTGGACCCGATTCAGGCGGCGGTCCTTGCCGTCAAACTGCGGCATCTGGAGGACTGGAACAGTCGGCGATCGGAACGCGCGCAAGTCTATTCCACGGCTTTGGCTGAGCATGGGCCACCGACGGTTCCCGATTGGGCCAAGCCTTCCTGGCACCTTTACGTCATCCAGTCCGATGATCGCGACCGGCTTGCAGGAAAACTGCGCGACGACGGCATCGAGACGCTGATCCACTACCCCATCCCACCTCACCGGCAGCAGGCCTATTCGGGTAGTGTCACGGACGGTTCTTTACCAATCGCCGATCGTCTTGCGTCACGCATTCTCAGCCTGCCGATGGGCCCTCACCTTACGTTAGAACAGTCGGAGTGGGTCGCCGATCGCGTCCTGGCTGCTACAAGCGGCCGCTCATGAGTGCGACCATCCATCCTCTCGCAGATGTCGGCACTACCGAGATCGGCGACGGCACCCGCATCTGGCAATATGCGGTCATCCTGCCGGGCGCTCGCATTGGGGCCGACTGCAACATCTGCGCGCACACCTTCATTGAGGGTGCGGTGACGGTTGGCGATCGGGTGACGATCAAGAGCGGCGTCTTCCTGTGGGACGGGCTGATCGTCGAAGATGACGTCTTCCTCGGGCCGAACGCCACGTTCACCAACGATCGGTTCCCGCGCTCGCAAGTGCGCGTCGAATTTCCGACGACCACCATCAAGCGTGGCGCTAGCATCGGCGCAGGTGCTGTCATTCTGCCAGGCATTACCATCGGTGAAGGCGCCATGATCGGAGCCGGCACAGTCGTCACCCAATCGGTCCCCGCGGGCGAGACATGGGTTGGCAACCCGGCCCGGCCAGTCCGAAGTGCCTGATTTTCCGGCCGCCCGATGCTGAAGTCGGGGCTAGGTCAGATCTTCCGTCATATGAGCCGCCGAAGGCGGACAGAGCTCATTCTATTGATCACGCTCCTGATAGGCTCGTCCTTGGCCGAGCTCGTCACCATCGCAGCCGTCGTCCCCTTCATCTCACTTCTCTCAGGTTCGGCAACGCCTGAGGTCTTTGAACCATTGTTCGGCGCAATCGGCCCGCAGGATCGCTTGCTTGGCGCAACCCTGTTTTTTGGCGTCGCTGTGGTTGTTTCGGGACTATTGCGCATCGCTTTGTCGTGGACGACGCAATCTTTCAGCTTTGGCTTCGGCCATGATCTCAGCGTGGCGATCCAGACGCGCCTGCTTCATCAGCCGTACGCATTCCACACCTCTCGCAACAGTAGTGAGCTGATAGCAGCCCACGACAAGGTCTTGCTGCTCGTCCAAGGTGTGATTCTGCCCGTGCTGAACGCCCTGACAGCGGCAGTGACGTCAGTCTTCATCATCGCGGTTCTTCTCTACATCGACGCGTTCGCCGCCGGGATTGCCGCAGTCTCGCTAGCGGCCGTCTATTTCGCAGTGTCCCGAGTGACACGCGACCGGCTGCACCGCCACGGAGAGACGATCAATTCGGATTATTCCCGCCGGGTAAAGGCTGTGCAGGAAAGTCTCGGAGGCATCCGAGACGTAATCGTGGACCATTCGCAACCGGTCCATCTCAACCACTTTGCCCGCGTTAGCCGCAGTCACTCCAATGCGGAGCGATCGGCCGCCTTCATCGCCAGCATGCCCCGCTTCCTGGTCGAGGCTGTCGGCCTGGTCCTGATTGCCATTCTGGCTCTGGTCCTGAGCGGCAGGAACGGCGGCTTCACAGCGGCTCTGCCGGTACTCGGAGCCATCGCTCTGAGCGCTCAGCGGCTGCTGCCGCTCCTCCACCAGGTCTATCATGGTTGGGCACAGGCGCGGACTGGCACGGCCGTCACCGAAGACCTTGCCGCGCTTCTTGAGCTGACCGTTCCCGCAGAGCACGACTTAGCGACTCCGGTCCTGAGCTTTCAGGATTCGGGTCGCCTTCGTGACGTGAGTTTTCGCTACCCCGGTCGAAGCGACTTTGCCTTGGCGAATGTGACACTATCGATCCCGCGAGGCGCACGGCTGGCTCTAACCGGCCGAACGGGCAGCGGAAAAAGCACGCTCATCGATCTCGTCATGGGATTGCTGGACCCTACCCAAGGGTCGATTTCCATCGATGGCGTTCGACTCAACCAGTTCACGCGCAGCGCGTGGCAGGCCAATATTGCGCATGTGCCGCAGTCGATCTTCGTCGCCGACGTCAGTATCGTGAAGAATATCGCGCTCGGCTCTGAACACAGCGCGATCGACCCGGAGCGTGTGCGCTGGGCCGCTCGACTGGCTCGGGCGGATGAGTTCATCGATGGTCTTCCGCAGGGCTATGACACCCTGCTTGGGGAGCGCGGGGTCCGTCTTTCAGGCGGCCAGCGGCAGCGGATCGGCATCGCCCGAGCGCTTTACAAGAAGGCCCCGCTCCTGATCCTCGACGAGGCCACAAATGCGCTCGACCAAGAGACCGAAGACGCAGTCCTCGACAGCATCGATGGCATGGGAAGTGAAATCACACTCATCATGATCGCTCACCGCACCTCCTCGATCGAGCGTTGCGATACGCTTGTTCGGCTGGAGGTCGGTCGGGTCGCCTCTATTACGTCGCCCGAACATTTGGCCGCTCGGACGGGCCAACCCGCCTTGCATCGTGAAACACCCCCTGCTAGTGGCGCGCCAACTCATGGGGGTGTGCGGGGTAACCCGCGATAGCGCCCCGTTTTTCCATGGGGTAAATTCCAGTTCTGGAGCTTTAAGCGCGGTGGAAACATCCAGCGGCATACAGGCCAGCTTAGCGGGACGTTACGCATCCGCTCTGTTCGACCTGGCGCGCGACGAACGGCAGATTGACGCGGTGAGCAACAGCCTTGGGCTGCTTGCGCAGGCGCTGGTGGATTCGCGCGAGTTCGCGGAGCTCGTTTCGAGCCCGCTGGTCGACCGCGAAAGCGCCGGCAAGGCCTTCACGGCGGTCGGTCAGCAGCTCTCGCTCGACCCGATCACGACCAACTTCATCGGCGTCCTCGCGAGGAACGGCCGGAAGAACCAGCTGTCGAACGTCATCCGCGCGTTCCGTCAGCTCGCCGCCGCGCATCGCGGCGAAACGACCGCCGAAGTCGTGACCGCTCACGCGCTGAAGGACGACCAGCTCGCCGCTCTCAAGCAGCAGCTTCGTGCTCGGGCCGGCCGCGAAGTCGCGATCGAAACGCGCATCGACCCTGAAATCCTGGGTGGGATCGTGATCAAGATGGGAAGCCAGATGATCGACGCATCCATCCGCACCAAACTCAACAGACTCGCCGAGGCGATGAAAGGCTGAATATGGACATCCGCGCCGCTGAAATTTCCCGCGTCATCCGCGACCAGATCGCGAATTTCGATGCCGAAGCGCAGGTCTCCGAAGTCGGCACCGTGCTGTCGGTCGGTGACGGTATCGCCCGCATCCACGGCCTCGATAACGTTCAGGCCGGTGAGATGGTCGAGTTCGACGGCGGCATCAAAGGCATGGCGCTGAACCTCGAAGCCGACAACGTCGGCGTCGTCATCTTCGGCTCGGACTCGGGCATTCGCGAAGGTTCGACCGCCCGCCGCACCGGCACCATCGTTGACGTTCCGATCGGCAAGGGCCTCCTCGGCCGCGTCGTCGACGCCCTCGGCAACCCGATCGACGGCAAGGGCCCGATCGAGGGTGCAGAGCGTCGCCGCGTCGAAGTGAAGGCTCCGGGCATCATCCCGAGGAAGTCGGTTCACGAGCCGGTGCAGACCGGCCTCAAGGCGCTCGACGCGCTGGTCCCGATCGGCCGCGGGCAGCGCGAGTTGATCATCGGCGACCGCCAGACCGGCAAGACCGCCGTCGCGCTCGACACCTTTATCAACCAGAAGCAGGCCAATGCTTCGGGTGACGAGAACCAGAAGCTCTACTGCATCTACGTCGCCGTCGGCCAGAAGCGCTCGACCGTCGCGCAGATCGTCCGCGCGCTCGAAGAGAATGGCGCGATGGAATATTCCATCGTCGTCGCCGCGACCGCTTCGGAGCCCGCTCCGCTGCAGTATCTCGCGCCCTACACCGGCGTCGCGATGGGTGAGTATTTCCGCGACAACGGCATGCACGCCGTCATCGTGTACGACGACCTTTCGAAGCAGGCCGTCGCCTACCGCCAGATGTCGCTGCTCCTTCGCCGTCCGCCGGGCCGCGAAGCATACCCGGGCGACGTCTTCTATCTTCACAGCCGCCTGCTCGAGCGTGCCGCCAAGCTCAACGACGCTAACGGGAATGGATCGCTGACGGCTCTGCCGATCATCGAAACCCAGGCGGGCGACGTGTCGGCCTACATTCCGACCAACGTTATCTCGATCACCGACGGCCAGATCTTCCTTGAGACGGACCTGTTCTACCAAGGCATCCGTCCGGCGATTAACGTCGGTCTTTCGGTCAGCCGCGTCGGCTCGTCGGCGCAGACCAAGGCGATGAAGAAGGTCGCCGGCTCGATCAAACTCGAGCTCGCTCAGTATCGCGAGATGGCCGCTTTCGCCCAGTTCGGTTCGGACCTCGACGCTTCGACGCAGAAGCTGCTTGCTCGCGGCGCTCGCCTGACTGAGTTGCTGAAGCAGCCGCAGTACGCGCCGATGCCGGTCGAAGAGCAGGTCGCGTCGATCTTCGCGGGTACGCAGGGCTTCCTCGACACGGTCGAGACCCGCGACGTTGTCCGTTACGAAGCGGCGATGCTCAGCTACCTGCGCAATGAGAAGGCCGACGTCCTCGCGTCGATCCGCGACAGCAAGGCGCTTGACGACGAGACCGCCGGCAAGCTCCGCGAAGCGCTGACCGACTTCGGGAAGACGTTCGCCTAAGATGGCTAGCCTCAAGGCCCTTAAGCTTCGCATCGGCTCGGTGAAGTCGACGCAGAAGATCACCAAGGCGATGAAAATGGTCGCCGCGGCCAAGCTGCGCCGTGCGCAGCAGGGTGCTGAGGCCGGCCGTCCCTACTCGTCCCGCATGAGCGGCGTCGTTGCGTCGCTCGCGACCAAGGTCTCGCGCAGTCCGACGAGCCCGAAGCTGCTGGTCGGCACGGGCAAGGAGGACACGCACCTGATCGTCGTCGCAACCAGCGATCGCGGTCTAGCGGGCGCGTTCAACAGCAACGTCGTCCGCGCGGCTCGCCGCAAGGCCGACGAGTTGGTCGCTCAGGGCAAGACGGTGCTATTCTACATCGTCGGCCGCAAGGGCCGCCCGGTGATCCAGCGCTTTTATCCGAAGGGCATCGTCGCCCAGTACGATACCAGCGCGATGAAGGCCCCTACCTATGCGGACGCTCAGGCGATCGCCAAGGACCTGATCGACCGGTTCACCACCGATTCCGTCGACGTCGTGCACCTTGCGTATGCGAACTTCCGCTCGACGCTCGTCCAGGAGCCGACGGTCGACCAGATCATCCCCGTCCCGGCACCTGCTGCGAACGACGCGGGCACCGGTCCGGCTTCGCTGGCCGCTGTGGAATATGAGCCGGACGAGGACGAAATCCTCGCAGACCTGCTGCCGCGCAACATCGCGGTCCAGGTCTATCGCGCTCTGCTCGAAAATCAGGCTGGTTTCTACGGCTCGCAGATGACCGCGATGGACAATGCGACCCGCAATGCCGGCGACATGATCAACCGCCTGTCGATCCAGTACAATCGTCAGCGCCAGGCCGCGATCACGACCGAGCTCGTCGAAATCATTTCCGGCGCAGAAGCGCTCTAACCGAACACGAAGCCAAGGAAGACAGACATGGCAACCGCCGCTCCCGAGACCAAGCCCCGCAGCCGCGCCAAGAAGGCCGACGCGCCGACCACCGGCGCCACGGGCGCTTCCGAGCAGCAAACGGGCAATTTGACCGGCCGCGTGGCGCAGGTCATCGGCGCCGTCGTCGACGTCGCTTTCGAGGGCGAGCTTCCGCCGATCCTCGCGGCGCTCGAAACGGACAACGGCGGCGTCCGCCTCGTTCTCGAAGTTGCTCAGCACCTTGGCGAGAACGTCGTTCGCACCATCGCCATGGATTCCACCGACGGTCTGACCCGTGGCCAGGTCGTCCGCGCCACCGGCTCGCAGATCCGCGTTCCGGTCGGTCCGAAGACGCTCGGCCGCATCATGAACGTCATCGGCGAGCCGATCGACGAGCGCGGCCCGATCGGCAGCGACATGACCGCCTCGATCCACGCTCCGGCTCCGGAATTCGTCGATCAGTCGACGGAAGCAGCCATCCTGGTCACCGGCATCAAGGTCATCGACCTGCTCGCCCCGTACGCGAAGGGCGGCAAGACCGTGCTCATCCAGGAACTGATCAATAACATCGCCAAGGGCCACGGCGGTGTGTCCGTGTTCGCCGGCGTCGGCGAGCGCACTCGTGAAGGCAACGACCTTTATCACGAGTTCCTCGACGCGGGCGTTATCGCCAAGGATGCCGACGGCAATCCGACGCCAGAAGGCTCCAAGGTCGCTCTCGTGTTCGGCCAGATGAACGAGCCGCCGGGAGCGCGCGCTCGCGTTGCTCTGTCGGGTCTGACGCAGGCCGAATATTTCCGCGACCAGGAGGGCCAGGACGTGCTCTTCTTCGTCGACAACATCTTCCGCTTCACGCAGGCGGGTTCGGAAGTGTCGGCGCTTCTCGGCCGTATTCCTTCGGCCGTGGGCTATCAGCCGACCCTGGCGACCGACATGGGCACCCTTCAGGAGCGCATCACGTCGACCAACAAGGGCTCGATCACCTCGGTGCAGGCCATTTACGTTCCGGCCGACGACTTGACCGACCCGGCGCCGGCCACCTCGTTCGCCCACTTGGACGCCACGACGACGCTGTCGCGTGCGATTTCGGAGCTGGGCATCTACCCGGCCGTCGACCCGCTCGACTCCGTCAGCCGCGTTCTGACCCCGGCCGTCGTCGGCCAGGAGCACTACGAGGTTGCGCGTGCGGTCCAGGAGACGCTGCAGAAGTACAAGTCGCTGCAGGACATAATCGCGATCCTGGGCATGGACGAGCTTTCCGAAGAGGATAAGCTGGTCGTCAGCCGCGCCCGCAAGATCCAGCGCTTCCTGTCGCAGCCGTTCCACGTCGCCGAGGTGTTCACCAACATCCCGGGCAAGTTCGTGCAGGTCGAAGACACGGTCCGCTCGTTCAAGGCAGTCGTGAACGGCGAATACGATCACCTGCCGGAAGCCGCTTTCTACATGGTCGGCGGCATCGACGAGGCAGTGGCGAAGGCCGAGAAGCTGGCTCAGGACGCCTAAGCGGCCTTGGCCGACCGGCTTCGCCTCGAGGACAGCGTCAACGACGTCTGCCCTTGGTCTGGTAAGCCGGTCAGTGCCGACAGCCTGACGCTCTACAAGGGCAAGGTCGTCGGTTTCTGCAACACCGGTTGCCGCGACAAGTTCGAGGCTGCCGCAAGCGCGTTCGACGCGGCGATTGAAGGTAAGAAGTAATGGCCGATCTCAAGTTCGAGCTCGTCACTCCGGACCGTTTGGTCATGTCGGACGACGTCTACATGGTCGTCGTACCGGGTACTGAAGGCGAGAGCGGCATCCTTGCCGGCCACGCGCCCTACATGACCACGCTGCGCGACGGCGACATTGCCGTTTACCGCACGCAAGGCGCTCAGCCCGAGAAAATCCCGGTCACCGGCGGCTTCGCCGAAGTCAGCGAACGCGGCCTGACCGTGCTTGCGGAGAGCGCGGGCGCCTAATCGTCCATCGGCGCATAGCGCCAACGCTGGGCTTTCGAACCGTCTTTCAGCGATATCTCTGCGAGCAAGTCCCGGCCTTCCCGCCAGTAACGGATGCGCTGCGGGAAATCGTGAGCTTCGTTCTCGAAGACAATCTCATTCTCGCCGACTTTCGAGGCGTTGAAGCAACCGCCGCTCTGTCCCTTGGGAAGCGCGCAATAGGTGGTGACACCGCCGTCTGACGTGATGCGAGTGTGTTCGTACCACTGGAGGACATCAGCTTTGCCGGTCCGGCTGCTGCCCATCATTTGACCGGCGCGGACGCCAGTCCAGCATTCCTCGACCCAGCTTTCGCCGTCTCTCTGCTACCAGCAACCGCTCATCCAGTCGGGCAAATTCGGTTGGAGAGGTGTCTCGGCCGCCAGTGCCGCCGCCATCAACAGCCACATGTTTGTCCCCTGTTTCCGCCCAGCAACCTAAACCCGGTTAGCTTTTTCTAAAAGTTTGAGTCTTATTCACCATCCCGATTTCGGCGGAACTCGCAGGAAACGGGAAGTAGAATGAACGCATTCGGCAAACGGGGTGGTGCAAGCGGCGGCGGTGGCCGTCCGCAGTTCGGTGTCGCCAAACCGATGAAGTCTGGTGGAGCGAGCCCCGCCTCCGCGTCTGTTCCGGACGAGGCTGAGCAGTTTCCGCCGGTCTCCGACCTGACATCGAGTCTCGACGGGGGCGCGCCGGAGCCGAGCGCTGTCGGTGGCGCAGCGATGGATCGCCTGAACAATCGCCAGAATGGTGATGGCGGCCAGGCGAGCAGCAAGGCCGAAGGTTTCGAAGCCGCGGTTCATCGCATCAAGGAACAGGTCCTTCCCCGCCTTCTCGAGCGGGTCGACCCGGAAGCTGCGGCGACGCTCAACAAGGACGAGCTGGCCGAGGAATTCCGCCCGATCATCAGCGAAGTTCTCGCCGAGCTGAAGATCACTCTGAACCGTCGCGAGCAGTTCGCTCTCGAAAAGGTTCTCGTCGACGAGCTTCTCGGCCTCGGGCCGTTGGAAGAGCTTCTCGCTGATCCGGCCGTCAGCGACATCATGGTCAACGGTCCCGACCAGACCTTCGTCGAACGCAAGGGCAAGCTCGAGATCGCGCAGGTCCAATTCCGCGATGAGGAGCATCTGTTCCAGATCGCCCAGCGCATCGTGAACAAGGTCGGCCGCCGCGTCGACCAGACCACGCCGCTCGCCGACGCCCGTCTCCAGGACGGCAGCCGCGTCAACGTCATCATTCCGCCGCTCTCGCTTCGCGGCACCGCCATCTCCATTCGTAAGTTCTCGGAGAAGCCGATCACGCTCGACATGATGAAGGGCTTCGGCTCCATGTCCGACAAGATGGCGACGGTGCTGAAGATCGCCGGCGCGTCGCGCATGAACGTCGTCATCTCCGGCGGTACCGGTTCCGGTAAGACGACTATGCTCAACGCCTTGTCGAAGATGATCGACCCGGGCGAGCGCGTGATCACCATCGAGGACGCGGCCGAACTTCGTCTGCAGCAGCCGCACTGGCTTCCGCTCGAAACCCGTCCGGCAAACCTCGAGGGACAAGGCGCGATCACCATTCGCGACCTCGTCATCAACGCTCTGCGTATGCGTCCTGACCGCATCATCCTGGGCGAAATTCGCGGCAGCGAGTGTTTCGACCTCCTCGCTGCCATGAACACCGGCCACGACGGCTCGATGGCGACGCTTCACTCCAACTCCCCGCGCGAATGTCTCGCCCGTATGGAGAACATGGTGATGATGTCGGACATCAAGGTGCCGAAGGAAGCCATTTCGCGCCAGATCGCCGACTCGGTCGACCTCATCGTGCAGGTGAAGCGTCTCCGCGACGGTTCGCGCCGCACCACCAACGTTACCGAAGTGATCGGCATGGAAGGCGACGTCATCGTCACCCAGGAGCTCTTCAAGTTCGAGTATCTGGACGAGACCGCGGACGGCAAGATCATCGGCGAATATCGCTCGATGGGCCTGCGTCCCTACACGCTGGAAAAGGCGAAGCAGTTCGGTTTCGACCAGCCCTACTTGGAAGCCTGCCTCTAACCGCTTGAACAAGCGCGACGGCTGTTCCATTGCCCTCCCCACATTGCTGGGGAGAATGGAATGCGCCGCGTCGCCTTGCTCATCGGTCTCGTCCTTCCGCTAAGCGCTGCTGGAGCTGCTCAGGAACCACAGCCCGCGCCGGCACCCGCGCCGAAGCCCGTATCGACCCTGCAGTCCGCCGTCGCTGCACCGACGCGGACGCCCGCCAACGTCGCACGCGACAAGTATCGGCACCCCGAGGCCACTCTCGCCTTCTTCGGCATCAAGCCGACCGACACTGTCGTCGAGATCTGGCCCGGCGGCGGCTGGTACACTGAAGTGCTCGCGCCCTACCTGACTGCGGGCGGCGGTAAGCTTTACGCGGCCTCGCCCGATTGGGGCCGCAGCGGGATCGACAAGCTCAAAACCGGCAACGCTACCCTCTACGGCGCCGTACAGATCGTGGACTTCCCCGTTTTCGACGGGAAGGCCGCGGAAGTGCCTGCTGGCACTGCCGACGCCGTGCTGACCTTCCGCAACGTGCACAATTGGCGAATGGGATATCGGCGCGACGGCAAGCCGGATTACAGCGCCGATGCCTTCAAGCAGATGTACGCGATGCTCAAGCCGGGCGGTGTGCTCGGCATCGAAGACCATCGCCTTCCCGAAAGCGCGGATGCCGAACGCGAGCGTACAAGCGGCTACATCAAGGTTTCGACCGTGCGTCGACTGGCCGAGGCAGCCGGCTTCCAGTTCGCCGGCGCGAGCGAGGTCAACGCCAATCCCAAGGATACGGCAGATTGGGAGAATGGCGTCTGGACGCTCCCGCCGTCGCTCGGCCAGGGCGAGAAGGACCGCGAGAAGTATCTGGCGATTGGCGAAAGCGATCGCATGACGCTCAAGTTCATCAAGCCGCGCTGACCGAATGCGTCTCTGGGTTGTCGCGGCTCTTGCCGCACTGAGCCTGCCTGCGACCGTCGACGCGAAGAAGGCTCCGCCTCCTCCGCCCGCGGTCGAAGGGCAGACGGTCCAGGCGCCGGTCGCTGAAGGCGGCCTGCCCTACCTGCTGTTCATCCCCAAGGGTTACAACGACAGCAAGACCGAGCGCTGGCCGCTGGTGATCTTCCTCCACGGATCGGGAGAGCGCGGAACCGACATCGAGGTCGTGAAGAAGCATGGCCCGCCGATGCTGGTCGAGAAGAACCCCGCCTTCCCCTTCATCGTCATTTCGCCGCAGCTTCCGATTCAATCGGCAACGGTAGGCTGGTCTTGGCCCGTCGCTCCGCTCGACGCCATCCTCGATCATGCGCTGAAGACTTTGCGGGTCGATCCGTCGCGGGTTTATCTCACCGGCCTCAGCCTGGGCGGAATTGCGACTTGGGAATGGGGAACGACCCGTCCCGAACGTTTCGCCGCGCTGGCGCCGGTTGCTGCCTTCGGCGACCCGACCAAGGCATGCCAAGCGAAAGACGTCCCTGTGTGGGCATTCCACGGCGATCATGATGATGCCGTCGACACTCGCGGCGACTTCGAAATGGTAGACGCGCTCAAGAAGTGCGGTTCGAGCCCCGCCCCTCGCCTGACGGTCTATCCGAACACCGATCACTGGTCGTGGGTGCCGGCGTACAACGATGCCGCGCTGTGGATGTGGCTGCTCGAGCAGCGCAAGCCGCCTTCGCCCAAGGCGTCGGAGAAGTCCGGCCGCTAGTCCGCCTGTGCGACAACCGGCGCGAACGCCAGATCCTGATAGTCGTAGCTGAAGTCGGCTATCGGCGAGACGGCCTTCATCCGGACTCGATCGACCTTTCCGTCGGCGTCGACGCCGAAAGTGACGAACGCGGGCTCGATCTGCTTGTCGACGAAGTTAGTTTTGAACGTGTCATACTGCCAATGCTGCAGCGCGCCGTTCATGCCCTTCGAATGCGGGAAGTCGATCGAGAGCTTGCCGCCGCTCTGGCGAACGCTGATCTTTCCGTACCAGGGGTCGACGTAGTCGCCCGCATACCGGGATAGGGGCAGTGAAGGACCGGCCTTTGCAGGCTGCGCAGTGGGCGCTGAGAGAAACTTCGCCGCCGCCTCTGTCCGGGCAACCCGGAATTTGTGCAGCTTCTCAGGCCAGTTGCTCTGACCCTGACCAAGGTAGTGATCCAGCAGCTCGTACACGAGGCCGCGGATCATCTCCCCTTCTTCGCTATTCACGGCGACGAAGATGCCGACATTCTTTTCCGGCAGGAGCGCAACGGCGGCGAGCGACCCGAACACCGCCCCGCGATGCCAGATGAGCTTGGTCCCGCGATAGTCCTGCACCGTCCAGCCGAGCGCATACGTCTGGAAATTCGGATCGACCGGCTTGAACTCGGCACCGAAGCTTTCGTTCGGCGTGAGCACAATCGGCGACCACATGGTCTGCCCATTCTCGGCGCTGAACAACACCTTGTCGCCGCCTGCAATCTTGCCCCCGGCAAGCTGCGTAGTGAGCCAATGCGTCATGTCATTGGCGCTGATCGCCAGACCACCCGCCGGCGCGGCGACGTCGGGCAGCTCTGCCCCGGTTCCGAGCTTCACCTGCGTTCCCAAGCCGCGGACGGGACCGTCGATGCGCGCATGCGGATCTGCGTGATTGGGCTTGGAGAAAAACTCCCTCGGACTTGCCGTCGAGCTGTTCATGCCCAGCGGCTTGAAGACATGGGCGTGCATGAACTGCTCCCAAGTCATGCCGCTCACTTCGTGGATCAGCTGTCCGGCAACGATGTAGAGCACATTGTCGTAGGCGTAGCCTGACCGGAAACTGGTCGCGGGCTTGATGTTCCGGAGCGCCAGCGTCACGTCCTTGCGCGAGCGGTCGCTGTTGGGAACGAAGAGAAGGTCGCCGGCACCGAGGCCGAGGCCGCTGCGGTGAACCAGCAGGTCGCGGACGGTCATCTCCCGCGTGACCCACGGGTCGTACATGCGGAAATACGGGAGGTGGTCGATGACCTTGTCGTCCCATTTGATCTTGCCCTGATCGACCAGCACCGCGAGCGCGGCAGCCGTGAAGGCCTTGCCGGTCGACCCGGTCGGGAAGATTGTGTCGGCGTCGACTGCGTCCTTGGTGCCGATTGTCCGCACGCCCCAGCCGCGAGCCAGCGTAGCCTTGCCGTCTTCGACGACTGCGATGGAAACGCCGGGCACGCCGAACTGCGTCCGCAGCTGCTCCACGCGCTGCTCGAAACCCGCAGGCGGTGCCGCGAATGCCGGGCCGGACAGCACCGATGCCGCAACAAGAGCGAGACGAAGCTTCATGCAGTTTCCCCTTTGAGGTTCGGCTCTTCAGCGCGCTCGTTCTTGACGATCTTCCAGACGCCGATGGTGAGCAGCGGAAGGACGAAGACGGCGAGGAAGACGTAGGCGATAGCGCGGTATCCGCTGGCGATCAGCGCGACGAGACCGAACCGTCCCGCGACGAACATGCAGAGCGCCAGCAGGACGAGGCCGATGGTGAGACGTGCTCGATGGGAGAGCTCCGTTCCCCGCCGCGTCTGCCAGGCATGGTCGATGCGCTCGTTGATCGCGTGGACGGCGCTCGTTCCGCTTTCCAGCAATGCCGCGAAGATCATCGCCTGGAACAGGTAATGCAGCCACGGCTGTCCCATCTGCTGAAGCAGGAAGTCGGACGGCAAGGGCGCATCCTTGATGGCCGGATAGAAGGCGACCATTGGGATGAAGAACAAGAGCGCCGGAAGCATGGTCAGCGGACCGGCGATGATGCCGGAGATCACCGCATCCCTGTCGCTCATCAGGTGCCGAAGTACGGGCAGAATGATCACCGCTCCGACCGTATTGTAGCTGGCGTAGGTCAGCCCGCCCATCGCCCAGCCATCGGTTTGCGTATGAGCGGCAAAAGCCGGACCGATCTGATCGCCGAAGCTGGCGAACGCGAAGACGATGAACAGCGCGTAGACGCCGTAGAGCAGGTAGGAAACGTCTGCGAACAGCCGCTCGACTGCCGTGTTTCCAAAAGCGACGATGCCGGCGATTCCCAGCATCAGAGCAACCGTTCCGGCCCATTCAGGTGCGCCGAAGACTGCAAGAGCAATGGCCCCGGCGGCCGCGCCGTAGACAGCGAGGATCAGGACGACGAGCAGCAGGTACGCAATTTCGAACAATACCCAGCCGGGACCGAGTATCCTTTTGAAGAAGGTACGGTAGTCGAGAGCCTGCAGCCTCCTCGCGACCACGAAGGTGATGACCGACAGCAGGCTCATGATCACGGTCGCGAAGGCGATCGCCATAAGTCCGCCGCGCGGACCTGCCGGGAGGAAGAACTCTGCTAATTCGCGCCCGGTCGCATAGCCGCCGCCAATGACGAATGCTTTCAGCGCAAGGCCGGGCAACAGGATGCGCTTGAACCAGCTGTGTTCGGCGCCGGCGTAGGCCGTCGTCACGCGGTCAGGCATCCATCGACAAGCCGCCGGAACGCTTCGCCGCCGCGCATGGGGTCTGCGACCGGCAGCGCCAAACGAGTGGTTTCACGAGCGCAGAGATCAGACGCCTCGTCATCGCTCATCGCGGACGTGTTGAGAGCTACGCCACCGCAGCGGATCGCGGGATTCGTCCGCCGACCGAGACGGATCGTAAGGTCGACGATCTCCTCGACGCTCGGCACGACGAAGTCCTCGTCGCCAAGCAGGCGCTCACGGCTGGGATCATGGCAGACGACGAATACGTCGGGCTGGCTGCCATGCAGCAGCGCCAACGAAACGCCCGCGTACGCAGGGTGGAGAATAGACCCCTGCCCCTCGATTACGTCCCAATGGCTCGGCGGAGCCGCAGGGCTCAGCATCTCCGCGGCACCCGCAGCGAAATCGGAAACCACCGCATCCATGGGAATGCCACCGCCGGAGATCATGATCCCGGTCTGCCCCGTCGCACGGAAATCGGTTGAGACGCCTCGTTCCTTGAATGCTCGAGCGATCGACAGCGCGGTGTATTTCTTGCCCAGGGCACAGTCGGTCCCGACCGTGAGCAATCGCTTGCCGCTCCGCTTCAGCCCGGTGGCGATCGGGATATTCGCCGGCGGAGTACGAATGTCGATCAGCCGCCGCTTCCGCTTTTCTGCGCCGTACCGAAGTTCCGGGATTTGCCCGAGCCTGGCATGCATCCCGCTGACGATATCGAGCCCCGCGTCGAGCGCCTGGACCAATGGAGGAACCCACGATTCAGCAATGAATCCGCCGGAATTGGCGACGCCGATGACCAGCGCTTTCGCTCCGCGATCCGCCGCTTCTTCCGGTGTCATTCTTGGCAAGCCTGTCGTGACCTTGGCCTCGGGAAGCGCGAACTCCCCAACGCAAAGCTCCGGCGCCCAATCGCGAAGGCCGAACGCCGTTTTCGCAAACCCTGCCTCGACCGTATCCCCCAGAAAAAGGAGATACGGCCGAGGCAATGCGGTCGCCTCCCCCGCCGATTGATCATCTGGCCGCGGCCGCACCCCAAGCCCCATTTTCAGACCCTCTACTGTCGAACGCTGAAGGACACGCCGACCGTACGAGGACGGATGGTCGAAGCGGCAAGGTTGCCGTTGATGTCACCGAAGAAACCAAGGTTCACGATTCCTCGCGAGTCCGTCAGGTTGCGAGCAAACACGGCAACGCGATATCGCCCGAAGTCGAGACCCGCATGAGCGTCCACCTGGCCGTATGAGTCCAGCTTGATTTGACCATTCGAAGCATCGAAATCGCTGTAGCGTTCACCTGTGTAGTGCCAGCTCAAGCCGCCTCGAGCGGTCATGGTGTCGCTCAATGGATGCTCATATTCGCCACCGATGGTCCACTGCCACTTGGGATTCCACGGCAAAGGATCGCCATCCAGACCGCCAACTAACGCAGGGGCGTCCTTCGTCAGTTCGGCGTCCACGTACGATCCATTGGCGTAGAACGAGAGCCCGCGGCTGGGGTTGATTGTTCCCGTCACTTCGACGCCCGTGCTCCGGGCGCTGCCGCCGTTCGTGTTGACGCCAAAGTCTCCCACCTGAGCCAGAAGCTGCACATCCTGCCACTTGATCAGGAACGCACTGGCTTCCAGCGTGAAAAGCCGGTCGTCGGATTCCGTCTTGACGCCGATCTCGTAGTTTGTGGTCGTGTCCGGACCGAACTGCCGCGGCACTTCGTCCGGCGCAAGCGGCGACACTGCGTTCGGGCCGCCCGGACGGTACCCCTTCGCAATGCGCGCATAGATCCGGGTATTGTCGTTGGGCTTGAACGTCGGTGCGACCGAGTAAGTGAATACGTCGTCCGATGAATCCCCCTCGAAGCTGCTCGCCCCCCCGGCAAGGAGCCCATCGGTATTCTGAGTCACGGTCTGCTTGTTGTGGCTGAAGCGACCGCCAGCGGTCAGGTCGAACTGCGGGGACAGATGCCAGGTGACGTTAGCGAAGCCCGCATATTCCTTGTAGCGAGACGGCAGTGAGACGAGGATCAGGCCGTCGAGGCCATCGAACAGGTCGCCCGTGGCAGCATCGATCCCGAAGAGGTTCTGCTTCAGCTCATTCTTCTCACGAGTGTAGAATGCGCCGACGGTCCACTCGAGTGTATCCTTGCCCGTGGAGGCAAGCCGAACCTCTTGCGTAAACCGGCGCTGTGTCATGCCTTGATCGACAGCAGCTCCCAGCGGGACGCCAAAGAAACCCGAAAGCAGAGCGCCATACTGGCTGCTCGCGTCGACGAACGCGTCTTGATCGAGCGTTCCTACACTGGTCGACGAAACCAACGCGACCGATCCGAAGTCGTAATCGATCGTTCCGTTGTAGATGCGATAATCAATGTCCTGAGACTGCTGCAGGAGACGCGATTGGGTCAGCTTGCCATACGCAGGATCGAGCGTGTCTGGGTCAAGATCGACCTCGTTCGTGCCGTTGTTCCGGAGATTCTCCAAGTGCACAGACGCGCGGACAGTCAGCTGGTCCGTAGGCCGCACCAGTACGGACGCGCGGCCGCCATACGACTTGCCGTCGTTGATGTCTTTTCCGAAGCTCGGATCATTGATGTAGCCCGGATCCTGCCGATAAAAGCCGCTCACCCGGAACGCGGCCTCATCCGTCAGCGGTACGTTGACCGCGGCTCGCCCCCACCACGTCGTGTCACCGTGCGACACGCCTTGAGCACCAAGCTCGGCGGCGCCGCCTAGAGCGCTCGTCGAAGGCTCTACGGTCACGAACTTTACGAGACCGCCGAGCGAGTTTGCGCCATACAACGTGCCCTGAGGGCCGCGCAGAACTTCGACACGCTCCAAGTCAAAGGGATCGATGTCCGGCGTCAGGATCGCGCCATTGGCAAGTGCGGTAGCCGATCCGAAGGGAGTTTCGTCGACGTAGGTCGAGACGGTCGCACCCACGCCGCTCGTATTGACGCCGCGAAGAACGATGCGCGAACTGCCGGACTGGGTCTCGACAATGTTCGCGCTTGGGATTCGGGTGAGGTAATCCGAGAAGCGCGTCGCGTGCAGGTTTTCGAGCGTCTCGCTGCTGACGACCGAGATTGACTGCGGAACATCGAGGAGCGCCTGCTCTCGCTTCTGCGCAGTCACGATGATTTCTTCATTGTCGACCGCAGGCGCGGGCTCCGCCTGCGGCGGGGCCTGCTCCTGCACCTGCGCGTTCGCCGTGCCCCCGATCATGAGGCCGACGACGGCAACCGATGTCATCAGTGAAACGGAACCGAGCTTCTTCATAACACTCCCCTTGGATTCAGCGGCCCACTCCCCGGCCGGTTGCGCGCCTCGCGGCGCCCCGAAAGTCGAAAACTCAAGCATTGTGCGGCCTCGCCAGCCCTTCGGGCACGTCGGTGAGGTCTTGGCGATCATCCTGTGCGGTGTGCGCGAGGACCCGCCTCGCAGGCTTGTCGAGAAGGTAGAGAAGCAACGCCGACAGGGTCGCGATGCCTGCCAGCGTCACGAAGAAGCCGACATGATCCAGGCGGCTCCAGAGCCGCCCGACTTGGCCGGCGGCGAGGCTTCCGCTGAAGATTGCAAGGTACCAGGCGGCGACCGTGCTCGCACCGAGCTTCGGCGGGGCGAGCCGCGCGAAGATGCCGAGGCCGTTAGGCAGGATGTAGAGCTCGCCAAGCGTGAAGATGACGAAGAAGGTCAGCAGCCACAGCCAGTGCGCGGGTGCCTCGCCCGTGAACACTTCCGCGAGGGCAATGAGCAGGTAGGAGCCGGCGACGAGCAAGGAGCCGACGGCCATCTTGTGCATCACCGAAAGCTCACGGCCCCGCTCCGATTGGCGCTTCCAGCGTGCCAGCAGGAGCGGCGTCATCAGCATCACGAGAAGCGGATTGAGCGAGAACCACATCGCCGCGCCGACCTCAGTGCCGCCGATGGTGCGGTTCACGTCGTCACGCATCCAAAGCGCGAAGGTATTTCCGATCTGCTCATAGGCGCCGCGGAACACGGTGACCGCCAGCCCGATCGACAACAGCAGCAGGAACGTGTCGCGGCCCCGCGTCGTGCGCGGCGCGTCGACGACCTCATGCGAGACGAAGGCGCGCTCCTTCGGCAGGTAGGGCTGCCCAAACAGGTAGATCAGCAGGCCCGCAAGCATGCCGACGCCGGCTGCGCCGAAGCCGTAGTGCCAGCCGTACGTCTCGCCGAGATACCCGCAGATGAGCGGCGCCAGGAAAGCGCCGACGTTCACACCGACATAATAGACGTTGTACGCCCACGGCCGGCGCGGGTCCTTCGGTCCGTAGAGATCGTTGATCTGGCTCGGTAGCGTCGGCAGGAACAAGCCGTTGCCAAGCGCGATGGTTGCGAGAGCGAAGTAGAAGAGCGGCTCGAACGCCATCATGAAATGGCCCGCGGCCATGACGCTGGCACCGATGATCACGGCGACTTTCTTGCCAAGCCAGCGGTCGGCGATGACGCCCCCGACGATCGGCGTGAAATAAGCGAACGCCGTGTAGAAGCCGTAGATGCTGGACGACTTTTCCTGATCGAACAGGAGGGTCGTCGTCATATAGTAGACGAGCAGCGCCCGCATGCCGAAGTAGGAGAATTGCTCCCACATGTTCGTGAGAAACAGGATGGTCAGTCCACGCGGCTGACCGAACCAGTTTGCCTCATGGCTCATGCAGCGCTGAGCGCCGCGCCCCAGACGTCGTCAGGGCACCAAATATGGCCGTCGCTATATTCGACGCCGGGCTCGCGATCTTGCTTGAGGAACGTGGGCCCATCGAGATCGACCACGTCGCAAAGCTGGCCGAGGATGAAGGCCGGGGCCATGGCAAGGCTGGTGCCCACCATGTTGCCGACCATTACGCCAAGGCCGAGCTTGCGAGCCTCCTCAGCGATCAGCAGCGCCTCGGTCAGGCCGCCGCACTTGTCGAGCTTGATGTTGACCGTCTGGAAGCGCCCGACGAGCCCGGCCACATCCGCAAGTCCAAGCGCGCTTTCGTCGGCTGCTAGCGGGATGGCGCTCTGGAATCCTTCAAGGTCAGCCTCGCGGCCGCGGGCGACCGGCTGCTCCAGTAGGGACACGCGCTGCTCGACCATCGCCGCGACCAGCGTCGGCAGGTCGGCGATGCCGAAGCCCTGATTGGCGTCGACGCCGAGCCACACGTCTGGCCGCGCTTCGCGAACCGCGCGGACACGTGCGATGTCGAGGTCGAGTTCTCCCGTCAGCTTGATCTTGATCGCGCGTGCCGAGGCGTAATTGCGAGCACCCTGCGCCATCACTTCCGGCGTGTCGGCGCCCAAAGTGAACGTGGTGACCAGCGGACGAGGCGCGTCGACGCCGGCGATCCGATACGCCGGCATGCCGAGCCGGTCGGCCTCCATCTCCCACATCGCGCAATCGACGGCGTTCCGCGCGCCGCAGGGCGGAAGCAGCTGACGCAACTCTTCACGGCTGCCGCAGCTTTCGATCGCGGCCCGGTTGGCCTCTAGTGTTGCGATCATCTGAGGGGCTTCGTCCCCCAGATAATAGACACCCCCGCCCTCGCCGCGCCCGCGATACGTGCCGTCGTCCAGCTCAACCACGACCAGATCCGAGGCCTCGAACACATAGCCCGAGATGCGGAACGGCGCGGCGAGCAGGTGCTTTTCGACGCGATAGGTAAGCTGCTGCGCCATCAGTACTGCGTCGCAATGCCGATCAGGTGATAGACGAAGCCAACCCACAGAGCGGTGAAAGCGGCGATGACGAGGAGGAGGCTCCACAGCTTCGCCTTCCACGTGGCCTTGAAGCCGCCCGCCCGGCTCCAAACGATCCAAGCGTACCAGAGCATCGCCAGGAAGCCGCCGATGAAGGCGACGATGGTGATGACCTGCAGCGTGATGACCACTGGCAGGAAGCTCGCGCTCAGCAGGTTGAGGTCGCTGAACATGGCTGAGATGGCGAAGACCCAGCCGATCAGCGTGCCGAGGATCGCGAGAGCCGCGATGCGGCTGTAGCGATAGGCTTTGAGCTCACGCCCTTCGAGACCGAGCGCCGAGCCGTAGCGCTTCCGGACGATCGCTCGGACCGGCCAGAAGATCACGGTCAGCGCCAAGACTGCGAGGCTGAGGTACAGCAGAGGCAGCAGCCAGGTGCTGTTCTGGTACCAAGGCGTGCGATCCCAGACGATGATCGGCGCGATGTTGCCGAGGCTGAAGCGCACCGCTTCACCGTCGATGACCTTGGCAACCAACGTCTCATGGCTATCCGGATCGCGCCACTGCATCGGACCGGTCGCAATCCACTTGGGTGGCTGCCCACCCAGGCCGTTGAAGATGCCGCCGCCGACTACCGGCTCGCCATTCTCACCGACGCTGACCTTGGTCTGACTGATGAGGTCGGCGATGCTGATGAAGCTGGAGAAGGACCGGCGCGAGGTCGACCAGGTCCCGGCCAGCTTCTCCGCATTCGCACGCGCCGACTTGTCGTCGAGCTTCCGCGTATCGGCGGCGCCCGGGAAGTAACGGTCGGCGAATTCCTCGAGCAGCGCACCACGAAGCGCATGGGCCGCGCCCTCGCGGCCATCGCTGTTGAACGAAACGTAGAGACCGACGCCGTCGTTGAGGAACAGGTGCAGGTCGCTGTGGAAGGCGACCGTGTCGCCGCCGTGCGAAACGACAGAATGCCCGTTGATGTTCGACTGGTAGAAGCCCAGCGACATCTTCTGCGCGCCCGGGATCGGATCGTTGGCCGTAGCGTGCATCAGCTGCGCAGTCGCCGGCTTCAACAGCGGACCGCCGTTCGCAAGGTGTGCGATCATGAAGCGGCCCATGTCGTCGCCGCTCGCCGCGAGGCTGCCCGCCGGAGCTACGCCGACATATTCGTAGCCATAGGGCTTGCTGACGCCGTTCTGGTAGCCCTCAGACATGTACGGCTTGAGGTTGGCTGGAAGCGGCTGCGCGAAAGTCGCGAGCTTCATTCCCGACGGCGCGAAGATGTGATTCTGGATGTAGGTTTCGAACGGTTCGCCCGAAACGCGGCTGACGATGTAGCCCGCGAGCGCCGTCGCCCAGTTCGAATAGGCAGGGGTCGTGCCGGGATCATAGACCCGCTTCGGAACCCAGCGCTTCAGGATCTGGTCGTAAGGGACATATTTCTTCTGATCGATCGCGATCAGGTCCATGACCTGCTCTTCGAAACCGGCCGTATGCGTCATGATGTTGCGAAGGGTGACGGGCTTGCCGTTGCGCGGCGGAATCTTGAAGTCTAGGTAGGTGTTGACGTCCGCGTCGAGGTTGAGCTTGCCCTGCTCGACCTGCTGCATGACCGCGGTCCAGGTGAACAGCTTGGAGATCGAGCCTGGACGGAAAAGCGTGGTCGCAGGATCGACCTTGGTGCGCTTCTCGACGTTCGAAAAACCGTAGCCACGGCTAGTGAGGATCTGGCCATCCTTCACGACGACCACGACAGCGCCCGGGATATTTGCGCGACCGATGGAAATGGGCATGTAGCCGTCAAGCCAGGTGTTGACGTCCTGCGCGGTCAGCTGGGCCGCTCCTTCGGTGGAAGTGACGGGCGCGGGAGGTGCGGCGCGAGGGGCTAACGTAGGCGATGGCTTGGGGCCGAGCGTCGGTGTAACCGTCTGCGCACCAGCAGTTGATAGAATTGCGAGTCCGAAGATCGCCGCCACGAATGCAGCCGCCTTGCGCATTTTACCTCCCCGTGTGCGATTTGCTCGTTGGAGCGAAATCGCCTTATTATGCGAATCTGTGTCAGATGAGGCTATAAAGAGCCTGATCAGAAAATTGTCAAATTCATTACGGGAGCATTTTCGTTGAGCCAACGGCCCACCCTCGGTCGCATCCTGAAAGAGCTACGGGCCCACCGGAATTGGACGCTTCGCGAAATGAGCGAGCGCAGCGGAATCCCTGTCTCGACCCTATCCAAGGTCGAGAACGACAGGCTCACTCTGACCTACGACAAGATCCTGCAGCTCAGCGAGAACCTGGAAATTCGCATCTCGGAGTTGTTCGCGGAGGCCGAGCCGGCAGAGGAAAACGTGACCGCTCGGCGGAGCATCGGCCGGCTCGACGACGCGATCCGGGTGACTACGCCCAACTACGACTATTATTACCTTTGCACCGAACTCCGCCGGAAGCGGATGGTGCCGGTGCTGACGCGTATCCGCGCCAAGTCCCTAAGCGAGTTCGGCGATCTCGTGAGCCATGCCGGCGAGGAATATATCCACGTTCTCGAGGGCACGATTGTCGTGCACACCGAATTCTACGATCCGGTTACGCTGAAGACCGGCGAGGCGATCTATATCGATTCCAACATGGGCCACGCTTATGTCGCCGCCGAGGAATGCGACGAGGCTCTCGTTCTCGGCGTTTGCTCGAGTGAGGATGAAGCGCTCGCGACTTCGCTGATGCAGATGCACGATCACCTGCCGGGACATTCCAACGTCAATCTGGACGATGGCCCCGCGCGGGTTCGAAGTCTTAGGCGCCCTGCCGCCTAATCGCGGCCCAGCCGCCGCTCCTCGAGACGGCGGTTACCTTGCCGACGATCGAGCAGACCATTGCCCGGCCCGACATTCGAAAGCCGGCGATCATCGCTGCGGCGGTCGCTCTTGTCGCGACGGTTTGCTCGTCGTTGAAACCGTCCATCGGATTGCTCCCGATTCAAGCGCTCAGGTGGGAAGCGACCCTGGTACCCGGGCCACCCCCCACCTGAGGAGTGAGATCACCTTGGTTGATGGGACAAAGTGGACCTCACCTCTGCATTTACATGCGGAGGATTTAAGAAATGTAAAGCTTGCTTCACATATATCTCACTTCGGACATCGCCTGACGGAGCACGCTCATCGTCTCCGTCCGGCGAACTGAGACGTAGGAAGTGATGACATGAGCAGCAAACGTCAGTGGAATGCGCGTGATTTGCGGCAATGGATTTTCCCGATGGCGGTCGTGACCCTCAGCGGCGCAGCCTTTTGCCTCGTGCTCCTGATCGGCTGATGCATTTTCGTCCAATTCCTGTTGCGCTTCTCGGTGCTGTGGCGCTGGGCGCATCCGCAAGCGCGGGTGCCGCGCCCCGAGTGCCCTACAAGAATGCAAAGGCGAACGTCGACATCCGTTCGCCCATCACCATCCAGAATCCGGCCGACCTGGACTTTGCCACTTTGAGCGTGACAGGCGCCGGCACCGCGCGGATCAACCCGACGACCGGCGTTATGACAACCACCGGCGGCGTGACTTTCCTGACCGGCACGTCACATCCCGCGCGCTACCGGCTGACGACAAACCGTATTGCCGTGGTCTTCATCGACATACCCTCCGCGCCGATCACCCTTCGCCGCCAGGGCGGAACCGAAACTATGACCGTGTCGAACTGGACTTTGGACGGCCTCGGCATCCGCGTGACGGGGGGTGTGCTGGACTTCAATGTCGGAGCAACGCTGAACGTCTCGGCCAATCAGAAGGAAGGCGTCTACACCGGCACCTTCATGGTCAGCGCCGACTATCTCTAGGATGTCGATCAGCCGATCCTAGGCGAGGCGGCCCGAGCTCAGCGTCCGAGACAGAAGCAACCGATACTCGACGATCGCTCCCCGAACTTCCTCGAGGATGCTGACGTTGTCGATAGCGGGTCCGTGCGCCTTTCGGACCTGCTGGGCCATCCTGGCATCCACCTCGATCAGCATGTCGAGGGGCTTGTTCCGGAGATGGAGAAGTCGGTGCGCTGTCGAACGATGAACGCCAGCTCGTGCCGGATGCGGCGATTCTTGAGGACCGACGACCCGATCAGCGGCTTATATTCATACTCCGCCTCGGCATACATGATTGCGCTGCCAGGCTGAGCGACCAGACCGTTGATGTTCGGCAAAGTACCGTCGCTCTGCCCCTTGCCCTGAGTGCCATATTTCGGAGCGCGGCTGAGATTGCCGTAACAGCGCTGCCAGCGGATCCACTGACCGTTCGCCGCGGCATTGTTCTGGACGGAACTGAGGATGACACGACCTCGGTTCTGGAATTGGATGGCCGCGCCGGCTTTCTGCACGCCAACGAACAATTGATTGACGTAAGCCTCGCTCATCTGCGTCCGAAGCCTGCTCGCATTGTCCGCAGTCATTGCCGCGATCTGCCGCACGCGGTGGTTGGCCAGAACGAAATTCGTCAGCTCAAGCCCAACGAGGATGAGCGACATCAGAACCGGCAGGCAGAGCGCGAACTCCACCATCGACGCGCCACTTCTGTCCTGGCGCAGCCTGCGGAAAGACAAGCCGCTCACGACTTGCAGACCTTCGGCGGAGGCGTCCGGACGACGGCCGCGAAGGGCTCGTTGCTGACGATCGTGTTCAACTTCACGGTCGTAATGCTCGGAAACTTCAGCACTTTCTCGGTGAATTTGAACAAGGTCGGATAGCTGGTCGTCACTTCGTAATAGATGACGTCCTCGGCATCACCGAGACCGTTCGCGCCCTGATCGTCGTCGCGATTGCCATTCTCGTTGACGTCGCTGAAGCAATAGGTGCCACTCTCGTAGCTGCCCGACAGAATGGGCTCGGGCAGGCCGACGCCGGTGAAATCGGAATAGCTTTTTTTGACGATGTTCACGGTCGCCGTCCGGCGAAAAGCCTGGATGCGTTTCATCACCTCAGCATCGATCTGAGCGCCGGTGAACTCCCCGGTCGATGCCATGCGCGCCGCCTCCCGGATGGCGCCGTTGGACACGGATACGGCGTAGATCTTGTAGCCGACTTCCATGGTACCCATCACGACCAGGCAAAAGACCGGCAGCAATAGCGCGAACTCGATCGCTGCCGCGCCCGCGATGGAGAACAGCAGCGACCGAGCCTTTGGCCCCCGCCTCACTTCGAAAGCCTCAGGGCGCCGATGTTCTTCCCGATCTCCTTGAACTTGGCGATCAGGTCGGCGCTGTTCTTACTCTGCGCATATTGGTCGTCATTGCTGGCGCACGTCTTGAGCGAGTCCTCCGTGTCCGGAGAAAAGACGATGCTCCAGATCGAGATGCCCTTCTGCTTGGCCGCGGTGCAGGCCATCAGGAAACGCTGCTTGTGCCGCGCAGTCTGGTTCGATTCCGAACTGTAGCTGCCGGTGACACGCTCGTGGCGCTTCTCCAAGCCATAGGCAGTGTAGAGCGGACCGGTGTCGAGAATGCCGTCCGTCATGAAGATGATGTAGCGATTGACCGGACGCTGCACCGGCGAGCCGAATTCCGACGGATTGTCGCCACCGAAGATGCCGCCCGATGAGATGAACCGGGTACCCCAGGTCATCCCAATATCGTGATACGTACCGCCGTCAGAATAGAGCGAGTTGACGTAATTCTGCATATCGGTGCGCGACATGACCGCAAGGCGGCTGGCCTCGCGAGGGCACGCCATCTGCGGTCGATATTGCTTATCGCCGTTGTCGCTGTCCGTTCGCTGATTGCTGTCGTAGACCGCAGTCTTGTAGTCGTCGTCCCCGTCGTACGAGCCGGACAGATAGGGCTTCCAACGCGTGTCGGCGCTGTTCGGAATCAGGTCGACATCCAGGTCGTAAGCACCGCTTGGGATGCTCGTCGTCGCGGAACTCGAAGTGATCGAAGAGGAGGTTTTTCGCTCTTCGATGCACCCGCCCCAGGAGAACGAAACGTTCGTACCCTTGTCGCCGGTCGGCGTCGTTATCGACCCGCCCGACACGAAGGACGAAATGTCGTAATTGACCGGCCCGTAATTGAACTTGTCGAACTTCCCGTTCTTCTTCTCGGGCGTGCGGGAATAATATTCGTAATTCCCGCTGACGATGTAGTTCGAGTTCTTGGCGTAAACGAGCTTCCCGACGTTCACGGTGCTCGAGTAGGGCACGATCCCGTAGCGCAAGCGAAGGCCCTGCGCGGCCAGCTGGTCCTGGGCGGGCTTGAGTTCGTCGTATAGCGCCATGACCGCTTGCCGAAGCCCATACATGCGGGATGCGGCGTTGCCGTCCGTCAGATCCTTATCGCCGGCGATGTTCTTCGCCATCGATCCGGTCGTATCCAGCACCAGGACGATATCCACATTGTCGAAATTCTGGGTCGCGTTGCAGTCGACCTTGATCGGCACATTGCCGTAGCTGAAGATGCGCATGATCGTCGTCGGCACATTGGTGCGCGCTTCGACTTTGACCGTCCCGACCTCCGGCTTGGTAATCGTCGGAGTGAAGGCCGTCGTGTTCATGTAGCCTTGCGGAAAGTTGAAGTTGAAAAACTTCGTCGCCTCGGGCTTCGCGGTCTCGATGTCCTCGTTCGACATCGCGCGCCGGCCAGCCAGGGCCGCGGCGTCGCACGCCTGGCTCAGGCGAGACTGGGCAAGGTGGATACGGGCGATATCGAGCCCCCCGCCGATGACGGCGGTCAAAGGGATGATCGCCGCGGCAACCAGCACCATCGCATTGCCGCGATCGTCGCTGGCAAGCTTCCGTGCGGCCGTGGAAAGGCAATGGAAAGCAGATCTGCGCATGGCACACGAGCCCGAGTTGTGTGGCGCAAACCCGAGACGCGTATCCGCCCGAATCCTTTAACAGAAAGTAAAGTTGGCTTTACGTCATGCCGCTAGCTGCAAGCCGTAGGGTGGCATGACTGCTCGAAGATGCAAACGATCCGATCGAACGCCGCGATTCGACAGATGCTGCCACCATCCGCCCCGACATCCAGAGCGCAGCTCATGGCCAAAGGACAAGCCCACTTAACTTTCGATAAGCTACCAAGCCCTTGGCCGAGCAGTAGAAATAGGGGGCGATCCAGGTTCGAGTGGTGCTCATTCCAGACCGCCCCCCGCCCTCGGGGCCTTTGGGGGGCTAGTTCCGAGGGCAAGCCCGTCTCCTGAGTTTGCGCATCGAAAGACAGGGCTCACGCGGGGTATTCGCAATTAATATGGAAGCGTCAAGCGACCTTTACATACCCAAGTTCAGGCATCGGCCACTCCGCGACCGTCCTCGCCAGTCGTACAAAGGGCGTGAAGTGAAGAATCGTTTGAGAGAATTGCGTAAGGCCCAGGGGTGGACCCAGTCGGAACTGGGCGACCGGCTCGGCATTTCGCGACAGAGCGTCCATTCGATCGAAATTGGCAAATACGACCCGTCATTGCCGCTGGCCTTCACCATCTCCGAAGTGTTCGGGATGGCCATCGAACAGATCTTCGAGAAGACGAAGTAATCCCGTCGGCCGACAGGTCCGGCCGGCACTAGCCTCCCTATTCAGCCCTGGCCTCACATGCGTCTCCTGACAACCAGGAGCGATGATCCACTGCGTCCCCAGACCATTGAGTCCCGGTTTGAAACAGGCCTCAGCAAAAAGTTGGTTGCCGCTCCGGCGACGTAAAGTTAACTTTGCATTTATCGCCAGGATCCCAACGGGAACATTACGGCGGGGGCGTTCAAACATCGGCCGGGTTTCATCGCGTCGGGCCGGCGCAATGCAATGCAATGGGGTGCATTCATGGGTAAATTTCGTCTCATTGCGGCGGCCGCAGCATTGCTTGCAGCCGTCGCTTCACCGGCCGCCGCGTCGGTGACTATTACCACGACAGGGAGCTCGGGCACCGACGGTACGGACGGCAACATCCGCACCTTCAGCAGTGGCGGGATCACCGTTCAAGCGTCGGCCTTTTCCTACCAGGGCAGCACGCTCGAGCGTGGTTTCCTCGGCGCCTACTCCACGGGCCTCGGCGTCACCAACAACGATGAAGGTAATGGCGGTTCCAGCAACAGCCACACTGCAGACAATGTCGGACAGAACGACTTCATTCTGCTGATCTTCAATCAGGCAGTGAACCTGACGTCGGCAGTCCTAACGCCGTATGACGTCGGAACAGGCAACGGCGACAATGACGCGTGGGTCAGCTACGCAAATCTGGCCGGCGCTTTCACCAACACGCCTACGCCTGTCGCGCTTAACAGTCCGCTGTGGGCCGCCCTCATGGGCAACGACTGGACGGTTACGGGCAACAATAATTCGCCCTTTAGCACCAATCTTGGATCGGGTTCGAACTTCGCGAACGTCTGGCTAATCGGTGCGGCGAACCCGAACCCCGACCGCTACGATGACGGCTTCAAGCTGAAGTCGATCACCGTGAATACCGCGGTGCCGGAACCGGGCACCTGGGCAATGATGCTCTTCGGTTTTGGAGCCGTCGGATACTCGCTGCGACGCCGCAAGCCGCTGACCATCGCGCAGATCGCGTGAAGAAGAATCTGAAGAGTAATTGACCTACCGGTCCCGCGGCATCCGTGCTGCGGGACCGCGCGTTCCTTCATCGGAACGCGCGATGGGCTCGGCTCCGGGGTGAGCCGTCTCAGGGGCTCGTCAACGTTGAGCGACGCAATGACGAGCCCGCCCATCGGCCTTCGTGATTAGTGGAAACTTCAGCGGGACTTCAGAAGCCGTTCCAGGAGCAGGTCAGCAGCTTCTTCGGCACTCATCTTCGTCGTGTCGATGTGAACGTCCGGATTCTGGGGCGGTTCGTAGGGGCTGTCGATGCCAGTGAAGTTGCGAATTTCACCTGCACGCGCCTTTGCATAGAGGCCCTTAGGGTCGCGCTTCTCGGCTTCATCCAGCGGCGTTTCGACATACACTTCGACGAATTCACCGTCCGGCAACATCTTTCGAACCATTTCACGCTCGGCGCGGAACGGCGAGATGAACGCCGTGAGCACAATCAAACCGGCGTCCGACATCAGACGCGCCACTTCGCCGACACGGCGAATATTCTCGATGCGGTCCGCCTCGGTGAACCCAAGGTCCCGATTCAGGCCGTGACGGACATTGTCGCCGTCGAGCAGGAAGGTGTGCCGCCCGCGAGCCGCAAGCTTCTTCTCCAGCAGATTGGCGATGGTCGACTTGCCCGAGCCGGACAGGCCGGTGAACCAGACCACGACGGGTTGCTGACCTTTCAGCGCCGCGTGTGTTTCTCGGCTGACATCCAGATGTTGGCGATGGATGTTCAACGCGCGCCTTAGCGCGAAGTGAAGCATCCCTGCCCCGACAGTCGCATTGGTCAGCTTGTCGATCAGAATGAACCCGCCGAGCGCGCGGTTGGGCGAGCCGTCCTCTACGGCATAAGACTCGAACACGATGTCGTGGTTGGTGGCGATTTCGGCAACGCCGATCGAATTCAGTCTCAGCGTCGACGCGGCCAAATGTTCGAGCGTGTTGACGTTGATTTCGTACTTGGGCGGCTGGATCGTCGCCGTGACGGTTTGCGTGCCGAGCTTCAGCCAATAGCCACGCCCGGGAATCAACTCGTGCTCGTCCATCCAGACGATGGTCGCTTCAAATTGGTCGGACGCTTCAGGCGGACTTTCCGCCGCCACGATGACGTCGCCTCGCGAGCAATCGACTTCATCCGTGAAGGTGACGGTGACGGATTGTCCCGCCTGCGCCTTCTCCAGATCACCCGACGCAGTGACGATCCTTGCGACAGTCGTGGTGCGACCCGACGGAAGCACGCGAACAGCTTGGCCAGCCTGCACCAACCCGGATGCAATCTGGCCCGCAAAACCACGGAAGTCGTGGTTTGGCCGATTCACCCACTGCACAGGCATGCGCAAAGGCCTGTCGAGATCAGCGTCGGCCTCGATCGGAACGCTGTCGAGGTGCTCGAGCAAAGTCGGGCCCGCGTACCAATCCATGCCTGACCCGCGCGATCCGATGTTGTTGCCGTTGAGCCCGGAAACCGGAATGCCGATCCAGTCTTTCATGCCGATCTGGTCGGCGAAGACGCGATAGTCGGCCAGGATCGCATCGAATGCCGACCTGTCGTAGTCGACCAGGTCCATCTTCGTGACCGCAACCACGAAGTGTCGGATGCCAATCAACTTCGCGAGATAGGAATGACGCCGCGTCTGCGTCAGTACGCCCTTGCGCGCATCGACCAGCAGGACCGCTAGGTCAGCGGTCGAGGCACCGGTGACCATATTGCGCGTGTATTGCTCGTGGCCGGGCGTATCGGCGACGATGAATTTCCGCCTGTCGCTCGCAAAGAAGCGATAGGCGACGTCAATGGTGATGCCCTGCTCGCGCTCGGCGGAAAGCCCATCCACCAGCAACGCGAAGTCGATGCCCTCCCCTTGCGTGCCGTGACGCTTGCTGTCCGCCTCAAGCGCCGAAAGCTGATCGTCGAAGATTTGCTTCGTATCGTAGAGCAATCGGCCGATCAGGGTTGATTTGCCGTCGTCGACGCTGCCGCATGTAATGAATCGCAGGAGGCTCTTTTGCTCCTGCTCGGCCAGCCAGGCAGTGACATCGGTGGGGGCGTTCAAAAGTAGCCCTCCTGCTTCTTCTTCTCCATGCTCGCTGCCCCGCCATCGCGGTCGATCGCGCGGCCCTGCCGCTCGGAGCTTGTCGTGACCAGCATTTCCGCGACGATTTCCTCGACCGTCGCGGCATTGCTCTCAACCCCTCCCGTGAGCGGGTAGCAGCCTAAGGTGCGAAAGCGCACTCTGCGTGTGGCAGGAGACTCGCCATTCAGCTGGAAGCGTTCGTCGTCGACCAGCAGGATGAGCCCATCCCGCTCGATCACCGGTCGCTCCGCTGCGAAGTAGAGCGGCACGATCTCGATCTTCTCACGCAGGATGTATTGCCAGACGTCGAGTTCGGTCCAGTTCGAGAGCGGAAAGACGCGGACGCTCTCCCCTTTCGCTTTCCGTACATTGTAGAGCGACCACAATTCGGGGCGCTGTCGCTTCGGATCCCAGCGATGGTTCCGGTCGCGAAAACTGAAGATGCGCTCCTTTGCCCGGCTCTTCTCTTCGTCGCGCCGAGCTCCTCCGAACGCTGCGTCGAACCCGTATTTGTCCAGGGCCTGCTTTAACCCTTCCGTTTTCCACATGTCGGTGTGAAGTGGGCCGTGTTCGAAGGGATTGATGCCCAGCCTCTCGGCCTCAGGATTCTTGTAGACGATCAGCTCAATGCCGGGCTGCGAGGCGACCTTGTCGCGTAGCGCATACATTTCCCGGAACTTCCACCCGGTGTCGACATGGAGGAGCGGGAACGGCAGCGGCGCCGGAAAGAACGCTTTCTTCGCCAGATGCAGCATGACTGCCGAATCTTTGCCGATCGAATAAAGCATCACAGGCCGGGACGCCTCCGCGACCGTTTCGCGGAGAATGTGAATGCTCTCGGCTTCCAGTCGATCGAGGTGCGTCAATCGTGACGTAGACTGCTGATTGGACGTCATGCAGGCGCGTTCTTGCCGACTTTCGCATCTCAAGGAAGATGCGCTCCAGAAATATTCACTTACGGCTTTGGACGCGACTGCACGATCACGGCATCTCCTCGCTTCTCCGGCCGAATGTAAATCGAGCTGAGCTGCGGATGCAGTGCCTTCAGGCGGGCTTCGATGTGTTCGATAGCCCTCTCGCCCTCGCCCAACGTCAGGCTGTCGTTGAAGTCGGCGCTGACCGCGACGAATACATTCTCCGGCGCGGAGTGGATGGTCCGGACGTGATTGACGCTGGTGATGTCGGGGTGCGCCAGCAGAAGATCGTGGATTGCCGCGACGAGTTCGGAGTCCGCGCTCTCGCCGATCAGGAGCCCTTTCGCTTCCCGTGACAGAAGCACCGCGACGGTAGCGAGAACTGCGCCGATGACGATCGATGCGGCGCCGTCCAGGCGCGGATCTTCAAATTCGTGGCTGAGCCAAACGCCCACACCTGCAACCAGCAGTCCGACCAGCGCGGCGCTATCCTCGAACAAGACAGTGAAAGTGGCAGGGTCCTTCGACGTCCGGATCGCCTTCCACCAACTGCCGCGGCGGTCGGAGTTGAACTCGCGGAGCGCGATTAGCCAGGAGGCCCCCTCGAAGACGAAGGCGACGGCGAGGACGACATAGTTGATCGTCGGGTCCCGCAGCGGCTCCGGTTCGCGGATGTGCAGCACGCCTTCATAGACCGAGACGCCGGCGCCACCCGCAAAGATCAGGATCGCGACGACGAAGGACCAGAAATACAGCTCCCGGCCGTAGCCGAACGGATGTTGATCGTCGGCAGGCTTGCGGGCGCGCTTCTGGCCGTAGAGCAGCAGCAGTTGATTGCCGCTGTCGACCAGGGAGTGAACGCCCTCCGTGAGCATTGCGGATGAGCCGCTGATGCCAGCAGCAATGAACTTCGCCACGGCGATCCCGAGGTTGGCGGCGAGCGCTCCGAGGATGACGATATTTGCTCGCCAACCGGACTTGGCAGGTGCGGCAGACTGGGCCGTCATTCGAGAGAGCGGGCGTTTAGCCGGCGGCCGGAGCGGCGGCGGCCGAGCTCACTCGCCAGACGGTGTTGCCGACATCATCCGCAATGATCAGGGCGCCCGTCCGGTCGACGGCGACGCCGACTGGCCGTCCTCTGGCCTTCCCATCTTTGAGGAAACCGCCGACGAAGTCGCGCGGAATGCCTACCGGCCGGCCGCCCTGGAAGGAGATGAAGACGACCTTGTAGCCATGCGGGTCATCCCGGTTCCAGCTTCCGTGCTCGCCGATGAAAGCGCCTCCGCGATACGCCGGCGGGAAGCTGCTGCCTTCGTAGAAACTGAGGCCCAAGGGCGCCACGTGCGAGCTCAGCGCATAGTCGGGCGCAATTGCCTTGCGCACGAGGTCGGGCCGCTGTGGACGGACGCGCGGGTCCACGTGCTGACCGTAATAGCTGTACGGCCACCCGTAGAAGGCGCCCGGCCTGACCGATGTCAGATAATCGGGGACGAGGTTCGGGCCGAGCTCATCGCGCTCGTTGATGAC
>Ga0247822_10000098_pt1 | contig 36519 bp, 29 predicted proteins | sample 13C_Cellulose_Da_FD_192423 | JGI IMG/M metagenome (GOLD analysis project Ga0247822, IMG submission 192423) | Soil microbial communities from agricultural site in Penn Yan, New York, United States - 13C_Cellulose_Day30 | ecosystem: Environmental > Terrestrial > Soil > Agricultural land | place...
GGCCGGCCACCGCGGCGACAGGTTGGCCGCCGCCGGCGTCTGGAACCGCGCGGTGGCGCGGCCGGGCGCGTGCTCGTCGAGCTGCAGCGACGACGGGCCGAGCGGATGGGCGGCGACCGGCGCGGCGACCGCCAGCGCCAGCGCGACCGCCGCGGTGATCGCCACCGCCCTCACGGCGCGACCTCGCGCACCACGACGCGGCGCCCGCGGATCAGCGCGTCGATGGCGCGGCGGACCTCGTCCTCGCGGTGATCGTGCGCCCAGTCGTGCGCCACCCGGGCATCGACCGCGCCCGGCGGCGCCGTCGCCTCCTCGCGCCACACGACGTGGAACCCGAAGCTGCCGGCGTACGGCCCCGACCAGCGACCGGCCGGCGCGGCCGCGACCTGCGCCGCGAAGCCAGCGCCGAACCGCGCGTCGATCGCCGCCGGCGTGCCCGCGACCCGCGCCGGTAGCAGCGTCGGATCGCCACCGGCGGCGTCGGGCCCGGCGCCGGCCAGGTGCGCGGCGAGCGTGCGCGCGTCGGCCTCGGCCGCGGCGCCGTGGCGGGCCCGGCTGACCAGGCGGTGACGGACGACCAGCCAGCCGGCGTCGTACCGGTCGGGGTGCGCGGCCCGGTAGGCCTCGAGCTGGCCCGCGGTCGGTGGCGCCGCCGTCACCCGCGCCCGCACCAGCTCGCGCCCGATCCACGCCAGGCGCGCGCGGGTCGCCGGATCCTTGGCCGGCAGGCCGCTGACCAGGAGGCCGGCCAGCCCGGTCGCCGGGGTGCCGGCGGTGTGCAGCACCTCGAGCCGGCGGTGGCGGACCACCGGATCGGCGAGCGGCCAGCCGGCGCGCACCGCCTCGTCGATCAACGCGGCGTCGGCGATCGCCCGCCGGATCGCGTCGTCGCCGGCGCCGGCCGGCACCTCGACCACCAGCGCCGGCGCGTCGGCGCTCGCCGGCGCCAGCGCGCGCCGGCCGGCGAGCAGGAGGGCGCCGAGCGCCAGGAAGCACGCCAGCCGCCGCAGCCGCCGCGTCACGACGGCGCGCCGGTCCAGATCGGGCTGCTCCACGCGCGCTCCTGGATCGTGGCCGGCATGTCGGGGTCGCAGCAGCCGGCCAGCCCGGCCGGGACGTTCGCCGGATCGGCGCAGTCGACCCCGGCCGCGTTGCACGCGACCTTGTGCCAGCGGCAGCTCGGGTTCTCGATCACGCGCGCGTAGTAGAACGCCGGCACCGCGGCGTCGTACGCCGGATCGCGCCACACCGCGCACAGCTCGTCGGCGCCGGTGCCCTGCGGCGTGCACGTGGCGAGGTCGACGCCGGCGTCGCTGGCCGGATCGCCGGCGACGTCGAAGACCCGGAACCGCGGGGTGGTGCCGTCGAGCCAGCCCTTGACGATCTGCAGCCGCTGCAGCGGCGTGCCGGGGTGCGCGGCGGTGCCGGGGTCGCGCTGGGCCCACACCGCGAACGCCGGCGCGGCCGCCCCGGCCGGCACCACGCCGCCCATGGGGACGCCGTCGGCGTAGCCGCGCGCCGCCAGATCGGGCTGCGCGCACAGATCGTCGGGGTAGGCGCCGGCGAAGAAGCGCAGCGCGATGCGCGGCCCGCTGGTCCCGTAGGCCTCGCGGCGGCGCATCGCGGCGAACAGCGCCTCGCGCGAGTTCTCCTCGGCCCACAGCCCGGCCAGGCCGCCCGGGTTGAACCACACCAGATCGACCAGCGCGTCGGGCCGCCACTCGTCGGCGGGGACGCCGGCGCCGCCGTGACCGACGAACGTCGCCTCGTCGACCGCGCCGGGGATGCCCTGGTGGGTGTCGGTCGAGGCGATCATGCCGTAGGCGAACGGGTTGCTGCCGAGCCGGGCGCCGAGCAGCAGCCCCTGGCCGAGCGCGTCGCGCACGTAGTCGCGCGGGTTGGCCGGGACCCGCGCGCCGCCGAGGGTCGCGCTGGCCAGCGTGTGGTACGGCGACTTCTCGAAGCCGCACAGCGGATCGCCGCCCTCGGCCTGCTCGGGCAGGCACTCCGAGTCGCTCTTGTGCTGGAACACCTCGACCAGCGGCTCCATCGCGGCCCGGGTCCGCGCGTAGGCGCTGTCGAACGGCGTGCCGTCGCGCCGGACCTGGTCGAACATGAGCCCGTTGCTCAGGTTGCTGTTGTGCGGGATGGTCAGCGACTCGCACGCGCCGTCGGCGTCGTCGCAGGTCCGGCGCAGCGCGTCCCACAGCTCCTCGGGATAGCCGCCGTCGAAGTAGGTGAACGGCAGCGCCGGCACCACGTGGTTGCGGAAGATGACGTTGCGGTGGAGGTTGCGGGTGTCCGGCGAACCGGACCACTCGTAGGCGACGAAGCTGGTGAAGCCGCACGCCGGGCTGCGATCGTAGGCGGCCTCGGCGGCGGCCTGGACCTGGCCCCAGGCGTCGATCGCCGGGGTGCGGCAGCCGCCGTCGGTGCACGGCGCCGGCGCCAGCGGGCTCGACTGCCCCAGCGACAAGGCGGCGTTGAGGCCGAGGAACGCCGCCGACGGGTTGTCGCGGTAGGCGACGCAGTTGGGGCTGTCGTAGCCGGCGCTGCCCGGGGTCAGGCAGGTGACCACCAGGCCGAGGAACTCGGCGTGATCGGTCAGCGCGACGAAGTCGAGCGGTCGCTCGAGCTGGATCGACCGCGCCGCGCCGCCGGCGGCGTCGTACGGCGGCAAGGCCACCCGCTCGCCGCGCGCGAAGCGGTAGGCCTCGACCGGCCCGAGCTGGGTGCCCTTGAGGTTGGCGTCGAGCGACAGCGACGTGTGCACGTGGAGGTCGCCGAAGTACGGCCGCCGCACCGGATCGAAGTCGGTGCACCGGCCGAGCGTCTCGAGGCGCGGATCGTCGCCGCCGCCGCACGCCGACATCGTACCCAGCGCCACCAGGGCGACCACCCTCCGGATCGCGTGCATGCGCGGATAGTAGCCCGGCCGTGGTACCACCGGCGCGTGAAGGCGCTCGTCACCGGCGCGACCGGGTTCATCGGACGTCACCTCTGTGCCGCGCTGCGGGCGGCCGGCGACGAGGTCACCGCCCTCGTGCGGTCGACCTCGCGGCGCGACGCGCTCGAGCCGCTGGGCGTGACGTTCGCGGTCGGCGACGTCAACCAGCCGGCGTCGCTGGCGAGCGCGGCCGACGGCGCCGACGTGGTGTTCCACCTCGCCGCCATGCTGGGCGCGCCCTGGCACCCGGACTTCCTGCGCACCAACGCCGACGGCGTCCGCCACGTCGCCGAGGCGTGCGCGTCGCTGCCGCGACCGCCCCGGCTGGTGGTGACCTCGTCGGCGGCGGCGTCGGGGCCGTCGCCGGCGCCCGGGGTGGCGCGTGTCGAGGACGACCGGCCGACCCCGGTGTCGCGCTACGGCGAGTCCAAGCTGGCCGGCGAGCAGGCGGCGCGCGACCTGGCCGGCAGGCTGCCGATCACGATCGTCCGCCCGCCGGTCGTGTTCGGCGGCGGCGACCGGGCCATGCTGCCCCTGTTCCAGATGGCCGCGCGCGGGCTGGCGGTGACGCCGACCCGCGATCAGGTGTCGCTGGTCCACGTCGAGGATCTGGTCGCGCTGCTGCGCGCGGCGGCCGCGGGCGAGACCCTCGCCACCGACGGCCCGCCGGGCCGCGGCGTCTACTTCGGCGGCTTCGACGAGGCGCCGACCTGGCCCGCCCTCGCCCGCCGGGTCGCCGCCGCGGTCGGCCGGTCGCGCACGCTGACCCTCACCCCGCCCCGCTGGATGCTGGCCGCCGGCGGCGCCGCCGCCGAGCGGTGGGCGCGCTGGCGCGGCACCGACTTCGAGCTGCTGTCGGGCGACAAGGCCCGCGAGGGCCTGGCCGGCGACTGGATCGTCTCACCGGCCAAGGCCGGCGCCCAGCTCGGCTGGCGCCCGGCGGCGTCGCTCGACGCCCGCCTCGCCGACACCGCCAGGGCCTACCGCGCCGACGGCCTGCTCTGACGCCACCCGGCCGTCAGCCGCCGCGCGCGAACACGGCCAGCGCCTGCGCCCGCCGCTCGGCCTCGAGCGCCTCGAAGCGGCCGCCGTCGAGGCCACGCCCGCCGCAGCGCTCGACCGCGGCGAGGAAGTCGGCGTGGCACTTCTTGGCCGTGCGCACGCACCAGTAGTCCTCCTCGTAGCCGAACAGCCCGTCGCCGGCGTACTCGAGGATGGTGATGCCGGGGAAGTCGAGCGGCGCCGCCGCCGGGTCGGGGTGGTAGTAGCGGTTCTGCATGTTCACCACCACCCGCCGCCCGCGGATCATGTACCAGTCGATCACCGCGTGGACGTCGCGGTTGCGGGTCATGAGGTCGCCGATCCACGCCGCCACCGCGGCCCGGCCGCGCATCTCGCCGTAGATGTGCTCGACGTAGTGGACGTCCTCGGTGAACATCGACGGCCACGCCGCCCAGTCCTCGTCGAGGTTGCCCACCGTCCAGAACCGCAGGAACGCGGCCTCCACCTCGGCCCGATCGGGTTCGCCCATGGCCCGAGCTTCGTCCACCGCCGGCGGCGGCACAAGCCCGGACTAGAACATGTTTCACGCCTCGGGCGGGCCCGGAGCGCCTGGCACGGAGCGGCAAGCTCTGGCCCGCTCGAGGCCAACTCCGCGGAGCGTGGTCGGCACGGATTGCCCGGGGACGGCGCGGCCTCGATAGTCGACCGATGCGAACGCAGGCATGGGGGCTCGTGCTCGTCATCGTCGCCGGCTGCTCGAAGGGCGCCGAGGACAAGATCAACGCCGCGCGCAACGCGCCCGACGCCGAGCAGCCGGCGAAGTACTGCGAGCTGGCCAAGGACGTCGGCACCGACGCGGTCAAGGACCACCTCGCGTACCGCTTCAAGCAGCTCGGCGAGCTCGACGTCGACCCCGACGCGCCGCTGCGCGCCGACATCGAGTGCATCGCCCGGGCGCTGGCCGGCGCCAAGGCGCCGCCCGACATCGGCGCCCCGATCACGCGGCTGCACTTCAAGCACCTCGGGTCGGCCGTGCTGACCGCGCCGTACGAGGCCCTGCCGGCCGACCAGAAGAAGGCGCACGTGCTCGACGCCTTCGCCGAGGTCGGGACCGGCGCGGGCTGGGCCCGCTCGGCGCCGGTGGCCGCGCCCGCCCTGCTCGCCGAGATCGACAAGCTCGGCGGCGCCGACGATCCGCGCTTCTTCACCGGGCTGGCCGGCGCGCTGGCGAGGTTCCCCGACCGGACCGCGCCGGCGATCAAGGAGCGCTACGCGAAGGTCGCCGCCGACCCGCGCATCGCCGCGGCGTGGATCGAGAACCTGCGCGCGATCGACAAGCGCGACGACGACGCGAAGCTCCAGCCCTACGTCCCGTTCATGAAGGTCGCCATCCCCGAGCTGGCGGCGCACGACGTGACCCTCGACGCGTTCTCGGACGCGCGGGCCGTGCTGAAGGTGTGCGGCCTGCCCGACGCCGGCTGCCCCGATCCGTCCCGGCTCAACGAACAGTCGAAGACCAACCTGCGCTACTGCCACCAGCGGAACGGCGCCTACGACTGGGCGCCGCGCGCCCGCGCCTTCGTCGTCCGGCTCGACGGCGCCGGCCCGGCGTCGGGTGAGCTCGGCCTGCTGCTCGCCGAGCTCCGCGACGCCCGGCAGCGCAGCGGCGGCGCGGGCGCCCCCGCCACGCGCACGATCGCCCACGACGATCTCGGCTTCGCCTCGACCGAGACCATCGACAAGCTCGTCGCGCTCGGTCCATCGGTCGCGCCGGAGCTGCTCGCGCTGTTCGAGCAGAGCGGCGAGCTGGTCGTGGCCGGCGCCGCCGCCCGCGCCCTCGCGAAGCTCGACGGCGCCACGCTCGCGACCAAGGTCCGCGAGCGCCTGGCCCGGCAGAACGACCACCTCGCCGCCGGCGGCAGCCTCATCGACGACCCGGCCATCTCGGCCGGCATGTACGCCCTCGCCGACGCCCAGCACGACGCCGCCACGCCGGTGTTCCTCGCCGCGCTGTCGTCGCTCGATCCCGCGACGTCCGGCTACGCGACCGCCGTCCTCCAGAAACGGCTCGATCGCGACGCCGCGATCGCAGGCCTGTTCGCGTTCATGTCGCAGAAGGACGAGTACGCGCAGTACGAGATCGACAACTACGTCGGGCTGGTCACCAGCTACGGCGCCGAGGCGAGCGCGCCGCTGGTCGCCAGCCTCGACGAGCTGCTCGCCGCCGCGGGCTCGCCCGCCAAGGTCTTCTGGGCCCACAAGGTCGTCGCCATGACCGCCCTGCAGAAGATCGGCACCGCGGCCGCCATCCCGGTGGTGAAGAAGTACGCCGGCGACCCGGGCGCCTACCTGACCTTCGCGACCCCCAAGGAAGGCGAGAAGACCAGGCCCGAGGACCGCCGCGACACGGTGCAGGTCCCGTTCGAGGAGCTGGTCGACAAGACCGTCAAGGCCATCGCGCTCCGCTGACCGCGGCGTGCCCGGCAGGTTCGGCTACCCTCGGCCATGATCGGTCCCCGGCGCGGGCGCGGCCCCGACGACGACGTCCTGTTCGCCCCGGCGGCGCTGCCCGCCCTGCGCGCCGCCACCGACGATCTGGCCTGGTTGCTCGAGCGCGGCTACGCCGACCGCGCCGCGCTCGCGTTGGTCGGCGATCGCCACAACCTGCGCCAGCGCCAGCGCCTCGCCGTCGCCCGCAGCGCCGCCGCCGCCCCTGCCCTCGCCGCCCGGCTCGCCCGGCGGATCCCGCTGGCCGCCGTCGCCGGCCGCCCGCTGGTGATCGACGGCTTCAACGGCCTGATCGTCGTCGAGACCGCGCTCGCCGGCGGCGTCGTGCTGCGCGGCCGCGACGGCCTGCTGCGCGACCTGGCCGGCGTCCACGGCAGCTACCGCCGGGCCGACGAGACCGACCGCGCCATCGCCGCCCTGGGCGAGGTCATCGCCGAGGCCGCGCCGGCCCGCACCACCTGGCTGCTCGATCGCCCGGTCTCCCACAGCGGCCAGCTCCGCGCCCGCCTCGAGACCGTCGCCGCCGCGCGTGGCTGGCCGTGGCAGGTCGAGCTCCTCGACGCCCCCGACCACGCGCTCGCCCACAGCCCCGACGTCATCGCCACCGCCGACGCCATCGTCCTCGACCGCTGCGCCGCCTGGGTCGACCTCACCGGCCCGGCGATCGCCCGCGCCGCCCCCCGCGCGTGGATCGTCGCGCCGTGATCCTCACTCGAGCTCGATGAACGTCCCGCGGCTGGTCAGCCCCTCGGTGCAGATCGCCTCGGGCCCGTGGCCGATGTGGTCGGTGACGAACGTCGCGATGCTGTCGTCGAAGCACTCGGCCGTGTAGGTGACACCCCACGCCGCGGCGGCGACCTGGATCCCGTCGGGCAGCAACGGATCGTTCACGACCAGCAGGCGGTTGCGCAGCGGCGCGGTGCACAGCGGATCGATCGGCGCCGCCCGCGCCACGTCGAGCAACTGCTCGACGACCTCGGGGCAGCCGTCGTCGCAGCGGTACAGCAGCGCGACGCCGCCGTGCTCGAGGTTGTGCATCCAGTAGCCGCGCTCGAGCTCCTCGTAGCTGCGATCCCAGCCGGCCCACACCGGATAGTGCTTCCCGCTGGCCGGCGGGTTGGTGCGCCACGAGATCGGGGTGCCGACCTCGACGTGCCCGCTCGCCTCGCGCGGCACCTCGGTCACCGTGGCGTTGCACTCACCCACCACGACCGGCCGGTCCGGCTCGGCCATGTTGTCGCCACACGCTGCGAGCACGCCGACGCCGAGGAGGAGGCTGCGCATCGATCGGCCGATCCTATCGCACGCCCCGGCTGAAGCGTGTGGGAGATCACGGCAGGGTACGACTTCCGATCGACCTGCCTGCGCAAACATCGTAGCGTCGCGCCCATGCTCACGAGCCGCGCGGTCGCGGCCATCGTCCTGACCGCGATCGCCCCCACCGTCGCGTTCGCCGCCCGCGCGGTGACCGGCACGGTGCTCGACGACGCGACCGGGCAGCCGGTGGTCGGGGCCCTGGTCGCGGTCGGCGGCGGCGAGGCCGTGACCGGCGACGACGGTCGGTTCGAGGTCACCGACCTGCCGTTCGGGCGCGTCGAGGTGATGATCATCGCCGACGGCTACGCGGCGTACTTCGGCTCGGCGCGGATCGGCGCCGACCTGGTGATCCGCCTGCAGGCCGACGCCGGCGCCGGCGAGGTGATCCACCTGACCGGCCGCGCGCCGAGCGGCCCGCCGCTCCACCTCGACACCACCGCGATCCGCCACCAGCCGGGCGCCGGCAACGACGTGCTGCGCGCCCTGCAGAGCCTGCCCGGCGTGGCGCGGACCCCGTTCGGCCTGGGCGGGCTCGCCCTGCGCGGCACGGCCCCGCGCGACACCAAGGTCTACCTCGACGGCGTCGAGGTCCCGCTCCTGTATCACTTCGGCGGCCTGGCGTCGTTCCTGCCGACCGCCGCGGTCGACGAGGTCACCCTCCAGCCCGGCGGCGCCAGCGTACGCTACGGGCGCGGGCTCGGCGGGGTCGCGGTGGTGACGTCGCGCACCGGCCGCCCCGACCAGTGGCGCGCCGGCGGCGAGCTCAGCCTCATCCACGCCGCCGCGGTCGCCGAGGGGCCGGGCCCGCTCAAGGGCAGCTGGCTGTTCGGCGTGCGGCGCTCGTACTTCGACGCGATCATCCGCGGCGCCAGCCTCGATCTCGCCCTGTTGCCGCGCTACCTGGACGCCCAGGTGCGGTGGGAGTCGGGCGGCGGACGCTGGATGGTGATCGGGTTCGGCTCCGACGACCGGCTGACCCTCGCCCACGACCCCGACGACGCCGGCACCGGCGGGTTCAACACCAGCAGCGTCAAGTCGCTGCTGTACACGTCGCGGTTCGCGCGGCTCGCCGCCCGCTACCAGGCGGTCCGCGGCGCCACCTCGATCATGATCCTGCCGTCGGTCGGCGTCGACGAGGTCAACGCCCGCGCCGACCACAACGACGTCGACAAGGGCATGCACCGGACCACGGTGCCGCTGTCGCTGCGGGCCGAGCTGTCGACCGCGCTGGCCGGCGGCACGCTGGCGTTCGGGCTCGACGGCACCTGGCAGCGCCACGCCTACGACATCGTCAACACCCCACCGGCGACGCCGATGGACCCGTCGCCCGACGACGTCATCCATCGCGCGCTGACCCGGTGGACCAGCGACGCCGGCGCCTGGATCGAGCAGGCGTGGTTCCTCGCCGGCGACGCGCTCGAGGTCCGCCCCGGCGTGCGCGGCGATCACTTCGGGCTGTCCGACCAGTGGACCCTCGACCCCCGCCTCGTGGTCAACGCCTACCTCCCGGGCGGCGTCACGCTCACCCAGTCGGTCGGCCGCTACCACGCGCCGCCGCTCGTGACCGATCTCGATCCGATCTTCGGCGATCGCGTCATGCTCGGCTCGGCGGCGACCCAGGTCGCGTCGACGGTCAAGACCATCGTCGGCGACGACAAGGAGCTGTCGGCGACCGCGTACTACCAGGACCTGCGCGAGCTGCCGGTCGACGCCATCACCGCCGCCACCCCGACGTCGGCCAACGGCGGCACCGAGTCGGGCGGGCTGCTCGGCATCAGCCGCGAGCTGGTCGACACCCAGTTCGGCTCGTACAGCTACCGCGAGGCGATCGGCGACGGCCACGCCTACGGCCTCGAGCTGATCGCGCGCCGCAACGTCGGCCGGTGGACCGGGTGGGTCGCCTACACCTACGGCCGCTCGTACCGGCGCAACCCGGCCAAGGACGGCCGGCTCCACCCCTACGTCCTCGATCAGCCCCACGCCTTCACCGTCGTCGGCACCGCCGCGCTCGGCCGCCACTGGCGCCTCGGCGGGCGGGTGCGCTACACGACCGGCAACCCGTACACGCCGGTCGCCGGCGCCTTCGTCGACGCCAGCGGCGACTGGGTCCCGGTCGACGGCCCGCTGCTGTCGCGCCGGCTGCCGGACTTCGTGCAGCTCGACATCCGGCTCGATCGCGCGTGGCGGCGCTCGTGGGGCGACCTGAACCTCTACCTCGACCTGCAGAACGTCAGCAACCGCAGGAACCCCGAGGGCGTGACCTACAACGACGACTTCTCGCGCCAGAGCCACACCAGCGGCCTGCCGATCTTCCCGTCGATCGGGGTGGAGTACATCCCGTGATCCGGCGGGCGCTCCTCGCGCTGACGTGCGCCGCCGGCGCCGCGTGCGGCGACAGCATCCCGCACGTGCCGCCGCTCGACGCGGTCAGCGGCGACCGGCTCAAGCTGCAGCGCCTCCGCTACGACGACGGCGCCGAGCAGGTCGACCCGTCCGGGTTCTACGACACCGCGCTCCACACCCGGTGCGCGGCCGGCCGGTGGACCGACGGCGCGCTGCGCTGCCTCCCGGTCGCCGACGACGCGGTCTACACCGACGCCGACTGCACGACCGAGGTCGGCCTCACCCCGGCGACCGAGCTCGCCGACCCGACCGTGTTCATCGGCCACGACTGGGTCGACGGCGTCCGGATCGCCACCCGGCTCCACCGCGCCGGTGACGACCGCGCGGCGATCACCGAGTACTGGGAGCGGCGCGACGGCGCGTGCACCGGACCGTGGCCGGCGCCCGAGGGCGCGACGACCTACGAGCTCGCCGGCGCGATCACCGCGGCCGAGCTGGTCGCGTTCCACGACGGCGAGGCCGGCGACGGCCGGCTCGGCCTGCGCCTGCGGCAGACCGATGACGGCCTGCGCCTGGCGATCGAGCTCCGCGACCGCGAGCTCGACGTCGCGTGCACGCCGACGTTGCGGTCCGACGGCGTGGCCTGCGAGCCGTCGACCGTCGCGGCGGCGACCTACTTCGACGATCCCGGCTGCGAGCAACCGCGGGTGGTCACCGCCGAGCCGGCGCCGCGGCCGGCGATCGCCCGGGTCGTCGACGACGCCGGCTGCGCGACCTACTTCCGGATCGGACCCGAGGTGTCGCCGCCGAGCTACCGCCGCGAGGCGGCGGCGTGCGTGCGCGCCACCGTGCCGTCCGGCGCCCGATCGTTCGAGCTGGGCGCCGCGGTCGAGCTGGCGCTGCTCGGCCGCACCGTCGAGGACGCCGGCGGGCGGCGCCTGCAGCGGGTCATCCTCGACGACGCCGGGCTGCGCTTCGTCGGCGATCGCCTGGTCGACACCGCGACCCGCGCCGAGTGCCTGCCGCGCCTGATCGGTGACGAGCTGCGCTGCGTCCCCGCCGCGACCGTCGCCGCGCTGACGCTCTACGCGCGCGGCTGCGTGGCGCCGTTGCGCGTCGCCGCGGTCCCGACCCGCGTCTGCGGCGAACGCCCGGCGTTCGCGATCGCGGTCACCGCCGACGGCACCGCGATCCACGCCATCGGCGACCGGGTCGACGGCCCGCTGTTCGCGTTCGACGGCGTCGCCTGCGCGCCGTACGTCGCCCCGCCCGACACCGCGGTCCACGCGCTCGGGCCGGCGCTCGCGCCCGAGACCTTCACCCGCGCGGTCGCGTTCGGGGCCCGCTGATGCGCGGCGCGGCGCTCGTCTTGCTCGGCATCACCGTCGCGGCGTGCGGCGACGGCGGCGGCGCGCTGCGCATCGACCACGCCACTCCCGACCACGGCCTGCTCGTCGGCGGCACCCGCGTCGTGCTGACCGGGGCCGGCTTCGCCGCCGACGGCGCCGGGCCCAGCCGCGTCCTGATCGCCGGTCGCGAGGCGCCGCTGGCGCTCGCCACCGACGACGCCACCCTGGAGGTGGTCATCCCACCGGGCGCCCAGCCCGGCCCCGCCGAGGTCCTGGTCACCAACCGCCACGGCAGCGTCGCCGCGCTCGGCGTGTTCCGCTACAGCGCACCGCCGACGATCACGTCGGTCTCCCCGGCCGACGTGCTGTTCTCGTCGACCTCGACCGTGGTCACCGTGACCGGCACCGGCTTCGCCGACGAGGACGCCGGCGAGGTCCGCGTGCTCGTCGGCGGCCAGCCCGCCAGCGAGGTCCAGGTCGCCGACGACACGCTCCTGACCTTCGTGGCCCCGCCCGGCCCGGCGCTGGCGCGGGTCGAGCTCCAGGTCCTCGACGAGCGCGGCACCGCGACCAGGCCGCGCGCCTTCCGCTACGTCCCCGGGCTGCGGCCCGGGCTGGTCGCGTTCCCGGCGTGGACCGGCATGTCGGCGCTGTACTTCGACCCGGTCGACGGCTCGGTCGTGCCGTTCCCGTGGGCGTTCACCGGGATCCGGCTCACCTCGCTCGTCCGCGACCGCCGCGGCGACTACTGGGGCAGCGACCGGCAGGGGCTGTTCGGCCGCCTCGACGCGTCGGTCCCGGGGCTCGAGCGGCCGATCCAGGTGCCGGGCTGGTTCTCCACCATGGTCCTCGCCGAGGACGTGTACCTCGCCATCGAGCGCACCTCGCGCCTGCTCGGCAGGTTCGATCCCCAGACCGGCGCGTTCGAGCCGCTCGGCTCCACCCCGATCGCCTGCTGCGGTTCCTACGGCCTCGCCTACGACGGCAAGACCCTCTACCTGACCAGCCGGGGGGCCGGCGGCGTCGTCATCCAGACCGTCGACCGCGCCACCGGCGAGCTCGGCCCCGCCGTGCCGCTCGTGGCCACCCCCGCCGTCCACATCGAGGAGATGCGGTTCTTCCGCGGCACCCTCTACGCGTGGAGCCGCGACGGCCGGTTCCTGTCGATCGATCCCACCACCGGCGCGACCACCGCCATCCCGGCGCCGATCGGCCGCTACCCCGCGATGGAGGTCTTCGAGTGACGGCCGAGCGCGCCGTCAGTTCCACGGCAGGCGCGCGCGCTCGGACCAGTACCGCTCGGGGCTCTCGACCAGCGACGTCAGCTCGGCCGCGACCGCGTCACCGTCCACCTCGCGCGCGCGCAGGTTGTCGGCCAGCTGCGCGACGGTGGCGGCGCCCGAGAGCACCACGTCGGCGAACGGCAGCGCCAGCGCCGCCGCGAGCGCGACCGCGTCGGGGCCGACCCGGTGGCGCGCCGCCGCCTCGCGCAGCGCCGGCGGCGCCGCACGCGCGGCCAGCCGGCCGTTGGCCAGCGCCTCCTTGATCAACACCCGCAGCCCCGCCTGCTTGGCGGCGCGCAGCGCCGGCTCGACCGCCCGCTCGAGCAGGTTCCAGGTCGCCTGCACGGCCGACCACAGCGGCCGGCCGTCGACGCGGACGTCGAGGGCGCGCTCGAGCGTCTCGCGTTGCCGGGGCCCCGACAGCGTGAGCCCGACCGGGAGCCCGCCGTCGCGCAGCGCGCCCAGCCTGGCCAGGACCCGCGCGTCGCCGAGGATCCCGCTGTCGAGCGTCGCCGAGTGGACCTGGTAGAGCGACAGGTGCCCGCCGAGCAGCGCCCGCGACTCGCCCAGCTGGCGCTCCAGCGCCGGCAACGAGTGATCCTTGATCTCGTGCTGGTCGGCGACCACCTGCCACCCGGCGGTGTAGGTGTAGCCCCACTTCGACGATACCGCGACCACACCGGGGCCGAGCGCCCGCGCGCGCAACCAGCTGGCGAGGAACGCCTCGGCCCGGCCGTAGGAGCGGGCGGCGTCGAACCAGCGCACCCCTCCCGCCCACGCGGCGTCGAGGACGGCGTGGCAGCGCCGCTCCAGGTCCGCCGGATCGCGGTCCGCGCCGAGATCCTCGCCGTGCCCGAGCGTGATGTAGCCGGGCCGGCCGAGCGCGGCCAGGCCGAGTGCGAGCTGCGCCGTCGCCTGCGTCACGAGGCGATCGTACCCCGGGTCACGCCTCGCGCCGGCCACCTGACATGACGCTGTCAGTGAACCGCCGACGCGCCCGTCCTCCGCCCGCGGCCATCGGCCAGCGCCCGGGTAGGATGCCGTCCATGATCACGCTCTATCACCACCCGTTCTCGCGCGCCGCCGGCGTCGTCTGGGCCCTCGAGGAGGTCGGCCAGCCGTACGAGCTGGTCTGGACCGACCTGACCAAGGGCGAGCACAAGACCGGCGCCGTCCGCGCCAGCAACCCCATGGGCAAGATCCCGCTGCTGGTCGACGGCGACGCCGTCGTCACCGAGTCGGCGGCGATCGACCTCTACCTCGCCGACCGCTACGCGCTCGGCCGGCTCGCCCCCAACCTCGACGATCCGCGCCGCGGCACCTACCTGCGCTGGTCCCTGTTCGCGCCGTCGGTGATCGAGCCCGGCTCGTACGCCCACATGTCCAAGTGGGAGTACCGCGCCAGCGCCGCCGGCTGGGGCGAGTACGACGCCATGCTGGCGTCGATCGATCAGGCCGTCTCGAACGGCGACTACCTGCTCGGCGACATGTTCTCGATGGCCGACGTCATCTTCGGCGGCACCGTGCGCTACATGGTCCGGTTCAAGATGCTCGAGCCGTCGGCCAAGGTCGCGGCCTACCTCGAGCGCATCAACGCGCGCCCGGCCCTGCAGCGCGCCGACGCCCGGAACGCGGCGATCGTGAAGGAGCGCGGCCTCCCTACTGGTTGAGCTCGTCGACGACCTCGAACAGATCGCCGGTCCGATAGTAGTCGACGGCGAGCAGGGTCGGCCGCAGGTGGCGCTGGCGCATGCAGGCGCGGACGCGCCGCATGAGGAAGTCGTGGGAGTTGACCAGCGCCGCGTCGCTGGGCCGCGGCGCCGGCACGCGGGTGATCCAGTGGTTGAGCTGGAACAAGGTGCCGCGGGTCCCACCGCGCCACGGCCGGCACGAGAAGTCGGTCACCGCGCGGACGTCGTACGGCGTCTCCTGGAAGACCTCGAAGGCGGGGTGGTACCAGGGCACGTCGCCGGCCTGGTTCTCGGCGACGATCAGCACCTGCTGGCGGTGCTCGATCATCCAGCGCAGCGTCGGCCACGGCCGGGTCACCGGTCCGCGATAGATGCGCTCGGCCAGCCCGCTCTCGTCGGCGGCGCGGGCGATGTCGCGCGGCGCGACGTCCTCGTCCTGGATGACGACGATCAGCACCTCGCCGGGGTGGCGGCGCAGGAAGTCGCGCATGGTGCGGAACACGGCGACCAGCTCGACCGCGCCGAGCTCGCAGAAGCCGTGACAGAGGTAGACCCGCTGCGGTCCCCGGGGCTGGCCGAGGAGGCGGCCGCGGATCCGGAACGCGGCGTCGACGCCCTCCTTGCCGATCACCCCCTCGTACATGCGTCGCGCCGCGCCCTCGTCGTGGATCACGGTCAGGACGCCGCTGCCGGTGTCGTGGCCGTAGTGGGCATCGATCTGGAACCCGCGGATGCCGTCGCCCAGCTGCGCGGCCACGTCCGCCTCCTGGGCGGGGAAGAACCACCTCGGCTGGTCCGCAGCCGACATCGAGTTGTGCGTGGTGGCGAAGACGACGCGATCGAGCGGACGATCGCAGAGCGCGGCGCTGCCGTTGCACGCGTCGGTGACGACGACCGCCGGCTCGGCCGCGCGGGCGCCGGCGACGATCCACAGCGCGCCCCCGACCATCGTCAGCACGAAGGTCGCGACGATCACCGCCGGCCGCAGCGCGGCGCCGCCGGTGCGCTCCTCGCCGTCGAACCGGAAGACCAGGCCGCCGAGCGCGCCGACGCCCGCGGCGAGGACGACGACCCCGGCCACCGACGTCGCCAGCTCGAGCACCGCGCGCGGCCACACCACCAGCGCATAGCCGCCGGCGATCAACCCGGCCGCGCGCGCCAGCCGCGCGAGCGGACGCGCCGGCGCGGTCGTCAACCATCGCCCGGCCGCGCGCACCTTACCGCCGAGCGCGAGCGACGGCGACAGCAGGACGACGCCGATCCCGCCGAGGACCAGGGCCCAGTCGACCGCGTCGGCCAGGAAGGTGCGCCAGACCGCGGCCGCCGCGTCGGCCACCTTGCGGTCGTCGACGATCGCGTGGATCGCGGCGGCCCCGACGCCGCGCAGGATCGGCAGGGTCAGCGCGACGAAGATCAGCAGCCAGCCGGTCTCCCGGCCGATCCGCCACGGCGTCCGCGACGCCGTGACCGCCAGCAGCAGCAACAGCCCGCCGCCGGCCAGCACCCACCACGCGGCGGCCGACCGCGAGGCGACCTCGCGCATCCACGGCAGGACCCGCTCGACCGCGCGCGAGCTGGCCACGCCCTCGGTGAGGTCGACCACGACGTCGTCGGGGATCCGCTCGGCGAGCTGCGGCGGCAGCACCGGCATCACGCTCCTGAGCAGGATCCCGCCGTCCTCCAGGTTCAACAGCAGGTCCTCGCCGCCCTGCGCGAACACGACGAAGTGGAGGGTCTCGGCGCTCGCCCTCATCAGCGACGCGAACGACTCCGACGACACGACCGCGCGCGCACCGAAGTAGATCAGCGGCCGGTAGCCGGACAGGTCGCGGTTGGCGCGGATCACCGCCTGGCTGATCCGGTCGGCCAGCAAGCTCGCGACCGCCGGCTCGCGGACCGACCGTGCGGCGCGGTCCGCGAACGATCGCCGATCGAACACCACGTGGGTCGCGTAGGTCAGGACCAGGCCGAGCACGACCAGGATCAGGCCGCTGGTCACGAGCAGCCAGACGGCCGAGCGACGGATCCGCGACGGCTCGCTCATCGCCATCCCTGTCGGGACCGCTCACCGGCGCGCGCGATCGACGTGGCGAGCCGCCTCGCCGGCGGCCTCGTCGGCCGTCCGCCCGTGCTCGCGCGCCACGATGTACGCCGCGTACCACTCCGACCAGTGGTGCGTCGGTGCGGTCGCCTCGTACGCGCCGTGGCGGGTCTCGGTCTCGCGCAGGAGCTGGGTCAGCGTGGCGGCGTCATCGGCGCCCTCGTAGCTCTCCACCCGCCCCGGAAGCCGCGTCCTGATCTCCTGCAGCAGCCACTCGTTGCCGTCGGGATCGCGGAACGCCGCGAACGTGTAGTACGAGCGACGTTCCGGGTCCGGCCCCGGGACGCGCCCGATCGTCCCCGCCGGGTGGAAGCCGTCGTGGAAGATCTCGGTCACGGCGGCGCCGTGCGCGATGAGGTCGGCTCGCGCCGCCTCGAGGTCGTCGATGACCAGCACCAGCCCCTGCCCCGAGCCCGGCGCCGCCGAGGTGACCCCGGTGCCGAAGATGACCGAGCACGGGGAGCCGGGCGGCGTCATCTGTACGATCCGATAGTCCGCCGGGCCGGAGAAGTCGGCGTCCAGCCGCCATCCCAGCCCCTCGTAGAAGCGCCGGGCGCGGTCGACGTCGGACACCGGGATGACGATGACCTCGAGCCGCGTATCGATCCGGGCCGGCCGAGCCGGACTCGGAGTCGCCTGGTCACTGGCCTGCTGCGTGGTGCTCATCGGGGCCTCCGATACCGTGGTCGAAGCAAGGCCAAGGCCACCGGGAGCGGCCCCACCGGTTTCCTTATGGTTAACCGGCAGTTACAAATTGGCCTGACCACCTGAGCGCATTCCCGAGTACGCTCGCGCCGTGAGGCTCGTTCCCTTCATCGCTGCGATCCTCCTGGCTGCGTGCGCCCGCGCCGACGAGATCAACCCGGACGCCGCGGCCGACGCCGACGCCAACGCCGACGCGCCGACCGGCGTCGACGCGACCGTCGGCGCCGCGTGCCCCGACGGGCAGGTCGCGACGGCGATCACCGCCGGCGGCGAGCTGACGTGCACGAGCGTCGCCGGCGCAGCCGCCGCCGCGGTGCGCTCGCGCTGTTCGGTCTACCTCGGCCACCGCGACAACTGCACCGGCTGCACCGACGCGCCCGCCAAGTGGAGCGCGAGCGGCACCCTGGCGTGTACCGCCGGCCCCGGCAACCTCTGCGTCGCCGCCGCCCTCGACAGCCCGTCGGCGCTGGTCCGGCTCGGGACGGTCGACCTCGACGGCAACGTCAACGGCGACGACAAGCTGTACACGACGCTGCACTGCCTCGCCGAGCCGTCGACGCCCTCGCCCGCGCCCTGCCAGGCGGGATGGGCGCTCACCGGCCGGTCGGGCGACCGCTGGACCTGCGGATCGCTCGCCGAGACCGCGGTCGAGTACCTGCGGTCGCAGTGCTCGATCTACCTCGGCTGGCAGGACGGCTGCGATGGCTGCACCACGCCGCCGACCAAGTGGGGCCGCGCCAGCGACACCGGCTGCGAGAACGGCGCCGGCGACAACAACACCTGCACGACCGCCACGCTCGGCGCCGAGACGGTGAGGCTGTTCGGGCTCAACACCGCCGGCGACGTCGACGGCAACGACAAGCTCCACCTCGCCCTGGCCTGCGCCGCCACGACCATCTCGCCGCCCACCCGGACCCAGACCGCGTGTCCCCCGGGTCAGTTCGTCCGCGCCATCGACGCCGACGGCTTCCTCGAGTGCGTCGATCCCGACGCGGCCGTCGCCGCCTACGTCGACACCCGCTGCTCGCTGTTCTTCGGCTGGCGCGACAGCTGCGACGCCTGCACGGCCGGGCCGACCAAGTGGGGCATGCTCGGCCCGAGCAGCTGCACCACCAGCGGCGGCGTCGACGACACCTGCACGGCGATGTCGCTCGGCGGCCGGACGGTCCAGATGTACGGGCTCAGCACCGACGGGAACGTCAACGGCGACGACACCCTCTACGCCGGCCTGCGCTGCGATCTCTGATCCCGGCGCGCCGACCGCGACGCGGCCGCGGTGGCACCGCCGCCGACGTAGGCCGCCAGGTGCTGGCCGGTCAGGGTCGTCCCATCCGCGACCAGCTCGGCCGGGGTGCCCTCGAACACGATCCGACCGCCGTCGTGGCCAGCGCCGGGCCCGAGGTCGATGATCCAGTCGGCGTGCGCCATCACCGACTGGTGGTGCTCGATCACGATGACCGACTTGCCGGCGTCGACCAGCCGATCCAGCAGCGCGAGCAGCTGCTCGAGGTCGGCCAGGTGCAGGCCGGTGGTCGGCTCGTCGAGCACGTAGACGCCGCCGTCGGTCCCCATGTGGGTCGCGAGCTTGAGCCGCTGCCGCTCGCCGCCCGACAGCGTGGTGAGCGGCTGGCCGAGCCGCAGGTAGCCGAGCCCCACGCCGGCCATGCGCTGCAGGATCGCGTGGGCCGCCGGCGTCGCCGCCTTGCCGGCGCCGAAGAACGCCACCGCCTCGTCGACCGACAGGTCGAGGACCTCGGCGATGTTGCGCCCGCCGAGCCGGTACTCGAGGACCGACGCCTGGAACCGCCGGCCGGCGCAGTCCTCGCACACCGAGGTGACGCCGGCCATCATGCCGAGGTCGGTGTAGATCACCCCGGCGCCGTTGCAGGTCGGACAGGCGCCCTCGGAGTTGGCGCTGAACAGCGCCGGCTTGACGTTGTTGGCCTTGGCGAACGCCTTGCGGATCGGCTCGAGCAGATCGGTGTACGTCGCCGGGTTGCTCCGCCGCGAGCCGCGGATCGGGGCCTGATCGATCGCCACCACGCCGTCGCGCCCGCTCACCGAGCCGTGGATCAGGGAGCTCTTGCCCGACCCGGCCACGCCGGTCACCACCACCAGCACGCCGAGCGGGATGTCGACGTCGACGTTCTTCAGGTTGTGCGTGCGGGCGCCGCGCACCTTCAGCACCCCCGACGGCGTCCGCACCGTCGGCTTCAGGGCGGCCCGGTCGTGGAGGTGCCGCCCGGTGAGCGTGCCGCTGGCCCGCAGCGCGTCGACGGTGCCCTCGAAGACCACCTCGCCGCCGGCGGCGCCGGCGCCGGGCCCGAGGTCGACGACGTGGTCGGCGATCACGATCGTCTCCGGCTTGTGCTCGACCACCAGCACGGTGTTGCCCTTGTCGCGCAGCCGCAGCAGCAGCTCGTTCATCCGCTGGATGTCGTGCGGGTGCAGCCCGACCGTCGGCTCGTCGAAGACGTAGGTGACGTCGGTCAGCGACGACCCGAGGTGGCGGATCATCTTGGTGCGCTGCGCCTCGCCGCCCGACAGCGTGCCGGACGGTCGGTCGAGGCTGAGGTAGCCCAGCCCGATCTCGACGAACGAGTCCAGCGTGTCGCGCAGCGTCGCCAGCAGCGGCGCCACCGACGGCTCCTTGAGGTTGCGCACCCAGTCGGCCAGCTCGTTGATCTGCATCGCGCAGGCGTCGGCGATGTTGATCCCCTTGATCTTCGACGACCGGGCGGCCTCGTTGAGCCGGGTGCCGCGGCACGCGGGACAGGTCGTGAACGTCACCGCGCGCTCGACGAACGCCCGGATGTGCGGCTGCATCGCGTCGACGTCCTTGGTCAGGAACGACTTCTGGATCTTGGGGACCAGGCCCTCGTAGGTGAGGTTCGCGCCCGCGACCTTCACCTTGATCGGCTCGCTGTACAGGAAGATCTGCCGCTCCTGCTTGGTGTACTTGCGGATCGGCTTGTCCAGGTCGAGGCCGGCGGCCGCGAACATGCGCGCCTGCCAGCCGTCGGCGGTGTAGCCCGGGACGGTCAGCGCCCCCTCGTTGAGCGACTTGCCGTCGTCGAACAGCTGCGAGAGGTCGATGTCGTTGACCTGGCCCATGCCCTCGCACTTCGGGCACATGCCGCCGTTGATGCTGAAGACCTTCTTCTCGGTCTTGCCGGCGCCCTTCTCGATCGTCATCTGCCCGACCGCGCGGACCGACGGCACGTTGAACGAGAACGCGTTCGACGAGCCGATGTGCGGCTTGCCGAGCCGGCTGAACAGCACCCGCAGCATCGCGTTGGCGTCGGTGACGGTGCCGACCGTCGAGCGCGAGTTGGCGCCCATCCGCTCCTGATCGACGATGATCGCCGTGGTCAGCCCCTCCAGCACGTCGACCTCGGGCCGGCCCAGCGTCGGCATGAAGCCCTGGACGAACGCGCTGTAGGTCTCGTTGATCATCCGCTGCGACTCGGCCGCGATGGTGCCGAACACCAGCGACGACTTGCCGGAGCCCGAGACGCCGGTGAACACGGTCAACCGTCGCTTCGGGATCTCGACGCTGACGTCCTTGAGGTTGTTCTCGCGGGCGCCCTTGACCCGGATCAGATCGTGGCTATCGGCGGCGTGCTTGGCGGACGACATCGGCGCGATCATGCCTGCTTCTTGGCCCGGTGCAGGGCCACCGCGGCGCGAATCAGCGCGCCAGCTGGGTGAGCTGGATGAGGTTGCCGCAGGTGTCGTTCAGCGTGGCGATGGTCGCGAACGTCACGTCGGTCGGCGGCATCGTGAACTCGACGCCCTGCGCCTTGATGCGCGCGTAGTCGCCGGCGAGGTCGTCGGTGAAGAACATCGCCGCCGGCTGCCCCTGCTGGAACATGGCCTCCTGGAACGCCTTGGCCGCCGGGTTGTCGTCGAGGGCCAGGAGGAGCGCGGTGCCGTCGGCGTCCCCGGGCGACGTCACCGTCAGCCAGCGGAACGGGCCGTTGCGCTCGTCGTCCTTCGTGGCGAAGCCCAGCACGTCGGTGTAGAAGCGCAGCGCCTTGTCCTGGTCGTCGACGTACAGCGTCGCCAGCTTGATGTTCAGCCCCTTGCGGAGCCCGGCGGGCTGGGCCGCCGCCTCGGGGGTGGTGGTCGCGGTGGTCGGCGACGACGCGCCACACGCACCGGCGGCGAGGAGGGAGAGCGCGAAGATCTTCGAGACGAGCGGTCGCATCTGGATGCTCCTGGTTCGATCGGTTCGGGTCAGCGCCGCTTGGTCACCGCATCGGCGAGCGCGCCGAGCACCCACTGCCAGCCCATGGCCTGGCCGCGGCCCTCGTCGTCGTCGGGGACGCCGGCGTGGACGAGCTTGACCAGCGTGCCGCCGTCGTTCGGCTCGAACGTGGTGGTGACGACGCTCTCGCGCCCCTTGGTCGCCTCGCAGACCCAGGTGTGCTCGGCGAGCTTGCCGCGCTCGAGCTGGATGAAGCGGCCGTAGTGGATCCAGGTCTGCCCGCCGGCGGTGACGCGGTGATAGAACAGCCCGTCGACCTTGGCGTCGAGGATGACCTTCGACTGCTGCTGCTCGGTGTCGGGACCGAACCACGGCCCGCCCGGGTGGCGTGGATCGATCCACACGTCGTAGACCTCCTCCGGCGACGCGGGGATCTTGCGAGAAAACTCGAGGTTGGTGAGCTTCACGTGGGGCTCCTGTGCTTGTTCTTGAAGAAGGCTTCGAGACGGTCGAGCCGCTCGGTCCAGTACTGCTCGTAGCGCGACGCCCAGCTCACGACCTCGCGCAGCGGCGCGGCCTCGAGCTCGAGCGTGTGCTCGCGCCCCTGGCGGGTGCGTCGCACCAGCCCGGCGCTCTCGAGCACTTTCACGTGCTTGGATACCGCCGCCAGCGACATCGCGAACGGCTGGGCCACGTCGGTGATGCGCGCCGGCCCGCGCGCCAGCCGGTCGACGATCGCGCGCCGCGTCGGGTCCGAGATGGCATGGAGGGTGGCGGACAGCGCTTCCACGCCTTTTCGTTTAACCATTCGGTTGAATGTTGTCAAGCGGGCCGGCGACGGCGCTCGCGATCCGGTTGCGAGCGCGCTCAGCGGGCCGGCCAGGTCCGGACTTCCCAGGTCCCGGCGTCGGGCCGGTGCATCAGCGAGCGCCCGAGCGCGGGCACGGTGAGCCCCTCGACGCCGGGCAGATCGAGCAGGTACGCCGACGGGATCACCTCGGCGAAGTCCTGCAGCATCCAGAAGCCGGTGTCGCCGGCGTCGGCCAGCGGCTCGGGCCCGTGCGGCCCGGCTGCCAGCGCGGCGAGCGCGCGCACCAGCACCGGCGGCACCTCGCCGTCCGGCACACCGGACAGTCCACGGGCGGCGGCGATCGCGGCGGGATCGGGCTCGCCGCCGGCGGCGCGGATCAAGTCGGCGAGCGCGCGGTCGAGGGTCACGCGCCACCTCCCAGCAGGCCGGCGCGGGCCGCCGGCGCGACCACCCCGGCCAGCTCGCCGGCGACCTCGGGGCCCCGGCGGTAGGCGACCGCGCCGGTGGCCGGAGCGACGTAGACGCGCTGGGTCGGCGGCCGCCCGGCCACGGTGAAGCGCCACCACGGCCCGGCATCGCCGGCATCGAGGGTCACCGGGGCGACGCCGGCGAGCAGCGCACGGGCGACTCGCTCGGCGGCGGTGCGATCGACCGGCCCGGTGCCCTCGAGGTACGCGACCAGCGCGGCGATCGCCTCGCCGTCGCCGCGCAGCACCGGATCGTCGCTCGCGGTCAGGCGCGCGGCGAGCGCCTTCATCGCCGGCAGGTGGCGCGGACCGTCGGTCAGGATCTGCCACAGGCCGTCGTGCAGCAGCGCGGCGCGGACGCGATCGCGACGCGGGCAGGCCGGGTCGGCCGCCAGCGCGAGGAGCAGGTCGGCCCGGGCGCCCTGGACCGCGAGCTCCTCGTCCTGGCTGGTGAGCGCGAGCGCGGGGTCGTAGGCCCAGCGCCGGAGCTGATCGTCGGTGGGCGTGAACGTGCCGAGCACGCGGCGACCGCCCGCGGCCGGCGGATCCAGGCGGCGGCCGTCGGGGCCGAGGTCGGCGACCCCGTAGCGCTCGGGCAGGCCGTCGCGCGCGCGATCGACCACCAGCGCGCGCGCGATCGCCGGCACCGCCAGCACGTCGACCGTCGGGTAACGTCGGTACCAGGCGCCGGGGATGGCGGCGGCGATCGGCTCGAGCCGTGCGCCCTGCCCCGCCTCGTGCGGCGGCAGCGCGACCCACGGCCGGGTCTCGCGCGCGGTGAAGGCGCGGATCGCGTCGGGCACGTAGCTTGCGATCGCGGCGTCGTCGAGGTCGGGCAGCACGGTGGCGGGCGGCGCGCCCCCACCGGGTAGCGACCGGACCAGCTCGGTGACCAGGTGTGTGAGGTGGGCGGCCATCAGATCGGGTACATCGTGATGATGACGTAGTCGGCCGGGTTCGTCGACGGCGGTATCGGCGGTGGCTGGATGCGCGGCTCGTAGACGATCAGGAAGCGGTTGGCCTGCCGTTCGATCGCCGGCGTGCCGGCACCGGCCTCGAGCCGGTACGAGTAGCCGGCGCCGTGCAGCTCCATCTCGAACTGGTAGCGGCCGCGCGGGTGCGTGCTCGGGCCGTTGGTCGCGATGTGGTTGGGCAGGTGGGCCTCGGCCATCTGCGACGCGTGCACCTGGACGGCGTCCGACGCCCACCGCCCGGCCTCGGGCGGCGCTTGCAGCGGGTTGCCGAGCGGATCGTGGGTGCGACCGCTCGGGGTGGTGCCGGAGTTGAGCCGGCGCTCCTGCTCGGCGACCGTGGTCTGCGCGCCGTGATCGGCGTGGCCGTGGCCGGTGTGCGCGCCGGGCGGACCGTCGAGCGCCTCGGCCTCGCGACGGGCAGCGGCGGCGTCGCCGGTGAGCGCGGCCTGGGCGTCGGCGCGACTGCCGGCGCTGATCCGCTCGAGCTCACCGGGCGGGAGCTGGGTCGCCCGCTGCAGATCGAAGCCGGACAGGCCCTCGAGCTTGGCCAGATCGGCGGGCGGCAGGTTGCCCAGGCGGCGGATGCCGGCCGCGTCGACCAGCGCGACCTCGCGCATGAACGTCGGTGCGAGCTCGGTGGCGAAGCGATCGAGGACCGCCGCCGGCACCGCGTCGGCCAGGTTGGCGAGCGCGCCCTCCATGGGCGCGAAGTGCGCCAGCGTGCCCGGCTGCACCGCGCCCCACACCCGCAGCTGGGCGGTCGACAGCGGCGCGAAGTGGCCGAGCTGCGCGGGCGTGAGCGCCGCGAACCGCTGCATGGCGGCGACGTCGCCGACCGCGCCGAACCGGGCCAGCGCGTCGGGCGCGAGCCCCCCGAGACGATCGAGCTCGGCCGCGGTGAGCCCCTCGAAGCCGCGCAGCTCGGCGCCGGTCAGGCGGAGGTACTTGAGCGCGATCGGCTGCGGCAGCGTGATGAGCTCGCGCAGGGTCGCGCCGGTCAGGCTGCCCGCGGTCTCGATGAGCGCGGCGTTGGTGCCGGTGATGCCGAGCAGCTGGTCGAGCTGGGGCCCGGTCAGCTGGCCGAGGTTGTTCAGCCCGCCCTCGCTGATGCGGCGGGTGACGACGTTGAAGTGATCGACCCGCGTGATCTGCGCCAGGTTCTCGAGCGCCGCGGCGTCGACCCGGGCCAGGTTGGCCAGCTGGGCCGGGGTGTAGGTGATCCCGGCGTACTTCGCGAACGCGGCGTCGGTCAGCGCGGCGAACCGCTCGATCCCGGGCGCGTCGAGCGCGGCGAAGCGCCGGAGGGCGTCGTCGCCGAGCTGGCCGTAGCGCTCGAGCGCCGCGGCCTCGACGTCGGCGAACTTGGCGATGGAGGCGCCGTCGAGCGCGGCGAACCGGTTGAAGGCGGGCTCGGTGAGCGTGCCGAACCGCTCCAGCGCCTCGCGCTCGAGCGCCTCGAACTTGAGGAAGGCGTCGTCGGCGAGCCGGGCGAAGCGATCGAACGCGCCGTCGGTCAGCCCGGCGAACTTCTCGACGCCCTCGCGGCTGAGCGCGGCGAACCGGTCGAAGCCGGCCGGCATGGCGCCGTAGCGCGCCAGCGCATCGGCCGACACGTTCTCGAACTTGGCGATCGCGGTGGCGTCGAGGGCGGCGAAGCGGGCGAACGCCGGCTCGGCCAGCGCGCCGAACCGCTCGAGGGCCTCGGGCGTGAGGGCGCGGAACTTCTCGAACACGGCCGGCTCGAGGGCGGCGAACCGGTTGAACGCGCCCTCCGACAGCGAGGCGAACTTCTGCAGCTCGCCGACCTCCATGGCGGCGAAGCGGGCGAACGGCTGATCGCCGAGCGCGGCGAAGCGGTTGAACGCCGCCTCCTCCATGCTGGCGAACACGATCAGCCGGTCGTCGGCGAGCGCCAGGAACCGGCGCAGGCCGGCGTCGGACAGGGTCGCCATCCGGCGGAAGCCCTCGTCGGACAGCGCGTTCAGGCGCGCGAACGCGCCCGGCTCGAGCGCCGCCACCCGCGCCAGCTGGTCGACGGACAGGCCCTCGAGCCGGCCGGCGGCCAGCCCACCCAGGCGCTCGAGCTGGGCGGCGGTCAGGCCGCGATCGAGCAGCTGCTCGATCGCCTCGCGCTCGAGCGCGGTGCCCAGGCGTTCGATCGCGCGCGGGGTCAGGCCGCGGCTGACCATGCGCTCGATCACCGGCCGGGTCAGCTTGGTGGCCAGCTGGTCGAGCACGACCGCGCTGAGGTCGTTGCCCAGCCGACGGACCAGATCCTCGCCGAGCCGATCGACCAGCCGCTCGGCGCCGGCCGCGCCCAGCTCCTGGACCAGCCGGCCGCCGAGCTCGGCGCCGAACCGGCGGGCCAGCTCGGACGCGATCACCTCGGCGCTGCGCTCGACCACGCGCCGCTCGATGGCGATCAGGATGTCCTCGACCAGGCGGCCCAGGGTCTGGACGAAGCGCTCGAACGCGCCCAGCGCGCCCTCCCACACCGCCTTGAGCCCGAGCCGCTCGCCGAACGCGGCCAGCGCGCGCAGGACCGGGCCGAACGCGGTCGCCAGCGGCTTGAGCGCGGCGCCCAGCAGCTCGTAGGGCGCGTTGAGCACCCGGGCGATCTGCGCGACCACGCCGATCACGCCCTTGGCCTCGGCGAACGCGCCGCCCGAGAAGTAGACGATCAGCGCGAACACGATGATGAAGCCGATCGCGATGCCGAGCGCCTCGCCGATCGAGTACTCGGTGTCGGCGCCGAGGATCCAGCCCTTGATTCGCTGCGCGCCGGTGACGCCGAGCTGGGTGGCCTGCGCCTCCAGCGAGTCGGCGAACGAGGTCATCAGCTTCCAGACGTCCTCGAACGTGATCTTGCCGGCCAGGAAGTCGTCGAGCGCCTGGCGGCCGGCGTCCATGATGTGCTGGGCCTGCTGCTGCAGCTGCGGCAGGTGGCGCTGGATGGCCGCCGCGACCTCCGGCGAGTGGTTGACCAGCTTGGCCAGCCACACGGTCAGGTCCCAGCCGATCTTCAACAGGTCGTAGATCATCTTGAAGGGGTCGAGGACCCCCGCGATCACGCCCTTGCCGAAGCCGACCACGAAGCCGGTCATCATCTGCAGGCTGCGCCCGCTGGCCATGCGGGCGATGCGGTTGACGACCGTCACCTTGTCGGGCTGCGTCCACTGCGCGCGCACCTCGCGCAGGAAACCGAGCGCGCCCGCCTTCATGTACCGCCACAGCGGCCCGAACAGCGCGACCGACTCCGGCATCACGTCGATCGCCGCGATCAGCAGCTCGAGGATGAGATCGACGATCGGCCCCTTGAAGCACTCGGGCAGCAGCAGCCACGCGCTGCCGGCCAGCATGCTCGGCAGCATCCACGGCTGCGAGATCAGCGTGCCGAGCTGGACGAAGGTGTCGATGACCGGGTTCGAGAAGGTGAGGAACTTCTGCCAGAGCTCGGCCAGCGTCTTCTCGAGCTGAGCGAAGGCCGGCTTGAGGGTCGGCCACACCTGGCGCAGCACGGCGACCGCGCCGAGGACGGCCAGGCCGAGCGGCGCCAGCACCCCGGTCAGGACCAGGGCGACGCCGGCCAGGACCGCGATGACCTCGGCCAGGTGGCCCTCGACCCAGGCCACCGCGGCCTGGATCTTCCCGACCAGCCCGCCCATCTTCTCGAGCAGGCGCGGCAGGAAGGTGTGCGCCATCTGCTCGCGCGCGTTGCGGACCAGGTTGGGATCGTTGCGGTGCGCGATCAGCCAGTCGGTGACCTCGATCAGCTCGAGCGAGAACTGGAAGGCCGCGACCACCGGGCCCAGGCCCGAGATGGTCAGCAGCACCGGCGCGACCTCGCGCAGCTTGGCCACGGCGTCCTTGGCCAGGTCCTTGATCGCCTGCCAGGCCCGCTCGGCGAGCGCCTGCAGCTTGACGCCGATCTCGGCCACGCTCGGCCAGCCCAGCTGGGTCAGGACCCAGTCGGCGATCCGCTGGGCGACCCGGGCCACCGCGGCGATCGCGTCGGTGATCCAGCCGCCCATCGTGGTCAGGAACTGCAGGTGACCGCGCAGGGCCTCGGTGAGGCCGAAGCCGAACACGCGCACGACCAGGCCGAGCGCCGAGTCGAGCGCGGCGAACGCGGCCTTGAACGTCTTGACCGCCTCGCTCGAGGCCGCCTTGCGGGCGAACGCGCCCAGCTTGGTGCACCAGGTCGCGAAGGTCTCGCAGCACTTGTTGTCGCCGGCGGCGGCGCCGACCAGGGTGCCGGCCACGTCGAGGATCCCGGCGCCGAACGCCACCAGCGGCGCCAGCGGGTTGTCCGGGATCAGCGAGCGCAGCATGGCCCCGACCGCGTCGCGCACGCCGTCGCCGACCAGCGCCTCGGGGCCGCGCTCGATCAGGTCGGCGAGCTGAGGCGAGATCCGCCGCACCACGCTCAGGAACGCGTCCTCGCCCAGGCTGGCCAGGTCGCCGATCGCACCGCCGACCGCGCTGCGCGCGCGATCGAGGAGGCCGGGCGCGACCACGCCCTTGGCGGGCGCGGGCGCAGCGGGCTCGGCGCGCGGCGCCGGCCCTGGGGCCGGGGCCGGCGCGGACGCCGCGGCGGGGCGCGCGGTCTCGGCGGCGCGGGCCTCGCGCTCCTCGGGCCCGTCGTGATCGGTGACCGCGAGGCCGCCGTCGCCCTGCAGCCGGCCCTGGTCGTACTGGATGACGTGGGTCAGCTCGTGGCGGAGCAGCGCCAGCCCGGCCTCGGTGCCCGGCGCCAGCTCGCCGTCGCCGACGTAGACGTGGGCGCCCAGCGTGAACGCGCGCGCGCCGATCGCGCGGGCCGCCTCGGCCGCGGCGGCGCCGGCGTGGACGCGGACGTGGCCGAAGCGATGGCCGAGCTCGCGCTCGAGCTGCGCGCGGAGCGGCGCAGCCAGCGGTTCGCCGGGATCGGCCGCGGCCGCGGCCAGCGCGGTCAGCAGATCGGGACGATCGTCGAGGCGGCGCAGCGGCTCGCCGCCGTCGACCACCCGCGCGGCCAGGCGCGCGGGCGCGGTGGTCAGGCTGCGCTGCACGGCCGCGACCGCGACCTGGGCGGCGAGGCCGGCGTAGGCCGCCTCCGGGGTCACGGGCGCGGTCGGGCGCGCGGCCTCGTCGCGCCGGCGCTGATCATTGGCGGCCAGCGCGCCACCGAACAGATCGCCGTCGCCGGCGGTGGCGCGCACCGCGCGGCCCAGCGCGTCGCGCAGGCCGGTCAGCATCCGCGCATGGGCGACGTCCTCGACCGGATCGCGCCCGGGCACCGCGCGCCCCGCCGCCTCGAGCAGCGTCGCCGGGAGTCGATCACCGGTCAGCGCGGCGAGGCCACCTGGCTCGTGCGCCCGCGCCGGGCGCGGCGCGGCGGCGTGGCTCGAGCTGCGGCGCCGGCGGCGTGCCGGCACCGCCTCGCCCTCGCCCGCCTCCCAGGCCGCCACCACCTCGACGTACACGGCCGCCGGGTCGCGATCGCCGTCGGCGAGCCGACGCGCGTACTCGGCAGCGATCCACGGGTCCCGCTGGGTGTCTTCGTCGAGCGCCCCGTCCCACCTGAAACTCGGCTCCACGTCCCGAGTACGTGCGTCCCACCCCTCAGTCGCCCCTGCCTCACGGAGAAATCGCCCTGCATCCGTTCTTTGCCAGCCGGACCTCACGCCTCCGCGGTCATTGCTCCGCGCAAACGTGAGCCGGATTGCGCACCGGACCAGCCCAGCAACGTCCAGCCGGCGCGAGCGATGATGCCGCCATGAGCGTCAAGACACAGCCGATCCTCGCGGTCCGCGACGTTCCGGCGTCGGCTCGGTGGTACGCGCAGATCCTCGGCAGCGCGGAGTCGACCGGGAGCCCGCCGAGCGATCACGACCACCTCTACCGGCGGATCTACGCCGGCGCCGAGCTGGTGCTGCAGCTGCACGCGTGGGACGTCGAGGATCATCCCAACCTCGTCGACGCCGAGCGCGCGCCGGTCGGGCACGGCGTGCTCGTATGGTTCGAGGTCGACGACTACGCCGCCGCCGCCGCGCGCGCCCGCGCGCTCGGCGCGGACGTGATCGAGGAGACGGTCAACCCGCGACCGCGCCACCACGAGCTGTGGCTGCGCGACCCCGACGGCTACGTCGTCGTGCTCGCGAGCCCCGACGGCAGCGCGGATCCGGCCACGAGCTGACGCGCGCGAGGCCGGTCGTGTTGGCTGCGGTGGAGCAGGCCGCGGCCGGGCGAGCTTACCCAGGTCCTCCGGCCACGATCGGGCCGCCACGCGGCCGGCCCGCCCGCCCGCGGCGTGACGGCGGTCGCGTGCCTGGGGTCGAGCGCCCCGATCTCGACGCGCACCGCGACGCGCGGCCGGCGTGGAGCCGCGGGCGTGGTTTCGTCGATCTGGCGCGCGCCGGGGCCGGGTATGCCCCCTGCACTACCCCGCCGGCATGACCAGCATCGCCGAAGACTTCTTACCGACCACCGACCGGATCGAGGAGTCCTTGCTCGAGCAAGCGGGGTGCTCGCCGCACCAGGCCGCGGTGGTCGAAGGCGACGCCGTCTGCACGTATCGCGAGCTCGCGGCGCGCACGCAACACGTCGCGACCCAGCTCCTGCGCCGCGGCCTCGAGCCCGGCGACCGGGTCGCGATCTATCTCGACAAGACCACGGCGTCGGTGGTGGCGCTCTACGGCGCGTGGCTCGCCGGCGGGGTCGCGGTCCCGATCAACGAGGGCCTGCGCTCGCGGCAGGTCGAGCACATCGTGCGCGACAGCGGCAGCCGGCTGTTCCTGTCCGAGCCGCGCAAGCTGACCCGGCTGGACGAGGGCGCGGTCGCCGGCGCGGAGGTGCTCGAGGTCCCCGATGGCGTGGAGCGCGCGTGGACCCCGCTGGGACAGCCCGGTCGGCACGAGCCGGCCGCGATCCTGTACACCTCGGGCTCCACCGGTCGGCCCAAGGGCATCCTCCTCTCGCACGACAACCTGATCGCCGGCGCCCGCATCGTGGCGCGCTACCTCGAGATCCGGCCCGACGAGCGGATCCTCAGCGTCCTGCCGTTCAGCTTCGACTACGGCCTCAACCAGCTCCTGACGGCCGCGGCGACCGGCGCCACGCTGGTCCTGCAGCGCTCGCACCTTCCGGCCGACATCTTCCGGTCCCTGGCGCGACACGAGATCACCGCGCTGGCCGGGGTCCCGCCGCTCTGGCTGCAGCTGCTCGGCGAGCGCTCGCCCCTGTCGCAGGCGACCGCCCCCCACCTGCGGTACATCACCAACAGCGGCGGGGTCTTCCCCACCGAGCTCGTCGCCCGCTGCCGGCGGGTGCTGCCGGCGACGCGGCTGTACCTCATGTACGGCCTCTCCGAGGCGTTCCGGTCGACGTACCTGCCGCCGGAGGAAGTGGAGCGCCGGCCGGGCTCGATGGGGCGCGCGATCCCGGAGACCGAGATCTACGTGCTCGACGAGCACGGACGCGAATGCGCACCGGACGAGGTCGGCGAGCTCGTCCACTGCGGCCCCACCGTCGCGCTCGGCTACTGGCGTAACCCCGAAGCGACCGCGGCGCGGTTCCGCGAGCACCCGTTCGCGTCGCGCGGCCGGACCGAACGGGTGGTCTACTCCGGCGACCTGGTCCGGCGCGACCGCGACGGCTTCCTGTACTTCGTCGGCCGCCGCGACCAGCTGCTCAAGTGTCACGGCTTCCGCGTGAGCCCGGACGAGGTCGAGGAGACGATCTTCGCGTCCGGCCTGGTCGCCGAGGTGATGGTCCACGGCGTCCCCGATCCGCTGTCCGGGCAGGCCATCGTCGCCCACGTCGTGCCGCGCGACGCGAGCACGTTCACCGAGGACGAGCTGCTCACGTACTGCCGGCGGACGATGCCGACCTACATGGTGCCGCGCGCGGTGCGGCTCCACGCCGCGCTGCCACGCACCGCCTCCGGCAAGCTCGACCGGCAGGGCGTCGCGCCGTGAGCTCGCTGGCGTGACCCTTGCTGCACCTCGAGACGACGCCGCCAGTGCGGACGACGGATCGAACCATGCCCCTCCAAGACCTTCGCGTGCGCGCCGCCGACCCACGGACCGAGCGCGACCGCATCCTGCCCGTGCTCCGCCGCAACCTGTCGGCGGCCGGAGCCGTCGAGCGCTTCAACTGGCTGTACCTCGAGAACCCGCACGGCCTGGCCCGCCTGTGGGTCGCCGAGACCGCGCACGGCGAGATCGTCGGCACGTCGGCGGCGCACCCCAAGCGGGCGTGGATCGACGGCGACCTCCACGACGTCCTCGACCTGTCCGACTTCGCCCTCGACCCGCGCTATCGCTCCGCCGGCCCCGGCCTGCGCCTCCTCCGCGCCACGCTCGCCGGCATCGCCGACGACGACGTCGCGCTGAGCTACGACCATCCCAGCCCGGCGATGCTCGCGCTCCATCTCCGCCTCGGCGGTCGCGACGTGTCGGCCCGTCGCCGCTGGACCCGCCTGCTCGAGGTCAGCGGCGATCTCGGCAAGCGCTTCGGCGCGGCGGCCCGGACCGTCGGCCGGCTCGGCGATCTCGCGCTGCGCGGCCGCGACGCGCTCGCCCGCCGGTCGACGCGCGCGGTGACGCCCCTGCACGGCCCGTGCGGCGAGGAGTTCGACCGCCTCGACCGCGAGACCCGCACCCGCACGCGCTTTCGCGTGCAGCGGTCGGCGGCGGCGCTGCGCTGGCGGTTCCAGCGCTATCCGATCGCGCGCCACGAGGTGCTGTGCGCGCGCGACGGCGGGCACCTGTGCGGCTACGTCGTGTTTCGCCCGCGCGCCGATCGGGTGCTCGCGATCGTCGATCTGCTGACCAACGACGACGACCGGTGGACGGCCCCGCTGATCGACGCGGTGGTCCAGCTCGGCCACCAGCGGCGCCAGCGCGCGGTGTGGGTGACGGTGCTGCGCGACTCGCCGATCGAAGCCCACCTCGCACGCAATCACTTCACCCCGCGCGCCGAGGAGCCGGGGCTCGTCATCACGGCGTCGAAGCTCGCCGGCCTGGCGGCCGAGCTCCGGCGCCCCCAGCAGTGGTGGATGTTGGAAGGAGACGAAGATGTCTGAAGAGCTCGTCTACGGAAGGTTGCGCTCGTTCATCTCCGGCCGCGTGTCGCACCAGCTCGCGGACCACGAGTCCCTGCTCGAGACCGGCGAGTTCGACTCGCTCGGGCTGCTCGAGCTGGTCGCGTTCATCGAGCAGGAGTTCGGCGTCCGCTTCGAGGACGAGGACCTCTCGTCCGAGAACTTCGCGTCGATCCAGACCGTCGCGGGCTTCGTGCTCGATCGGGTGCGTGCGTGACCGACGGCCTGGCGTGGGGCGGCGTGCCCCTCGCGCAGCTCGCGCGCGAGCACGGCACCCCGCTGTACGTCTACGACGCGGCGGCGATCGCCGGCCAGATCGCCGCGCTCCGCGACGCGCTCGGCGACCACGTCGACCTCTACTACTCGGTCAAGGCCAATCCCAACCCCGCCGTGGTGCGCGTGTGCGTCGACCACGGCGCCGGCTGCGAGATCGCCTCGGCGGCCGAGTACGAGCGCGCGCGCGCCGCCGGCTGCGCCCCCGACCGGATCATGTTCGCCGGGCCCGGCAAGGGCGAGGACGAGCTGGCCCACGTGATCGCGCGCGGGATCGGCCAGATCCACGTCGAGAGCGACGACGAGATCGCCACGGTCGGCGCGATCGCCCGGCGGGCGGACCGCGACGTCGACGTCGCGATCCGGGTCAACCCGCGCAGCGCGGCGGCGGGCGGGGCGATGCGGATGGGCGGCAAGCCGGCGGCGTTCGGGATCGACGAGGAGCGCCTCGCCGAGGCGGTCGCGCTGGTCGGCGCGCAGGCGCGGCTGGCGCTGGCCGGCCTCCACCAGTTCGCGGGCACCCAGATCCTCGACGCCCGCGTCCTGGTCGCGCAATGGCGCCACGCGGTGTCGCTCGGCGCGCAGCTCGCCGCCCTGACCGGCACCGCGCCGCGGTCGATCGACGTCGGCGGTGGCCTCGGCATCCCGTACTTCGCGAACGAGCGCCCGCTCGATCTCGCGACGGTCCGGACCGAGCTGCGCGCGCTGATCGCGAGCATGCCGGCGGCCGTCGCCGGCTCGCGCCTCGTGGTCGAGCCGGGACGGTTCCTGGTCGGACCTTCCGGCGTCTACGTCACCCGCGTCCGCGCCGTGAAGGTGTCCCGCGGCACCAAGTTCGTCATCGTCGACGGTGGCATGCACCATCACCTGGCCGCGTCCGGCAACCTCGGCCAGGTGCTCAAGCGCGACTACCCCGTCGTCAATGCCTCGCGCGTCGATGACGATCGCCGCGAGCACGTCACGGTCGTCGGCTGCCTGTGCACGCCGCTCGACACGCTGGCCCGCGACGCCCAGCTCGCGCCGCCCCAGCCCGGCGATCTCGTGGCCATCCTGCAGTCGGGCGCGTACGGCCTGACCGCGAGCCCGACCGGCTTCCTGTCCCACCCGATGCCGGCCGAGGTGCTCGTCGACCACGGCAAGGCGCGGTTGATCCGCGCGCGGGGTACCTTCGCGACGCCGCTGGTGCCGCTCCCCTAGAACCGCGCCCGCGCCCGCGCCCGCGCGCGTCGCGCCAGGGAGATCGCGTGGTACCAGCGGGACCGCGCCTCGTCGAGCGAGCGGTGCACGACGCTGGCCCGCCGCGGCAGGCCGGCGGCGGCGGCGGCGCGCCGGGTCGCGGCGACGTCGAACTCGACGCGGACGAAGCGGATCCGTCCATCGTCGAAGATCGCGCACGCGGCGCGGGGGTCGCCATCGCGCGGCAGGCCGACGCTGCCGGGGTTCACCAGGTAGCGCGTCTCGGCGGCGAGCTCGATCGACACGACGCCCACCTGCGACGCGACCTGCCCCGCCCGCCAGGTGTGGACGACCGGCTTGTGGGTGTGGCCGAACCAGCACAGCCGCTCGGTCCTGCGCGCGAGCGCGGCGAGGTTGGCCGCGATCCGCTGCGGCGACGAGATGTGGAGCAGGTCGTTCGGCGTCGGCGCCAGCGCCCCATGGACCAGGCTGGTCGTCCGATCGAGCACGTCGAAGCACGGCAGCCCGGCCAGGTACGCCGCGTGCTCGGGCTCGAGCACGTCCCGGGTCCACGCGATCGCGTGGCGCGCGACGAACGGGAACTCGACCGGATCGAGCGTGCCGACCGCCGCGCGGTCGTGGTTGCCGGCGAGCACCACGTCGCAGCGCTCGCGAACCCGCGCGACACACTGGTTGGGATGGGCGTGATAGCCGACGGTATCGCCGAGGCAGATCACCCGCTCCACGCCGGCCGCGTCGAGCTGCCGGCACACCGCGTCGAGCGCCGCGAGGTTGGCGTGGACGTCGGAGATGACGCCGTACTTCACGTCGCCGCCTTCACGCCGGCGAGGCGACGGACCACCGCCCGCGCGTAGCGATACTGCTCCGACAGGAACGGCACCGGATCGTCCCACTGGAACGTGTCGTAGATCATCTTGCCGCGCAGCGATCCCAGCCAGTCGAGCCACCCGAGCTCGCCGCCCGGGCGATAGCTGCGCAGGAACGAGCGCAGGTCGTTGGCGAGCGCCAGCCAGCGGATGTCGGTCGTGTACGAGCGCGCGCCGGCGGCGGGCGCGTCGACGCCGGCGAGGTCGCCGTACGCGATCATCGGCAGGTTGACGCCGGACACCGCGCCGAGGCGATGCCACAGGTTGAAGCGCGCGTTGATCTCGAGCAGGTGGAACACCCCCGTCGGGTCGCGCTTGAAGTCCATCTTCATCGGCCCGACGATGCCGGTGCGCCGCACGATGTCGAAGCCGAGGTCGGCGAGCCGCGGCTCGTGGACGAGCTCGAGGAACGTGCTGATCCCGGCGACCCGCGGGAACGTCCGGATCTTCTTGCCGACGAACCACCCCTTCACCGCGCCGGCGCGGTCGACGTAGGCGTGGAAGCTGTAGATCTGGTCCTCGCCACCGGGGACGTACTCCTGCACCACGAAGTCCTGCACGTGGCGCGCGACCTCCGCCCAGCGCTCGCGCAGCTCGGCGGGCGTCGACACCACGAAGGCCTTGCGCGGGCCGTCGACGAACAGCTCCGGGTGCGCGTACCAGCCCCGGTGCAGGTCGGGCTTGATCACGCACGGCAGCCGCAAGCGCGCGAGCGCGGCGTCGGGGCCCTCGACCTCGCGCGAGGCGATCTGGCGCGGCACCGGCAGCCCTCGCGCCTGCGCGAACACCCCGAACCTGCGCTTGTCACTGAGCGTCTCGACCAGCGCGGCATCCGGCAGCAGGAAGCGACAGGCCTTGGCCAGGCGCTCGCGATGCCGCGACACGAACCTGAGCTGCTCGTCGTTGTCGTAGAACAGCACCGGCGGCTCGGCCAGCGTGGCGGCGATCCGCTCGAGATCGGCGAGGACGGCGTCGGGCCGATCCCACGGCGCGATCGTCACGGTGCGGCGTGCGTAGCGCGACAGGAAGCTCACGTGCGTCGGATCGGGCCCGGCGATCACCAGTGGCACGTCGGTGCCGCCGAAGCAGCGAACCAGATAGAGGTCTCCCAGGATCAGGGCCGTCGCCTTGGACCGCATGCGAGATGACCCGAGCACCCCACGTGCCAGACGCGACGCCGGCGTCGACGGTACAACTCCTTGCTGGCCGGCGGGAACCGTGGGCCGCAGCACACCTGATCGCGCGCGGGTGCCCCGCGATCCGGGCACGCACGGTCGCGGCGAAGCCGCGGCGGCGGCGCCCGTGTCCGCGCTCTCCGCGAGCGGTATCGCGGACCACGGCTGGTGCTCGCGGCCACGGCGGCTCGAGCGCGCCACCCACGGGTACCGGT